>Ga0209124_10000198_pt1 | contig 43127 bp, 37 predicted proteins | sample BarGraIncu01122A_FD_184502 | JGI IMG/M metagenome (GOLD analysis project Ga0209124, IMG submission 184502) | Arctic peat soil microbial communities from Barrow, Alaska - Barrow Graham LP Incubations 011-22A (SPAdes) (version 2) | ecosystem: Environmental > Terrestrial > Soil > Wetlands > Peat...
CTTCCTATTTTGGCTGTTATTGCCGGTATTGCTCCTATGTTCGGGTTCCTTGGAACCATTTTGGGAGTAATCAAAATTTTCTTTGACATTTCTCAAACAAGCGATGTAAGTATTGGTGCTGTCTCTTCAGGTCTTTATGTGAAGATGGTGTCGAGTGCTTCCGGACTTATTGTGGGTATTTTGGCTTACGTTTTTTACAACTGGTTGAATATTAAAATTGGCAAGGCTGTAAATAAAATGGAACGTAATGCAATGAATTTTATTGACTTTTTGCAGGAACCTAACAAATGAATCTACGTCAAAAAAACAAAGCAGGAGCAGAAATTTTTACTTCTGCGATGAACGACATTATGTTTTTCTTAATGTTGTTCTTTATCATTGTGTCTACACTTCTCAACCCGAATGTAATTAAGCTGAGTTTGCCGAGTGCCAAGAATACTCAATCGTTGCATAAGAAGGAAATTCTTCTTTCGGTCAATAAAGATTTGCAGTACTTTGTCAATAATCAACAAGTGCCGTTCGAACAATTACAATCTGTACTGTCAGTAGAAGCAAATAAAGATAAAGAAGCATTTGTTGTTCTCCGTTGTGACAAAACTCTTGCCATTCAACAGTTGGTCAATGTGCTGGAAATAGGCAATAAACTAAATGTGAAGATGATTTTGGCTACACAGAAACAATAGTTTACTCATTTCAATAAGCATTCAATTTGAAAAATATCGACATCCGTTTTCATTAGAACGCCTAGTCTGAACTTTAATCCCTTGTCGAATTTATTTTCGGTAAGGGATTTCTCTTTTTCCCATTCCTGTTATTTGTATTAAATAAGGTGAGTCATATTCACTCTGCCAGAAGACCTAACAGAGTAATCATATTGGTTAGATGGGTTCTTAGAAGAGCCTTGCGCTTGTTTCTGGTTCACAGAGATCCCTTTTTATGGAATGATGGATACATTGCCTTCAGACTGAGAAATGTATCGGAAATGAGAGCAATTTGTTTAAACTACGCAGTGCTTTCGTCGGAGTGCAGAGTGGGTTGATGGTTTACATTACACGAACCCTAATGACAAATAAAAAGCCTTGCAGAATTATCTGCAAGGCTTTTCGGGCTTTTATAAAACGTATTTCTATGAATTATTATTTCACAGGTACACTTTCTTTTTTGTTTCTGCGCATTTTTACCAATTTATCCATTTCCACTGTTATTGGCGAAGCAATAAATACAGAAGAATAGGTTCCGATAAAGATACCAAACAACATAGCGAAGATAAATCCACGGATAGTTTCACCACCAAAAATAAACATGGCAAGTAAAGTCAGAATTACGGTAGCTGTAGTACTGAATGTACGTCCTAACATTTCATTTACTGATAAGTTGATCAGTGATATTCTATCTCGTTTAGGGAACAACAAAACGTTTTCACGGATACGGTCATAGTTGATTACTGTATCGTGAACAGAGTATCCAATTACCGTTAGAATAGCTGCAATAAACGCCTGATCAATCTCCATAGAGAATGGAAGGAAACCATAGAACAGAGAAAATAATCCTAAAGTGATTATTGCATCGTGAGCCAATGAAACAATTGCTCCTAGAGCATAACCCCATTCTCTAAATCGAATAAAGATGTATAAACCAATACCAAAGATGGCGAAGATTACTGCCCAGAATGCTGATCTTTTAATGTCATCGGCTACAGTTGGACCCACTTTTTGTGAACTCTTTATGTTTTCTTTGATAAACTGAGCTTTAGTTACAGAACTATTAAGCAAAGGTTTCAAATTGTCATATAGTTTACCTTCAATTTCATTATCGATGGTTGGTGAGTTGTCAGTGATTTTGTATTTTGTTGCAATACGAACCTGATTGTCTGAACCGATTGAAATTACTTGTGGCATATCACCCTCAAATGCATTGTCAAGCATTTTACGTACATGATCAGCATTTACAGTTTTGTCGAAGCTTACAACGTAGTTACGTCCACCAGAGAAATCAATACCTAAGCTAAATCCACGAGTAGCAAATGAAATACAGCTAATTAATATCAACGCAATTGACAGACCATAGAACCATTTCCGCAATCCCATGAAATCAATTTTCGTATCTTTAAACCAGTTTTTAGTAACCCCGGTAATAAATGAAATTTCTTTTGCACTCTTGTGATCAGCATATAAGTATAACATGTAACGAGTAAGGAACACTGCAGTAAAGAACGATGTCATTACACCAATAATTTCAGTAACAGCAAAACCTTTGATAGGGCCTGTTCCAAAATAAGCAAGAATAACTCCGGTAATAATTGTTGTTACATTCGAGTCGATAATTGCAGAAAGAGCGTGACCAATACCATCGTCAATAGCTTTACGCATGGTTTTACCTTTGTTCATTTCCTCACGTATACGTTCGTACATAAGTACGTTGGCATCTACCGCCATACCCAGTGTCAGAACGATACCCGCTATACCCGGTAAAGTAAGTACTGCCCCAAAGGACGCCAGAACACCAAAAAGGAAGAATACGTTGATAAGTAAAGCAATATCGGCAATAAGTCCCGGTACAATTCCGTAATAGAAAATCATATAAAGCAATACCAATACGAAGGCAATGATAAATGAAATCAAACCATTGTTGATTGCTTCTTGTCCTAAGGTAGGTCCTACAATGTTTTCTTGTACAATACGTGCAGGTGCAGGCATTTTACCAGATTTCAATGTGTTTGCTAAATCCTTTGCTTCTTCTACAGTGAAGTTACCGGTAATTTGTGAACTACCACCTTCAATCACTGTGTTTACAGTTGGGAATGAATAAATATATCCGTCCAAAGCAATAGCAATTGATTTGCCAATATTATCTTTGGTCATACGTGCCCATGTTTTTGAACCTTCAGCATTCATCGACATACTTACGTTAGCATAAGCCGAAGTTTGAGTAAAGTCAGCACGAGCGTCGGTGATTACGTCACCACCAAGAGGTGCACGACCATCACGGTTAGTGATTTTAATCGCAACAAGTTGGAATATCTCTCCTTTCTTGTCGATAGCTTTTACTGTCCAACGTAGACCTAAGTCACGTGGTAAAACTTCTTTTACTTGTTTTGTTGCAAAATATGCATTGATTTGAGCAGTATCTTTGCTTTGAGCCAATCCAACAATTGGACCGCGTCCGCCACGTGGGTCTACTTGAAGTATCGCAAACAAAGGATTTTCTTTGCGGCTTTGATCTCTCATTTTCGTTGAATCTGTTTTTGATTCAACTTTCTTGGCCATTTTGCCCAATGCAGCTTTCAAACTGTCTACTTTGTTTACAGCTTTAGCTACTTTATTTGCAACAGTCGTTTTAGCTGCAGTAGTATCTACTTTAACCGCCGATTTGCCTGATGCCGATTGCATAGCATACAACAAGCTGTTTGCTTGAGCTAGGTTCGGATAGATTTCGCTTATGTCATATGTTTCCCAGAATTCCAGGTTGGCAGATCCTTGTAGCAATTTACGAACACGTTCCGGTTCTTTGATGCCCGGAAGCTCAATCAGGATACGTCCTGTTCTGTCTAACTTTTGGATGTTTGGTTGAACTACACCGAATCGGTCGATACGAGTACGCAATACATTGAATGAATTGCTGATAGCTCCGTCAACTTCGGTTCTCAACACTTTTACTACATCGTCGTTAGAAGTTGTAAGTGAAATTTTGTCTTTCAACTCAAAAGTACTGAAGATGGTAGCTAACTTAGCGTTAGGATCAAGTTTTGTGTACGTTTTGACAAATAAATCCAGGTAAGGAATTTGACTGTTCGTCTGTTGAAGTCTTGATGCACTGTCCAATGCTTGATTGAAAGTGGCATTGGTATTGAAGTCAGATAACGAGCGAATAATATCGGGAACCGATACTTCTAACGTTACGTTCATACCGCCTTTCAAGTCGAGACCAAGATTAATTTCTTTTTCACGACATTCTTTAAGCGTGTAACCCAACCATACTTTTTCACTAGCAATTGAGTCTAAGTAGTTGTACTCCTTTAATTTGTCGCCTCCGGCGTACTCTTTAGCTTTTTTGTTGTAAGTGCCTGTTACAAAGCTAAACGAAAGGTAAAATAAGCACACTAAAGTAAGTGCTATTGCAAAAAGTCTTACAAGTCCTTTGTTTTGCATGGAAAATTTTTATTTAAAATAAGACAATAATTATTTCTAATTTTTAACGAGGTGCAAATATAGCATTTTTTTCATTACAAACATAAAGAAATGGGCAACTAAACAGCTAATAAATGTAATTAGACTGAATTTATTTACTCCTCCGGCAAATAACTTTCTATTATTCCCGTTAAATTTATCATTTTGATGTGCAATTTGCTCTTTATTGAAAAAATAATTGTAGTTAATACTCAATTATACAGACTGCTATTAAATTATTCTGACTACTTGTCAAAAAAATAACGTGCTAATAGTTGCATATTCCAAAAAAAGCAGTACTTTTGCACCTACAAAATGGCACTAATGAGTTAGTGTTTATAAATAAGCAAAGCATACAGTGAAGTACTTGTTTTATAGTGCAAACTGAAAAAATATATCGCGGAGTGGAGCAGTGGTAGCTCGTTGGGCTCATAACCCAAAGGTCGTTCGTTCGAGTCGGGCCTCCGCAACTTTAAAGAATTCAAGATTAGTTTCTTGGATTCTTTTTTTATATGTTGATTTGAGTAAACGAGTTTTCTAATCCATTGTATAAAAGGAGTCTATTGGAAAGCACTGCTCCTAAACCAGTGAGAATCTTTATTGCCTCTATTGCCATGAGACCACCGATGATGCCCGGAATTGCACCAACTACGCCTCCGGGCTCAGATAATTCTGCAGGTTGTGGTCCAAAAATATCGAAATAGGATGGACTACCTTTGTAATTAAGAACACTTAGCTGTCCTTCAAATTCGAAGATAGCACCATGAACAAACGGGATGTTATGCTCAATGCTCTTTTTGTCAATCAAATACCTTGTGTTATAACTATCAGTGCAGCCGACTACTAAATCGTAATTTGGAAAAATTTTGTCAGCCGATTCCGATGTCACAAATTCATTATATTCTTGAATTTTGATAGTGTTATTCAATTCCCTCATCTTTGCTGCCGCAATGTTGGATTTTGAAAGTCCTATTTCGGTTTCGGTATAGAGTATCTGGCGTTGCAAGTTGGATAGTGAAACCGTATCGCCATCCACTATGCCAATTTGACCAACTCCGGCTGCCACCAGATACTGAATTACAGGACAGCCTAAACCGCCAGCGCCAATTACCAGAACTCTACCGGTTTTTAGGTTTAATTGCCCCTTTTCTCCAAAATTTTCGATGATGATATGGCGAGCATATCTTTCTTTTTCTAATTGCGAAAATGTCATGCGATTTGTGTTTTAAAGTCATCTTGCAAACATTCATCCCAGTCTTTCCAAACTACGTCATAACCATTTTTTCGAATATCATTTTCCACCACTTGTGGAGTTCTTTCATCGCTAACAGCAAATTGTTCCAGTGCCTCAGGATATGTGGCATAACCACCCGGATCGGTTTTAGATCCTGCACTCATGGAAGTAACACCTAATTGTAAAATATTATTTCGAAATTCTTTATTTTCTCTTGTTGATACAGAAATATCCACATCGTGATCAAACAAACGAAAAGCCAGCATTAACTGTACATATTCCTTATCCGTCATGATGACATTGGGTTGGAAATGACCATTTTCAGACGGACGCATGCGAGGAAAATTGACGCTGTATTTCGTTTTCCAATAATTCTTTTGCATGTATCGAAGATGATAGGCTAACATGCTAACATCCGTGCGCCAATCTTCTAACCCAATCAGCACCCCCATGCCCACTTTATGCACCCGAGCTTGTCCCATTCGGTCGAAACCGTTCACACGCCAATCAAATTTTGACTTCATACCCCGTGGATGATATACGTTGTAACGTGCTTTGTTGTAGGTTTCCTGAAAGCAAACTACTCCATAAAGACCGGCTTGGGTCAATTGAGCATATTCTTCTGTTGCTAAAGGCATTACTTCGATGGATAAATTATTGAACAGCGGTTTTGATATACGGATTGCATTTTTGAGGTAATCAACACCTGCGTCACGCGGGTTTTCTCCTGTAACTAAGAGTAAGTTTTGAAAAGGACCGATTTTTTTTATTGCTTTCAATTCATTCATTATCTCCTCATCGGTGAGAATGATGCGTTTGATGGGATTGCTATGCTGAAACCCGCAGTACACACAGGAGTTCATACACGAATTAGTGAGGTATAATGGCACATACATCGAAATGGTTTTTCCAAATCGCATCTGTGTATAATCTCGACTAAGTTCAGCCATTTGTTCCAAATAAGGTTCGGCAGCGGGTGAAATCAAGGCCATAAAATCATCTACAGTCAACTGATCTTTCGACTTTTGAATGGCACGTTCCACATCGCCCGATGTCTTTGCGTAAATGACTTTGGTGGTTTCTTCCCAGGATATATTTTCTAATTCGTCTGAAAACATAATTGATTTGAATTAAGATAGAAATGAAGTTAACGGGCTACTAGCGTGTGCACTCGTTGATTTTTCGCCCAGCCTCGCCTCGAAAGCCATGCGTCCGGCTTCAACAGCCATTTTGAACGCAATTGCCATTCGGATAGGGTCATTGGCAATGGCGATGGCGGTATTAATAAGAACTGCATCTGCACCCATTTCCATGGCTTCAGCTGCATGTGATGGTGCTCCTAATCCGGCATCCACTACCACTGGCACATTGCTTTGTTCAATAATGATGCGTAGAAACTCACGTGTTTGTAATCCCTGATTGGAACCAATCGGCGATCCCAAAGGCATAACAGCAGCTGCACCGGCTTCTTCCAGTTTTTTGCAAAGAACAGGATCGGCTTGAATGTACGGAAGCACAATAAAACCTTCTTTAGCAAGGGCTCGTGTGGCTGCAAGCGTTTCCTCTCCATCGGCAAGTAAATATTTGGGGTCGGGATGAATTTCGAGCTTTATCCAGTTTGTGCCGAGCGCTTCACGGGCTAGTTGTGCTGCAAATATTGCCTCTTTAGCATTGCGCACACCCGAAGTGTTTGGTAAAAGATGCAACCCGGGGTGTTGAAGATGGCGGAGCATGTCGTCAGTGTCATTGCTGAGGTTTACCCTTTTGAGCGCAACAGTTACCAATTCAGATCCAGAAGCAAGGATGGCCTCTCCCATGGTTATATTTGAACTGAATTTGCCGGTGCCCGTAAATAAGCGTGAGCTAAATTCTTTACCTGCGATTATCAATGGTTTCATATTTAAAATTCTGTATTATTTGTTGATACTTTTGAATATTCAATTCAATTTGTTGGTTTTTCAATATTGAGCCAGCAACAGCGATACCATTAATATCACGTTGCATTAAATCCCCAATATCATCTTCTGTTATACCTCCAATGGCAATTATTGGAATACTTTTATTTCTTATTTTTAATTTAAAAAGAATTTGATCATAACCATGTAACCCGATTACAGGACTAAGCTTCTTTTTGGTATATGTAAATCGAAATGGTCCTATACCAACATAATCTACTCCTCTTTCAATCAATGATAGTACATCTTCGAATGTATTGGCAGTACCTCCTATAATAAAATTTGATCCGAGTAGTTTTCGGGCTTCGGCGGGACATAAGTCATTTTTACCAAGATGTACGCCATGCGCTCCGGTTCTCAATGTCAGTTCGGCATTGTCATTAATCAATAATATGGCATTATGAGCATTTGCTACCGGAAGAATCTTCTTAATTTCCTGTTCAATTTCCTCCTCTGAGTAATCTTTCATCCTTAATTGGACCCATTTACAACCGGCTTTGTATGCTCTAATGGCCTGGTCGGCATGTGATATCTTAGGGTGATTGATGGTGATAAAATGAAATTTGGCAATGGTTTTATTTGTTGTCATGATAGCCTAAATTTGAATCGTTGCTTAAAATAAATTTCTCAACATAGCTTTTGGCGATGGTACAACTATCGAGCAAATTTGCACCTTTCGCAAGGTTGGCAGTGATGGCGGCTGATAGCACACAACCTGTTCCATGTTTTGATTTTCCATGAAATGAATTTCCCGGAATTTCTATTGATTGTCCTGCAGAATAAAGCATATCGCAACCGATTTTTTCTTTTCTGTGCCCACCTTTTAATAATATTGAACTGGTAGTTTCAACGGTCGAAAACTTAGTTGGATCAATGTCCCACAACGTTTCAAATTCATTCCAATTTGGAGTGATGAGAGAACAATAATCGACTAAATAACGAAGCTGAAGCGACTGTTTTGAATGAAAATTAAAGCCGGAGGAGCTTTTTAGAATCGGATCCCATACAATGTAAATGTCAGGGCTTAATTCCCGAGCTAACCGAATAACTTGCAGCAGAGTATCAAAATCTTTTATCAGCCCGATTTTCAACGCTTTGAACTTGTATTTTTTCATCAATAACTCCATCTGGCCTAGAATATCAGTCACATCTACCCACTGAACATCGATAAACTCATTATCCGTTTGAAAGGTGTTTGATGTGATAATACCCATTCCATATACGCCAAATGATTCGAACGTTTTGATGTCGGCCAACACCCCTGCGCCTGCTGTTGGGTCGAAGCCTGCTAAAGTTAAACAAAAAGGAAGATTATTTTTCATTTTGAAAGCGATTGAAGATTTCTATAATTTGTGATAGCGAACAACCTGCTTTTACCGGTTTCCAAATACTTCCCAGTAGTGCAAAGTTATCAAACCCTAATTCTTTTACTTGCTTTACATTGTCCAATGTTATTCCTCCAAGTGCTATGACTTTAAAGTTTCTATGTGACGAAAGTTCAGCTTTCAGCAAACCAAAATTCCATTGTTTCGAATATCCTACTTTTGATACAGATGGAAATAATGGACTCAAAAACACGTAATCAATCGAATTATCTACACATTTCAAATCGGATAATTTGTGAACCGCTAAACTTTTTTTGCAATGAACTTCATCGTAACTTCGAATTAGTCCTTTCGATTTCTCTGTAAAATGCAACCCTCTGAGTTGAAAAGTATCAAGCAACTCATAATGACTGTGAATCATAATTCGAGAACGAAACTTCTCATCAATTTTTGAAATCGATTCATGCATTTGCAAAGCAGTTGCCTCCGGTTTTCGTAGATGCAATATCTCCAATCCTTCATTGAAAAATGCATTGATGAATTTCTCCTCATCGGGTATAAAATTTGGTTCGGTGATAAGAATCATATTGAAAACTTATAACTGATTAAATGTAAACCTCGTTGCCTTTTTGTCGGAATAATTGCGCTTTTTCATCCATTTTTTGAGCCATATCTCTAATCTCGTGACTGGCTTTCATGGAACAAAAATGTTCGCCACACATGGAGCAAAAGTGTGTTGATTTGTATCCTTCGTCAGGCAAAGTGGAGTCGTGGAAACACATGGCTTTCTCAGGGTCGAGTCCAAGTGCAAACTGATCTTTCCATCTGAATTCGAATCGTGCTTTACCCATCGCGTTATCACGAATATCAGCACCCGGAAATCCTTTGGCCAAATCAGCGGCATGAGCAGCCAGCTTGAAAGTGACTACACCCTCGCGCACATCCGTTTTGTCGGGCAATCCCAAATGTTCTTTTTGAGTAACATAACAAAGCATGGCTGTGCCAAGCACTGCGATCATTGTTCCACCAATGGCAGATGTAATGTGGTCGTAACCAGGTGCAATGTCGGTAACGAGTGGCCCAAGTGTATAAAATGGGGCTTCTTCGCAATACTCTAATTGTAAGTCCATGTTCTCTTTGATTTTATGGAAAGGCACATGTCCAGGACCTTCAATAATTACCTGTACAAAATGCTTGCGGGCAATGCGGTTCAGGTCTCCAAGCGCTTTCAGTTCGCCAAACTGTGCACGGTCATTTGCATCGGCAATACAGCCCGGACGCAAACCATCGCCAAGTGAAACACCGACATCGTATTTTGCAAGAATCTCACATATTTCATCAAACTGAGTGTACAAGAAATTTTCTTTGTGATGATACAAGCACCATTTAGCCATGATGGCACCACCGCGCGAAACGATTCCTGTCACGCGCTTTTGTGTCATGGGGATGTGGTGCAATAAGAGTCCGGCGTGGATGGTGAAATAATCCACGCCTTGTTCGCATTGCTCAATCAAAGTGTCTTTGTAAATTTCCCATGTCAGTTCTTCTACTTTTCCATTTACCTTTTCCAATGCCTGATACAATGGCACTGTACCCACCGGAACAGGAGAATTGCGAATAATCCATTCGCGGGTTTCGTGAATGTTAGCACCGGTCGATAGATCCATGATGGTATCAGCACCCCAGCGGAATGACCACACGGCTTTCTCCACCTCTTCGGCAATACTTGATGAAGTGGGAGAGTTGCCGATATTGGCATTTATCTTTACCAGAAAATTGCGCCCGATAATCATTGGTTCTGCTTCGGGATGATTGATATTAGCCGGTAAAATTGCTCTTCCTGCTGCTATCTCGCTTCTCACAAATTCAGGAGTGATAGGAGAAACCGGAACTTCAGACCGATTATTCGCTCCGTTTTGTCTTCTTATTTCTGCTAGGTATTCTTGTGAACGTTGATTCTCACGAATAGCAACATATTCCATCTCTGGAGTAATAATTCCCAGACAGGCATAATAATATTGCGATACGCATTTCCCAGACTTTGCGCGAAGCGGTTTTGTGTTGACATGCTCAAAACGGAACTGATCAAGACTCTTGTCCTGCATTCGTTCAGCACTGTACTTCGACGAAAAATCAGTTAGTATCTCAACGTCATTCCTGTCCAGTATCCATTTCTTGCGAAGTTGGAGAAGTCCTTTGCTGAGGTCGACCGTGAATTCAGGATCGGTATATGGGCCGGATGTGTCGTATACGGTAACCGGTATATTTTGTTCAATCGTTCCGTTGCTATGCGCGGTATCCGAAAGTTGTATTTCGCGCATTCCCACTTTGATGTTGTGTAGTTTTCCTTCTACATACACTTTTTTTGAATTTGGAAACGGCTTTCCAAAAATGTCATTTGATGTTGATATCATGTTTTGTCTGTTTTGATTTGTAAGTGAGAGATTCTCAAATACTGAGCTCTAATCCTTAGAGGGATTAAATGACTTGTATCTGAAACGTGGTTTTGATTAAAAGCTTCCTGCTTCTTTTCTAGCTCCGCTTTAGGGGTTGAGGATCCGTCTCAACCACCGCTACATGCTTTGATCACAAGCATTCTGTCATTTTCTTGCAGCAGAGTTGCTTCCCACAAGTGTTTTGGAACGATGGTGTCGTTTACGGCAATGGCTTTGCCGGCCGGGTCGAGTAGGAGGATGTTTAGCACAAACTCGTGTACGGAGGTTCCGTCGGGAACCATTTTTTGTTCGGAATTAATTTGGATATTCATATCAAATAAAAATTAATTGACTAATTTGTTATTTGAAATAAAAGAGGGGGTGATGTTGCCTCGGATGATAGGCGTAAAGTTCCCTTGTCAGCATTACCCGACCAGGTTCAATGGGTATAATCTCAGTCTGTTTTTAATTAGACACCCCTTTTAGATTTCGGGTGCAAATGTAATAAGATAATTCGTGTAAATCCTAATTTAATAGATGAAATTGCATAAATAAATTACAAAGCGCTGTTATTTAGCACCAAATAGTTTTGATTTGTAACTGATTTACATCGGATCTACATCAAGATTTACCCACAAGGCTTTGAATTGCGGTTGAGCGATGACCTGGTCGGCGATTTGGCGAAGTAGTTCTTTTGCTCGTTCGGCCGAGGCTTCAACTTCGAATTTGAGAAGAATGTGTTTGATGTACATGTTTTGTATGCGCGATACAGAGGGCACGTTTGGACCAAGAATTCGTGCACCAAAAACGGCTCGGAGATCGGTTGCCATTTTATTGGCAGCCTGGTTCAGTACTTTAGGGTCGCGGTGGCGCAACACAATTTGTATCATGCGGAAATAGGGAGGGTATTTAAATAACTTTCGTTCTTCACACTGGGTGTTGAACATGGCTTTGTAATCGTTGCGGATGACCTGCCCAATCACCACATGTTCGGGCGATGATGTTTGCAGCACTACCGTTCCACGTTTGTTTTTTCGTCCGGCTCGACCGCTTACTTGTGCCATCAATTGGTAGGCTCGTTCGTGGGCGCGAAAGTCGGGGAAGTTGAGCATGTTGTCGGCATTCAGGATGCCCACCAAACTCACGCGCTCAAAGTCTAGTCCCTTGGAAACCATCTGTGTGCCAATCAAAATATCTACTTTCTGTTGCTCGAAATCAGTAATAATCTTTTCGTATGATTTCTTGGAACGCGTAGTATCCAGGTCCATGCGCGAAACGAGTGCTTCTGGGAAAATTAGTTTTATCTCATCTTCAATTTTTTCGGTGCCAAAACCTTTGGTAGCAAGTGTTCCGGGTGTTCCGCATGCCGGACAAATATTCGGAATGGCCTCGGTGTAACCGCAATAATGGCAGGTAAGGGTGTTGAATACTTTGTGCACCGTGAGGCTCACATCGCAGTTTTTGCAATGTGGTACGTAGGCGCAAGCTTTACATTCTATGTATGGTGCGTACCCGCGTCGATTCTGAAACAGGATTACCTGTTCTTTGTTCTCTAATGCTTTGGCAATTTTCTCGAGCAATAAAGGAGTGAAATGACTCTCCATTTGCTTTTTACGATAAGCTTCTTTGCTGTCCACCACCAGGATTTCGGGCATGGCCATTTCCTGATGTCGTTCGTTGAGCTCTACCAGTCCGAACTTTCCGGTAAGCGCGTTGTGATAGGTTTCTACAGCCGGAGTGGCAGTGCCAAGCAAGGTTTTTGCACCGTGCATCGAAGCCAATACAATGGCGGCGTTACGGGCATGATAGCGTGGCGCCGGATCGTATTGTTTGTAGCTCGATTCGTGCTCTTCGTCCACAATCACCAATCCCAGCTGACGGAACGGCAAAAAGATAGAAGACCGAACGCCAATAATCACGTCGTAGGTCTTGTCATTCAATACATTGTTCCAAATCTCCACCCGTTCGGCATCCGAGAATTTGGAATGATATACACCCAGTTTGCGTCCAAAAACACGTTTCAATCGGGTGGTAAGTTGAGTGGTGAGGGCTATTTCGGGCACAAGGTAAAGCACTTGTTTGCCTTCGGACAATGTTTTGTTGATTAGCTGAATATACAATTCTGTTTTGCCGCTAGAAGTCACGCCGTGCAACAACACCACTTGCTTTTCAATAAATTGCTTTTCAATTTCGGCGTACGCTTTTTGTTGATATTCGTTCAGTGGATATTGTTCCGAAGTCTGAATTTCGGAAACATTCAATCGCCCGATTTCTTTTGCATACGTTTCCATAGCACCGCGTTCCACCAGTCCGTTGAGTACAGCAGCTGAAGCTCCGCTTCGTTCCAACAATTCTTTGCGGCTTACTTCGCGCTTTTTGAGCGGTATCAGGCATTTCGACAAATCGATATACATCATCAACATGTCCAGTTGCTTTTTAGCACGACTTAAATCCTCGAATAATTTTCGCAGATTTTCTTCTTGCAAAGCCTCAGCAGTAAGGCGAACGAAAGTGTCAGTTTTGGCTCGAAATTTCTCGGTTAGTTCTTCGCTGATTTCTACTGCACCTTTCTCCAACAGTTGTTTGAGAGTGGGCAGTGTGTCGCGCATCTCTGTTATTTTATTGAGCTCGGTAACGGTAGTGGTTTTGCCATCCGAGAGTGCATCGAGCAGCTTCTGTTCTTTCTCCGAAAGCAATGTTTCAGCTTCGTAGTCGGGGTTGATGCGTACCTGCGTTTCGCTTTCCAACTTCAGACCTGTAGGAACAGCTGCTTGATATACATCACCCAAAAAGGCCTGATAGTAGGACGAAACCCAGTCCCAAAACTTCAATTGCGGATGGCGAAGGATAGGTTCGTTGTCCAACAAACAGAGAATATCCTTTGCTTCGTAGATGGTAGGAGTGACCGAATGTATCACATAAATTACCGCCGTGTACATTTTCTTTTTGCCAAAAGGCACCACCACCCGCATGCCAATACGCACCACGTCGGCCCATTCGTCGGGCACGGAGTAGGTAAATGTGTTTGCCAATGGCAATGGAAGAATAACGTCGACGTATTTCATGACCTTTAATCCGCAGGAAAGCGGAGAATAATATTTTGCTTCACAAAGGTAGTAAAGAAATGAGAAATAGTGAACAGAGGATAAAATTAAACTCCAAGGATATTTATGAAAGAAGAAATGTGCAAATTACAGGACTGTATTTCCTCAATTATTTAAAATTGCATCCTTCAAAATGGTCGTTCACCATACCTGCAGCTTGCATAAATGCATAACAAATAGTGGAGCCTACAAATTTGAATCCCTGCTTTATAAGGTCTTTGCTCATAGCGTCCGATTCGACTGTTTTTACAGGAATTTCGGCATAACTTGTGGGGTGATTCATTATCGTTTTACCTCCGGTAAATTGCCAGATGTATTTGTCGAAGCTTCCAAACTCGGCCCGTACTCGCAAGTATGCTTGTGCGTTAGCTACTGCGGCACGAATTTTCAACTGATTGCGTACTATGCCGATGTCGTGCATTAGTTCTTGAATTTTGTCTTCGTCGTATAACGCAATTTTCTCCGCTTCAAAATTATCGAAGGCCTTGCGGAAGTTTTCACGTTTATGTAAAATAGTTTTCCAACTCAATCCGGCCTGAAAACTATCCAGTACCATGTATTCAAAAAGTTGGTGATCGTTGTGAAGTGGTTTTCCCCATTCATTATCGTGATATGCCAGCATCAACGTATCGTTGCCTGGCCATGTGCAATTTGCCATATTCTAGAGTGTGTTTGTAATAAGAGGTTTTCGATTTTTAAAACAATAAGAACAAAGATTTGTTGTAATTTTGTTTTTGATTTTTGATCAAGCTATACTCAAACAAGTGATTGTGGACTAATATTCACTGATAATACCAGTAAATACCCCCTCCCGCACTTCTAACTAAATTCCAGTAAATAAGAAATGATTGATCCAATCCAGATTATAGAACGATATTATCTTAAAGACAGTGATCTCCATTATATTCTATTGATCCATAGCGATCATGTGAGAGACAAAGCGCTTGCTGTAGCGGCTCGAAATCCCGATCTTCGACTTGATATTGAATTTATTGCCGAAGCAGCCATGTTGCACGATATTGGTATTTTTATGTGTCATGCTCCACGCATTCATTGTTTTGGAACGCATCAATACATCGAGCATGGCTATTTGGGGGCTGAATTGTTACGAAAAGATTGTTCGACCATTCGTCATGCTTTAGTTTGCGAGCGTCACACCGGCGTGGGGATAAGCAAAGAAATGATTATCAAGAATGACTTGCCATTGCCTCATCGCGATATGCTACCCATTATGCTCGAGGAACAATTGATTTGTTATGCCGACAAGTTCTATTCAAAGTCGCAATTGAAAGAAACGCATTCGCTTGAACGTATCAGAACTCAGTTAGGACATTATGGTCAATCAGAAGTGGCTAAATTCGATGCTTGGCATGCTTTGTTTGAACATTAATATTATCTAAATTTATGCGAGAATCCCACGCTTAGCAACTGTTTGTATTGAATAGCGGCTTTATCTCCGGCCTTTTGAATAACAGTATTGTCATATCGAGGATTGAATGAGATGCGGGTAGACATAAACCGATTGACGGTAAAGTTACATACTATTTCCCAGTCAATTTCCACTTTCTGATAGTTGGTATAGAAAGAGAACTTTGAGTCGAGTTGTATCTCGCGCACCGGAGCGTATGAAAACAAGGCTTTAAACGAACTACCAATTTCCGTTAACTCGTGGTCTCCAGTATTTATACCGAATAGTTTGGGATCTAGCGAAGTGTTGTTTAGATATATGTACTTAAATGAAACTGGCGAAACCATTATTGAGAATATCTTCTTATATTTATAATCCAAACCCACACCAATATTCAATCGGATAGGCGTAAGAAATGCAGTCTTTTTTTCGCTAGAATTGATTCCATTGTAACTCGAAAATAATTGAGTTGAGAAATCTACCGATCCACTATAAAACCAATTACCGCCAGCTTTTATCCCTAATTTACTGTTGATTTTTACTACGTCATCATTGGTGCTGAGCATTCTCAATGTATCACCTGCCACAGTGTTGAAGCCAATTCTCCATTCGGCACTGTTTTCCCACTGTATCGATTTTTTATCGTCGTAGTTCAGTTGACCAGACAATATGCCTAGTACCGATAAATTATTCGTCCCCCCCTGATACCAATTAGAGGATACAGCATTTTGTGAAAATTGTGCTAGCGCATTTGCTTTGTGCTGCCAAGGGCCTAACTGAGGTTTTTCAATTATTATTCTTCGTTTGGTATATTCTTGCTCATTATTGTCGTCTACGAAATGAATTTTCTCAATTTTTTTTGCGTGAATGAGGTGATTCCTATTTCCTTCTGGATCAGGTAATTGGTCAAAAGTGAATGCGTACAAATCGGCAGAAGTACGGGAGATATTCCTTCTCGTCTCGTTTCGCAACATGTAGATGAACTGTTCAGAAGTAGTTGTTTTGATTAGGTCGTAAGTGTTGAATGTTAGGCTCGAAGGTTGAGAGCTATAGTATAATGTGCGAAACTCTGAACTTAGGTTCCAGTTGAAATTTAATGGTGGATTTTTGTACACCAGATCGATATAAAATGGATTGCATTGCAGAATTAGCGTGTCAATATGAATGGGAGCAATGTTCTTTAGCTGTTTAAACCACTTTAATGTATCTTTCAATGCTGCTCTATTTACCGCAATAAGTGAGTCGAACGCGTGTTTCTCAAGGTCCGAGTTAAGCATCTTGAACCTTGTTCTGATTTTCCTCTGTGGCTGTGTTTTTTGTGTCGGGATAGTTTCTTTGATCAATATTTTTGCCGGATTCTCAATCTGTTCCCATAAAGTGTCTGGTTTGATTGCCGTTATTGTTGCACTGACGATGCTGTCGGCTTTTTCATTTATACTTCTTGCCTTGGCCTGAAGAATAATAATTGAAAAAGCAATGGTGAGTAGTGTTTTAAATCTCATATTGTTGTACTTAAAATCTAATGCAGATGTTCATTTGCATTAGATTGCGATTAGATTTTTGTAATTTATATTCGTAATTACAAAATCAATTTAGAACATTCCTTTTCGAAATGTCAATAGTTTTCAAATCCGGCAGGAAGCGACTTGTTATTTCCTGTTTTTGCACCTAGTTCTTTTATTTTTTCGGCGGTACGAATAATATTTCCACTGCCATCTTTCATTTTCTTTACTGCATCATCATATGCACTGGAAGTTCGGTCGATATTGGTTTTGATTTTTACCATATCTTCAGTAAATCCAATAAATTTATCGTACAATGCACCACTTAGTCGAGCAATTTCTTGTGCGTTCTTTGTTTGGTTTTCTTGTTTCCAAATGGATGAAATGGTGCGCAATGTAGCTAACAATGTTGTGGGACTTACAATTACAATTTTGCGTTCCCATGCATACGAAAATATCTCGCTATCACCTTGCACAGCTACCGAAAATGATGCTTCGATAGGTAAAAACATCAATACAAAATCGGGAGTATTGAGGTTTTGTGCATTCTGATAATTCTTTTCGCTCAACAGTTTTACATGGTTTCGCAACGAGTTTACATGTTCTTTCAAATGCATTGCACGGTGCTCATCCGTTTCTGCCGAAATAAATCGTTCGTACGCCACGAGCGAAACTTTCGAGTCGATGATAATGTGTTTGTTGTCCGGTAAATGAATAATCACATCCGGACGTTGCACGCTGTAGTCAGCACCTTCAATTACCACTTCACGTTCAAATTCTTGTCCGCGAGTCAATCCAGAGCGTTCTAATACGCGTTCTAAAATAACTTCGCCCCAGTTGCCTTGCTTTTTTACATCGCCTTTCAGTGCGTTGGTCAAATTGTTAGCTTCCTGACTAATACGTGTATTTAATTCAGTAAGCTTTCTTACTTCTTCACGCAAGCTTATTTTGTCACGTAACTCTTTATCATATGTTTCGTCTACCTTTTTCTCAAAGAGTTGAATCTTTTCTTTCAACGGATTAAGAATTTCGGCCATGTGTTTATTGTTCGAAAGCGAAAATTCGTCCGAACGTTCTTTCAGAATCTTCGTGGCAATGTTTTCAAACTCAGTTGTGAGTCGTTTTTGAAGGGTTTCAATCTCGCTTTTCTGATTTTCGAGCTTTTCGCCTATGTTCACGTTTATCGCCTTTAGCGTAGCAACTTCCATGCCACGAGTATTGGATATTTCGTTTTGTTTGGTTAATTCAAGTTGAATGCGTTGAATTTCATCTATTTTTAAGCGTACTGTCTCTAATGCCACCGATTTTTGTGTCTCAATTTCAGCTTGAGTAGCCAGAAGTGCCTTTTCATTGGCTTCATAATTTTTTCGAATACCCGTGTGATTGCGAGACGCAATAAACCAAGCTGTCAGAAAACCAACAGCCAATGCAAGAAATGCCAAAATGAATTCCATATTGATGGTTATTTGTGTTTTGTTTAAAATTGAATGTCGATGGACAAAAAAATTATTTTTTGAAAGTAGGATGGAGTTGTAGGAGTTTAATCAAAAAGGGTTGGATGATCTTCTTCAAATCTGCGAATAATGGACACCATCAACGTCTCACGAATAAACTTTGATTTATTCTGTACCTTATATTTCGCAATATAACGTTCTAATGCTTTGTTTTCTTCGTCATTAAGAGTGAAAATTTGACGATGCGTACGTAGGGAATTTCGCTGTGAGGCGGGTAATGGTTTCTTTTTTGCCATAATTGCTGAATAATCAGTACAAAAATAATATTATCTTGCCAACTTTGACTGTTATAGTTCAAAAATCTGTATTTTTGAACTGTATTTTTTATAAATGGTTGAATTAGACTTTAATTATTGAATTTATAACTTTTAATTTTAGAGATTGTTTTTTACTTATGGCAGATCATAACGATTTAGGAAACATTGGCGAGGAGCGTGCTCAGGCTTATTTGCGCAGCAAAGGTTTTCGCATTTTGCATACAAACTGGAAAGCGGGCAAACTTGAACTTGATATTGTGGCTCGTAAAGATGAATGGTTGGTAGTGGTGGAGGTGAAAACCCGCTCAACTGAAACTTTTGAGCATCCGGAAGAAGCTATCAATCTCCGAAAAATAAGAAATATAGTGAACGCAACTCACGAGTATATTTTTCAATTCGATTGGCAAGGAGAAACGCGTTTTGATGTTGTTTCTGTTATTCCTCATGGTCAGGAATTTGTTATCGATCATATCGAAGATGCTTTCTTGTCGCCAGTAAACTAGAAGTTCGCGTTTTTTGGTATGGTTCTTGAAAGATATCTGAAAATCTTAATTTGAACTTACTATTTAAACCAAATGAAAATTATAAGAATATCCGGTATATTATTTACCTTGTTTGTAAGTCTTATAGTACAGGGTGCCAATAATGCTAAGACTTCGAACAGCACTTTTCTAAAAGGTGAAACTCTTGAGTATAAAGCACGTTGGGGGGTTCTGACAATTGGTCATGCTCAAACAAAAGTTGACTCCAAAGTATATATGGTGCAATCGCATCCCTGTTTTAAAATTGAAGTCAAAGGCCAGACAAATGGATTGGCCAGTCTGTTTTATGTAAAAGATAGTTGGAATTCATACATTGATACTTCGGATCTTATCACTCATCGTACTTCACGATCCATTCGTGAGGGACATTATATGCTTGACGAAATGGCTAATTTTGATCATAAAAACAAAAGGGTGGCTGTGTCAATTCTTGATCAGAAGCAACAAAAATACAATGACCCGAAATACTACGATGTTCCCGATAATGTCTGCGATTTAATAGGTGGGTTTATGCTAATGCGTTTGAGAGATTTTTCAGATTTAAAAAGGAATGACACCATTAAGGTGAACGGTTTCTTCGAAGATAAAAGTTACGAAATGAACATCGTGTATTTAGGCAAAGAGATAATCAATACCTCGAGGGGAAAAGTAAGATGCTTGGTTTTACGCCCAATTATGCCTGATAATAAGCTTTTAAATGGCAAACACTCTGTTGATGTTTGGATGTCGGACGATGATAATCAAATTCTAATGCGCATTCAAGCAAAAATGTTTATCGGCACGTTTAATATTGAACTTGACTGTTAGTGTTTTTTAAGCTTTTTAAAATAAATTCTATTTCACTTGTTTTTCGATATTTATTCAAAAAGGCTAACATTTTGTTGTTGTTTTAAAAAATTACATACCAAAAAAATGTTGTACAATATAAATATTTATGTTTTTAGTCTTAATTTGTTTGTGTACTTTTGTAACCAAATAGGAATTAGATTTTATAAAATTTTTACTTAGGCTCTAAAGAGATAAACTGAACTCAAAATGAAAACATTAGAAAAAAGTGTAGCTGAAAAACTACTTAAAATTAAAGCAATCAAATTGCAACCGAATAATCCTTTTACATGGGCATCCGGTTGGAAATCGCCTATATATTGCGACAATCGCAAAACATTATCATACCCTCAAATTCGCAGTTTTATTAAAATTGAACTTGCCCGTTTGGTATTAGAAATGTATCCCGATGTGGAAGTTATTGCTGGTGTAGCTACGGGAGCTATTGCTCAGGGTGCATTGATTGCCGATGCACTTGGTTTGCCATTTGTGTATGTTCGCCCTACGCCAAAAGGTCATGGTCTCGAAAATATGATTGAAGGTGACTTACGCCCAAAACAAAAAGTGGTAGTTGTTGAGGATCTCATTTCTACTGGTGGTAGTAGCTTGAAAGCCTGTGAGGCAATTCGCAATGATGGTTCTGAAGTCTTAGGTATGTTGGCTATTTTTACTTACGGATTCCCTGTTGCAGAACAAAAATTCAAACAAGCCAAGGTAAAACTTACAACACTTTGTAGTTATGATGCGGTATTGGCAGAGGCACTTGCAACTAACTATATTTCGGTTGACGATATTGAAACATTGCAAGAATGGCGCACAAATCCATCTGAATGGAAAACTGAACTTTAGTCAATGCATTTTGTTTGATTCGTAATTTGGTGCGGAAAGGTTTTTTATGCACACATCTTTTGCTGAATCATAAATATTTAATTTGTAAATAAACTATATGACAACATACGAAAGCGATATAAAAACCATTTCTTCGAATGAAGAAGTGGTTTTTGGCATTCTTAGCGACTTAAATAATCTCAAAAAAATTCAGGAACAAGCTCCGGCAACCGACAAAGTAAAGGATCTAGAGTTTGATACCGACAGTTGTAGCTTTGTGGTGGAAGGTTTTGGAAAGGTTGGTTTTCGCGTTATTGAGCGGGAGCCGTTCAAAACGGTTAAGTTCGAATCTGAAAATGCGCCTGTAAAAGTCAATGTATGGATTCAATTGAAGCCAGTTGCCGAGAATCAAACAGCTCTGAGATTGACCATAAAAGCCGATTTGCCAACAATGATAAAAATGATGGTAGATAAGAAACTTAAAGAAGGTGTAAATGTGGTAGCTGATTTGCTTGCAAAGAGCTTGAATAAATAATTGATAATTATGGCTACAAAACTCTGGGAAAAAAGCACACAGGTAAATGCTAAAATAGAGGCATTTACTGTTGGTCGCGACCGGGAAATGGATGTGTTTCTGGCAAAGTACGATGTGCTTGGTTCAATGGCGCATATTCGCATGTTAGAGTCCGTTGGATTGCTGGAAGCTGCTGAATTAGAGGCTTTGCTGACCGAACTGAAAAGCATATATAAAATTGCTGATAGCGGACAATTCTGTATAGAAGAGGGTGTGGAAGATGTTCACTCACAGGTGGAAATGTTGCTCACGCGTAAACTTGGTGATATGGGTAAAAAAATCCACAGCGGGCGATCTCGAAATGATCAAGTACTCGTTGACTTGAAACTTTTTGCTCGTGCAGAAATTGAAAAAACAGTGACAGCTGTTACCGATTTATTTGATGTGCTTATTTCTCAAAGCAATCGCTACAAAGAAGTGTTGCTTCCGGGATATACTCACTTGCAAGTGGCTATGCCATCGTCGTTTGGACTGTGGTTTGGTGCTTATGCCGAGAGTCTTGCTGACGATTTACAATTGTTGCTTTCGGCGTGGAAAATCACCAATCGTAATCCGCTCGGTTCTGCTGCCGGATATGGTTCATCGTTTCCGCTCAATCGTCAAATGACAACCGACTTGTTAGGTTTTGACTCTATGAATTACAATGTGGTGTATGCGCAAATGGGTCGTGGTAAAATGGAACGGGCAGTGGCAAATGCGTTGGCCGCTATTGCAGCAACAGTTGCTAAACTGGCTTTTGATGCTTGCATGTTTACCTCACAGAATTTTGGATTTATCCGACTTCCTGACGAATTTACAACGGGTTCGAGCATTATGCCGCATAAGAAAAACCCCGACGTGTTTGAACTTACGCGTGCTAAATGCAACAAATTACAGTCTTTACCTCAGCAGATAATGATGATAACGAATAATTTGCCATCGGGTTATTTCCGCGATTTGCAAATTGTCAAAGAGGTCTTTGTGCCTGCTTTTGCAGAACTTACCGACTGTCTGGAGATGACGGCTATGATGATGGCGCAAGTAGAAGTGAATACTGAGATTCTTAATGATTCGCGTTACGATTATTTGTTTAGTGTTGAAGAGGTTAATCGTCTGACGTTGACCGGAACTCCTTTTCGGGATGCCTATAAACAAGTGGGTTTAGAAATCGAAGCAGGCAACTTTAAACCAAATAAAATTGTAAATCATACACATCAGGGAAGTATAGGAAACTTGTTTAACGACGAAATCCGTGCCTATAAAGATGAAGTGCTGCAACAATTTACATTTGAAAAAGTAAGACTTGCGGAAATGAAATTAATAGAATAGAGTAGCATAATTTTATTATAAAAAAGCTGACAAATTATTTGTCAGCTTTTTTTTTGCCTTAATTTCTGGTAAGTACCATTTTATTTATTTGTGTTGGCTGATGGCAAAGTGTATGAAATTGTTTTTTATGAGTATTTTATTCAAATAATAAATATTTATTAGAAAAATTGCATTGTATTAACAGTAATTTGTTATATTTGCAACGTTTTTTAAGTAAACAAATTCTTTGTATCTGCCCCATAGTAATAGTTAAGATTAATTTTAGGTATTTAAGTAAGAATATACAGAGCAGGTCAACCATTAATCCCATGATATAGTAACATTATAAAATTTGAAATATGAAGAAATGCCTACTTATTTTGCTCCTTGTTTTCTCGCTAGTCAATGTTATTTGTGCTCAAAAAGCACCAATGAAGTATGGTAAAGTTGACCAAGCCGATTTGGACATGAAAGTTTATCCTGCGGATTCCAGTGCCGCAGCAGTCGTTTTATGTAATTACGGATACTTCAACTCACGCGACTTTCAGTTTGTGCATCAAAAACGCATCAAAATTCTGAAAGAAGAGGGTAAATCGCAAGGTGATTTTTATGTTCCAGCTAGTGAAAAAGCGGTAGTGAAGGGACAAATTATAAATATGGAAAATGGAATTCCAGTTGTTACTAAGCTAGGTAAAGAATCTATTTTTATTGAACGAGTTTCAAAAAATCAATATCGTGCTAGAGTTGCTTTCCCGAATGTGAAAGTAGGTTCTGTCATCGATGTGGAGTTTTATTATAATGGGTTGCCCAGTTTGTGGAAGTTTCAGGAAACTGTTCCTGTGCGTTGGAGTGAGTTGATTATTGAAGACAATCAGTACTTGTCATTTCGCAAGAATGCTGTTGGATTTACTCCTTTTTTTGTTTCTACTGATAGTCGATGGGTTACCAAAGATGTTCCGGCTTTCAAGTCTGAACCATTTATCAATAATTATGAAAATTATATGTCAAGATTTGATATTGAAATATCTTCTATACATATACCTGGTGAACTGTATAAAGACTATGCCACTACTTGGGAAGCTGTTGCCGAAGCATTGAATAAAGAATCGAATTTTGGGCAGGAACTATATACCCTCCAATTATATTTGAACGGACTTGCCCATCAAATTAAAGAGGCTACAAGCATTCCTGAGGAGCGTTTGTTCAGAGCCTATAACGAAATAAAGAAAATAAAATGGAATAAAACCGAATCAATTTGGATTTCGCAAAGTGGTCTGAATCATTCATTCAATAAAAAAATTGGCAATGCTTCGGAAGTCAATCTTAATCTGGTGTTGTTGCTTCGTAAGTTGGATATTAGTGCGAATCCATTGGTGTTGAGTACACGTTCGAATGGTGTTTTACCGCAATTCTCTGTAAGTTTTGATAAATTGAATTATGTAGCCGCACATGCCGTAATAGGAGATAAGACCTATCTTTTAGATGCTACTGAAGAGAATTTGCCGGTTGGATTATTGCCCGAACGTGCTTTGAATGGGAGAGGAATGGTGGTGATGAAAGAAGGTTTTAATTGGGTAGATTTAAATCCCGTAAAAAAAGATAAAACAGCATCTTTCTTTAAGCTGAAACTCTCGGCAGATGGTACAATGAAGGGTGACTGGACTAAAATGTGTAGTGATTATGCGGCATTAGATCTCAGAAATCATTATAAAACTTTCAATAGTCAGGATGATTATTTAAAATCGATTGAAAATGATAATATAGGTCTATCTGTTGATAAATATGCTGTTTCTGATTTAGATAGTTTGCAAAACCCGGTAAAAGAGGATTTTACTGTAGTATGGAAAAATAGAGCTACAAAAACGAACAATCAATTATTTGTGAACCCTATATTAATGGATAAATGGACAGAAAACCCATTTAAACTGGAACAACGTATTTATCCGGTTGATTTTACAACTGCGATTGAAAAATCGTTGATTGTTTATTTAGAACTACCCGAAGGATATGTAGTAGAACAATTGCCTAAGAATACAAAGATGGCTTTACCCGAAAATTCAGCAAGTTTTCAAATGCAAACGGCATTATCGGAGAATGGCGTTCAAATGATTTTTAAATTTAATATTAATAGACCGATATTTTATGCAGCCGAATATCCCGATTTAAAAGTTTATTTTGATGAATTGGTGAAAAAACAATCCGAGATGTTGATTCTCAAAAAAATATAAGCAAATGTTTAAAAGAATTTTTTGTAGTCTGATTTTACCATCACTTTGCATAGTTGTTTCTGCTAAGGAGTTAATGTATCCGGTGAGTGAAATCCCCGCTGCATTGCTGCAAAATGCGCACACAGTTATGCGTGTATATAAACAGGAGGTAGAGATTAAATCCGAGAAATCGGCTGTTGTGTCAGTAACCGAAGTGCGTACTATCCTGAATAAGAATGGGGAGGATAATGCCTATTTTCAAGAATCATCAACTCCAATTTGTAAGCTATCGAATATAAAAGGAAAAGTATACAATGAATTTGGAAAGCAAATAAAATCCTTGGGAGGTGATGACGTTATCGATCACAGCGCAATAAGCGGATTTTCTTTATACGAAGATAACAGAGTGAAGTACATTGACCCTAAGACTCTGACTTATCCATTTACTGTCGAATATACATATGACATTGATCTTAAACAGACACTCTTTTTACCCGTTTGGAGTCATGGTAGTGAAAACACATCATACGAAAATTCTGTATTTATTGTGAAAACTCCTGTTGGTTATTCTTTTCGTTACAAAGAATATAATTTACCAAAAGGTGTTGTCAAGTCAATACTAGATAATATGGTTGTTTACACATGGACAATTAGTAATCTACCAGCACGGATATCTGAACCTATGACAACTAAATCTTTACCGACTTATCCTTTGGTCCGTTTAGCTCCCAATAAATTTGGAATAGGGGAAACCAAAGGCTCTTCTGAAACATGGAAAGATCTAGGTCTTTGGGTAGTTGGTCTAATTGACAAGAGGGACTTGCTCTCAGATGCCACTAAGGCTAAGATAAAGGAACTAGCCGTTTCTTGCAAAACTGATTTTGAGAAAATAAAAGTCATATATGAATACACACAACGTAAGACTCGATATGTGAGTATTCAAGTGGGAATAGGTGGTTGGCAGCCTTTTGATGCAGAAACTGTCGATAAGACCTCTTACGGTGATTGTAAAGCACTTTCAAATTATATGAAAGCTTTGTTATCTACAGTTGGACTAAAATCATATTACACTTGTGTTGATGCAGGTTCTTCAATAAGCAATATCGACCGAGAATTTCCAGCCTATCATTTCAATCATGTAATGCTGTGTGTCCCTCTCGAAAAAGATACGGTTTGGTTGGAGTGTACAAGCCAACGAAAACCTTGTGGGTTTAATGGTGACTTTACTGATGACAGAGATGTGTTGATCGTTGATGGAGAAAATAGTAAATTGGTACATACCCGAATATATCCGGCAACCGAAAATTGTATTAATAGATATACAAAGGTCAATCTGGCTGATATTGAATCGGGAGATGCAACTGCAACTACAAAATATATAGGATTGTGCTATGATGACATGATGCCAACTTATTACGCAGATGATGCAGACAAGTTGAAAAAAATCACACAAAGCATAGAACTTCCATCGTTCTCGCTTACAAAGTTTGCGCTTGTCGAAAATCGAAGTAAAACTCCTTCGTTGGATGAGCATTTGAATCTGACTTTCACTAATTATATCAAGAAAATGGGTGATATTGCTTTGTTGCCGTTGAACTTTATGAACAGGCTGAGTTCTATTCCAGATAAAGTTAGGAGCCGTAAGACTGATATGTGTATCCGTCGATCCTATATGGAAAATGACACTGTCACTTATCGATTGCCCAAGGGGTATCAGGTCACAGACTTGCCTCAAAAGACGGAATTTGGAAGTAAATTTGGCAAATATGTTTCGCTGTCAACTCAGAGTGGAAGTGAAATTACGTACATTCGTCATTTTGAATTGACAAAAGGAACTTTCCCTGCGCAGGATTATGCAGATTTTAGAGATTTTCTGGAACAAATTTCAACGGCTGATGAAGTAGTCGCAAGTTTGAAGAAGATATAAATTTTTAAAATAAATCGCCCCGTTTTAGTGCCATTAATACACTAAATGGGGCGAGCTATATCGCAAAAGGTGAGAGGTATAATTTCTCTCCAAAAACTTACAAGTTGCATTCTCCCTATTTTGATTTAGGTTTTGAGGACAAACGCCTTATGGGTTTCACTATCACCATACTTGAATATACCGCTCTCTCCTTTTGCTTATAAAATGCAAAATTTGGCTTGAGTGTTTTTTTTTGTGTAATACTTGAAAGATATTGCTTTTCATTTGTACGGCTAAATTAGAAAATACGTCCAGTCTGTCCAAATTTGGGGCGTAAATACTTTGGACATCTTAAAAAATAATCATTTGAAAATCAATGGTGTATATTCGTTAAGACGATTATTTTTGGACATCGGAGTTGTCCTTAAAAAAAATCACTTAAATTGATGAGAATCTCTACAATGAATAAATATAATTAGGCAGTATTAGATTTATTTTGAAACAATGTCTTTTAGAAACGCATCTAAATCTTTTCCACTTTTTAAATCTAATTTTTGAGCAATACGTTGTTTCATTTTATATAAACCTTCGGTAGTCGTTTCCAATAAAAAAACTCTATCAGCAGTTGGAATATTTAGAAGATGCAAGCAACACCAGCTAATTTCTTTACTTGTTAAGGTAGGATGATTTGCATGAATTTTGTCCACAATGTTGTTGAATGCATGATTCATTTCATAAGTAAATATTTTCCAGTCATTTATGTGTAGGCTGTTGTTGTATACTTCTTTGTCTAGTTTTATTCTATCATTTGGCAATGCATTTTTGCGTATGACAGCATGAATTGCTCTGGAATCCTCAATTTTTTTACTTATGCTTTGACTAACAAATATTTGTTTGCTGTTGAGTTCTGTTTTGTAACCCTCAAGCTCTTGCTTCCTGATTTTGTTACGTTTGTAAAAGTAATATGAAATTATACCTCCAAGCAAAGTCACCACTACTAATAGTAAAATAGTTATTATTAAACTATGTTTCGCGCTACTAGTCTCAACAGAATTTGTATGCAAATCTTCAATAACAGATGCCTTTGTTTGGGATTCAATAGTTCGTACCGAGTCTGTATAATCTTGGTACTTGCTCATATATTTACCCATGAGCTTTATATTTCCTTTCAAGTAGGTGGTATTTACCAGTATTCGGTAGCAACCGCGTCTGGTGAAAAAGCTGGCAGGATATTTTAAGGACTCTTTTGTATACACCTCTGCAGAATCGTTTTGGTTTTTATCTATGTATGCATCTGCCAATGAGTAATTCCGAACGGCATAATCTGTTCCTTTTGCAGGATATTGCAAACTCTTTCTCAAAAAGTGTATTGCAGAATCGGGTTGGTTCGAAATCATGTAAATGTTTCCTATTTCTTGATATGCAACGCCGAGCAATATTGAATCATTGGTTTGAGAAATGACTTTGTGGCAATACTTAAGTGCTGTTTTAAATTCCTTAGTCCATCTGTATGTTACTCCAATGTATAACATTGAATAATAGACTGCGCTTCTTTTATGTGCTTTTAAAAAATATCTAGCGGCTAGTTGGTATTTTTCTCTAGCTTCCTTGTGCTGTTGCTGTAATGAACAAATTTTACCCATGTCTGAATAAACTTCACCAAGAATGTTGTAATCAGTTTCATTTTTTAGGTTGTCTAGTGCTTTTAAATATTCCGAGGTAGCCTGTTCATATTTTTTTTTATCCAGATATCTTCGCCCTTTGTACAGATAGCAAGTTCCAAGTCGAATTTTATCATCTTGCCTTGTGTAGTAATCTATTGAGAAGTCTAGTAGTGAATCGGGTTGTATTGGCATATAATTCTTATCCAGAGCCTGAAAGAAGAGCATGCCATATAAGGCTCGGTTTGCATCAGAATTATATTTTTCGGGTGGTAATTTCTGCAGGATGTGTAATGCAGAGTCGGGGTGGTCTTCAATTATTTGCTCTACTGTTTTTAGCTCGCTAGGAGTGTCAGAACAACTCGTAAGGCTAACTGTAAATAGGGCTGCAATTATAATATATAGTGCAATAAGTCTCATAATAAGCAATTTGAAGCCACAGTGCCAAACAATCTGATACTGTCTCTTTTTGCAAATTTACAAAATATAATTTACAATAGCTATGTAGACAAATTAGATTTTATTTGATGCTCTCTTTTTGAGGAATGAATTGAGTTCTTTTGTACTACATAAATTCAATTTTTGTGCAATTCGCTGCTTTAGTTTGTACAATCCTCCTGTGGTGGTTTTCAATAAAAGGATTCTATCTGCATTTGATATATCCAGAAGGTGTAGGCAACACCAACTAATTTCTTTACGACTTAAAGTTGGATATTCTGTTTGCAGTTTGTCTATAATATTATTGAATGCTTGATTCATCTCATTTGAAAATTCATCCCAATTGTCCAGATGTAACACATTATTATATAATTCTTTGTCAAGCTTAATTCTGTCACTTGGCAATGTATTTCTACGGTTGTTAGCCTGGATTGACTTCAATTCTTCAATTTTATTACTTATGCTCTGATTAAGGAATACTTGTTTGTTATTTAATTCCTGTTTGTAGTCTTTAATTTCTTGTTTCCGAAGTTTATTGCGATAGTAGAAGTATATTCCTATACTCATACTGAGTAAAATGGTGATGACGAGTGCTAAAATGAATGTTGTCAGATTTTGTTTTGCAGTCGTGGCCTCTACTTTGCTATTGTGTTGATGCTCAATTACAGAAGCTTTTGTTTGAGATTCTATAATGCGAATTGAATCAACATATTTCTGATACTTAGTCATATACTGATTCATGCTTTTAATGTCCCCTTTTAAATATGACACATTTACTAAAATTCGATAGCATTCTCTTCTTGTATAGTGATTCGCAGGATACTTTAGTGATTTGAATGCGTAGACAGTTGATGAGTCATATTGTTTTATATTAAACAGAACATCTGCAACTGTAAAATACCTTATTGATTTATTAATTTCTTTTACTGGGTAAGATAAAGTCTTCTTGTAATAGTATAATGCGGAGTCATATTGCTTGTTATGGTAGTAGGAAGTTCCAATTTCACTTAGGGCTGCGCCAAATGTTAGTGAATCAGGATTTAATGAATATACTTTTTTATAATATAATCTCGCAATTTTATATTTTTTTTCTACTACATAGGTGTAACCAATATTAAGATATACATTTAATATATTCGCCATTTTGCCAGCTTTAGTGAAGAGACTTGCTGCCATACGATATTTCCTTCGTGCCTCATTATTCTCTTTTTGTATGAAATTGATTGTTGCTAAGTCATCATAGATTTTACCTAAGAGTAGATAGTCAGAATTTGGATTACAATTATCTATTGATTTGTAGAATTCTATAGATGCTTTCTCATACTCCGTTTTATACTTGAGTTTTCTTCCCTTGTAAAAGTATGTCATTGCAAGGTGCGGTTTATCCTCTTGCTTCAGATAATAGTTTATTGAGAAGTCAATCAATGAATCCGGCTGTAAGGTCATATCATTTTTATCCAATGCTTCAAAGAGGAGTATGCCGTACAAAGCCTTATTGGCATTAGAACTGTATTTTTCAGGACGTAGCTTTTGCAGAATATGTAATGCGGAATCGGGGTGTGTTTCCATTACTTGTTCTGCAATTTTTAGCTCATTGGGAGTGAATGAGCAACTTGCGAATGAAAGACATATAATTAGAGAAAAGAGACGAACTGAAGTGATCATAATTTTGTATTTGCATATGGCAACTCCGGTTTCTTAATGTAAATTAAGAAAATCGGAAGTTTGCCTTAATGCAAAAATACAAAAATTATTAATGAAAACAACAAAGCTATTAAAACAGATAAATCGTAAAGTTGTTAGCGGCTTTATATTGAGCTGGGCTTGCTGCTTTGTTACGCTTTACAGAGCCATGCTCTAAAAGCTAAACCGCATGCTGGAATATCATTTTTTTGGTTGTGCCCTATCGGTTTAAAGCTTTCGTAACTCTGAGTTGATTGTTCAGTTGTTTTCTCGTTTTGTGGAGCAGCTTTTTCTCCAACTATTTCAACTGTAGTTTCAAACATGCCTTGTCTAAGTTCGTTGCTAGGAATGATTGATACATTAACCGAATTTACGTTTGGATTCCACGTTTTGTTATAAAGTTGTCCTTTGATAATTGGATACATAGATACCAAGCCTGTATCTACTTTGTTTCCACTTAAAACAAGATCAGATGTTTTCTTGTTGAAAGTAGTAATAACCTTTGTAGCAAAACTGCGGTCAATTTCAAGACCTTCCTTTATCATTTCATCAATAATGTCCGACAAATATAGATTTTTGTTTATAGTAACTTCTGCACTATATTCGCTCGTGTTGTATGACTGATTGTTTTTAGTCAGCCAGACTTTTAATACTTTTATCATACCCTAAGTGTTTTGAAAGTTTCTACTTATTAATTGTCGTTGTCTTGACAACGAGGCGGCATGCAAACTCCGCCTCGTTTTAATTTTATTCTATAATTCGAACTCACCTACTAAGTTGGTTGAACCATAGCTAATTTTTAGAGTGTAAACTCCACCATCCAAATTTTGTGTGTCGATAGCCGCATCTAAAGTCGAATAAGTGTTTACTGCTTCTTGATAAACCACATCGCCATTTTCATTTTCTAGCGTTACCTGTGCTACGCCTGCAGGATACAAGAAGTTTAATGTGATGTCTGTTTCATTTTGAGCAACATCAAGGGCGATGCGAACTGGTGCTCTAGTATTATTGTCAGTGATGATAGGACCGTCCGGTCTAAGAAGGACTTGGCCTGCATAAATTGCTTGTGATGAGAAAATGCAAAAAAGTGTCATTAATGTGGCACAAAGAATGGAGTTTAGTTTTTTCATAAAAATTGAGTTTTTGTAAAGTGATACTTGTGGTTTCGTAATGTAAAAGGGTGTTCTTTCAAGGTGCTAAGTTATACATAGCATACAATAGCTCCAAATATTTGGATGAAATAAAGTAGGACAAGCTGTTTTGTATCTATCTGTTTTATAAGTGTATATGACTGGACACAAGGAAAAAATCAGGACAAGCAAAAATTGAGTAAAAATAGGGGTCGAAAAACAGGGGGGTAAAGGAGAGAAATTAGAAAATTACTGCTGAGAAATATTATATGATTATCTGCAAATCACCCTAGCGTATTTATATTATCGATTAAAGTAAGTGAAGGTGGGTTTCGCGATTTCTGAATCGCGTGAATTACTATTTGATCGCGATTCGGAATCATTCCCTTTAGTCATGACCTTTGATTCGCGAAACCTGACTTAAATAGAATATCTCTATCTATTCTGACACTTTGCGGAAATAATTAAATACTATTTGGATACTGATCTTTCCTTAAGAAGTTGATTTAACTTAAGTGTAGTTTTGAGCTTCATTTTTTGAGCCATGCGTTGTTTTAGTTTGTATAGGCTTTCAGGTTTGCAATCTAGCACCAAGGCCATATCTCCGCTGTGAATATTAAGTAGATAAAGACAACACCAGGTTATTTCTTTGTGCGTAACATCTGGGTAGGTTTTCTCAAGGAAGCTTACAATGTTGTTGAAGGTGCGATTCATACTTTCGCTAAATACCTTCCATTCATTTAGGTGTAGGCAGACACTGTACACTTCTTTATCCATAGCCTCTCGTTTGGCTAATGGTGATTTCCTGTATTCATCTATCTGTAATGATTTTGTTTCTTCTATTTTCTGAATAAAATTGTTTTTTAAATTCAGTTGTTTCTCTGTAAGTTGCAATTCTACCTCTTCTAATTGCTTTTCTTTGCCTTTGTTTCGTTGTCTTAACTTGAAAAATACAAACAAACTTGTTAAAATAACAAAGGGAAGTGTCCAGCCTAATATTACAAGGTAGTTCTTGGTTTTATGTGCAGTCTCGGTTGTTTGGTGTATGTTTTCTAAAACAGTTGTTTTTGTTTGAGTATCTATTTTTCTAACTGAATCTGTACAGTCCTGATATTTACTCAAGTATAAGGCCATTAATTTGAAATCTCCTTGTGAGTATTTCGAGTTTGCTAATACTCTATAGCATTCTTTTTGTGTCTGAAAATTTGATGGATGTTTTAGTGCTATAGTAGCATAATGTACCGCTGAATCATATCTTGATGTTAAGAAAAATAATTCAGCTAATGCGCAGCATCTTATGGAGTATTTGTTCTCCTTGCATGGGAAGATTAAACTTTTACGATAATATATTTCAGCTGAATCTAATTGTTTGGTATATTGGTAATTAGTTCCAATTTCTTGATATGCAGCTCCCAGTAAGATTGAATCATGACAAATAGAGATTGCTTTTCTATAGTATTGTAAGGCCATTTTGTAGTTTTTTTCGCAACGAAATGTAACTCCAATATCAATAATCCTAAAGCAAGCATCTACGGTCTTGCCTATGCGATTAAAACAATCTGCACCAAGCTGGTGTTTTTCTCTTGCTTTTTCATAATCTTGCTGAATAGAACAAATATATCCCATATCTCCGTAGATTTTCCCCATTAATGCATAGTCTTTTTTGTCCTGGCAGTTATCTAAGGCTTTCAAGTAGAGCTCAGTAGCTTCATCATAATGTTGTGCGTATTTGTACATACGACCTTTATAGAAATAGCATTTTGCTAAGCCGGCTTTGTCGTTTTTGTTTTGATAATAATCTAGAGAAAAGTTGATTGCCGAGTCAGGTTGGAGTGGTAGGTATTTCTTGTCCAATGCTTCGAAGAGTAGTAGACCGTAAAGAGCTTGGTCGGCACCGGTTAATGTCTGGTTGGGTTTAATTTGTTGCAAAAGATGCAGTGCAGAATCGGGTGCAGTTTCCATTAATTGCTCAGCAGTTTTCATTTTGTTGGGAAGCAATGAGCAACCTACAAGAAGTAGAAAGATGTATGGAATATATATGCGATATTTGAACTGCATGGCCGAGTATTGTAGTGTTAATGGTGATTCCCGCATGTATTTAAATACAAAACTACAAATTAAATTTCATTCTAAATCGATATTTTCGACATTATAACTTTGATTCAGAGTTAAAATTAGTTTGAAATGTTTTGTATTTTCGAACGACAAATTGAATAATCTTTATATTTACTAAAATGTATTTTATTTAGGCCACTGCTAGCGTAAAAATACTTACTTTTATTCCCTCTACTTCGATTAGTGCACGAACGCAAGCTTCAAGAGTTGAACCCGTAGTAAGCACATCATCAATTAGTAAAACATGTTTACCCGTTAAAATATTTTGGTTTTGTAATATAAAAAGACCTTCGGTATTTTCGTATCGTTCGTAAACTGTCTTTTTTGTTTGAGTAGTGTTCTCACGTATGCGAATCAGGTTTGTTGTGTCAATAGGCTTTTCAAGTATTTTTGCCAATCCTTTTCCTATACATTCACTCTGGTTATAACCCCTGGATTTGTACCTTTTTGGATGGAGTGGTACTGGTATGATGACATCAATTGAAGTGAAATCAACTGAATCCAATAATTCTACTGCTGCATATTTTCCAAGTAATTCACCTATATCTTGATTGTTTCTGTATTTTAAACTGTGTAATATTTTCTGAAAAGGGGATCCTTTATGAAAATAGAAAAAGGCAGTGCCTCTTTGAATAGGCACTTTACCCCAGAATCGTTTCTCAATTGGGTTGTTACTATCGAGATGGTAGTTTGTTTTCGGGATGCTGTATAAGCAGCTAATGCATAGTTGTTGCTCTTGTTTCTGTAGGTTTTCTCCACATACAATGCATAGTTTTGGAAACATTAGGTTTAAAAAATCTGTTAGCGCTGATTTCATAATCCAACTATATTAATGAAATAATGTAATTGCATTCCAAGCCTTGGGGACAAAGATTAATAACCCTACTATTACAGAGATAATGGCGCATATTAGTACTGCGCCGGCAGCGATATCTTTAGCTTTCCCTGCCAGTGGGTGATGGTTTGGAGAAACTAAATCCACAATGTTTTCAATAGCTGTATTTGCCATCTCCATTCCAAATACCAGTCCAATGCAAAGCAAGCAACATATCCATTCGATTGTACTTATTTTAAATGTAAATCCACATATTAGAACTAATATTGCAATGCATATATGAATTTTCATGTTAGCTTCAGTTCCAAATACGATGCGGATTCCTCGTCCGGCGTATCCAAAACTTTGCACTCTTTTTTTTAATATTCTCATTTTGTGTTGATTTGCTTGCAAATTAAGCTAAAAACTTTCAAATTGCTCTCTTTTTTTTGTGAAAAAGTCCGAAAAACATTTTGTTTGTCGGACTTTTTGTATTTATTTGGCGTTTATTTGTGACTAAATCTTTACACGTTCAATATATGATCCGTTGCGAGTGTCTACCTTAATGGTTTCCCCATCGTTAATAAATAATGGAACGCGAACAGTTGCTCCAGTTTCAACTGTTGCCGGTTTTGTAGCGTTGGTTGCAGTATCACCTTTCAATCCAGGTTCTGTGTAGGTAATTTTTAGAGCAACCTGAACCGGAAGATCAACATAAAGAATTGTTTCAGATTGTGCGTGAGTTACGACCTCGCAAATCATACCTTCTTTCAAGAAATCAACACCATTGATAATGTCTTTGTTTACAGATACTTGTTCGTAATCTTCGTTGTTCATGAAGTTGTAACCCGCTTCATCTTGATAAAGATATTGATAATCGCGTCGTTCGATACGCACTTCTTCTATGCGAATTCCAGAGTTAAATGTTCTGTCAAGTGTACGCCCTGTAACAACGTTTTTCATTTTTGTACGAACAAAAGCTGGTCCTTTTCCCGGTTTAACGTGAAGAAATTCTGTGATAAAATAGTATTGGCCATCAATGTCCAAACACATTCCATTTTTAATATCTGCTGTAGTAGCCATATATTTAATTTATAATTAATAATGCATAATTTATAATTGAAATATAAGCAACCTCGCGATTTTATATCAATTATTATTTTTTCGATTACAAAAGTACAATTTTTATTTTGAATGCCAAAATGAGCAGAAAATCAGTGCGTTATAATAAAAGCCACTGTGTTATGGACAGTGGCTTTTATCGACATTTTTTAGTACTATTGTTTTTTTGTTGTTATTTATCGTTACGTTTTTGCACGTTGTAATAAATTTTCATTTGGTTGCCCAATATTTTTGTAAATCCTTTCACATCGTCGGCACTCCAGGCGCGGTTTATCTCGCCATATTCGCCAAAGTCAGTTTTCATTAAATCGAAGGTGCTTTCCACACCCACCAATGTGTAATTATAGGGGCGAAGTTTTACAATTACTGTTCCCGTCACGTTTTGTTGTGAGCTTTGTAGGAATTGCTCAATATCACGCATAACAGGTTCAAGATATTGTGCTTCATGAAGAAACATACCATACCAGTTGCCCAATTGGTCTTTCCAATACTGCTGCCACTTGGTAAGTGTATGCTTTTCAAGCATCTTATGAGCATTGATAATTAATAAAGGAGCTGCAGCTTCAAATCCAACTCGTCCTTTTATGCCAATAATTGTGTCGCCAATGTGCATATCACGACCAATTCCATATTTATTGGCTATTTCTTCAAGTTGGTTGATTAATAAGACTTTGTTTTTATTTGTGTTTCCGTTCACCGAGCAGATTTCGCCATTCTCAAAACCAATAGTGACTGTTTCTTCACCTTGTTTTTCTACTTGGCTTGGGTACGCTTCTTCAGGTAAGGTTTGTTCTGATTTCAATGTTTCTTTTCCGCCAATACTTGTTCCCCACAAACCTTTGTTGATTGAGTACTCCATTTTTTTGAAATCTGCTTCAAAACCATGGTCTCTTAAATAGTTGATTTCATATTCGCGGGTTAAAACCATGTCGCGGGTGGGAGTGAGGACTTTAATTTCGGGAGCGATTACATCGAATGTAAGGTCGAAACGAACTTGGTCGTTTCCGGCGCCCGTACTGCCATGGGCTACATATTCAGCTCCAATTTCTTTGGCGTAATTGATAATAGCAATAGCTTGAAAAATACGTTCTGAACTTACCGAGATGGGGTAGGTGCCATTACGGAGCACATTGCCAAAAACCATATATTTGATGCTTTTATCGTAATACTCTTGCGTTACGTCCAAGGTTACATGGCTTACGGCTCCTAAACGGTATGCTTTATCTTCAATAACTTTCAGTTCCTCAGCGCTAAATCCACCAGTGTTTGCAACTGCAGTGTGTACTTCATATCCTTTTTCCTGTGACAGATACATGGCGCAAAACGAAGTGTCTAGTCCTCCGCTAAATGCTAATAATACTTTTTCTTTCATGTTGTTTATGTCTTCGGCCAACAGACTCAATTATCGGTCGTTGTTTACTAATTATGGTTTTATTTTTCGATGTCTTTTGCGGGGTCGAAAAGCATACCTGTACACAGGCAATGTTTACGACTGGTACGTTGCAAAATATCATAGTTCACGCAACTTTGGCAACCTTTCCAAAAAGCTTCGTCGTCAGTGAGTTCAGAGAATGTAACAGGTTTGTATCCTAGCTCTGAGTTAATTTTCATTACTGCTAAGCCAGTTGTTAGCCCGAAAATTTTAGCATCCGGATAGCGTTGCCTTGATAGTTCAAATGCTTTACGTTTAATACGTTTTGCTAAACCATGTCCACGGAATTTGTCTACAACTATTAAGCCCGAATTGGCAACAAATTTCTTGTTTCCCCAAGATTCGATGTAACAAAATCCTGCGAATTCAGTTCCTGCCAAGGCAATAATAGCCTTTCCTTCTTTCATTTTTTGCACGATATATTCGGGAGAACGTCTCGCAATTCCTGTACCGCGAACTTTGGCTGCGTCAGCTATGGTGGTCAAAATTGTATCAACATATTCTAAAAAACGCTCATCAGCTACTTGTACCGTGATCTCGTCAACGGTAATATTTGTGTCCATATTCAATAATGAATGAGTTCTATTTACTTTGGAAGTATTCGTTCCAACGTATTTCACTTACTTTAATAAATTCTCTAAGTCATTTTTCAATGGCTTTTCTCAATGTAAAATAGTTCTCGCTATTTTTTCTTCTACTCTTTTTCAGAAAAGGTGATATTGAGCATTCCTAGAATATCCTCTCGTGATACACCTTCACGTGGAATTACCAATATTGTATCATCGCCTGCGATTGTGCCAAGTACCTCATCGTTCGCCTTGTTATCAATATCCCAGGCAATAGCGCTTGCGTAGCCGGGTTTTGTTTTGACAACAGCTAATTGTCCGGAAAATTCAATACTTCGAACCGCCCCGTGAGACTGTAGAGTGTTGAATGTTCCTTCAATAGGAATAGGTTTGTTTACCGGAGGTAAAATATACTTGTACGCTCCATTAGACAACGGCGTTTTCGCCACCTTAAGTAATTTTAAATCGCGAGACAAAGTAGCTTGTGTTACTTCACATTGTTTGTCCATAAGAATTTTCAGTAATTCTTCCTGACTCCCAACTACACTCGATCTTAGTATTTCTGAAATAATCTGTAAACGGTTTCGCTTATTCTTCATAAATGTATAATTATTTAGATTTTGGGCAAAAGTAATACAAATATTGTATAAGTCAATGCATTTAGCTATAATTATTCATTCTATTTGGATTATTCTTTGTTTTTGTAATTAATATACGGTTATTATGCAGAAAAGAATACATTTTAAACGTATGTTTTTGGTATATCTCTGAATTTCTTATGCAAAAATACAAATAAATGATCAATTGAACTTGGATGTTATTGTATATTTGACAATATATTTTTCTTGTTTCATATAAGGGATTTTTAAGGATAAAAATAATAAATTCATACTTTCTTGTTTCTGTTTGTAACAAAATGGTACTCAAAAAAACGGGATTAAATTTGAAATGTTATAAAATGTTGTAGAATGCCAATTTATTGTCTATGACTAACAGTTGTGTATGCTTCTAAATATCATTTTTTAGTAGATCTAAACTGCAAAGGACCTTGTTTGTCCGATAAAGTGTAAGAAAAAAATAGGAAATGACAGCCGTTGTGTCTTTTCCTATTAGATATATACGTATTGAAAAATTGAATAATTAGTTCTGCTCGCCCAAGTCCATGTTTATTTCTCCTGTACCTGTTTTTTTCTTCATGTCTGTCTGTTTTGGTTTCATATTGCCAAAATTATAGCTTGCAGATATGCCAATCATACGTCGATGAAAGTATGATTCTGCGATTTGGTAGAATCCGTTACCATATGTAACAGTTTTTTCTTTGTTGAAATTGAATATATCCATAGCCATCACATTCACACTTAATTTTCTATTGAAAAATGTTTTGCGTAGCCCAAGATCAATTTTGTATTCTGCGCTTTCTTTGCCTTGTGCAATAAGAGTTGGCGAAGAGTATTCTCCCGTAATTTGTCCAGACATAGTTTTGCTAAGCATAAGGTTAGCGATCATGTTAGCACTCCATGAAAATGTACTTTGACCGGGAATGGTGGTTGAAATTGCATTATTGTATGGATTTACGTAAACTGATGAATTTATCTTGCTATAATATAAATTTGCTGAAGATGTGAGGCTTAAAATTGTGAATAGTTGATTTTTTGCTACAACTTCTAATCCTGAATTTTGCCTTTTAGCAATGTTCATATATGTATTTTCCATTGTTCCTGCATTAAAGAAACGTACATTTTCAATTACATTGTCGGTTATACGATAATATGCTGAAGCTGAAAGTGAGTGATTTGACCATGATTTTAAATAATTAAGTTCCAAAGCTGACGAATACTCAGGTAATAAGTTTGGATTACCATATGATATGCTCGTAGAATCTGAATAGTCTCGGAATGGGCTAATTTGTCGACCGCGAGGACGATTAACCCTGCGCGTATAATTCAGTTGAATTTCATCTGACTTAGAGAGTGTATATGATAAATACATGCTCGGAAATAACTGAAGTGTTGGTTTTGGATCAATTGTTTGTGCATCAATTACCGTAGTGTTTGTGAATTTTTTATCAAGATATTCTGCGCGTAAGCCTCCTTGGACACTAAATTTATTAAGAAATCTGTCTCCGTAGGTTACATACGCAGCATGTATCATTTCATTATAATCGAACTTGTCTTGATATTCTGGTAAGCTTACATTTGTTAGTGTGTAGTAGCCTGATGCATCGCTTAGTCTATCGCTCACTGTGCTTTGCCAGCCAGCTTCAAAGCGACTAGTTTCTGTGAACTTATTTGTATAGTCAGTTTTAAATACAAATTCTTTATTGTTGTTGTCTGAACTTTGTGTTTTGTCATTTAGAGGTGCTGGAAGATCGGTTTGTTGGTAGCGATTGTCACCTCCACGATTGTGTGCAGAATACGACAGACTTGTTAATAAGTTATTATTTCCTTTGCTGTCAAAGTCGTGTCGAAAATCTAAATTTACATTTATGCTGGGACGAGTTCCTGTTCCTGTATTTGTTTGAGTGTAATTTCTGATAAGTTGGTTGTTGATTAAGTCTGTTTTTAGGTAGTTTAATGTGGTATTTGAATTTCCACTTCCTTCCATTCCGAATCCTCCAACGCTTATTGTGTTTTTATCGTTTAAATGATAATCAATACCTGTGCGAACAAAAAGTCCTGAGAAAGAATTAAGCGTGACATTATTTTGAGTCAATATAGTGTCAGCCAGTGATGGTGTTGCGTTGTTGTAGCGCGTATTGTTTCCGCCCCCTTTAAAATTCATGGCACGATATCCAATGTTTAGATAAGCATCTATTTTACCGCTGTTGTAATTAATGTTGGTTCCGAACGACTTGCCCATTTTGCCACCGGTTGGATACATTAATCCTGCTGAAATGCTTCCATAATATCCGGCTTTGCGGTTCTTCTTCATTACCAGATTGATAATTCCCGCTGTTCCTTCCGGATTGAATTTGGCGGATGGATTGGTCATTATTTCAATTGACTCAATACTTTCGGCCGGCATTTGCTGTAAAACTTGAGCACGGTTGTCGGCTGTAAGTCCTGATGGTTTTCCGTTTATCCACACTTCTACGTTGGCATCTTTTCGTAGTGAAACATTTCCTTCATTGTCGACTTTTACTGATGGTATATTTTTTAAAACATCGGAGGCTGACCCTCCAGCAGCTGAAATATTTTTATCTACACTAAATACCTTTTTATCAATATCGAAACGCATTTGGGATCCTTGACCAATTACTTCAACAGCTGCAAGGTTCTTTGAGCTCCCTTCTAGTTGTATTGTTCCTAGATTTAATGAATTTTCAGCAACTAATAATTCTTGATTGCGGGTGTTATAGCCGACATAGCTTACGCGGAGGGAGTATTTCCCGTTATTTACTGTTGGTAATGTGAAATCGCCACTAGCATTGGATACAACACTTGCTACCGGAATACTATTCCCCGGTTTAAATACTGTAACATTTACGAAATCTAGCGGAGATTGAGTGTTGGCATCTATGACTTTGCCTTTTACACTTACTGCTGATAATACAGGTAAGGATATGAAAAGGAAAAGGGCGAAATAAAGATTTTTTTTCATGAAGTTATATTGACTTTTGTCTAATGTGTTGTGCTCGTTAGCAACGTACATTTGACTTTCAAAGTTACTGTAGGTTTAATCAGTTTTGGAATTTTGACAAAAAAAAGGCATTTGAAACAAATGCCTTTTTTCTTATGAATTATTTCAATCAAAAGTTGGGAAGTAAGTATTTTTCACGTGATTTGAAGATGTTGCTTACTTTATTTACTTCAAGGAAAGTAGTTCCAAGTCCCATACCATAGCTTCCGCTCAAGTAGCAAACTGAATCGTTTTCTGTGATCCAACCTTTTTGAATCAAATCTTTCAAGGCTGTTAGGAAATATTGTTGTACATTTTCGCCCTCAGGTTGATAAATTGGGAAAACGCCGTATGAAAGTGCCAATTGACGTACCATACGCTCGTGATAACAAATTGATAAAACAGGAGCAAAGCCACGGTATGCAGCTAGATAGCGGGTTGTACGTCCGGTATAAGTGTCTGTAATGATTGCTTTTGTTCCTAATTTTGTGCTTGTTTCAACTGCTGCATTAGATAGGAATGAAGTCAAGTCATTGGTGTCGATGTCAATTGGAATGTCGTTCTCAGCCATTTTTGTTTTTTCAGCTTCTTTGGCAATTGTAGCCATAGTGCGTACTGCTTCAACTGGATATTTACCATAAGCAGTTTCGCCACTTAGCATTAAAGCATCTGTGCGATAATAAATTGCGTTGGCAATGTCTGTAACCTCTGCACGTGTAGGACGTGGGTTTTTAATCATGGTGTGAAGCATTTGAGTAGCTACGATCACCGGTTTTTTAGCCTGAACACATTTGCGAATCAAACGACGTTGAATTCCAGGAATTTTTTCTTGAGCAACTTCAATACCCAAGTCACCACGGGCAATCATTACGCCGTAAGTATATTCAAGAATTTCATCGATATTATCAACACCTTCCTGATTTTCAATTTTAGAAATAATTTTAATATCGCTGTTGTGTTCGTCCAAGATTTTTTGAATTTCGATAACATCATGTTTGTTACGAACGAATGAGTGGGCAATAAAGTCAAGATCCATTTCAATAGCCAAAAGGATATTTGTACGGTCTTTTTCGGTAAGTGATGGTAGGTTGATACGTACACCTGGTATATTTACACTTTTGCGACTTCCCAAATTACCACTGTTTTGTACAGTACAAACTAAATAATCAGCTTCTTTAGAATCAACGCGCAAGTCAATTTCACCATCGTCAAAAAGAACACTGTCACCAATATTCAAATCGCGTACGAAATGAGGATAATTTACAGCAATACATTCTTTTGTAGAAAGAAGGTCTGGATTTCCAACAAGTTTAACTACATCGCCTGTTTCCAAATCAATAGAATCATTTTCTACTTTAGTGGTGCGAATCTCAGGACCTTTAGTGTCCATTAGGATAGCAATGTTTTTGCTTACCGCACGAGTGTTGTTAACGATTCTCTCGAATCCTTCACGTTGCAAGTGAGCTGAGTTCATACGAA
>Ga0209124_10000199_pt1 | contig 42758 bp, 34 predicted proteins | sample BarGraIncu01122A_FD_184502 | JGI IMG/M metagenome (GOLD analysis project Ga0209124, IMG submission 184502) | Arctic peat soil microbial communities from Barrow, Alaska - Barrow Graham LP Incubations 011-22A (SPAdes) (version 2) | ecosystem: Environmental > Terrestrial > Soil > Wetlands > Peat...
TACGCAAACCATAAAAAACAACCGGGTTTGTCATTCTGAACGAAGTGAAGAATCTCGTTTTCATTGATTTTTGAGATGTTTCGCTACGCTCAACATGACAAATGCGTAACTTCAGTTACTAATTATTAATCGATTTTTGCTCATCTGATTAACACCATCTTCATCACCGCATTAAAATCTCCTGCCCTAAACTGATAAAAATAAACTCCGCTGGAGAATTGTGATGCGTTCCACTCTACTTCATAAGTCCCCGGCTGTAATTTTTCATTAACTAAATCTTCAATCTTTCTTCCTAATATATCGTAGATACTCAACTTAACTTCTGACTCCTGACTTCTGTATTCTTTTTTTATATTAAATTTTATCTTCGTCACCGGATTGAATGGATTGGGATAGTTTTGAAATAAACAATAATTAGAAACGATTTCGTTACTAATATTTTTAATTCCTGATAAAGTCGATGCTATTCTTTTCCAGACACAACCGGTTTCATGATTAAGAATATCACCAGAAGAATATATATTCCCATTATATACTAATATTGATTTAGTTTCTCCATGAGCTCTTGGTCCCAGCCAAATCCAATTAATTCCATTATTTGAAGTAACATAAACTCCATTACTTGTACTACAAGTTAAAGTATCTGAAAAACTTGCAAAAGAATTAATTGTATAACTGCTTAATCCATTTTGATACCAGTCAAATCCGTTATCAGTAGAAATATATACACCATTATTTGTTCCGGAATATATTTTATTTTGAAAAATATAAAATCCTTTTATAATCTTTCCACTCAAAATTCCAGAAATCCAGTTTATCCCATTATTCGTCGTAATTTGTACTCCATTATCTGTTCCAGAGAGGAGATTATTGTTATAAGCTATTATTGCATTAACAGGTGTTGCAGATAAACCAAAGTAAGTCCAATTTGAACCGCTATTAATTGTTTTATATATTCCACTGTTTGTACCTGCATAAAGTATAGTATCTTTTGAAAAAAAAGTCTTAATAAAAAAATTACCCAATCCGGAATTAACACGTAACCAATTTTGACCGTTGTTTGTTGATTTATATACACCTGAATCAACCGTTCCTGCAAATATATTTGACCCGTGATTAATTAAACTCAATATTGAATTATTATTCAGCTCATTCTTAGTCGGATACCAGGTGCTTCCTTCATTTGAAGAATAATAAATTCCGGAACTATCAGTCCCAACAAATAGTGTACTGCCAATTAAAATCAAACTTGATATATTGAAAGATCTAAAACCCGATTTGGACCAATTTTCACCATAATTTGTTGTTGCGAATAATCCTCGAATACCTCCTATTGATGTTGAACTAGAATAGAGTTTAGTTCCTGACGATAATAAAGCATTTTTTATGGTGGGTGTTCCCATTCCAGAATTTACAGAATACCAATAATTACCACCATTAGAAGAACAATAAACACCGAGAGTTGTTCCCGCGAATAGTAAATTCCCAATTGAAGAAAAAGAATAAGTTGTAGCATAACTGATACCAAAAGAACAGGAGTTCCAGTTAAGTCCTTCATCTGTTGATTTATAAATTGCACCATCTGCTCCTGCATAAATAGAACCCTGAAAATAATAAAGTTTTTGTACATTTGTTGATTGCAATCCTTTTTCTGTCCAAGTAATACCATTATTACTTGAAACATAAATGCCACTGATACAACCTGCAAATATTAAATTGTTGACATTTAAAAAAGAATGTATAGTTTTATAAAGAGGCCAGGTTGTAACCGAATTCCAATTTAATCCGTTATCTGTAGAATAACATAAACTAGTAGAACTAGTTACATATACCAATAAATTAGGACCTGATTTTCCTATTCCATAAACCGTAGAATATCCACTTGTATTAAATCCTCTTTGGACCCAATTCTGACCATAATCTGAAGAATAGTATAAACCATAACTTAAAGTTCCCACAAATAAATCAGAGCCAGATACCAAAATAGTACTTCCTGAATACATACCAGGTATATTATTCATTAAAAACCAGTTAAGCCCATCGTCAGAAGATCTATATATAATTCCATTCCCTCTTTCTGCATCATCACAGGTACTTGCGAATATATAGTTATTTAATTTTTCAAGACAATTTACACCATAACATCCATTAAACATTCCATTGTAACAGGCCGTCCAGTTTTGTGCGAATGTAATATTAGTAATTAGTATTGAGTAGTTAAAAACTAACAATAAAAAAACAAAAACAATCTTTTTCATAACTTTTAAAATTTTAAATTCAAATTTTGACAAGGGGGCTTGTCCCCCTTGTTTATTTAATCAATAACATTTTCTTTGTTTCTAAATATGTTCCTACTCGCAACTGATAAAAATAAACTCCGCTTGGCAAATTACTCCCGTCAAACGTTACTTCATAAGTCCCCGGCTGTAATTTTTCATTAACTAAATCCTCAATCTTTCTTCCTAATATATCGTAGATACTCAACTTAACTTCTGACTCCTGACTTCTGTATTCTTTTTTTATATCAAATTTTATCTTCGTCACCGGATTGAATGGATTGGGATAGTTTTGAAATAAACAATAATTAGAAACAACTTCATTACTAATATTTCTAATCCCTGATAAAGTCGATGCTACTCTTTTCCAGATACAACCTGTTAAGATGTCCCCTCCGATATATCCCTTAATCCCCCCGGTATAAATGTTGCCATTATAAGCTAATATCGGTTTAGTTTCTCCCTCATATCTTGGTCCTAACCATATCCAGTTAGTTCCGCCGTTTGTCGTAACATATATTCCATTACTTGAACTGCAAGCTAAGGTATCTGAAAAATTTGTAAACGAATTTATTGAACAAGTATCTAAACCATTTTGATACCAGTTTAATCCATTGTTAGAAGACGAATATACTCCATTATTTGTTCCCGAATAAATTCTATTATTAAAAATATAAAATCCTTTTACACTTTTCCCGGTTAAAATACCGGATGTCCAGTTGATTCCATTATTTGTTGTAATCTGTATTCCATTATCTGTTCCCGCTAAGAAATTATTATTATTAATTATCATAGCATTTATAGGGATTGCTGATAATCCATAATAGATCCAATTGGTTCCATTATTAGTGGTTTTATAAATTCCGCTCACTGTACCTGCGAAAAGAGATGTGTCCTCAGATAAAAAAGATTTAATAAAATAACTGCCTAATCCGGAATTTACGCGGTTCCAATTTTGACCATTGTTAGATGATTTATACACTCCTGAATCAACTGTCCCCGCAAATATATTTGACCCGTGTTTTATCAAACTCGTTATATAATTATTATTCAATTCATTTTTAGCCGGATACCAAATGCTGCCTTCATTAGTCGAATAATAAATACCGGAACTATCAGTCCCTACAAACAATGTATTACCGTTTAAAATCAAACTTGTTATATGAAATAAATTGAATCCTGATTTAAACCAGTTTTGACCATTATCATTAGTTGCAAATACACCATATTTTCCAAAATTAGCACCTGCGTACAGCTTAGTATTAGATGATAAAAGGGCATCTATTTTGGGTGTCCCTCCCAGACCGGAATTTACAGAATACCAATAATCACCGCCATTTGAAGAACAATAGACACCACGAAAAGTTCCGGCAAATAACAAATTTCCGATTGATGAAATCGAATAGGCACCTGTATAGTTATTTATACCTGAAACGCAGGAATACCAGTTGAGGCCTTCATTAGTAGTTCTGTAAATTGAATCATTTGCTCCAGCATAAATAGAACCTTGGAAATAATAAAGTTTATTTATTGATGAAGATTGTAAACCTCTTTCAGACCATGTCATACCATTATCACTTGATTTATAAACACCATCAAAACAACCAGCAAAGATTGAATTATTATAATTTAAAAATGAATTAATTCTTCTATATAGAGACCATGTTGTAACAGGATTCCAATTTAATCCGTTATCTGTAGAATAACATAAACTAGTAGATAAACTACTTACATATATCAATAAATTAGGACCTGATTTTTCTATTCCATAAACTGTAGAATATCCGCCTGTATTAAATCCTCTTGGCATCCAATTGAGACCATAATCTGAAGAGTAAAACAATCCGTAACTCAATGTTCCCGCAAATATATCTGTGCCCGACACAAATAAAGAATTAATGACATATATTCCGGGAGTATTCATAGGATACCAGTTAACTCCGTTGTCAGAGGATCTATATATCTTAGAATTTTCGGTCATACCATAATCACCAACACTTGCGAAAATATAATTGTTTAATTTTTCAAGACAGTTTACTCCACATGCTCCATTAAATATGCCATTATAACAAGCCGTCCAATCTTGTGCGAATGTAATATTAGAAATTAGTATTGAGTAGTTAAAAACTAACAATAAAAAAATAAAAAACGTCTTTTTCATAATTTTAAAATTTAAACTTCAAATTTTGACAAGGGGGCTTGTCCCCCTTGTTTATTTAATCAATAACATTTTCTTTGTTTCTAAATATGTTCCTACTCGCAACTGATAAAAATAAACTCCGCTGGAAAATTGAGATGCATTCCAGTCGATGGAATATGTGCCGGGTGCGAATTGTTCATTTACTAATGTTTCTACTTCCCGTCCGAGCACATCGAAGACTTTTAGAGTAACTAACACTTCGCCCTTGTCATTCCCGAATGTTTTTATCGGGAATCCATTTGCAACAGTAAATTTTATCTTCGTCACCGGATTGAATGGATTTGGATAATTCTGACTTAAAGAAAATCCCGGTGGAGTTTCAGTGCTGATGTTTTGTATTCCAACTATTTCTGATAAATTACGACGCCAAACATATTGGCCAACGGTTCCAGCAAAGATGTAATTATTTGAAATAAGTAATGATATAATACTTGGAGTAACATTAAATCCTTGATTGATTTGAATCCAGTTAAATTCACTAATTTTAGAGAGATAAACGCCTGAATCAGTTCCGGCGAAAATATTATTACCATATATGGCAACGCTTGGAATATCAATATTTGTATTATTCAATCCTGACTGTGTCCAATTTGTTCCGAGATTTGACGAGTTCCAGACACCATAATCAGACGTACCTGCAAATATATTACTTCCGCTTACAGCAAGGGATAAAACCCATGGATAATTTAATACTGTTTGAATCCAGTTTGTTCCGCTATTTGTAGAAAGATAGATGCCATTAACTGTTCCGGCAAAAATATTACTACCATTGGCGGCAAGGCTAAAAACAACGGTATTATTCAAATCGGTTTGTGTCCAGTTTAATCCGTTATTTGTAGAAAGATTGACACCATTACTATTAGTTCCTGCGAATATTCTACCTCCGCTCACCGCAAGGGAATAAACAACACTACTATTTAAACCAGTTTGCGTCCAACTTAAGCCATTATTTGTAGAAAGATAGAATCCATTTGCAAAAGTTCCGGCAAAAATATTATTACCGTCTGAAGCAAGAGAAAAAACAGGTATATGATTCATAGTAGTTTGTGTCCAGTCATTACCGTTATTGGTCGAAAGAAAAACTCCAATTCCTGTACCAGCAAAAATATTATTACCGTTTGCAGTTAGAGAACGAACCACTCCTCCATTTGGTATAATTGATTGTACCCACTGACCATAACAATTAGTAATCAGTAATGTTGAGAGTATCGAAATCCCGATGAGCCTTCGAATCGGGAAACAATGAAAAACGAGTAATGTAAAAATTATTTTTTTCACTTTTAAAAATTTTATTTAAGCAAGATTAATTTTTTTGTTGCTACAAAATCACCTGTCCTCAATTGATAAAAATATATCCCGCTTGAATATTGTGATGCATTCCAGTCGATGGAATATGTGCCGGGAGCGAGTTGTTCATTGACGAGTATTGCTACTTCTCTGCCGATGATGTCGAATATTTTTAATGATACAACCCCCTTTAATCCCCCTTTGCTAAGGGGGACTTCAAATTTTATCTTCGTCACCGGATTAAACGGGTTCGGATAGTTCTGATATAACATAAATTTTTCGGGTATTTTGCTTGACAATCTCGAAACATAAGTGATTCCTCCGCTTGTGGTTTTTAATATCGTTCCACTAAGACCAACAATCCATCCCGTGTTTTCATTGGCAAAGTTAACAGAAAATAGTTTTCTTGATGTACCACTTATTTGAGAAATCCAATTGATACCACCATTTGTTGTTTTTATTATTGTTCCGGTATCTCCAACTGCCCAACCTAACATTGAATTTTGTAAACAAACTGATTGCAAACGTGTGGTTACTCCACTAAATTGAATATTCCAGTTTAGTCCTCCATTTGTTGTCTTTAAAATTTTTCCCTGGGTTCCAACCATTATACCTGTAAGAGAATCAGTAAAATATACTGAATAGAAAGAGTTTGTTAACGGGCTAATTTGTACATCCCAGTTATCACCGCCATTTGTAGTCTTTAATATTGTTCCTGATTCACCGGCAGCCCATCCTAAAAGAGGATTAATAAAAAATGCTGAACATATTACTAAGGATGTTCCGGTCGTCTGCGAAAACCAGTTAGTTCCACCATTCGTAGTTTTATATATTCTACCCCAACCTCCAACTGCCCATCCTGTCTGATTATTTATAAAGAAAGTGGACCAGAAATAAGTTGTTCCTAAAAAAAGTTGACTGTTCCAGCTGATACCTCCGTTCGTTGTATTAAATATGGCACAATCCAAACCCACCGCCCATCCATTGAGTTCATCTGTAAAATATACACCATAAAGTATTTGTGTGGTCCCGCTGTTCTGTTGATTCCAGCTTATTCCACCGTTCGTTGTCTTTACTATCGTTCCTGTATAATTACCATAACCTACAGCCCAACCAGTATTCGCATTTATAAAATGAGAGGAATAAAGTGTATTAGTTGTAACACTATAATCTGAATTCCAGTTTACTCCCCCATTTGTTGTGTAAAGTATCGTGCCATATTTTCCCACAGCCCAACCACTATTGATATTAATAAAATAAACAGAATAAAGAGGTGATATGGTATTGCTGGTTTGAGTTATCCAACTATTACCATCATCACTGCTTTTGAGAATTGTACCATAATCGCCAACAATCCAACCTGTTTGAGAATTCAAAAAAATTATGGAATGAAAATCGTATAACTCCGGAAGCCATAACGAGTCGTTCCAAGAATTGCCTCCATCAGTAGTTTTGCAAAATTTACCGTAATAATTTCCTATTATAAAACCAGTCAAATCATTTGAAAAACTAATTGAAGAAAATGTACCAACTACAATTTGCTGAGTAAACCAATTGTTTCCACCGCTAATTGTCTTAAGAATAATTCCTCCATCCCCGGCTGCCCAACCGGTTAATGAATCCTTAAAATAAATTGAATAAAGAGAATTTGTTGTATTACTATTCTGTAGATACCAGTTATTCCCTCCATTTGTAGTTTTTAAAATGGTTCCATTTTCACCTGCAACAAATCCCACAAGAGCATTTACAAAATATACCGACCGTAAATTAGAATTAAAAATGTTAGGATATGCATTCCAATTAATTCCACCATTTGTGGTACTAAGTATAGTACCGTTATCGCCAACAATCAAACTTTTCAATTCATCTATTATATAAATCGAATAAAGGTTATTGGTAGTAGTGCTAATTTGTTTTGTCCAATTTATTCCTTTATTAGTAGATTTCATTATTGTTCCATACTCTCCAACAACCCATCCTGTATTTTCATTAATAAATTTTACAGAATTCAAATCATGACCCTGAGGCACAGGATTTTGCCAAAACCAACCGGTTTGTGCATTCGCAATGATTAATGTACAATGAATAATGAATAATGTAAAAATTATTTTTTTCATTGTTCAAATAAAATTAAAGTTTTGAGATATGAGGATTTCATTTGAGGATTTGACAACGAAAATCCATTCAATAAATACGCGGTAAGACTCAAATATAGACTTTATCAGACGCATATATGACTCTTTATTTGTTTAGTGTAATGTAAACATATTCTTTCAAAAATATAAACCTTTTTTCGGGTATAATTCATGATTTAGGAACTGTTAATGAAGCAGAAATTATAGTTCACGAATCAGGAGAGCATATGTGAATACTGTCATCCTGAGGAATGAAGTGATCGAAGGATCTCATTTCCATTCTGTTTTGGAGATTCTTCGCTGCGCTCAGAATGACTAACTGTGGTTTTCACACGGTCTCAGTAGATTCGTAAACAGAGTGTGGGGAAAGTACGTTGTTATAAATATAATAAATAAAAAATTTTACAGTACATTCAATCAGGTTAATCTCCGAATCCTATGAATCATGGTTCAGACTATTTTGATTCGAATTACACTTTTTCCACTTCTTTTTTTCCGAGCAAGCCTGAGGGTTTTAAAAGAAGTATTAAAATTAAAATCGCAAACGCAATCGCATCCCGGAACGTGGAAGATAAATAGCCCGAGACAAAAGTCTCCACTATCCCGAGTATAAGTCCCCCGAGCGCGGCTCCGAGGATATTCCCTATCCCGCCAAGTACGGCAGCCACAAATGCTTTCAAGCCGTAGAGTATTCCGATAAGCGGGTCAATCTTTGGATAATTCAGCCCGAAAAGAATTCCTGCTACTGCCGCAAGTGCAGACCCGATTATAAAAGTGAAACTGATAACGCGGCTTATGTTAATACCCATTAAATTTGCTGCCGTCATATTATATGAAACCGCACGCATTGCAGTACCCATCTTGGTTTTCATAACTATCAGGCGAAGAATGAACATAAATATCAATGATACGGCAATTACAACTATTGAATTCGAATAAATCACAGCGTCACCGAGATATAAGGCAGGTTTATTTTCTACCAGAGTAGGGAATGATTTCGGGTCGGCACCGAATACAAGCTGACCTGTATATTCAAGAAACAATGATACACCGATAGCAGTGATTAATATAGTAAGCTTCGGTGAATTGCGAAGCGGTTTATATGCAAGTTTTTCAATCGTGAATCCAAGCAAAGCACATAACAGCATTGCTCCGGTAAGTATTCCGAATGCGAGTAATAAGGAAGTGCCCCCTGAAAAGGTTGTAAAACTGAAAACCATTGCAAGATAATATCCTGCATACGCTCCTATCATAAACACATCGCCGTGGGCAAAATTTATGAAGCGGAGTATTCCGTATATCATAGTATAGCCGAGTGCTATGAGTGCATATATACTGCCAAGTGAAAGTCCGTTAAATAATTGCTGAACGAATTCCGTCATGGTGCAATTGTTTCTTTATATTTGAATTTTCCGTCTTTGATTTCCATTACAACTGCCGGTTTTATTGCATTACGTTGTTCATTCATAGTAATATTTCCTGTTACTCCCGGAAAATCTTTTGTTAGTGCCAGTTGTTTCCTTATATCATCACCCTTGGTGGAATTTGCTCTCTTTATTGCATCGAACAAGAGTAAACCCGCATCGTATGAAAGGAATGACATTGCATCGGGTTCGGATTTATATTTTTCACGGTATTTTTTTATGAATTCCTGTACTTTAGGATTCGGGTCTTCTGCAGAAACGTGAGTTGAAAAGAAACAGCCCTCGAGCGCATCTTTCGCTTTTCCTTCTGTCAGTTTCTCTGATTCCCAGCCGTCGCCGCCGAACAGAGGTATCGAAAGTCCTATTTCTCTCGCCTGTATTGCTATCAAGCCTACATCCGTATAATAACCGGGAAGAAATATTGCCTCAGGATTGGTGGATTTCAATGCCGTCAACTGGCTTTTGAAATCTTTATCTCCTGCCTGATATTTCTGCTCGCCTACTATTTCCCCGCCTAATTCCTTGAATACTTTTTTAAAGTTTTCGGCAAGACCCGTGGAGTATGCATTTTTCTGGTCAATCAGCAGTGCTACTCTTTTCACCTTCATCGAATTCAATGCAAACTTGCTCATTACGGTTGCCTGGAAAGGGTCAATGAAACAAACTCTGAAAATATAATCACCTATAAGAGTAACTTCCGGATTTGTGGATGCGGGAGATATCATCGGGATTTTATTGGTCTGGCAGATAGGTGCAGCTGCTTTGCTCCTTGATGATGCTACTTCTCCGATTAATGCCACCACTTTATCTCGGTTAATCAATTTCTCTACCACGGTCTGAGTCTCTGCAGGCAATCCTCTGTTATCATAAGTGATAAGTTCAATTTGCTTTCCTAAAACTCCGCCCGATTTATTTATTTCTTCTACTGCTAACTTCAGACCATTATCGGATGAAATTCCGAAAGTTGCTTCGCTTCCAGTAAGCGAAGTAAACTGCCCTATCATAATTTTATTCTCGTCGGATTTTGGTTTGCAGGAAATTAAAGATATTGAAATGATTAAAATGAATACTGAACTGATTAAGGTATGAAGATTTTTCATAAAGTCTGTTTTGATTTAGAAAACGATAAAAAATAAGTTAATTAGTTTTTAAAAACAATAAAGATATTATACATTGAATTATATGAAGTCACATCTGTCCAAAATAAATATTATTAAAAATATTTTGACCAGCAAAAGCTGATTTCCGGTAAAAAATTCCCCCTTAATAAAGGGGGAACAAAAGGGGGTTGTTTTTGTTTCGATGAAAATTTGTCCCAAAAAAGTTAATTGTTTTAATTTAATTGCACTTTTATTTAAGTTCCCAATTTATTTTGGACAGCTGTGATATGATGTCATACACGGTTAAATATTTTCCTTATTTGAGTAAATCTTTTCCATTTCACATAGTTCCGTAATTTGATAAATTTACGTATGGCAAAAATTAATGTAACAATCATAGACGCAACAGGAAATAAAGAGCAGCAGGCAACATTGCCTGACGATGCCCCTATTAAGCGGATTATGGAGGCATTGCTTCCGAAAATGAAAATGCCCCTTACGGGACCGGATGGCGACCCGCTTTCTTACAAATTCCATCATAAAGCTTCAGGCAAGCAGTTATCCGAAGACCAGACTCTCGCTCAGGCAGGCGTTAAAGACGGAGATGTTTTAAGATTGTATCCTGAAATTACTGCCGGCTAAATCGATGACAACAATAAATCTTTCCGATATTAACGTTAACAGATATTCACGATTCGATATTATTACCTGGTGGGATAAAAAAATATTAAAAAATTCAAAGGTGCTTGTTATCGGCTGCGGAGCACTCGGAAATGAGATCGTGAAAAACCTTGCAATGACAGGCGTTGGTCATATCTATGTCGTGGATATGGATAAAGTGGAATTGACTAATCTGACCAGAAGTGTTCTTTTCAGAAAGGAAGATATAGGTAAAAGCAAATCGGAGACAATCTGCAGAAGAGCTAAAGAAATAAATGATGAAATTGAAATAAAATATTTTAACGGAAACGTTTTTGAACTCGGACTCGGTGTTTTTAAAAATATGGATATCATACTTTGCGGACTTGATAACAGGGAAGCAAGAATATATATAAATCAATCCTGCAGAAAAGTAAGCACACCATGGATAGACGGGGCAATCGAAGTTATCAGCGGTGTGGCAAGAGGATTCTTCTCGAATGAAAAAGCTTGCTATGAATGCACGTTCAGCGAAGCAGATTATAAAGTTCTTAATAAGAGAAAATCCTGTATGCTGCTTGGTATTGATGATATTCATCAGGGAAAAATCCCGACCACTCCTACAATCTCTTCTATAATAGCAGGGATTCAGGTTCAGGAAGCAATAAAATTCCTTCATAATCGCGAAGAACTGATTCTGCTGGATGGGAAAGGATTTGTTTACAATGGAGTTACAAATGAATCCTACATCGTTGAGTATCAGCCGAAGGATGAATGCCCTTCGCATTATACTTTTGATAATATTAAAAAAATTAAAAATGATTTTTACAGTTCTACCTTACAGGATGTATTTGAATTTGGTGAAAAGTATTTTACCGGCTCCGGTTTTATAATCGAATTTAATAATGAAATCGTATATAAATTAATGACCTCCGATGGAAAGGAAAAAGAATATTTTGCAAATATGAACTTGCTTTCAACAAAAGATATCAGAGATAAAAATATTATATATACCCCCCTATCATTTCATATGTTGACTACCAATTCAGAATTGTTTGATTCCCTTCGCCATAAAAAACTGACCGATTTGAAAATCCCTTATAATGATATTCTTATATTGAAAGACAGGACGTCGTCAGGAGAGATTCAGATAGAATTTGAAGCCGGAAACATATTTAAGGATTAATAAGAATTGACAGAAATTAACATTGAAAATAAATCGAATAAAAAAAATAAGTGCCCTTATTGCCAGTCATTTATAAAGCAGGAAGCGGATACAATTTTTTGCAGTAACTGCGGAACCCCTCACCATATTGAGTGCTGGGAAGAAAACGGCGGATGCACAACATACGGCTGCAAAGAAAATCCTGTTATGCAAAACAAGCAGGAAGAAAGCACCGTAATCCGGGGAATCGATGTCGGAAATAAGACTATAGAAGAATTAAGGGAAACACTGCAAAAAGAAAATGTTATTGCACAAGGGGAGATTGAATGTAAGTACTGCAGTAAAAAAATTGATTCCAATTCTAAATATTGCAAGCATTGCGGGAAAAAACAGGCGGATGAAACCACTTCAACTGCTTTTGAAACAGAATATAAAAACCGCTACAAGGAAAATGTATCGATAAAGAGAAAAAGCAATTTCCTTACTGCCGGGAGTATAACCTTTCTAAGCATTTTTATTATTATAGTATTAGTGTTCTCCTATAAACTTATTAATGAAAATCTCGTAGGAGAAAAAGCGAAAGTAAAAGAACTTATAAAAATCTGGAATGACTCTTATCAGGATAAGAACATTGAAAAGATGAAGCAGATTCTCGATAAAGATTATCTCTACTATGACAAAAACGATAAGACAGCGGATGCATCCCAGCGACTAAAATTGATGTCCGCTTTTTTCAAATCCAACAAATACAAAAACTGCATAATTCTAAACGTAAAAACAGAGCCTGATTCGGTTTCAGCATATCATTTATTTCTAACCTTTGACCAGTTATTTATTTACGAAAATGAAACGAAAACAGAAAAGAGAAGCTTTAAACTCTATCGCGGCGAAGATAGCAAATTAAAAATCTTCAGAGAATACGCCCAAAGTGAAAAATAATTGATGTAACAACTTACCTCCCGATTCAGAGTCTTTGTGAAATGATAATTTTTAGTAGGACAGACATTCCTGTCTGTCATTTTATTGCTCCGCTCTTATTCGAAAAATTATTTTTTATATAAGAAACTTTGCTATAAGCAATCCCAGCATCAGGGTAACACCGAATTGAGTGTTAAGTTGTGCCGTCATAATATTATGTTTCGTTCCGAATTCAAATGCAGGCATCGCTTCAGTTGGAACGTGGTCGAGCATTTTAATTAGTTTCCATGCAGTCGGGAAGGAAATAAAATTCAGTAAAGCAAACCAGGGTAGTAATCCAAAAACCACAAAGAAAATTATAGACGCATAAGCGCCAAGTACGAAGAAATAATATAAATATTTTGAGTATTTTTCTCCGACAAGTATTGGCAAAGTTTTAACGCCGAAAGTCCCGTCAAACTTTACATCTCTTATATTATTTGAGTGCAGGATTGCTATGATTAAAAATCCGAATGGTATGGATAATATAACAGGTATCCAGTTGAATACCATTGTTTGAACGATATATGCGCCGAGAGTCATTCCGACTCCGAAATTCAGGAAAACCTGTATATCGCCGAGCGCTTTATATTTCATCGAAAAAGGTGTAGCTGTATAAAAAATTGCGGAGAACAAGCCGAATATACTAAGATATAATATTGGGGTGCCGACCTGGAAATAAAGATAAACTGCAATTAAAGAAGCCAGTCCCAGAGAAACTGTTGCGCCAACTTTCATTTCGGAAATTGTCATTAATCCTTTTGATAATACAAGGGAGCCTCCGTGCGGGATTCCGATCTCTTCATCAGCTTTATCTATACCTTTTTTAAAGTCAAAAATATCGTTTACAAGATTTGCTCCGATGTGAACAAGAACACATCCTATAAGCGTCACAAGAAAAAGAATTATATTAAATTTCAAACCCGGATTTAGTATTACGGATAAAAGTGAACCGTAGAGAACCGGAATCACCGAAGCCGGAAAAGCATAAGGGCGTACTGCCATCCACCATACTTTTAATCCCGCAGGTTTAGAATTAGTAATATTTTCAATCATTTTTCAAGATTAAATTTATTAGTAAAAATACTAACTATTTTTCGGAATTTAAAGTTCTAATTTCATCAGAAAATAAAAGTAAAATGTATAATTAATGAAAATTTTGCACTTTCTTTCCATTCTCACTTTTCAACTTTTTAACCTTTTAATTTTTATACCTTTTAACTTTTATACCTTTTAATTTTTATACCTTTTAACTTTTATACCTTTTAACTTTTATACCTTTTAACTTTTATACCTTTTAACCTTTATACCTTTATACTTTTATACCTTTATACCTTTATACCTTTATACCTTTTAACTTTTATACCTTTTAACTTTTATACCTTTTAACTTTTTAACCTTTTAACTTTTATACCTTTATAACTTTATACCTTATAACTTTCCCTAATTCACCGGCAATATTATGAATATCAAGGGATCCCATACCATATGCGAAATCAAAACAGGAACAATATTATTCCCGCGCCAGATAAACATAAGCCCCCAGAATATCCCGACGAGAAATGCTGCAAGAATCAAAACCGGATTCAATGTCGGGAAATGAACTGCTGTATAAAAAAATGTGGTCAGTGAAAATGCTTTTAATTGTCCGTGATGCTTCGCCATTAGTCTCTGCAAAAATCCTCTCCAGAATATTTCCTCTCCGAATCCTATCGGAAAAAACAAAAGCATTCCGATAAGCCACTTCGGTATTGCACCGGGGCGTGCATAAACATTGGAAATCCCCTGCTGATGGTCGGGAATAATATGAAATAAATCAAGCATCTGACGTCCGGTGTAAAAGACTATGTAAAGAATTACAGCACTTATAATACCGATTGATATTTCTTTGAAATTAAAATTTTTAAGGCTTAGCTGGTCTCTGAATACCGATAAAGAAATCACAGAAAGGAGTGAAGCAGAAAATGTCATCATTATCCAGAAATTATCGATGGGCTTTACCACGAACATCAAAAACCATAATACACAAGCGAGTGCAACCGATAAATAATATTTTAACATCGAAAAATCTTAATTAATAAATGACATTACAAGCAGTGAGAAAGAAAGCAGTGTAATTATCACAGCCGCTCCCCAGCCGATAATATTATTTATCGGTTTATTTACATACTCTCCCATTACTTTCTTATTGTTTGTCAAAAGCATTATCGCCACAATAACGACCGGAAGAAATATTCCGTTCAAAACCTGTGACCATATTGTTATTTTAATCAATGGAGCATTCGGTAGTAATACAATTACAATAGCTAATACCAGCATACCCGTATAGAGTATGTAAAACTCGGGAGCTTCCTTCCATTTTTTATCGATACCGGACTCAAATCCGAAAGCTTCACACACATAAAATGAAGCCGCTAACGGTAATATTGTTGCGGAAAAAATGGAGGCGACAAAAAGTCCGAACGCAAATACATGTGCTGCTAATGCACCTGCAAGAGGTTGAAGAGCAAATGCCGCATCTTCCGCTTTCTCTATTATTACATTATTCTCATGAAGAGTTGAGGCACAGGCGACTATAATAAAAAATGCTACTACAACCGTCGCAACACAGCCGATAAGTATATCTAATACAGCAAATTTATAATCCTCTTTTTTTAAACCTTTTTCGATGACAGATGATTGCAGGTAAAAAAGCATCCATGGTGCAATTGTTGTTCCCACCATTCCGATTACCATTGCAATATATTTCGAATTAAATTCAAGCCCGGGTTTTACTATCGACTGTCCTATTTCATTCCAGTGCGGCTCTCCAAGTAATGCTGAAACAACATACATCAGGAGAGATAAACTGAATATAATAAAAATTTTCTCGGCAATTTTATAATTTCCCTTTACAACAAGTATCCATACAAAAAATCCTGCGAGAGGTACAGAAATATATTTACTGATGCCCAGCACATCCATACTGCCTGCCACACCCGCAAACTCAGTGGTTGTATTTCCAATATCCGCAATTAGAAGTCCGATGAAGATGTAAAATGTAACTTTAAGTCCGGCATTTTCCCTGATAAGATCTGCAAGTCCTTTACCGGTGACTATACCCATCCGGGCATTCATTTCCTGTACAACAATAAGAAAAATAAAAGAAGGAATTAAAGTCCATATCAACCGGTAGCCGTATAGCGCCCCTGCCACTGAATATGTTGTGATTCCGCCTGCGTCATTATCAACACTGCCGGTAATCAGCCCGGGTCCTAATATTGCGAAGAATAAAGCAAGATTTCTCCACAGGCTTTTTCTTTTTTCTTTAAAAATCATATCGTTACTTATTGGTTTTTCCTTTATCCATCAGGTCTTCCACTATATCATCAATTATTACCACGCCTTCCATAATATTATCTTTATTTACGACAGGAATTGCAAGAAGATTATATTTCGAGATCATTTCTGCAAGTGAATCCAGCTTATCATCATCATATACCTTGAAAATCTTCTTATTCATAATTTCCGAAAGCCTGGTTTCCGGCTGGGCGATCACGAGGTCACGCAGTGATACTGTCGCCACAAGTTTATTATCTTTATCCACTACATATAAATAATATATCGTATCGGACTCAGGTTTCATTTTACGCAGTTCGTTAATCGTTTCGCCTACTGTCTCATCAGGGCGGAAGTGAATAAAATCCGTGGTCATAATGCTTCCCACGTCATCCTCTTCATATTCGAGAAGTTCTCTCACGTCTTCAGATGATTCCTTATCCATTTCATTTATCAGCTCTTCCGCTTTTTCATCTTCCAGTTCTTCGAGAAGGTCTGCCGCCTCATCCGCAGGCATTTTCTCGAGCACGTCTGCCGCTTTTCCTACGGGAAGACTCTCAATCAACCTCACCTGTGCTTCGGGTTCAAGTTCTTCGAGTACATCCGCTGCTTTTTCTTCATCAAGTGATTCAAAAATTGCAGTCTGGGATTTTTTATCCAGTTCTTCTATCACGTCTGCAAGGTCTGAAGGGTGAAGTGTATTAAGTTTTGAAAAAGGTTTTGATAGGGTTATACCTGAAGTAGAAAAATCAACCGCTTCCACATCATCAAAAAGAATATACCGTGCAGGGATGGAAAGTTTAAGAGGAGAAATAAAACTCTTTATAGGTTTAGCAAACCCAATCCTCCTTAGCAGTCCTTCAAAGCCTACATCTACAGCAACAGCATAGACACCTGACTCAATTCTCACAAGACGTATGTCATTCACTCTCACGAGTTTTCTTCCGTTAATATCAAGGATCTGTTTATCCATTAAATTTTCACCGAGGTAAAGTGTATTGCTCTTTTGCGGTATTTTGTAATCGACCATTTCGCGGCAGTAAATGATATATTGACTCACCGCGCGGCGTACATCAAAATAAGAAAAATCGAGCAGTCTGATTTCATTGTCAACTTTTGCTTTTACGGCAATGACCTTGGGTTTTTCAGGATGGAAATCAACGAGAAGATCCTTGATTTTGCCAAGCGGTTTGCCTGAAAGGAAGAAAAACTTCCTTCCAATTATTCTGCTAAGATAAAAAGTTATTTGATATGCCATAGCAGTTTTAAATTTTCGTTAACAAAACTATTTGATTAAAGGCTATTTCTCAGTGAATCCGTCAGGTAAAAATCAGTTTTCCAATAGTTCCGGGATCTCTTAATCATCAATATCACGAAGTGATTTGTGAAAATACTAAAATTAACTCTGCTGTTCAATCAAAAAGTTTAAGACCAAAGTAAATAAAGAATTTAAAAAAATATTTTATATAATGAAAATAATCCTGATTCTGTATTCCCCCTTTAAGAAAGGACAAATCACCTCCCTCCCCTTTTGAAAGGGGAGGGACTGAGGGTGGGGTTAGTAATTTATTGTTATAGCGTGTGTGTTCCACTTTCGAAAAGATACTAAGAAGTGTGTTTCTTTAACCCCTTTCCAAAAATGATATTTGAAATTAATACTCCCAAATAACAGAACAATTTCAATTACCCTTCTAATATTTTCTATTAACATTTTCCTATTTCAATTGATTTATTCCGAAACATTTATGAAGTTCATGTAGTTTAATATATTAAAGTATAAATGGATACAGTTTTATCTAAAGGCAAGGTTATCTTTGATGAGTTTGAAAAGAAATTAAGTATTACTAATAAAAAAGAATTGAATTTCAATCTCATTAAAAATTTATTACTAACCGCAATTGTTTTTTTCGCGGGTGGGTATCTTTTAACTATATCCGAAGCGGTATTTATGTTTGGAATAAAGATGAGAACCTTTATGTACTGGTCTTTCGTTCTTACGCTTGCCGCAACCATATCATACCTGCTCGTCAATTACTTTTTAAAAATTACAGGTATATTCAAACCTTTTGATGTTGTTGATTATTCGCGCAAGGTGGGTTTTAAATTCAGTGAAATTAAGGATACTTTGAGTAACTCACTTTCGCTTTTCAAATATTCCGGTAATACAATAAATCCTGTATATTCAAATGAACTCATAATTGCGAATTTGCAAGAAACAGAATCCAGAGCAAAGGGCATAAACTTTTCATCATTCATACCGTATAATGCTTTTAAAAAGCTCTCGGTTATATTTGCAGGTATTTTATTTCTTTTCATAATAAGTTTTGCAGTTTTCCCGTCTTCTCTTTTTTCATCTTTGAACAGATTGCTCAATTACAATTTCAATTTTATTGACGGAGAATATGGCATCGTTTTCGATATTCAGCCGGGCAATATTGAATCTTTTAAAGGTGAAAATGTCGAAGTCAAAATCAGGGTCATCCCGAATAAACCGGGATTGAAAATTGATGAAATTAATTTCATTACCAAAAATGTTACATTAGAAGGTGATAAAATTTTGAACTCTCAAAAGTCCCTGAAGCCTGATGAAAAGGGGATTTTTTCTACACGTATAGAAAACATTAATACTCAATTGATTTATTTTGCTGAGTTCAGAGGTGTAACATCCGAAGAATATAAAATTACATTAGCTGATTATCCAATCATTAAAAATTTCCGTGTTACGATCATTCCTCCGGAATTCACAGGACTGTCTAAACGGGTGATGGAGGAAAACCGGGGGGATATCTATTGTTTTCAGGGGAGTAAAGTTTTATTCGAACTTACATCAAACAGCGAGCTTACTTCTGCAGGCATAGTTATGAACGGTGGTTATAATAATTTTTCTGTAAATGGAGCATCTGCAAACGGTGAGATCATTGCAAAAGATAATGGCATTTACAAATTTTCCATTAAAGATAAAGACGGACTTGAAAACAGAAACAGCAGTTCATTCGAAATAAAAATCCTTAAAGATGAACCTCCAAAAATCTCGATAATACAACCGCAGGAATCAAATTATACTCTCAAAGGCGAAAAGGAAATTGTTCTCAGGGCTGTCATTTCAGATGATTTCGGATTTTCAAGGCTAACATTACATTCTAAAAAAATATCAGGTAATAGTTCTGCATCGGATTTTTATTCTGTTGTTGCAATACCGATAAAAAATCCTGACGCCACTTCGCTCGAAGTTCCTTATGTATGGAATCTCTATTCCCTCAATCTGCGAAGCGGAGAGAAAATAGAATATTATATGGAAGTGACGGATAATACGGGCAATACCACACGCTCGGATACCCGCACTCTCACTTTTATATCTCTGAGCGAAATCCTGAAGAAAAATCAGCAGACGAGTAAAGAGATCCAGACAAACCTGAAATCAATCAAAGAATACATAGAAGAAATTCAAAAAGAAGTCAAGTCCGCCCGGAATGATTCGAAGAATACAGAAGAACTCGGGCTTAATGACCCCGCGAAGAACCTCGCGCTGCAGAATAAAATTGAAGACCTGAAAAGTACCCTTAATGCAACACAGAATAAAATTGACCAGACACTGAAGGAACTAGAACAGCGGAATATGCTGAACGATAAAACCTACGAGCAGTTTATGAAATTACAGGAACTCTTTAATAAGATTAATTCACCCGAGTTTCTTGAGAAACTCCGGAAACTGCAGGAAGCATTGAAGAAAAACAATCCCGATCAGATAAGAGAAGAGATGAAAAATCTGAACTTTGATGAAGAGGCTTTTAAAAAGCAAATGGAGCAGATAGAGGACTTGCTGAAAAAAATTGAAAACCTTCAGAAGCTCGGCGAACTCTCTCAAAAAATGGATGAGATAACCAAAGAGCAGGAATCTCTTAAAAAAGAAACTGAAAATTCCGACAAGAGCGATCGGAATAAAATGGACAATCTTTCGCAGAAACAATATAACCTGCAAAATAAGCTAAGCGATTTTAAAAATGAGTTAAAAGATTTATCCAATAAGATAAAAGACTCAAAAGATGATATCGACTCTAAATCACTGGATAACTTAAAAAATAAACTCGATTCAAAAAATACAGAGGGTAAGATGAATAAATCCTCTAAACAGCTTGAAAGCGGTGAAAAAGAAAGTTCGGAAAAAACACAGGAGGATATACTCAACGACCTGAATGAAATGAACGAAGACATGCAAAATGCATTTGATAAGGCAATGGACACAAATGCAGACAGCAAGGCAATGAACAAATTAAAAGATATCAAAAAAAATCTTGAGGAATTAAGTGAAAACCAGCAGGACCTGAAAGAAAAAACCGAAGACACAAAAAAATCCGATAAAAATGAATTCGATAAACAGTCAAAGGAACAGAGCGACCTGCAAGGTAAACTCACCAAGGAAATTAATGACCTGATGGAACTGACAAAAAGCGGATTACCTATTTCCCCTGAACTTGGAAAGGAACTCGGCAACGCTTATAACAGTATGGATAAAGCAGGTAAAGACCTGAAGCAGTGTGAGAAGAACAATGCGACTGATAACCAGACCAACGCAAAAAACTCACTCGATAATTCTGCAAAAATGCTCGGGGATATGATAGGCAATATGGAAAAGAACGGAATGAAATCGAAAGGCAAAGGTAAGGAAGGCAGAATGGGACAGCTAATGCAGAAGCTTTCCAGTCTTATCGGAAGACAGCAGGGCGTAAACGGAGAAATGCAGCAATTAGGCGAGGACGGGAAAACAGGAACCGACGGAAAAGGCGGACAGGAAGGACTTACAAACGAACAAAAAATGAGAATAGATAAACTCAGACTTGAGCAGGAGGGTATTTCAAAATCACTTGAAGAACTTAACGAGGAATTTGAAAAAGAGAGAATAAATAACAATGAAAAATTTCTTGGTAACCTGAACGAAGTTGCAAAAGAAATGAAAGAAATAATAAAAGATATGCAGGATTATAAAGTTGATGATAATACGATCGAGAAACAAAACCGTATTGTTTCAAGAATGCTTGATTTTCAATTAGCGCAAAGGGAAAAAGATTTTGAGCAGAAACGCGAATCCAAACCGGGAGAAAATATGACCAGGACTTCCCCTCCTGAGGTAATATTGAGTGGTCCGAAATCATTCAACGCTTTCAAAGAAGATTTTCTCAAACTCCAGAAACAAGGCTATACAGAAGAATACGAAGCCCTCATCACAAAATATTTAATGTATATACGAAATAATCAGTAAGTGAAGTTATTAATCCCTTCTTAGCAAAGGTCGAAGAGTCCCGACTCGCAGGGATGGGATAAAGGGGTTGTTTTTAACTTTGAAAATTGTTCTTTCATTCTATAAAGTTCTCAGTACTGCATTTAGGGCAAAAGAAATATTTCCTGTCTATCTCATCAACTTCGAGTATCAGCTTTCTTTCACATTTAATACACATTCCCTCTTTCGTTTCGCGGTTGAATTTAGAATAGATTGCTTTTTCTTCGATTTCATTTATAGCCCCGCACTCAGAACACAGGAAATATTTTGCAAGTATCTCTTCCGGTTCCAGCTCTAATATTGCCCTGCAATTTGCACATTGAACTGAGTTCTCTTCGAATACCTGAGACTTGAACTTCGTTTTAATTTCAAGTTCGTTAATCTCCCTGCATTCAGGACATTTGAAGGATTTACCAATTATTTCATTCTGGCTCAGCTCTTTCGTGTTACCGCAGTAAATACAATCGGCATAACTGTTGTCAATAAGGAGTGCCTTTTGCTCCGCTGAATCACCTTCTTTGTCATTTTTAATTTTGTTCTTCGCTCCACATTCAGGGCATTCAAATTCTCCCGCCTCGATTTCAGTTTTTTCTAATTCCAGTAACTCCCCGCATTCAGAGCAGGCTGTTCGTTTTTTCTCAGGTAAGCCCATATTCATAATTTATTTTAATATTGAAGTAATTTAGAAATAAATCATGTAAAAATCACCGTAAACAAAAAAAGGGGAACATTGTTCCCCTTAATATCTGAAAGGAAATCTGCCAAAAATCCTTCCGTTTTAATTCTTACTTATTATACCTGTAAAGTAAGATAAAAGTTTCCTCGTTTAAACAATTTCTCATTGAATAGAGAATGTCACACTCACAACAGCCGTTATTGTTTTTTCTAACGAAGATGTATCGTTCACTCCGTAATCCGAAACCTCTGTGGAATTCTTTGCATTTATCTGCATTACGCCTGTTTTAGAGGAGCGGACTTCTCCGACTTTATTGCCGGTACTTTTCGCAATCTGATCAGCCCGTAATTTCGCATCCTCGGATGCAAGACCTATCATTTCTATTTTCAGGTCGCTCAATTTTGTATAATAGAATTGAGGACTCTCGGAGGTTATTCCCACTCCCTGCATAATCAGTTCCGTTACCTGTCTCGATAACAAATCCACCTTATCTACATCAGATGATTCAACAGTCACTTCCTGTGATAAATTAACACCCACTTTCTTTTTTGTGGATTTCCCGAGATATCCGCCCTCATCGCCTTCAAAGGCATCCGAAGTATTTACGGATGTAAACTTAATGCTTTCACCCGGAAATCCTTTTGATATCAGATAATCCTTAACTTTTTTGATTGATTCCTGAAGTTTAGTATAGCCATCCACCATTTCTTTTGACTGCACAGAAATGTGACCGCTCCAGACTGCAAGGTCTGACTTGATTTGCTTTGATGCAGAGCCTGTTACAGATATCGTAACATTATTTCTTGAAACTCCTTTCCACGTGCTGGAAATTATAAAAGCACCGATGATAAAACCTATTGCAAGCACTATTGCAAATGATAAATAAGCCTTTTTATTTCCGGATTCTTCCATGTTTTTTTAATTTATAATTTTAGAAGTTTTTAATTTTCCTATAATAAAATTGATACGTATTATACTTAAAATAAGAAACTTAAGTTCCATATACACTATGTTATTTTAATCCGTTTATTTGAGATGTGATTTCCCGGAATTATCCCCTCTTTACTAATGGTCTAAGAGTCCCGACTTGTCGGTATAGGACTGGGGGGTTCTTAACCTCTCGATACTATGCTCCGGAGTAATAATCTAAAAACAATTTTGTTATACAATTGACTCACCCCTCCCAATTCAAGGGGAGGGGCAGGGGTGGGGTGAAAATAAATATACAATTCGTATCAGACATTAACCTAAAAAGAAAATGCTTTATTTAATATCTCCCTTTTTTTTAAAAGTCAAATAAAATGTACATTAAAAATGTCTGGCTTGTCGGTATGGGACTTGGGGTTCTTAACCTCTCGATACTACGCTCCGGAGTAATAATCTAAAAACAATTTTGTTATACAATTGACTCACCCCTCCCAATTCAAGGGGAGGGGCAGGGGTAATGCCATAAGGATAAAGAATATACTATTAAATTTGTAATTATTTTTGTAGATTGTATAAACTAAACATAAAATTATGCAATCTTCAAATGTGGAAAATTATTTAGCTCGTTGTTTTACATACGGTAAAGATTATGAACAAATATCAAAAATCCAGTTTCATATCCCAACTGAATCAATAAAGAAATATAAAAACGAAAATAAGGGAAAAATACGGAATCGGGTTTTTTCGATAGAGACAACATTGTTAGGAATGTTGATACAAGCAGGTCATGAAGATAAATCCATGCAAAATGCGGTAGTCATGTTAAGCAAATCACATAACGAGAGAAAAGAATTAATAGAAAAAGAAAGAAATAAAATACGGGAAAACGAACTTGCGGAATTAGAAAAACTAAAAGCAGCGGGACAGAAAAAGACAGGACGTCCTAAAAAGCATTTTTTAAAAGTTCAAAAGAGTAAAGAGAAAGAAATATCAAATTATCCGAGTTCTTACGATGAAGCAACAAAAAGATTTTCATTAGAACTAATAAAAGATATCTTTGGGGAAACAACAGATTGGAACAGAAACGAAGGAAATAAAAAGCAGTTCTCTTGGAAAGGAAGAGAAGTATTTGTAGTAGATGGGACAACTTACAAGACACAAGATAATAAAGAATTAAGAGAATATTTTGACTGCGATAGAGAGAAGACCTACCAGCCATTGCCGATAGGAAAAATGGAGGGCGTAATAAATTTATATCGTGGAGGAGTAGTGGCTGTAGAAGTAGATAAATACACATCTTCGGAAGGTAGAATGTTTAAGAAGTTATTTAATAGAATACCAAAGGACTCGTTAGTATTGGCAGATGACTTATACAGTAAGTACGGATATTTTTCGTTTTGTAAAACGCGAAATCTTGATCTGATAGTCCAAAGCAAAAGAAAGAATAAAGAAACGGTTATCAAGAATATATCAGAGAACGATACGATAGTAAAATGGGAACGCGGTATTAACAGAAATTCAGTACTTTACAATGAATCCACGGAAATGGAAAGTGAAATAGAATTAAGAAAAATACATGCAATAGACCCACTGAAACCAGACCGGGAAATGACAATATATACAACACTATTAGATGCTCAGAAGTATCCGGCAGTAGATATAGTAAGCTTATATTTGAAGCGATGGGAAATAGAAATAAGCTTTAGACAAATAAAGACTATATTAAAGATGGAATATTTAAGAGGAAAAAGTGTAGAAATGGTAAAAAAAGAAATATATGCTCACTTGATCTTGTATAACATAATAAGAAAAATGATAAGAGAGGAAACTCCCACCGAAAACGGTGATTTTCCCCCCTACGGTAGTCCGGTTCAAACTTGTACTACAGTGGCTAAAGGCGCATATGTTGACAAACTTGGAAGGAGCTACCATGCATGGAATGCAGGAAGACATAAGAAAACTGTTGAGCAGGAATAAAATCAAAATAAGACCGGGCAGAAGTTATCCAAGAGTAGTGAAATCATATTGCAACGTTTTTAAGTACAAACTAAAACCAGTTTAATATTATGCTTATCCTTATGACATTACCCCAAACCCTCTCCAAAGGAGAGCTTTTTTCTCTAGTTCCGATGGTAGGACTTCAAAAAAAAGAATATGAAAATCCTGGTTCAGAATGACCTTTTGGGGCTAAAGCTCCATTCAAGGTCGATCCTCACCCCTGCAGTAAACGGTAGAGGAAGTGTTGAGTTTTCTTACAGATTTATTTGCACTGTCTAGTATTATTTTTTTATTTCGCGTTTACGGAAGAACCAGAAAAATGCACCAACAATAAATAAAATAACGGTACTTATGGGTGTAAAGGCACATAAAGCTTTATATCCTAAAAAACAATCATCATCTATATTTTTGTAAGGTAAGAGTGTTACCAGCCCCGCAATAATAAAAATAATTGATAATGCTGTAAGAAATTTATTGGATTTATTAACTACTTCTGTCATTTTAATACTTTCTGTTTTAATTTAGAATAAATTTCATTTTTTTAAATCAATGCGGGGAGCTTCTAAATCATCCCCACTGAAATGTAAGGAAAATGCTGCAAAATTTTATTTTACAAAAATCGTTAACGATTTCGAATTCTACAAACTCAAATATAAAAAAATCATTTTATAAATATAGAAGTCGAATTATTTAGATCGAAGAGCATAAAAGGGTTATATCTTTGGAGGGGGGAACGGTACATCAGATTTATAATTTATATAAAATTCCTGATTATTAGGAATATATCTATCATAAACTTTTTCAAAACAGATATTATTATCATCAGGTGTAACCGCTTTTAATAATGTATGTTTTATATAATTTAAAAGAGGATTAGATTCTGCTGAACCTGTATTCGCTTCCATAAAAGATACAAACGCCTTTTGAAGTGCGTTTTCATTTTCATCGCATATGCAGTAAAAGACAACTTTATTGCCGTTGTCTTCTTCTTTAAGAATATCGTACATTTTCTCATTATATCTTATTTCAGTTTCTTCAATTCTTTCAAATCCTGAATATTCATTTAAATCATTTTTATTTATTTCTATTTTTGTCAGTTCATTTTCAGAAATATAACTGTTGATTTTTTCGTATCCGAAGTTTTTAAAAAGATATTGCATTTGAACATATGTAACCACATATCCGAAACAGTTGAATACAATTAATACAGATAATAATATGGAAATGTGTTTTTTATACAACTAAAATAAATATATAATTGTTATAATATTTAACATTAACATATGTATAATTTATATATTTTAAAAGACTTTTTTGCATTCAAAATTAAATAAAATATACATAAATTATTCTAATTTATGAAAGACTTACTTCCACTATTTCCGTACCTTAAACGATATAAATTAAAAATCTTTTGGGGTTTTTCGTTCGTGGTTATTAGCATATTTTTAGGAAGCCTGTATCCACTTGTTTTAGGTAATGCAGTAGATGAGCTCACAAAGCAAACAAGCAATCACTCTTTTCTTTATTACGGTGTGGTAAGTGTTTCTCTTATGTTAATAAGCGGAATATTTTTATTTTTCACCCGGCAGACTTTGATCGTGGTATCAAGGGAAATTGAAAATGATATGAGGTATGATTTTTTTACACACCTTCAAAATCTGGATAAAACATTTTACAATAATACAACAACAGGTGACCTGATGGCACATGCTACTAACGATATCAATAATGTGCGCAATCTTATTGGTCCGGGGATAATGTATTCTATACAGACATTATTTCGAACTGTTATTACACTTATAATATTATTTAATATTGCTGCTGATATCACGTTAATTGCACTATTGCCGCTTCCGCTGATATCTTTTTTGGTATATAAAGTAATGAAATATATGTATTCAAGGTCTATGAAGGTACAGGAATCATTCAGTAATATGACAACAAAGGCACAGGAAAATTTTTCAGGGATAAGAGTAATAAAATCTTATGTCAGGGAAAAATTCGAGATAGAAGAGTTTAACAGGATTTCGCAGGATTATCAGAAAAAGAATCTGTCTCTTGCAAGACTTCAGGCATATTCTTTTCCCATGATGTTTTTGCTGACCGGAATATCGATAATTTTAGTGATTTACTTTGGCGGATTGAAATATATTTCAGGGAAATTAACTCTCGGTAACATAACTGAATTTATAGTTTATCTCGGACAGCTCACCTGGCCTATGATAGCATTCGGATGGATTATCAATTTAGTTCAACGGGCGGCTCCATCAATGCAGAGAATAATGAAAATAATTAATACTCAACCGGCAATTAAAGATGATAATTTTACGGACAAATCAATTACCCCTGATAAAATCAAAGGCGGAATAGAATTCAAAGATGTATCGTTCATGTATCCGGGTACGGATAAATTTGTACTGAAAAACATAAATTTAAAAATACCGGAAGCTTCAACACTAGGGATTATCGGACATACAGGCGAAGGTAAGACCACATTAGTGAATCTTCTTCCAAGGATATTCGATTCAACCGAAGGAGATATTTTTATCGACGGAATGGATATTAAAAAGATTCCTCTTGAATCATTGCGAAAATCGATAGGAATTGTCCCGCAGGAATCATTTCTTTTTTCTGACTCAATAGAAAGAAATATCACATATTCATCTGATGAAATTGATGATATCGATGTATTGAGGGCAGCGGAAGTTTCGGGATTATACAAAGATGTAAATTTATTTCCCGAAAAATTCAAAACAATTTTAGGGGAGCGGGGCATCACACTTTCCGGAGGACAGAAGCAAAGAACTGCAATTGCAAGAGCAGTATATCTGAAGCCAAAGATCCTGATATTGGATGATTCACTATCAGCAGTTGATACTCATACGGAAGAAGAAGTACTTTCGGGATTGAGAAAAGTGATGAGAGAAAGGACAAGTATAATAATTGCGCATAGAATATCGACGATACAGAATGCAGACAAGATAATAGTAATTTCTGACGGATGCATAGCAGAAGAAGGAACTCATCAGGAGTTATTAGAGAAAGAAGGAATTTATCAAAGCATATATCAAAAGCAGCTGCTTGAAGAAGAGATAGAGGAATTATGACAAGATTAACAAGATTTAAAAAAGAGGATTAACAGGATAAAGATAGAGAGTCTAAAAGTTTAAATAGTTATTATTTGTTTACAATAATTAAAGTATAAATAAACTTATATGGAATACGAGGATATAACTAAAAAAATAATTGGATGTTCTTATAATGTTTATAATTCTTTGGGATTTGGATTTTATGAAAATGTATATGAAAACGCTATGATCATCGAACTTCAAAAAGAAGGAATGAAAGTTCAAAAAGAGATACCGATTGATGTATTTTATGATAACCAAAAAGTTGGTTTTTTTAAAGCAGATCTAATTGTAAACGATTTAATAATAGTAGAATTAAAATCTGTTCAAATACTATTAAAAGAATTCGAAGTTCAATTAGTTAATTATCTTGTAGCAACAAAACGGGATGTTGGTTTACTGATTAATTTCGGACCAACTAAAGTTGAAATAAAGAGAAAAGTGAAAGATTTAAAAAAATATTCAGAAAAAAAAGTAGAGTCTGTAAATTCTAAAAATAACCCAGACAATCCTGAGAATAATCCTGTTAATCCTGAGAATAATCCTATAAATCCTGTCGAAAGATAAATTATGACAGTTAGAAAAGTAACATATAAAAAGGAAGAGGAGGCACTTGGGAAAGCAATAGATTCGCAGATTTTCAAGAGACTTCTCACTTATTTCAAGCCATATAAATGGCATATAGCATTCGCAACATTCCTGACTATTTTTATTGCGGCACTTGCTGCGGTAAGACCGAGACTTACCCCTATAGCAATAGATGACAAAATCATGAATAAAGATATTCCGGGACTTCAGATAATTGTGCTTATATTGCTCGGTACTTTGATACTTCAGGGTACTATTCAATACGGTATGACTTATTTAACGAGCTGGATCGGACAAAAAATAATTTTCGATTTACGGAAAAAAGTTTATGAGCATACTTTGAATCTTAATCTGAAGTTTTTTGACAACAATCCGATTGGGAGACTCGTAACAAGGGTAACAAATGACATTGAAGTTCTATACGAAGTATTTTCATCAGGACTCGTAACTGCATTCGGTGATATATTCACTTTAATCTGGATTTTATACTTTATGTTTACGCTCGACTATAAATTAACATTTGTAACATTAGCAGTACTTCCCCTTCTGATATACGCAACAATGATTTTCAGAAAGCGTGTAAGGGATTCCTACAGAAAAATCCGGATTCTGATAGCAAAATTAAATTCATACATACAAGAGCGTCTAACGGGAATCTCGGTAGTACAATACTTTGTACGGGAAAAAAAGACAATTGAAGAATTTGAGAAAATAAACAGAGCCCATACGGAACAGAATAAGAAGAGCATTTTTTATTATGCGATATTTTTCCCTATCGTGGAATTACTTGGTGCCACCGCAGTCGGTTTGATAATCTGGTACGGAGGCGGGCAGGTAGTTCAGAAAGCGATTTCTGTCGGAGTAGTAATTTCTTTTATCCAGTTTACGGAAATGTTTTTCAGACCTATACGCGATCTTGCTGAGAAATACAACATTCTGCAGACAGCGATGGCATCGAGCGAGAGGATATTTGAACTTCTGGACACGAAATCAGAAATTTCCGATAAGAATGATGCAGAAATAATAGGTGATACGAAAGGAATAATTGACTTCAAAAATGTATGGTTTGCATATAACGATGAAGATTATGTTTTAAAAAATGTAACCTTCAGTATTAAAGAAGGTGAAAAGGTTGCATTTGTGGGAGCTACCGGTGCAGGTAAATCGACAATAATTAATCTGCTGTGCCGCTTTTATGATGTATCAAAAGGTTGTATCTCGATTGATGGAAAAGATTTAAGGGATATCACACAGCATTCATTAAGGAAAAATATCGGAATTGTTCTTCAGGATGTGTTTTTATTTTCCGGAGATATAAGATATAACATTGATCTCGGAAGCAGTCAGATAAAAACCGAAAAAATTCACGAAGCATTAAAAAATACAGGGCTTGAAAAATTTATAAAGGATTTACCCGATGGAATATCTCACAGAGTAACTGAAAGAGGTGCTACATTTTCCGTAGGTCAAAAGCAGTTAATATCTTTTGCACGTGCACTTGCATTCGATCCGAAAGTTCTTATTTTAGATGAGGCAACATCAAGCGTCGATACGGAAACAGAAATTCTTATCCAGGAAGCAATCAAGAAATTAATAGAAGGCAGAACTTCTATAATTATCGCTCACAGATTATCTACAATTCAAAACTGCGATAAGATAATCGTGATGCATAAAGGTGAAATAAAAGAAATGGGTACACATCAGCAATTGCTTGAAAAAGGCGGATTGTATTATAAACTGTATCAGTTGCAGTATAAAGATGAGGTTCCAATTAATAATGAATAATGAGTCCCGATTCACAGGTTCAACGGGATCTATGTTGCGCTTCGATAATGAGTATCTTATTAGGAGGAATTATTATTAAGATAATTTGACTTAGAAAAAAAACATATTGATATAAAATGAAACAGATTTTACTTGCGACAAATAATAAACATAAGGTGACCGAGATAAAAGATATTATCGGAAAATCAGATTACGAGTTAATTACACTTTCAGATTTGAATTTAGAAATCGAGGTAATTGAGGATAAAGATACACTTGAAGGTAATGCTATCAAAAAAGCAGAAGAAGTATTTTTACATTCAACGATACCGGTCCTTGCAGATGATACAGGATTGTTTGTCGATGCAATAAACGGAGAACCGGGGGTATTTTCTTCCCGTTATGCAGGTGTAAATGCGACTTACAACGACAACTGTAAAAAATTACTGGAAGTGATGAAAGATGTACCTGAAGAAAAAAGAACTGCTTATTTTAAAACAATAGTTTGTTATTATAAAAGCGAAAATTCTCCGATGATTTTTGAAGGTATTTGCAGAGGAAGAATTTCAAATGTTTATCGCGGAGATAAAGGGTTTGGTTATGACCCGTTATTCATTCCGGAGGGATTTGATAAAACTTTTGCGGAGATGAGTGAAAAAGAAAAAAATTTTATTTCACACAGATCAAAAGCATTTATGAATTTAAGGGATTTTCTTTTTACAAATTTGGACTAAAGCCTGATTCATCACAAATACAATTCCCTGCCGTTTACTACAGGGAAATTATTGAATTATTACGGATGTTCTTTAAAAGAGATACATTTATTGCTATACTTCATCTATTACTCTTGGCAGTGCGCTAAAGTTTTGAATCAGATAATCATCATAGTAATCTGCTTTGATAAACAGATTGTGAATTATTTCTTTTCCGGTATCGTGAGTCAGGTATTCGTCATATATAAATGTTGAAAGAACTATATCCTGATTATTGACACTGAAACTAATACCTTCAACAGTATAATTTTCCCTTAACAGGAATTCATATATAGCTCCGATATTCATTTTCGGGAGCCGGCATATAAATGCATCACCTGCAATGAAACCGTTCTGGTTATAATTTAAATAAATAGTAGCACTTGCTTCCTTGATTTCCCAGCTGTTCTGCCCTCTTCTAGAGAGTTTCACATCTTTCCCTAAGTCTGTAAGTATCTTTTCAATAGTCGCATTTGCACCTGCAGGTTTATAATCATCTTCTTTCTTCAGAACAGGGAGGTCAACTTTTGCTCCGCAGAATGGACAATATTCTCCGTCAATATTTTCAGATGTTACAACATTCATACAGGATGGGCACCGCACGGCAATTTTGCCCGTGTAAAGTTTATATTCGTTTAAAGATTCAATAATATATTCTGCGGGAAGAGCAAAGCCAAGATTATTGCTGTTATTAATAATAAATGTATTCATACCAATTATCTGACCTTTTTCATTCACGAGAGGACCGCCGCTATTACCGGGATTGATGGCAGCATCTATCTGAATATAATTTAATCCGTTATGCAATCTTTTGGATTTAGATACAATTCCCTCCGTTGCAGTATAACTCAAGCCGTAAGGATGCCCTATTGCAATTACTGAATCCCCGTCATTAACAGAGCTATCCGGTGCTAATTTCAATTCAGGAAAAGATATACCTCCCAGCGGTTGTATAAGAGCAATATCATACTTCGGGTCATTGAACAATACAGGGGAAGAAACCTGTTCAAATAGCTTACCGCTGATAACGGCATCGATACTTTCTTTTACGACATGATTATTTGTGATTATCATATCATATTCTTTAACATAAAATCCTGTACCGGTACCATGGGGTGTTGATATTTGAATTATAACCGGGTGAAAAAGTCCTATAATTTCTTGTGCATTCATTATATGTTAAAATTTAAATTTTGAATCTCTTTTAAAAATGAATGAAGGAAATTCAGCAATGAACTGAAATTAAGATTTGCAGTATTAAAAGATAGTTCCGGATATTCCGTACCTGAATTCTTGATTTCATCGTTTATCTCATCTTTTATGAGTTTCTCATCAAGTTTATTTTCATCAATAAAATATTTATTTCCCGAACTACCCGTGATCTCAAGGTAATATTCATAGTTAATCAGGACCATAGCAAGTTTGAAAAAGTGAGAAACACATTTTACCATTCCATAATTATACAGACAATAGCCGAAAATATATTCATAAATAGCCAGAGCAATTTTTTCGTTTTTATTATCAATATAATATTTTATGTTTTTTTGATTGTCTTTAATGACATTAAGTATGGGTGAAAAATTTGTCGGATTTAAAACACTGAATGCCGATATTGTTTTATAAAATGATTCAATTACTTTATTTTCCGGTTCATCATTTAGTTTTTGAAGTCCATCTTTTAATGAATTATTCTTTTCAATGAAAGTCTTCCCGTCGTCAGTGAAGTAATTGCTGCTTAATTTCTCGAGTTCATTTACAATATTACCTTCCGGCAGCAAGAAGAAATCAATTTTATAAACCAATGATAAAAGCAGGTAGGAGATTCCACCTTCATAAGATTTTTCATTCAGGGGATTTACCGTTTTTATAGTCTCTTCAATCCACTTTTTATAAAATTTGTATTCGATTTTCTTTTCATTTTCCGGAATAACTATAGTATCAACTTCAATTACAGGTTGAAGCATATTAAAATCTTTGGTAAGCAGGTCGTCCTGTTTATCTGCCTTGAGAGCAATTTCTTTTATTGCATAATAAAATTTTGAAGGGGAGCAATCAATAATACTGCTGTCAAATTTGAGCACTATCATTCCATCTTTAAGGGAGAAGCGTGAATAATAAAGTCCGTAATTCAATTCAAGAAGTCTCCTCATAAAAGCAACGCCGGATTTAGTTACGATAGCAATATCCGATTCCGCATTAACTTTTTCATCATCAATCTTTACCTTGATCAATTTTGTCCCCTGATAAAATTCAATATCAAGAGAACTCCCGTTATCTGTCAGCTTGATATTATTTGTTTCATCATCATCGGCATATTTTACAAAGTTCCTGAATGAATCAAAATAATTTTTGTTTTCAAAACTCTCAACAGCCACTCTCCAGAAATCAGTTTTTTCTTTAGATTTAAAAGAATCAGAAAATCTTCCAAACATATTAATCATAAATCGAAGTTTAATTTTTAGAAAATAAGAAAGTTAGCAACATATAAAAATGCAGGAATGATTATTCCGGTTTGAAAATATTTCTCCGGATGGAAATTTTATAATGTTTTAATCTGATATTTTAATTTTCTGCTGTATCTTTGGCTTATAATAAAAGGTTCTTTAACGCCTGTCAGGTGTAATTTATAAGAATAATTAAACCACTTTTCCACATTTTCTATATAGTTATTATTGATTATGGTTGAGCGGTGTATGCGTATAAAATGCTCCTTCGGCAGACGCTCTTCCCAGTTTTTAAGAGGTTTGCGGACTATATATGATTTGGCATCTTTCGTAAATATTTTTGAATAATCTTTTGATGCTGATATGTAAACCACATTGCTTACTTTAACAAAATCGGATCTTTTATTATCCGAAAGGAAAATACTGCCTTCGTAAAGAAGTTCTTTTTCAAGATTTGTTTTAGTCTTAATTAATGATTTACCTGCAACTCCTTTTTCTGAAATCAGACCTATAATTTCTTTTTCAATATTATATTTCTTACTGAACGTATCTCTTTTGTCAAGCTGAGATTTTATGGATTTAATTATATCATCTCTTGTGAAAGGTTTTGTAATAAAGTCATCCGCTCCGAGCTCCATTCCATACCTCACGTCAGATCTTTCGGTTTTAGCGGTCAGGAAAATAAACGTAGGGGGTACGTCGGTTGATCTGCTTTTTACTGCTTTCAATACTTCATAACCATCCATTTGCGGCATCATTATATCGCAAATAATAATATCAAATTCCTGTTTCGAAAGCGCTCTCAATCCGCTATGCCCGCTTGATGCTAATTTGACAAAATATCCTTCGTTCTTCAGAATTTCAGAAATGTTTTCTCTCAGATATTCGTCATCTTCTATTAGTAATATTGATTTCATTTTCTTCTTTAATTTGTAAACAAATTATTTATCCAGTCTGTTCACTTTTTTTAACAACCGGTAAAACGAGTGTGAATATTGTTCCTTTTCCGTTGTTCGAACTAACTTTTATACCTCCCGAATGGAGCTCAGCAGTTTTTTTCGCGATAGCCAATCCGAGCCCGGTACCTGAAATCTTTTCTACATTTTTCCCTCTGTAAAACGGTTCAAATATCCATTCTTTATCTTTTTCCGGGATTCCCATACCTTCATCAGATATACTTATTATTAACTGTGAATCCTTTTTATCCACTGAGAGTTCAATTTTTCCTCCGTGCGGAGAGAATTTAGCGGCATTGTTCAGCAAGTTACCAACTGCCTGGGATAAATATTTAGGATCAAGAAAATATTCTTTCTCTTCGGTATTAAAATTATAACAAATATTATGTTTTCCCTGATCGGTTTCCTTTAAGTCATAAATCAGTGATTCAAACAACCCCTTTATATTTGTCAATTTAGGATTCAATGAGATCTTTCCGGATTCAGCTTTATTGATTGTTAAGATGTCATTAAGCATCGTAGTCATATTTATGACAGAATTTTTTATTCTGTTAATATGATACATTTTCTTTTCTTTTGTTTTTTCAGTATTATAATATTCAATCAACTCAGCTGAGGAAAGAATCGCAGCGAGGGGTGTCCTGAATTCGTGGGATGTAGTACTGATAAAATTCGATTTTAATTCATTTAATTGTTTTGCTTTAATTAGTGCGCTTGTTATTTCATCTTCAATTTTTTTTCTTTCTGATATATCGCGTGTTACTGAAAGCAAATTAATCACTTCTCCTTTTCTATTACGGATATTAGTTATAATGGATTCGATCCATAGATAATTACCATCTTTTTTCATAAATCTGCACTGCAGAGAAAATTTATCTGAAGTGTCAAAATTAATGTTTTCTATTAATTTTTTATCCTCATCAAAAATAAACTCTTTAAGTTTCCTGCCAAGAATATCCTCTTCGTCATAGCCCATAAGTGTCTTTATCGAAGGGCTTACGAATTCATAAGTAGAGTCCGGTTTATGGAGGCATATAATATCTTTAGAATTTTCCGCAAGGATACGGTAACGTTTTTCACTTGAAATCAGCGCCTCATCTGCAAGTTTTCTGTCAGTAATATCTCTCACCATAGTTAATATTTTGTCATCTTTACCATACGAAACAATCCTTGCCTCAAAATATTTTTTTTTATCAGATTCAATTTCATACTCTAAAAGTTGTACTTCGTTAGTTTTTATGGCTTTATCAAATAAAAAAAGAAATTTATCAGACAAGTCCGGACTTAATAAGTCGCGGATATTTTTCCCGGTAAAATATTCCTGCTTGGATGTTTTTAATTTTGAATTCGGAGAAATATAATCAAGATACATACCGTCTTTTTTTTGCAGGAACATAAAGTCTGGTATGGCATTCAGTAATGCAATGTTTTTTGAATCACTTTCAAAAAGCGATTCCTCTGTTTTTTTCCGCTCATTGATATCCGCAATAGTTCCTACAATTCTTAAAGGTGAACAGTCTGTGTCATAGACCAGTACCTTTCCCCTGTCGAGAAACCATTTGTATTTTCCGTCATTGCACCGCAATCTATGTTCACAAATATAACTCTCAGTTTTGCCATCCAGGTGATCTTTAAATGCCCTTAGTGTACGCTCTCTATCTTCAGGATGGATTCTCGATACCCAGTCCATTTTACTATTTGCATCTTCTTCCGGTTTCATTCCTAATAGTTCTTTCCAGCGGGCAGAGTGAAATGATTGATTTGTTTTCAGGTTCAAATCCCAGACTCCATCGCAATTTCCTTCAAGAGCATATTTCCATCTTTCTTCACTTAATTTTAATTCCTCTTCAATTTTCTTCCTGGAGGAAATATCACGGCAAATCCCGAATGTTATAATTTCTTTTCCCCATTTACCCGTACTTATCTTGGTTTCTACTTCAACAATTTTACCGTTCTTATTAATAAGCGGAATCAAGTTGGTGTTTTCGACCCCTGTAATTATATTCCCAAAAAACTTTTTAACTTCTACTCTCAAATCAGGTGGGTGGAGAAGAATAAAATCCATTCCTAAAAGTTCTTTTTTAGTATAGCCAAGATTTTTTATAAAAGAAGAATTAATTTTAATTATCTTACCTTTATCATCAAGCACGAACAGTAAATCTTCTATTGAATTTAAAAGAGTTTGCAGGTTTTTCTCATTATTCTTAGATTTTTCGTTAATACGGCTCCTCTTTATAATATTGCTTAATTCTGAAGAAATTAATTTTGAAGTTTTTTTTCCCTTCCCGGAGTTTGTGCGAATATGGTCTTTTTTATTGTTTTTTATTTTACCTTTAGGATTTTTCATGATCTTTTGGAGTCAAAATTATATCTAAACATAATGCTTACCAGTATATCAATTCAAATAATGACCGAATAATAAACTTTGTTTTAAAATAAATAACGAATTGGGTTTTTCAGTTTATAATTATAGATATCTTAATATAAATATAATGAAAATTTTCCATTTTTATAAATCAAATAACAAAGACAGCATTTTTTCCCTTATTGTAACGGATTACTCAAGGAGAAATAACTAATTGATTTATTGCCATTTAACCAATGACTGAAAGACTTTCTTACCGTTATTTTTAATACCTTCTACATAAATGTTCATTCCTTCATCGTCTGCTTTTCCTTTATTAATCACGACATTATCTCCATATTTCAATTCACTTAAGAAATTGATTTGTATATTCCTGATCTCTTTTCCTGAGAATTCATTCATTTCGAAACAATCCAGAATGAACTGAACATATTTTGCATTATTAACATGATGATTTACATCAATATCCGAGTACTTGATTTTTCTCTCGTATGCGAATTCTGTTTTTTCAGGAATCAATATTTTACCCGGCGTATCTTCTATTGCATTTTCAGAATCCGGATTTATTTTTTGTACTCTTAAATCAAATATATCGTTTTTTACGGGACGCATAGTTTTGCTGTTTACCAGAAGCCATGCAGAAGTTGCAAGTCCTATAATATTTTCATTCGCATCATACAATCTGTAATCCCTTAATGCCAGAATACCATCAATGCCTTTAGGCCATGTATCAACTTCAATAATTTCTCCGACACCTTTATAGACTTTTAAATCTAATATCACTCTGGAAAGAACCCAGGTCAGTTCATCTTTTATTAAATCATTATACCCCCAGCCGAGCAATTCTGCATTGTTCGAGGCGGCTTCCTGCAGGTAATCGAAAACGGAGTCGAGTCTTATCTTATTAAAATTGTCAACTTCATATAAAGAAATCTGATGTTTTTGATACCAGTGTGTTTGTTTTTTTGTTATCATCGGGTAAATCAGAAATCCCCTTTTTCTACAAAATTGTCGGGTACTTCTTCCCATTTTTTACATTCGCCTGCTACATTATCTGCAAATTTAATGAACAGTTCCCGTTCATCAAATTGCTTGTCGGGAAATTGCTGTTTTATGGTTTTAATAAAGGCTCGTTTTATTTCATAGTTAAGATGTTTAACGATTTCATCAATTTTTACTCTTGCCATAATATTAAGATTGTTAAATTATTATTTTTTTTCTTGATTTGTAAATTAGAAAATTAAAAATATTTTTAGTAATTTAAATTACATACTTTGTTTTTTTTTCGAATATGGGTTGACTAACAATTATAAAATATTGAAATCGTACCCCGCAGAGGATTCGAACCTCTAATATCTGATCCGTAGTCAGAGGGTTTATCCATTAGCCTAGCGGGGCAATTCAAATAAAATTAAAAATTAATAATTTTTATTACATTCAAAAGAACATAGTAAAGTAGTAAAGAAAGATTTAAGTTTAAATACATTTAAAAAGTATTGAGATGTAAGAAATTAAATTGAAGAGGAAAAAATGGAATTGAATAAGATTTTTATAAGCTATAATTTATAGCAGATCGGGGTGTGGCGCAGTTGGCTAGCGCACCTGAATGGGGTTCATAGATAATAATTTTGAGTATAAAAAAATAAAGCCTGATAAATTAAGTGTTTATCAGGCTATTTTATGTCGAAATAATGTATTTTGTCAGCAGTTTGTCAGCAGTTTTTTACATACTCAAAACAAGAGTTGCTCAAATTTTATCCATTTTACTCCTTAAATTTTCGACAATAGTATCAGCATAATAAGTTCTGGTAGTTTCTGTTTCATCATGTCCAAGCAGATATGCTACATCTTGTATATCCAACTTTTTTGCATAAATGGTTGCGAATGTCTTACGAAATGATTTAAGCGTATATTTGTGTTTTTCGGTAATTTTGAGAAATCTTTTAATTTTCCTAAATCTTCCACCTATAATCCTCACGCTATATTTTCCAAATAACAAAGCATCTTTATCAGAAAAATTTTTAATATTCATTTCTTCCGTGAGGAATTTATATAATTCATTATAAATTGGAAATTTTATTTCTTTTCTGGTTTTAGAAATCTTTACGTCAATGATTTTAATATCAAGATTGAAATCTGCTACTTTCAAACGAAGCAAATCGCAAGGCCTGATTCCAGTCAGTGCTAATAAATTTAAAATACAATAAAACATATAATCTCTTTCCTTAGCAATAATCAATATCTGGTTAAGCATTCTTTCGCTAAACGTTACGATACTTTTCCTATGCTTTCGTGGGCAATCTTTTTTCCTGATAGGAGACTTAACTATATATTCTTCGTCTACAAGATAGTTGAAAAATCCCTTTAAATAATTCATATAAGTTATCAAAGAAGCATTTTGAACTTTATTTTGCAGGCTTCTGATAAACATAATTATATGTTCAGGTGTAATATTAGTTACTTTTATATCTACCGGGACAATTTCAAATAGATGATTAATTGCTATATCAAATAATTCCTGATGAGATAATGACCGTACTGATAATTTTATTTTATATTTGGACACTAATTCAGATAAACTTAACTGAGTTGTTAGATCCTTCTGATATTCAGTTGCGGAAATTTCATAGCTTCTTTGCTTTATCTCTTTTTTCTTTATCTCGACTTCCCTTTCAATTTCTTTTTTCATATTATCTGCCAATTGGAAGTTCCTAGCTGTAGCTTTAAACTGTGTATTTATGGTTTTTCTTTTATTACCGATCCAGAAATCTATAAAATAGAATCCTCTTTTCTGATAAAGTGAAGCCATGATTAATTTACCTCCTTCCCATGTTTTTTAATAATTTTTTGAATTTTATTCTTAATTTCTATATTATCATAACTTTTAATTTGATTTCTTTTTTGACTTAAGTTTATACTCTGTTGATAAATGAACTTTCTTAACATCAGCATTGGAACTTTTTTCTTCCCGTTAATTACAACTGTTTCAATATCTCCATTATCTATTAACTGAACCACTGTATCGTACCTTATCCCAAGTATTATCCTCGCTTTATTTAATGATAATAATTTCAATTCATTAATGTGAGGTGTCCCCTCGGTTTGAGGTTGATCATTCGGATTATATGTTGAAATTGCTTCTGCCAATTATATTATACCTTAATATTCATTATATCTTTCGATGGATTTTAAATTGTAATTATTGGGTTATTCTCCAAGTTTCTTTTCATCTTTAACCATTTCTTTTATGTGTGAACTTAAGGATAAATAACTACGTATTAAGTCTCCTGAAATACACAAAAGGTTATCAGAGAAAGAATAACCGGCATGTAATGAATATTCACCGTTTCCATATCTTGTTGTATTAACAAGAAAATTATTCTTCGATTTATTTATTTTCATTTCTAGGCTCTTAGGGTGTGAACCGGACTGCACGGTCACTATAGCAGAATCATCATAATATCCTTTTTTATAAATACCGTTTTTTACATTCTTAGCAATTGCAATGATTCCATCTTTATCCACGAATCCATATTCTCCACTGTCGACCTCAACTAATCGAGAATACTCTTTTCTATTAAATTCAATATCTTTCCATTCGAAAATATTACTTTTCGGATCGAACATCACATTAATCAATTCTTCCTCTGTGTTATATAATACCGGATATTTACCTTTTGGTATAAGAATGTTCATTTCCTGGTTTCTATTTTTGTCTTCCAAATAGAGAGGATCACAAGCACAAAGCTTGCCTGAGGTAATAACTATATCACCAATTTTTTCAATGTGATCTACTTCATTACCTTTTAAGAAATACGTACAATGTACGTATGATGCGTCGATGTTTAACATTTTATTTCTCCTTTTTTTGTTTTTTAAAATTTTAAATTGTGTTTAAATTCTTTCGCCGTTAAGTTTATTCAGCTTTTCTTCCTGTTTATAAATTTCGCTAGCGAAGTTCCGATTATATTTATATATCATACTTATATTTTTTCATCTGTTCTCTTGCTAGGGTTATTCGTTGCCTCCATGCATTCTCTTCAGGAGTGTATTCGCTTTTTGAGATGTACATTTTATCACAGCCACCGTCTTTCTTTCTTTGTTCACAGTAATAGCAGTCGTTTTCACAAGGTTTATTTCTTTCAATTCTATCTAAAGTATCCAAAAACGATTCAATAACCGGAAGACATTTATCCACAAGATTATTAAAATCTTTTTCTGATAATTGTTCCACCTTACTAGTAAATTGTTTGTTTTTTATAGGTTCGCTTATATGAATATCAGAATCAAAAGTAACTGTTGTACTTCCGTTCAAAAAATCTATATCGACAGAAACTTGATAGCTCCCTAATTCTGTATCAAACCAGAGATGCATACCGATACTATGATCAAACGGAACGGCAAAAATATCCGAAACACCTTCGGGATATAAATCATCCCTAACTTCAATATCTTCAGCCGTAATTAATTCCGGCAGGTTACATTTTAATTCGTAAAAGTCTTTGAATGACTGTACTGTAGTCATAAAAACTGCTGTTTGTTGCTTTTCTAATTTCATTTTTAAATCTCCTTTTTTTAATGTTTTTTAGTTTTTTAATTATTTATTTACTTAATGGTTTTCCAATTAAATTTTTTAAAGAGTCTTCAAGTTTATAAAGCCATTCAGTGAAGAATATTAATACTTCTTTCCTGTCAGGTTGTTTGTTATTTAAGTTATTTTGAAAACTGTAATTGGTGTAATGAATAAGCATTTCACTGGTTAAATATGTAATTAACTCGGAAGTGACAATTTCTATCCAAAGTCTATCTGTTGATATTCTTTTCATAAAGTCAGGATGCTTTTTATAAATGTGCACTGTATTACCAAATAATTCTGATCGTTTCTCCTTACCTGTACTGTCTTTTATAGGATCTGTTGAGTCATCGATTTTTAATATTAATTTATTTTCATCACTTCTCGGTATAATCACAAATTCTCGACTTTTCTCCATTTTTGTTACTTCACTTTTGTCAGTTTCCTTTTTCTTTTTACTGCCTTTACCTGCTCCGGTATTTATATTATCAGTTGAAAATTTAGATGCAATAGAGCCGGTACTATGAGGGACTAATACATTCAATAATTCCCCTGAATCTGATAATTTGACTAAGTCGTCTGGGCTAAATTTACTTTTTTCATCAGATGAAAAGTCAATCAGACTATCTAAATTTGAGTTAAAACTCGATTCAATTTCAGAAAAATCACTTGTTATATTAGCTGCCACTGCTTGTCTAAATTTTGTCAGGACTTCATCTTCAGTATCTAATATTGCTTTTTTTACAAGTTTATAATTCTTGTCATTTTTAAAGTCATTCCGGGCCAACGTTGGATTTAGCAGATTTTT
>Ga0209124_10000202_pt1 | contig 42545 bp, 44 predicted proteins | sample BarGraIncu01122A_FD_184502 | JGI IMG/M metagenome (GOLD analysis project Ga0209124, IMG submission 184502) | Arctic peat soil microbial communities from Barrow, Alaska - Barrow Graham LP Incubations 011-22A (SPAdes) (version 2) | ecosystem: Environmental > Terrestrial > Soil > Wetlands > Peat...
ATAAACACCGATTTTCGTCAAGTGTTTATGTCCCATAATTGAACCCTATTCATGATATCCAATCAAAGCGAAGTCTCTTGTTGCCTAACCATGGTACGTGATACGATTTCTGAAAAACATCATTGGACTTGAAAATAGGTGTTGTTGCCTTCTTCTTCATTTTGATAATAATCTCATCGCCATCCACTTCTCCAATACATCTGCAGTTGATGAAATCAGCAAAGATAGTCTTAGGTGTACAATCCTCAAATCTCTTCAAATCCTTTGCAAGCAACCTGTATAGTGTATCAGCGATAACGGTCAGCACCACATCAAAATAGCTTCTTATCATAAATGGAGAACTCAATGCATTGAGATTGAAGAAATCAACAAGCTCAGAGAATTTATTTTCAATCAACCAACGATTTGCATAATGCAAAGCCAGAGTTTCCAATTCGACGTCCCGATTATTTGTAACCAAAAACGTAGGTACTTGCCGACCATGGTCTTTGAAGATAACCTGTCGAACCTTGAAATTTGTCCGTGGCAGTGTGATCTCACTCTCATACATCTTGAATTTGTTGAATTTACGTTTCTCTTTTTTCAGGTCCACTTTAATCCAATCTTTCTCCGGAATGTTATTTGCATCCTCTATCAACTTCTTACCCCGTCTCCTCAATGTGATGAACTTGATCTTCTTGGTATCAAGATCTTCCAGGATATCATATGTTGTCAGTTTGGAATCAAATACCAATGTTTGTTCGATAATTCCCTTTACATCTGTCCAATAGTTAACAAAATTCACGATCTCATTTGATTCATCTTCTCTATCGATGTCAGTATTCGCATACAGGAGATGCTTGGATTCACCATCCTGAGCAAAGAGTGTCAGAGCACTTTTCAAACGTTGATGCTTTGCACCCACCCAGTTATCATCCATTTCTGACTTTTCTCCGTAGTGCGGTATGGAGTGGAAATCCAGGTTGATGGTATCCCCTTGATAGTATTGTGAATATGTTGTTCTCATTTGTGATATGAACTCTTTCATGAAAGATTGGATCGTTTCTTTATCCACCATGTATGAGTATGTTGATGTGGCAGTTGTTTTTGGTGGAACGTTCAATCCAGCAAAGAAGCCAAAACCTGTATCATGATTGTAGCTCGATATTTTGGATAATCTTTCATGCCCTATCAACTTCAGAGCCAATATGGAGAGGATGGAATTGATCTTTGATAGTTTCGAAGTTTCTGGGAATGATGCTGATGATATCAGTTCATACAATTTGGTTTGAAGAATATAAGGTATGAAGTAGTATATTCCACCGACCTGACATTCGAATCTGAAGCTTTCAATTTGATCGAGATCTATTGCGTTTGAGGTTGGTGGTAGAAGCATGTTCTTTTTTGTGATGCCAAGTTCTTCCCCGGTTCTACGTGGTAATTTTGCAAATCCTTCATCCTTGATTATTCGGTTTATTGTCTGAATGCTTGTGCTAAATTCTTCTTTTGATAGGATGTCTTTGATTTCGTATACTGAATGGCCGGATTTTCTGAGTGAAATGATTCTCTCATGTATGAAATCCGAAGCTTGTCTTCTATTGGGTCCATATTGTGGTTTCAAAAAGAATTCGACTTTTCTGTTTTGGAAATTGCTGACGAGAGATTGGAATGTGGATGTGGAATATCCCCCTCTTTTTGCAGCTTCTTTTTGAGTTAATGATTCCAGAAAATATGCTCTTAGAGCTTCATATCGTTTCTGTGCAGAGTCTTTAGGGTTTTTGAAATACTCGATAGGGTTGAATTCATCATCTCCATTCATATGTATTAATTATGGAACTTATAATATTTAATATTTATTGTTAAAACGTATTACAGATCACATATTTTAAGGAAAGATGGCTGTTTTAGATGTATTTTTAGACCATAATTGTCATAGTATGTTAATTTATGGTTGAAAAACGAGATTTTTATGTTCCACGAATGGAACATATTCTGTAAAGGTATTTATTAAAAAACGTTATCTTTAGAGATGATTTGATGAAAAAATGGCTAATTTTTCGTGGAATATAAAAGGCTGACGAAAATCGGTGATAAACGTGGCCCTGAAGGCATAAGTCTCTATATGAGAGAAATCTTTGTTTGGTTTAGTTTTATCTTTTATCATATCAATCACAGCATTCCGCTTTCTTTAAATCCGTAATTCCTATCATGTCCTAAAATTACGTGGTCAAGCAGTTCAATTCCTATCATCTTTCCAGCCTCAGCAAGTTTCTTTGTAATCTCGATGTCCTCCTTTAGATTTCCACGCCATATCTCTCCACCCACCCCTGTTCCCCGATATTCCTTGCAAACATTCTTTGAAATGCCCTGAATTCTTTTTCCCTCTCAGGATATATCATTCTCTTCTCGTCCTTATAGAAAGCACATATTGTATCACCGCACCCCAGTTCAATGCGAATAGGAGCCCAGATTTCTCCTCCTTCCATCGCAAGTACGGGATCGCTTATGAGATCGCCGTTTTCTTCTCGATAATGACCCAGCAAGATTATGTCACCATTCCTTTCAAGAACTAAATCCATGTATGGCGGCATTGTAAGCTTGAGATAGAAGTCTTTGGTTGAGTCAATATTATGCTTTGCAAGTATCTTTTCAATGATATTTTGAATTTCCATGCGATTTCTTGACATTTTAAGCCTTAGTCTTTTTTGTTTTGCTTTTGATGCTTGCGGGCTTTTCGGGTTTGACTGCTGCTTTCTTTGTCGTTTTTACTTTTGGGACTTTGGCATCAGATGCTTTCTCTTCGAGCTTATCTATCTTAGCTGCTGTTGTTCTTGCTTTGCTTTCGACAACAATAGCCTTTGCGGCAATCTCGCCGAGCTTTTCAATTTTGGCTGCGGCTTTTTCCTTCGATTGATAGTGCTGGACTCTAACGCTATTGCTTTTATAGAATTCACCGTTCTCTAATTGTATTTTAAACAGGGTCAAGTTTTTCACCAAGTCATTATACCGGGTCACGATTGTAAATACTATTCGGTATCTGTAGGCATGATTTAAACTTAAAAGTAGGTGTTATTGAGCTGGCTATAATCATTGAGTTGGGTACTGGGCCTAATACAGTATTAGGTGCAGCTTATACAGTATATAGTGCCTAAAAATGAGGCTAACGATAGCTATTTATCGTGAAAAATCATTATAACTTTGTTATCCCTCGAACGAGGGAATTTCCCGGTGAGACAATTCTGAGTGAGTTATGTTGCGAATTGATATGAGTAGGATCGTACGGAAATACGAAAAAGATCTCAGATTTAAAACTAAGAAAGGTGAAATTCCTATGGCGCCTGGGGAATGGTTATGGCATAATCTTGATAAACTTGACGTTGATAAAATTACGAAGTGTTTCCAGCATCTATTTTTTCTGTTGGCGCGTGGCACGTCTTCTACCTGCGGAAAAAGCAGGTTGTTTAGTTGGGTGGTTTGAAAACCATTAAGATGAACCACTTGGCATCGTATCTTTATTTAAATTCCGACCTAATCTTTAGAAAAAATAAAAATAAGGAAAGATATTATCTTTCCATCAAGGTTCTTATCTTTTGTGCAGGCTCATGAATAACGTGGCACTTGTAGCATACGTCATTCCCAATTTGTCCCATGAATGGTCCTACTCCTGCAAGGTTACCTGCCTTCACTTGTACACCCAACATGTCTACTATGGCAATTGTTTCATTGTCGACGAAATATTTACGTTCTACATCTCCATGACACTCTTTGCAGGCATCTTTGAAATTTAGGAGTTGTGCCCTAAACGTATCAAAACTTTTATTTGCTGCGTCTCTCTTACCTTCTGCAAGATTTATAGGCATACCATCAAAACTTGGTGCCAAATATTTCTCCATTGCGTCTACCCATGGTACAACAGGTTCATCTGGATTTGTGGTGTTTACATTTATTTTATCAAAGTTCTTCCAATTGTACTTGATCCATACTTGGAATTTATTTTCTGTATGACACTTCTCGCAAGACACTCCGAGTTTTCCTATATCTGCAAATACCGCTGGACTTTTTGCATCTATATCATTTCCAATTTTCTTTACTATATCCGTATCAAAATAGTGTTTCCATTCAGGTACAAGTTTTGAATTATTTCTATATATAGCAGAGAATGCTTGAAAAGATATTTTTGCATTAGTCCAATCTCCTTCTTGAGCATTTATCGCAATACTTTCCATAGGAGTCGCCATATCAAACATTTTCTGTAGGTATATTGGCGGGTTTCCTTCTGGATAATATGTGTCGAGACTCCTTGGAAGAGGATTTAAAACTACTGCGGGTTCCTTCATATATATTTATTTTCTCTATTTTTTCCATCTGATGCAACAACCCATGCAATCGATGACACAAGAATAAATAAGACAACGATTGCTATTGTTAGTTTTTTCATGTCTATTTTCTCCTTTTTTACTTTTATTAAAATTCCAATACTCCCTGAATCCAGCGCCCTGTATCAGGTATACTCAACATTACGATTGGGTGCTGTTAGTATGGAATCATAGGATTTACAGGATGCCACAAAAATCGCACCCTGTCACAGAACAGGGTAAAATTGTTCAGTGTAATAACGTCTCATGCGGCTCATTTATATGAACTCGTTCATTCAACAAGTTAATAGCTCTTATGGATTAAACAACCCTATCGTCTTCCCCAGCGTATCAATAAATTTCTTTGCCTCATCTTCGGTGTTATAAATATAAAGCGAAGCCCGTACAGCTGCCTCGCATTTTCGATAATTGAACCACGAATGAACACAGAAAGCTCCTGAGCGCACTTCGATGTTCTCGGTTTCATCAAGAACAAGAGCAATATCATGCGCGTCGCCACCTTTTGGTAGCTCGACCGTGAATGAAATGATGCCCCCCCTCTTAGATGGCTCCTGCGGGCCTATGATTTTCAATCCGGGTAAATCTATTATTCCCTTTGTAATAATGGTATTTATCCGCTTTTCATGTTCTTCGATATTCGAAAGTCCCACGCTGCTGATGTAATCCACTGCTGCGCCTGAGCCTATGATTCCTGCATAATTTTGAAGACCTGCCTCGAATTTTTCTGGCGGCGGCAGGAATTTTGCACCCTCATAAGTGCTATCGCTGACAGTGTCGCCTCCAACAATGAAAGGAGCGATCTCTTCCAGCAAATGGTGCTTCCCGTAAAGCACGCCCATGCCTGTCGGACCTGCCATCTTATGAACTGATAGAGCAAAGAAATCAGCATCAAGCGCCTTTACATCTATGGGTTTATGCGGGGCGCTCTGGGCGCCGTCAAGCATTACGAGCGCGCCGTGGTCGTGGGCGATCTTAATTATTTCCTTTGCCGGGATCGTATAGCCGTCGAGGTTAGCTGTATGTACCATGCTCACAAGCCGCACATTGTTGTTTTTATGAAATATTTCTTCAAAAGCATGAAGATCGAACGTATTATCGGCATTTGAGTAAACAACCACATGCTTTATTCCCTGTTTGTGAGCCTGCACCTGCCAGGGTACCAGGTTTGAATTATGTTCCCTGTCCGTTGTGAGGACAATATCCCCTGTCTTGAAATCTAATGAATTCGCAACAAGATTGAGTCCTTCAGTCGTGTTTCTCGTGAAGATTATTTCCTCAGGGCAGGATGCTCCGAGGAATTTCTGGAATTTCTCCCTGGCTAGCGTAACTTTTTCATCCACTTTCTTTGCCATTTTGTGAATGGAGCGCCCGCCGCATACAGGATATTCATTATAATATTCATCCATCGCATTGATGACCTGAATTGGCTTCAGGGTCATGCATGCGTTATCAAAATAGATAGGATATTTGCCATTCCATTTTTTCGATAGTGCGGGAAATTCACGGCGGATTTTCTGGATATCCATTATGGTTATACTGGTCGCTAAGATGTGATATAAATATTGGTTGGATTTTAATCATTATCTATCTGGTAAACATCTGCGCCCACGCCATTCACCCGGATCTTTCTATAATAAGGTTCGCAGGATATGATATATAAGAAAACGTATAGGATGTTATGACTGCAAATAAGAACACCAGTTCCTTTTTCATATTAAAGTCATCAGGAAAACAATGAGCTGCCCATTAAATCCTGAAAAAAGCGGGATCAAGAGGTTATCATCCATCTTATCCGTTATGGTTTCGACAAGGGTAGCAGTTCCTGCCATTACAAATATCGCGACCCAGCTTTGAAGGAAGAGCGCCCCGATGACAATATCCACAAGGAACTCGGCTGCACAGCCTTCAATAGCCCTGTTTTTCAGTCCGTGTATCCATGTGCGCCCGAATGCTTTCCCAAAAATAGCGGCCGACGCATCCCCGAACGTTGTCATAAGAATCGCAGCCGAAGCTATGTCGTGTGAAAAAACAGATATCGCAATTATGCATCCCATCGTGAAAAATACATGCCCCCCCATCCTGTCCGCTTCTTTGGCCCTGAAAAGGGAATGGAACAGGGGTAATTTTTTCCCCCATTCCAGCCTGAAATATTCAAGCTCAAGCATCACGATCAAATAAACCGTAAGTAATAGAAGCACTGATTGCTTCCCGAAATAATAATATGTCAGGACTATTATGATCGAGGTCAGGTGTAACATTTTTCTTTTGAGTTCCTGTATCAGGTCATCTCGTACCATATTTTTTGTACATCCTATCAATTTCCCCAATTTCTACCATATTATTTAACAATAATATCAGATATATTATCCGACTCGTTCACCTATATGGAATAATCGCATGATAATAGTTGCTGAATAAGCGATAATGATCACAAAAAACATATAGACCGCCCTGTCTATCAATGAAACGACCGCAGCAATAGTCACCGGTACTCCGACCATGGAATAAATTCCTATCTGGATCAATTCTTTTACCCCGAAACCTCCTGGTATAGGGAGAATTGAGATTATCCAGAGTGTCAAGGTAAGTGAAATAATCAGGTCGGGAATCTTGATATTATAATCCACACTCTGGAATATCACGTATGCTTTTGCGTAGATGAGTGCGAACATCAGGACTGATAGACCTATGTCTCTCTTAAGGATCTTCTTATCTTTGAGGATCGACCTGTAGGTTTTTTCGAATTCAGTGAGACCTGTTATAACCAGTTCCTCGAATTTCTGGTATGAATACCTGTTCCTGATAAATTTAAATAGCGAAAGTTCATAGATTCTTTTGAGAGCTGAATAAAAGAACTGGACAACAGTGGTTTTTTTTATTCTCTGTTTTGAAAGATATGCAAAAACTGATAGCATAAGCAGGATCATTGCTATTGCTCCCAGCAGGATCGACAGCCACCAGGGGATATCCAGGAACAATATTAGAAATAATAATGAAAAGATAACCAGGATCGAAAAAACGAAGCTGTTCGTTGTCTGGTCAATGACTACCGTGGCATACCAGTTCCCATGCCCGTGATCTTTTGTGATATTCTTAAGGAACATTGCTCTCCCGAAACCACCAAATATCCTTGCACGAAGTACATTCGTATTCATGCAATTTCCTGACATGAGTCCCAGGAAAAGTGTGGTGAATTTTATTTTTTCAAGTTTACCAACGATTAATTTCCATTTCAATGTCCATATGAGAAAACCTGCAAGTTCAAGCAAGATCGCAATTATGAGAAGATCAAAATTTATTGAGCGCAGGATAAGAACCAATTTCTCAAAGTCGATCAGCAGGAGTATTATGACCATTGCAGCAAATCTTGCTATGAAGATAATATTACCAGGCTTCATTGCATCCTAATCTTCCTGAGTTGGTATAAAAGAAGGGGATTGGATTTGATCTTTCTCCTGTTTCTGGGAAATCTATTTATAGGAAAAGTATAATGTAATTGCTAAGGTGGTATAATGAATAAACCAATACTATACATGTTAATTATTTCAACGATTCTCATTTCAGGATGCGTATCGACCGTAAATCCCGTTGACCCATCGGATATTATTGTTAATGTAAATCCGATCGAGATCAAGGATTTCCAGGAAAAAGAGCTTGCTGTGAATGTAATGAATAATGCCACAGCCCCCATTGATTCTGTTTCTGTCAGTTCATTTGAACCTTTCGGGATTCTCACCGGCGGATCTGTGAACATTCCTGCACGGACAGATAAGCCTTCATCGGTGATTCTTAACGCGAAAGTTGCGGCGCCGGGTTTTAAGGATGTCACAAATACGACGACCTTAACGATATCCTATTCCTCAGGAATAGATCAAAAAGGAAATCCATATATTAAAACAAAATCTGTTCCAGTCCAGACTATTGTGCTTCCTGATGCAACACTTCAATTTGTCGGCTTTGTGAAAGGACTTGATAACTTAAGGGACGCAGAAGTGAACGCATGGCAAGCGTCCAAAGGTGAGAATGTCACAATATCGTTCTCTGTCAAGAACGAAGGAAAGACGATAATTGAAGAAAATTCCACGAGAGTGTATGTGGAAATGGGAACCAGTAGAATGGGCTCTAATAGTTCCTTGACCATAAGCAATGCAATGGCAAAAGGCGGAACATCAAACACGCTGGGTCTGCAGATCCGTGTTCCAAATGATGCGCCCAATGGCGAGACAGAGGTAATTGTGACATTGAAGATCGGCGATAAGATCTTAGATTCAAAGACCTTGAAATTTAATGTCAGACTCTAAGAAATGAACCCGAAAAATATCATTTTTTTGATATTCATTTTTGGCAGCCTTTTTTTTAGCGGCTGCCTGAAGGAAGAGGGCAGTGTTACCATAATTTCAACTGACGTAATGTATTCGCAGGAGGGAGATGGAACAATACTGACCGTTATCCCTTATATCAGGAATGATATGGGTACAGATACTGGAATACTTTCAATAAAGGTAAATTTAAAAGAACCATCGACAAATCTCATTGTTGCAACGAAGGATTCGGATATTGGATATATCAAGAGTAAAAACTCAGCATCAAATAGCTTATCCCTGAAAGTTACCGATCCGGGGACATATTTGGTAGAAGTCCAGGTATATGAAGGCAGCAAATTAATGGCGCAGTCTTATACGCAAGTAACAGTAAAAGAAAAACCTTCGCAAGGGCAGCCGGCAGATCTCAAGCTGACCGATATGAATCTTGTGATCACAAAACTACTAAATGATGCATCTATGGCTGTTGTTGAAGTCTCACCCGGATTATACAACCAGGGAGGGGATTCCAAACCACTTACCATTGAAGTCACAGCGCAGATCGACCCATACAATACTTTTATCCAGAGTGATTCAATAAACGTTGTTAAAAGCACAAACAGGGTAAGAGGCAAGGTTACCTTCACCATTCCCCGGAATAAGGAATACAGCATTTCAGTAAAAGTCCTCGAAAATGGAAGGGAAGTTGCCCTGGCAAAAGTCCCTGTTAAAATAAAACTGAACACGATCAAATACAACGAGATCATGAATTACGTATTTGTCGAAGAAGGAAAGCCAGTAGCTGCGACAGCTACTCCGACGGAACCAGGTTTCCAGGGCATTGCAGCACTAATGGGCTTATTGGTTGTGTATTGTATCATGAACCGAAACAGGAAGGTGGAATAACATGGACGATGAACAGAAAGGAACAGAAGTAAAAAATTCTGAAGATAAATCTGTTAAGAAGCTGATAAACGTGGCCGTAGTTATTATGCTTGTTGCATTGATCTTCATAGCCCTGTTCCAATTCTTTTTCAATATGCAGGAAGCTATTTCCAGGCTTTTTGAAACTCGCTATGTAGCGCTCATGAATGCTGTATTTAACATAGTAGTGATAGGCATAGCGGTTTATCTTGTAAAAATGTTCCTGGCAAAAAATTAACACTGATTTACCCCATATTTCGCCTGTCACCCTTTCATTGTAGCTCTCACGAGTTTTATTTCCCCATACGAAAAATTATCCCCCAATCTGTCCTTTATCGGCTTGAGTGACCCTTCCCCAATTTCCAATATCGCATTCGATATCACTTCTATCTTTTCCTTGGTAATGAACTTCTCGATGTCGATATTTTCACCTCCAAGGATCAAATTCTCAATGTGGCCATAAATAGTATTCAAAGATAAATTCCTGGCTAATGTTATCGTATCAAGATCCATTCCCTGATCCAGCATTTGAAGGGTCACAAGCTCACTCGGGCGCTTTTTCACAGGCTGGCTGGATAAGCCCTCTTTCTCGCAAAACCTGCGGATCTCGCCTATGAAAATCCCTCCATATTTTTCAAGCTTCTTATCCCCCACACCTGTTATCTTTCGAAAATCCTCAGGAGTACAGGGGCGCTTTGCAGCCATCTGCTTCAGGCTGGAGTCATTGAAGATCATATAAGGTGGATAATTCTCGGCATCAGCCAGCGTTTTCCTTAAAGTGCGAAGGGCTTCGAACAAACCCCTGTTATCGGCGTCTTGCTCCATGATCGCCGGTTTTTCGACAGACTGGGGTTTTACAAGAAATATTTTCTCAGTCGCAGCATTGCCTTTTGAACCTGATAATAGACCCCTGCCCTTCTGGCATAATTTAAGTACGGGATATTCACCCTCCAGGTTGAGATACTCACGCTGTAGGAGTTCTCTTATGAACCCAAGCCACATTTTCTTTGGCTGGTTCTTACCGGACCCATATATTCCCAATGCCATGTGACCATTTTGTACGATGCGGCTGGTCTTACTTCCGGTAAGCACATCAATGCAATAGTTTATTCCGAACTTCTCACCAAGTTCCCGGACACAGGAAAGTATGGTCAATATTTCATCTGTTGCTTCTATCTCTTCCTTTGGAATGAGACAGTTATCGCAACCGCTACACTTATTCTCTTTATATTCCTCGCCAAAATAACCAAGGAGAAGCTTTCGCCGGCACACAGTAGTTTCACAAAAATTGATTATCTCCATCAACTTATTGTGCGCTATTTTCCTTTCCTTTTCATGAGTAATCTGGTTAATGAAATACTCGATCTTCTGCCTGTCGCCGTAACTGTAGAAAAGAACGCAATCGCTCCGGAGCCCGTCCCTTCCTGCGCGTCCTGTTTCCTGATAATAGGCTTCAAGATTTTTCGGCAGGTCATGATGTATCACAAAACGTATGTTGGGTTTATCGATACCCATACCGAAAGCGATAGTAGCGACAAGTATTTCCACATCGTCTTTTATGAACTTATCCTGGTTCTTGGACCTTACCTCCGGTGAAAGACCAGCATGATAGGGAAGCGCCCGAAATCCTGCAAATTTCAGGTTTTCCGTGAGGGCGTCAACGTTTTTCCTGCTGTAGCAGTAAATTATACCTGATTCACGGGGCTTTGTTTTTAAGAACTCTACTATCTGCCTGAATGTATCCTGCTTTGGCCTGACATAATAAACAAGGTTCTCCCTGTTGAAACTTGCGATGTATTTTCTGCAACTTTCAAGTTCAAGCTGGTTGATGATATCTTCCCTGACTTTCATAGTTGCTGTGGCAGTAAGGGCAATTATAGGAACATCAGGAAATGATGCGCCGATCAATTTTAACTGCCTGTATTCGGGTCTGAAATCATGCCCCCATTCTGAAATGCAGTGAGCTTCATCGATGGCGAAAAGGCTAATTTTTAATCCTTTTAAAAATGAAAGAAATGTTGGGATAGCGAGTCTTTCCGGAGCTATATAGAGCAGCTTGACCCTGTTTTGCAGCAGGGCGGATTTTATTTTCTTGCTCTCTTCGTAATTCAATGAACTGTTAAGATACTCAGCAGGGATGCCATTTGACCTGAGGCTGTCCACCTGGTTCTTCATCAGGGAAATAAGAGGCGAGACAACGATCGTCAATCCCTTAAAAAGGAGAGATGGATACTGGTAACAAAGGGACTTTCCGCCGCCCGTGGGCATCAGAACAAGTACATCATTTCCTTTCAACACGTCAAGTATAATATCCTGTTGAAGCTGCCTGAATTCGCTATATCCAAAATAGCGCCTGAGTATTTCTTTATCGATAACTGGGGTGTCTGTTTCTATTTTCTCTTTCTTATCTTTTAGTTCTATCTGCACCCGGGGTTTTGCCCCAACAGTTTTCATTTTTGGGCACAGGTCAAATAGGCCATCTTTTTTTAACCCGCACCGACTGGATGCCTCGCATGTACTGCAAACCTGCATGAAAGCTATTGACAATTCCAATCACAATAACGGTTTCCATGAGAATATTTCTGCTGCTATTATGGGCATAATGTTAATCTACGATATCCTTATTGATAATAAGAACTAATGAACTATTTAATAAAAAATATCAATAATAAAACACGAACGGGGCTCATTATTGATAAATAAGCAGAATGGAGTGAAATATGTCAAAAGTAGCAATAATATACGATTCTGCAACGCATAATACCGAGATTATGGCAAAGGCGATAGCAGAGGGAGTGAAAGCCGAAGGAATTGAGGTCAAAATCTCACATGTCCATGAGGCAAAAATAAAAGAAATCGAAGGGATAGACGGACTGGTCCTAGGTTCGGGAACATACCATCATGAAATAATGCCTGCTCTTGAGGTTTTCATGGAACAGGCAAAAAATGTTAACCTTAAAGGAAAGGTCGGAGGAGCTTTCTGTTCTTATGGCTGGTCCCCGGAAGTTGTGGATCTGATAACGAACAGGCTTAAAGGATACGGGATGGGAACAGTGGATGGATTACTGATTCATGAAAAACCGGATGAAGCTGGACTTGAAAAGTGCAGGCAATTTGGAATAAAAATAGCAAAGAAAGTAAAAGGTGACTGAAATGGATGATATAGAGAGTGAGATACACGAATGGGCAAAGGAATATGCACAAGAAAACGGCTTGAAATTAAATCCTGATTACGACATAGTTGTTCTTGCTATCAAAGGTCTTGCCCAGAACAAGAAAGAATATGGGATACAGTATTGCGGCTGCCAGGAGGTAACCGGAAATAAAGAAAAGGATAAAGATATAATCTGCCCCTGTGTTCACCGAAATCTTGATATCCGGAAAAAAGGTTCATGCCGATGTGGCCTTTTTGTTAAATGAAGCAGAAGAAAAGGGATGAATTAAAGTTAAGCGTCAACGCAGTGCGAGTGCTCAAGAAGCGCTACCTCTTAAAAGATGAGAATGGGAATGTTTTAGAAACGCCCTTTGAGCTTTTTAAAAGAATTGCAAAAGCTATCGCTCTTGATCCCGGATCCGAAGAAGAATTCCTGGATATTCTCGTGAACCTTGAATTCCTGCCAAACACCCCCACGCTGATGAACGCAGGTACAGAGATGGGGCAGCTGTCTGCATGTTTTGTCATCCCGATTGAGGATTCACTTGTCAGCATTTTTGATGCAGTAAAAAGTATGGCGCTCATACAACAATCAGGCGGAGGCACAGGCTTTTCATTCACGCACCTTCGCCCCCGAGGGGATGTTGTAAGATCCACAAAAGGCGTGGCCTCCGGTCCTGTTTCATTCATGCGGGTATTTGATACCACTACTGAAATCATAAAACAGGGAGGAAAAAGGCGCGGTGCCAATATGGGAATATTAAGGGTTGATCATCCAGATATTATTGAATTCATAACAGCAAAGACAAAAGAAGGCTTTCTTACTAATTTCAATATATCCTTGGCTGTAGATGACAGGTTCATGGATGCAGTTAAAGCTGACGGCGATCATGAATTGATAAATCCGCGAAACGGGGAAGTAATAAAGAAAGTGAAGGCACGGGACATCTGGAACCTTATAATAACGATGGCATGGAGAACAGGCGATCCTGGCGTCATATTCATCGATGAGATCAACAGGCGCAATCCCACACCGCAGTTAGGGAAAATGGAAAGTACGAACCCATGCGGAGAGCTGCCGTTGTTGCCCTTCGAATCCTGCAACCTCGGTTCGATAAACCTTGCCATGATGATAAATAAAGGGTCGATCGACTGGGAAAAGCTTGAAAGAACGATAGTTCTTGGCGTAAGGTTCCTTGACAATGTAATAGATATCAATAAATATCCCCTTCCACATATCGAAGAAATTACCAGGGCGAACAGGAAAATAGGTCTTGGCGTGATGGGTTTTGCCGATATGCTGGTTGCGCTTGGCATTCCATATAATTCTGAGAAAGCTATCAAGACCGCAGAAGAAATAATGAAATTCATAAAGGAAAAATCACATGCTACATCTGAAAAATTAGCACAAGAGCGCGGGGTATTTCCTAATTTCCATGGGAGCATATATGAAAAATCCATGCGAAACGCCACAACAACAACGGTCGCGCCTACAGGAACAATAAGCATTATCGCGGGATGCTCAAGCGGGATCGAGCCGCTGTTTGCTGTGTCATATGTAAGGAATGTGCTTGAGGGCACAAAACTCATCGAGGTGAACCCGTATTTTGAGGCTGTTGCAAAAGAACGCGGCTTCTATAGTGAGGAATTGATGATGAAAATCGCAAAAACAGGAACACTGGCAGGCATTGATGAGATACCAGATGAGGTGAAACGGGTATTTGTGACCGCTTTTGACATAGCACCAGTTTGGCATGTAAGGATGCAGGCAGCTTTCCAGAGTCATTGCGATAATGCAGTTTCAAAGACCATAAATTTCCGCAATGTTGTGGATATCAAGGAAGTTGAAAAAGCATTCATGCTTGCATATGAACTCAAATGCAAGGGCATCACGATCTATCGCTACGGGAGCAAAACACAGCAAGTTTTGTACCTTGGTGATCCGAAAGAAAAATTTGTGTCTGCGGAACCTGAATACTCAGGAGGATGCCCGGGGCAGGTCTGCCCTGTGTGATATGGCTCCTCCAGCCTTCACTTTAGAACCAAAACCTCCAATTTCATTTGATTATCTTATTATCGAAAGTGCCTACTGAAATCCAATCCTTGAAAAAAGCCATATTGAAATCTTATCGCAATTGATGTTGAATCAATCAAGCATAATACTTCAAGACTTTTGAAACCTATCTTTTCTATGGATTTTCTTTTCTGTAAGGTGTGAATAATTATGTTTATATGCATAGACATCATTATTGTGATGATGATAAAGGAAGTCGAATATGAGTGTTTGATATGTGGACACCATATTAAGAGTGATTCTTTAAAGAGAATAATATGTTATGAATGCGGAAATGGAATCTATGCGCCTGTTACTACGCAGTTAAAGCAATAGTGACCCTGGTTCTGTCATATCCTCTTTTGTTATCAATATGAAAGACGGAGAAAAGAGAAAAATGAACGTGAAAAAATCAAAGTTACCTGATAACTCAAGAGGACTGCAGAATATCCAACATATCGTTGGGGGAACCTATAATATTCTCTTAGTTCTTGTGGGTGTATCTTTCGGAAAAAATGATACATCACTTGGTATTGTGATGGCCATTCTCACATTTATTGTAGCAAGATTATCATCTGAAATATCTTTTCAAACATCAATAAAAGTCGTAAGAGAATATTCCAATTCCAAAGAGAATTAGGATAAAGATATTAAGATAGTCTCAAAAATCATTTTAGGACTGATAAGTATCCATCTTCATCGATCATACAGCCCTGAATTATCGATCTGTATCTTTGCCATCTCCACAGCATGCTTTGTGTAATCTTTCCTGCTTATTCTCCCTCGCGTCAGCCATCCGATGATACCTTCTTCGTACCCGATATCAGCATTATCAGTAAGAGGAATAAAAGCCTCTGAGATAGTTATCCCTTCATCCACGACCCTTTGTGTGCAAACGGAAGGATATTCAAAGGCGGGTCCCAGTCCCAAAAAAATCTGACCTCCATCATATATTGCACAGGCGCAGAAGTTCATATAGCTGCTCTTTGTTCCGGGCACCTGGGATATCCCATCCTCTATCCCCACCGAATATTCACAATCCCCGAAAACCGATCTTGCCCGGAATATCGCGCCTCTTATTATCTCATCCAGGTCCAGGGGCTGTTCTCTGACACCCGACTCGCAGGCAACACCTGTTACCTCGTAAGAAGTAAAAACCTCACCTACAGCATCAATTTTATTCGTATTCAATGATGCCACCCGAATCCTTTTTGCAGCCATGTTCTAACTTATTTCCTTTTGATTCCTTAAGAATTTCTTAAAAAACTTCCATCCTATCTTGCAAAGATGGATCCTTCCCAATGTATCTTCCCTGACCCAGTCCATGAGATAAAAGAACTGCGATTTGTATTCATCAACCGTTTCCTCGATTATGGGAGGAGGATTCGGGACTCCAAGTCCGCGAAGATATTCGATGAAGAGTTCTTCTCCCTTCATTTGGGCTATCCCATCTATCTTCATTACTGTGAATTTGTAGCCTTCGTTTTTCAGCCATTTCGCCGTCTTATCATGGATGCAGCCGGAGCATATCTCGATCTCTTCATCTTTTGTTACCTTCAATTGCAGGAATCCCCGCTCAACTATGTTCCTTGCGCTCTGGAGATATGTCTTCCTCCTGAATGCATCATTACCAAAATCTTCTATCGGGACTATATCATAATACAAATCAAAAGTTTCTTTCCTGACAACGATTATACCTGCACCTCCCACGGGTGTTCCCCACCCCTGATCATCTATCTGGATAGTCATGATATAGTTACTAAAATCGTTACGCCGAGGGAGGGAATTGAACCCTCGTGGGGCGAAGCCCCACAAGCTTTCCAGGCTTGCGCCTTAGCCGCTAGACTACCTCGGCATGCGAAACACTAAATAAACGATATTGCTTTTATGCTTTTGCTTTCCATCCCTTGGGATATGTGCCCTCTGCCATGAACACCCTGTCAGTACTCACAACTATCCCGGTGGCAGCTCTCATGATGTCTAAGGACTTCATTTGCGCATATCCTAAGGCTACTCCCTCGTCCTTTAACGTATAGATCGCCACAACATCCCCCTTTTCGATCCCGGACTCAAGAGAAAGAACACCAGGTGCTGCAAGACCCGCGCCATGGCAAATTGCGTCCACCGCATTATCGCGTATTACGATCTTTGGAAGATGCGTTAGCCCAAATTCCATGGGCCTGATCACTTTTCTCAAGGGGCTTTCATTCCCGTTCTCTTTCCATTCGACATAAGCATCCTGTAAGTCCTGGAGAGTGATCAAATTGTCATCTTCGCGAAAAGGCCCTGACTTTGTGCGCCGCAATTCCTGCATATGCGCTCCTGTTCCCATCGCTATTCCCATATCATGGCATAATTTTCGAATATATGTTCCAGCTTCGCAACCGACCCTGAAAAGGACATTATTATCATCGATCTCAAGAAGTTCATTATAATAAATTGTCCTTACCCTTGTTTCACGTTTTACCGCAGATTTAATAGAAGGCTTCTGGAAAATATCCCCCGTGAAATCTTTAAGAACTGCTTTTATTGTGTTCTCAGGCATTGCTTTATGAAGTTTCATAAGGCAGACATACTCTTTTCCTGCAGTAAGAAGTCCATCAACAGCTTTTGTTGAATCCTCAAGCATAATTGGAAGAAGTCCTGTCACATTAGGATCCAGGGTGCCGCTGTGTCCTGCTTTTTTCAAATTCAGAATTTTTTTAACCCATGAAGTGATCTCATGGCTTGTCGGACCCGCTGGTTTATCTAGATTTATCGCACCTTTTCGTATATATTCCTCGATCGGGCGATCCTGCGGTTTCTGGCCGTACTTATCGTCGGTCTTATCCTCGGATTTTATAAGCGTCTCTCTTTTTCTTTCGGATGGAAGTATCATATCAGGTTTTTTTAATCGCTTTTTGTACTATTTCACTTATTTCTTCAGGGTTCCACTTGCTTGAATCAATTATCAGGTCATATACTGACAGGTCCTTAATATCAATATCATAATATTTCAAATAGCGCTCTCTTTCACATTCCTCCCTCTGTGAAGTCTCTGCCAATGCCAAAGCTACAGGTTTATTTTCCCTTTTCGAAATGCGTATAGCCCTTATATCAAGAGGGGCTTTGAGCCAGACACGAAGGTCTGCATCCACAAGAAAACCTGATAGTCTGCCCTCGATCAGGATATTATCATTTTCGCTGGCGATATTCTTTTGCATTTCATCTATTTCCCTGTCGATCTTTTCATTGCATTTTGCGATCTGGCCGAATTCCTCAAGCGACATGCATCGTTCATTAGCGCATTTACGGAAAATGTCACCCATCGATACCAGTTCAAGACCAAGCCTGACAGATAATATTTTCGAAAGTGTGCTCTTTCCGCTGCCGGGAGGTCCGCTTATTGTGAGTATCAATTACATTCCGCCTACATTCAATGCCTTCCTTGTCATCTGGCTGACCGACATAGAACACAGGAAATACCAGAAAAGCCAGTACTGGAATTGCCATAAAACCTTGGAATTTAAGATCTGTTGTCCCCAGAAAGGAAAGACCATTGAAGCGCCGGGGTTCTGGCTTATAAGAAGATATACCCAGTAGAAAAGTGGGATTGAAATAATACTTATGTAAAGCATGGGTTTGAACTGTTGTTTGAACATTTCCATCTGGTCGCCCATCATCTCCTGGTACTGGCCTTCCAATTTCTTGATCTTCTGGGCATTGTTGGATAATTGTGCCTGCCTCATTTCCTTTTGTATGAGCTTTGATTTCTCCTGGACACGTTTCATCAAGCTCCAGTCCATTGTATATTTCTGGATAAGAGATGCGTAAATACCTGTAAAAGCCGCAAGCACAAATATGATCATATAGATAGGAAGGTCGCCAAACAATGGTTTCAGGAACATGTCCATCATTTTGCCTATGACTTCCCTCATATTCGGGAACATGATGATACCAAACATCAAAAAAATGCCTAGAAACATTACGAGCTTATTTATTGTCTTATTGATCATATTCTTCCAATACTTCCTTTATTTCCTCAAATATCTGCGGGATCTCTTTGCTTCCGTCTATTGTCCTGAGTATTTTCTTACTATCATAATAATTTATTAATGGCTGTGTTTGTTTCTTATAAACATTCAGCCTGTTCCTGATAGCTTCGGATCTGTCATCTTCACGCTGATACAATTTTCCTTTGCATGTATTGCATAAACCTTCTTTCTCAGGAGGATTGAAACTAACATGATAGCTTGCCCCGCATTTGCACATTCTTCGCCCGGAAAGGCGCTTTATAAGTTCCTCGTCATCTACGGAGATATTAAGGACTGCATCAACGATTTCGCCCGACTCTGTTAATATCATCTGCAATGCATCAGCCTGCGGGATCGTTCTTGGATAACCATCAAGCATAAATCCATTTTCGCAATCTTTTTTCGATACCCTGTCTTTGATGATTGTTATTAAAAGTTCGTCAGGGACAAGCTCTCCCTTTGACATATAGGATTTTGCCTTTAATCCAAGACTGGTATTGTTGTTAATATTCTCACGTAAAATATCCCCGGTAGAAATATGGGGAAGTTTGTAACGTTCCTGTATTTTTTTGGCCTGCGTACCTTTTCCTGCTCCGGGGGGCCCAAGTAATATAATATTCATCCTGATCGAATCACGTAATGGTTAAGTCTATATTAAAGCTTTTCAAAATATATCCGGCAAAGTAAATGTGTTAAAAAATAATTATTCCAGCAAATATTTGCCTTTTGTGAAACCCAAAATGGAAGCGCATACTACAATTAAAACTATGATGCCAACTGATAAGTAAATAGTGGTCACACGGTCAATGTTTTTTAGTACTATGCTGTACAGCAGGTCTGCCGTCCAGATACCTATTATCATGCCCATGAATCCGAATACGATTGCATATACTGCGCTTTTCAGGATATCTGATAAATTCATGCCTCTCATTAAGACAGCGAACAATAAAAGCTTATCCATAATTCCCACAAAAAAAAATAATATGAAGTCCGATCTGGATTTAAGCGTAAATTTATTGGTGATGTTTTGACCGTCGAGAAAATTATTCCTCCTAAAATACATTGTTTTAGCTTGACTTTGCATATAAACTGATCCTGCTTTTTAGGGTTTCATAGGTTACAAAATATGAAATCGTTGAAAAGCCGCATCATGATTGCAGTGCCGTAAATTTTTAAAATCCCGCCGTCAAATCCTTCAGTCAATTATCTCCTTCCTCAATAGTGCATATGCCAGTCCCAGCCCTGCAATGCCATATAATAGAAGTGGCGCAAGATATCCTGCAAGTACATCAAAACCCTCCCTGTAGATCAAAACTGAATCCAGGGCTCTTATCCCCATAGTAATGGGAAGAGCGCTTCCAATTTTTACCATCAATTGAGGCATGATCTCAAACGGGAAGAAAACACCACACAGGAACAGCATGGGAATGCTAAGAACAAGCGATGATAGCATTGCGGTGTTCTCAGATTCCGCAAATGTTGCAATAGCCATTCCTATGCCTATGAAAGCTGCTGAATAAACAAGGATCACAAGGAAAAGCAGCCCCAGCTGACTTATCGGGATCAGGATGCCGTAGAAGAGGTATGCAACGATTATCATGATAATTCCCTGCAGCATGGCTATCAGGATAAGCGCAAATGTCTTTGCAAATATGAACTCCCCAAGGGATAGCGGTGTCAGAAGTGTCCTCAAAAGGGTCTTTTTAGTCCTCTCCTGTACGATAGTTATTGATGCCAGCATGAAAGAGATAAACATCAAAACAATAGAAACGATCGCAGGCATAAGGAAATCCAGATATGCCCTGTCCTTAAATACCGGCTCACGTTCCAGTTTTATTGGGGCTGCAACCGTGCTGGGTGACTTTTTTATCACATCTATAAGGATGCTTTTTGTCCTGTCGATCTCTGATACAAGGTTTGAAGAACTTTTATTCATTTCCAAAGTGAGGTCATTCATCTGAATAGATACATTGGCTGACTGCTCCTTGACATCGTCCAGGATAGCGATAGCAGTATTTATGTTTGAGATATTTCCCTGGATATTTGAGATCTCAAATGTGTAATTACCGATCAATCCTCGCATATTTTGCAGTCTTGTGTCAGTGCGTACCAGTTTTTCATGTAATTCATAGCTTTTCGCGGCTGTGTTTGAAAGCGCAATATGAAGTGACCTGATCCGGTCTGTCTTTTCAAGCAGCAACGCTCTTGTATCCTGCACCTGTAAGATGGTGTTCGAAAGGGAAATGCACTGGAGCGTTGAACTAATGGTGCAGGTCGAATTATAGGTCCCCTGCAAGGTTACCTGGATCGCCAATAATGCGGCATCCGTGGAATCAATACTATCTACAATAAGATTCATATCATCTCTCAGGGTTGAAGAGTCATTATAGATCGAACTCACATTCTTATCGAGGTCAGAAATTTCTTGTTGTGTGGCATTTATATCAATAGAGGTCTGTACCATGTCGGTTTTCATCTGTTCAAGTGTATTTTTCATCATGTTGACAGATTGGTTCAATCCTTTTGCATCGATCCCATCAAGCTGGAAAAGCACATTCTGGGTATCATTGTCAAGTTTTTCGATATTTCCATTTATTGAAAAAACGCTCTCCTTCAAGGGGGAAAGTTCTGAATCCATCTCTTCCAGGTTTTCCCAGAGCTTGCTGATAAAACCAAGAGTAAGCTCATAAGACATTTTTTCAGTCATAGTAAGAAAAACCGTGGAGATGACCGGTGCGATCTGTACCCTTGAATTATCAATATATAATTTCATTGACTGCGTCTGGTTCTGGGGAATGAATATCCCGGCGCTGTATTTTCCCGACCTTACGCCATCTTCGATAACTACAGGGTCTGTTGTATTCTCTTTAACGATAATGAACATCTTGCTGCTGTTGAGTTCATGGATTATTTCATCACCCAGGGTTGACCCCCCTCCCACGCCCAGTTTTACGTCTTTGAGACCTTCGCCAGATGCTCCAGAGAACACTGAACCAATCAAGATCATTATAAGGACGGGTGCAAGGAATATCAAAAGTAAGGTCTTTTTGTGCCGGACATACACTTTCAGGTCTTTTTTAATAACAGAATAGCTGCTCAATGCCACTCTTCTCCTGAAGCATGAATAAATACGTCCTCAAGGCTGGGACTGCTTGAACCCACATTAATTATCTTTTCCCCATGTGATTTGAATATCTCAAAAATTACCTGAAGAGGAAGCTCATCAGTATGCGTTATTTTGAGCCCTTTTATGTTTTCGCTGCATGATGATACTTTTTCGAGGGAACTTACCTCATTTTTTATTATTTCATACTTACCTGGATAGCTTGTTATCAGGACAACTTTTTCCCCGACTTTTCTTTTCAGTTCATCCTGTGTTCCTTCGATGACTATTTTGCCCCTGTTCATTATCAGGATCCTGTCACACAGAAGGTCAGCTTCTTCCATATAATGTGTGGTGATAAGAATGGTAGTTCCTTCGTTATTGACCGCCCTTATTGTTTCCCACAGCGCTTTTCTTGAAACAGGATCAAGCCCGACACTTGGTTCATCAAGGATCAAAACTTGCGGCCTGTGTATGAGCGCGCAGGCGATATTTAATCTTGTTTTCATCCCCCCCGATAAATTGCTTGCCCTGCTGTTGCTTTTTTCTTCAAGTTTTAACATTGACAGTATTTTATGGCTTTGTTTCTTGATCTCTATGGAGGAGATGCCATATAATGAACCGAAAAACATGAGGTTTTCATTGATCGTCAGCTCATCGTAGAAGCTGTTTTCCTGGGGCACGACCCCGATGATCGAAAGGACTTCTTTCTTATCAGATACAACATCAAGACCGCAGATATATGCATTGCCTGATGATGGTCTTGACTGGCAGGACAGGACTTTTATCAAGGTTGATTTTCCTGCACCGTTTGGGCCAAGAAGACCGAAAATTATCCCATTTTCGATATCTAAGGACACATTATCCAGTACCCTGAAGTCCTTATAGGATTTCATTATATTGTGAATTTCTATTATCGGTTCCATGATTTCATTGTATTTTTGTTCATTTTTATTATACTATTCGATATATTATACAACTATTTAGAACTTTTCAAGAACAAAAATTGTCGGGACTTTATGAATCTGATTATTCACCCAAAGACATTTCAATTCGTGTTGGTAATCATATTCCTGTCTGTTTTCTTATTAACTTTTCTTACTCGTTACCTTCATTATGCTTCATAGAGTATATTAGCCTAGATGAATGATACCGAAAAGAATTCCGAGATAGAAAATGAGCTTGCAGAGAAGATAAGACCAGTTTTCTCAATATATGATATACAGCATGCGGACGGGAATATATATTTTTTCGGTGTCCCAAAAGAAGAGATAACGGTGATTTTTAATAAGTTATTCCTTTTTTTTTCTGAAAAAGGATACCAGTTCACAATAAAATATGAGTTGGGTGAACACATACTCATAGCATCGCCGTTCTCACCGCAAAAAGAACGCCGCTGGATCAATGTTGTCCTTGCTATCGCTACTGTTTTCACAACCATGGTAGTTGGCTCTATATTATTCGGCGCGGATCCAGTTACCTCTCCTGCTGATGTTCTGAAAGGATTGCCTTTCACAATTGCCATTATGACAGTCCTTGGAGCTCATGAGGCAGGACATTACATAATCGCCAGAAAACATGGCATGCGCACATCCCTTCCTTATTTTATCCCATTCCCGAACATGATCGGCACAATGGGAGCAGTGATAAAACACAAAGGACCAATACCCAACAGGAAAGCCCTGTTCGATGTAGGAGTTTCAGGTCCTCTTATCGGGCTTATTGTATCGGTTATAGTAACGATGATAGGTCTTCTTCAACCTCCGATCACAATCACTCCACCTGAGGGACTCTCGATCGAACTTGGTATTCCGCTCCTGTTTGAATTGATAACCCGCATTATACCAAATGGAGCGGTGATGATGATGCATCCGATAGCGTTTGCAGGCTGGGTTGGCATGCTTGTGACAGCGCTTAACCTGATCCCGGCAGGACAACTTGATGGCGGTCATGTTCTTCGCGCCATGATCGGCGAGAGAGCAAAAGATGTTTCAAGAGTAATGCCTTTCATCCTCATATCTCTTGGTTTCTACGTGACGTATATCCTTGAACGCGACGGGTTTATATGGGTATTATGGGGTCTTTTCCTTTCGTTCTTTGCAGCAGCAGGCCACCCCAAGCCTCTTGATGATGATATCCCGCTGGGGAAAGAAAGAATGGCGCTGGGGATTATTACATTTGTCCTGGGTTTGCTTTGTTTTACGCTTGTGCCTTTCCAGGTAAGGTAAAAAAAAAGAGGAAAAAAGGATTGTTCTATTTCACAGTCGGTCAGTAAGTTGAAATTTTTAAATCCCTGCCTCAGGATTTACCGACAAGCGGGTATGAGAGTGATTTTGAGAAATTTTATCAATCAGGTATTATCAAAGTGAAGCATGAGCCTGAAAATATGTACTATGAAGGTAAATTTCAGGTTGCAGAGGATGAAGAAACGTTTGATGCGGTAGAGGGTGGATGAGCGAGTGGAAGGACTAACAATTATCTGATATTATGGAAAGACACAGGTGAGTTGCTGGATGATACTTTATGGCTTGCAGAAATAGCTGAACGTTTCAAAGTTCGTACTATTCCAATCTTCTAATTATTCTTTTTCTTGTTCCACAATTATGCCCTGGACAATCTCTTCAAGTTCTTTCTTTCTCTTCTTGCTGGAAGATTCCACTTTGCCGTCAGGCCCTATTACGGAAACCATGATGTCAAATCTATCCGCAGCTGTAATATCCGCGGTTGAGATTATTGGGATTTCAATGGCTGATGGCGGTATCCATGGATTTGCCAGGTACTCGATTTCCTGAAGCATTGGAGTATAAGAGTGTATGACCTCGATTTTTCCCTCTTTTGCGTGCTTATATGCTCTATACAATGACCTGTTCTGGCGAAAACCCACATATACTTCAAGAAGTGTGACTCCGATAAGAGAATTCGCACCTTTTCCCACAACAATGTCGCTTATTATATGTTCACCATCATTTGAATGAAGGACAAGAAAACCACTCTCATTATTTTCATTGTTTGATATTTCGATCATTTCTATAAGGCATTCTATAAGGTTCATGCCTTTTGTGGGGATTATCCTGTCAAAATCCTTTATTGTTCTTGAGATCTGGTCTTCATCATAGTCTGCTATACCTTCACGGTTGATGATATCTGTGATCCTGGCGCCCTGGATGCCCCAGAGGTTTGATTCGATACCGTACTTTTTCTCTTTTTCAACCAGTGAGGAAAGACGTTCTTTAGCATCAAGATGCCGTGAAAGTCTTCTTTTGACCAGTTCCTCATCACTTGCAATAAGTTCGATCGCTTTTGGGACAATGCCCATTTTCTTTGTGACTAAACTCATTTGCCTTATGAGTTCAGGCTCCCCAAGTTCCATCACATCAAAGATATTCTCAACAAGAAATTTAATCTGGTCGTAAATAGAAACATCAACATATTCCGGCTCATCGCTTTCCGATATAGGAAGCCTTCTTTTCTCATAAAGTTCTCCCTTCATTTTTTCAACGAGATCTTTCCTGATAAGAACCGCTGGCTGCGCAGAACGTGCCCTGCCTTCAAAATAAGCCCCGACATTTTCAGACAGGAGTTTAATAGCAAGAGTTGTTTTTCCCCCTCCCTGGGGACCTGTAAGTATTATGAGAGGATTTTTCTCAAGTTCTTTTGAGAGGATCCTGACTAATTCCTCTTTGGAATGTGAAGAGGTATCAAGAATATCCATTGTAACCAAAAAAAAAAAGAAAAGCGGGGGGTTATCCGCTTAGTCCATACCTTCCATTCCGCCCATTCCGCCCATGCCTCCGGGTCCGCCTGGTGGCATGCCTCCGCCTGATTTGCTGGAGAGCACATCATCGAGCGCAGGATCATGGTTGCTGCTTCGGTGCCTGAGCTTATTGCCTGGGTTTTGACACGGAGTGGCTCTACAACGCCTTCTTTCCACATGTCAACGACCTTTCCCGTGAATACGTTAAGTCCAGCTGTCTTGTTTCCTTTCTCATGCTGGCTTCTCATTTCTACAAGCATATCGATGGGGTCAAGACCCGCATTTTCTGCAAGTGTTCTTGGGATAACTTCAAGCGCATCTGCAAATTTTGCAACGGCAAGCTGTTCCCTGCCTTTTAGCGTGCTTGAATATTCACGAAGGCGCAGTGCCAATTCAACTTCAGGTGACCCACCGCCGGCTACGAGTGTCTCGTCTTCGATCGCAACACCGACTACGCGAAGTGCGTCATGCAATGCGCGCTCTGCTTCATCAGCTACGTGTTCTGTTCCGCCGCGAAGGATTATTGAGACTGCTTTTGGATTATGGCATTCTGTTACATATGTCATTGCCTCATCGCCGATCTTCTTTTCTTCTACAAGACCTGCTTTTCCAAGGTCGGAATCGTTTATCTCCTTGAGGCTTGTAAGTACCTTTGCACCAGTTGCACGTGCAAGTTTATCCATATCGCTCTTCTTTACGCGCCTTGCTGCATAAATTCCGGCTTTGGCGAGATAATGCTGGGCGATATCATCAATGCCTTTTTGCACAAACACAACGTTAGCGCCAGATTTAATCACTTTAGTGACCATGTCATGTATCATCTGTTCTTCCTGGTCAAGGAATAACTGGAGCTGGTCAGGTGATTTTATTGAGATCTCAGCGTCTACTTCTGTCTTTTTGATCTCAAGTGCTTCATTGATAAGAAGTATCTTTGCCTTAGTGATCTTCTTTGGCATGTTTGTATGGACCCTTTCCTTGTCTATTACCATACCTTCGATCAATACTGATTCTTCAACACTTCCGCCTACTTTCTTTTCAACTTTTATATCGTCGATATCTACTTTCTGTTTGCCATTTTCGGTATCAACAACTGCTAATACTGCATCAACAGTCAATTTGGCGAAAACATCTTTTGAAGATTCAGCGCCTTTTCCTGTTATTGCGGTTGCCGCTATTTTTAATAAAAGATCCCTGTCTTTTGATGTAACGGGCTTTGCGAGGGTCTTTAGGATCTCCCTGGCTTTTATTGATGCAAGTCTGTAACCACTTGCGATAACTGTTGGGTGCACGCCCAGCTCTAAGAGTTCTTCTGCATTCTTTAAGAATTCGCCTGCAAGAACTGCTGCTGTTGTTGTGCCATCTCCAACTTCATCGTCCTGAGTCTTTGCGACCTCAACGATCATTTTAGCTGCCGGGTGCTCGATATCCATTTCCTTTAAAATGGTTGCGCCATCATTGGTGATTACGATATCCCCGAGTGAATCAACGAGCATTTTATCCATGCCCTTTGGTCCAAGGGTTGTTCTTACTGCTGCTGCCACTGCTTTGGCTGCCATTATATTGTTGTTCTGTGCTTCTCGTCCTTTTGTTCTCTGACTGCCTTCTCTTAAGATAAAGATCGGCTGTCCTGCTAATTGTCCTGACATAAATAGCCTCCATTAAAATTTTATTTGATGATCTGTACAAATATACGATTGTACGAGAGTTTCTCGTTGTTTGTAATTCTATATAAGCGTTTCGATTGATGAAAATATATTATTTTTTGAATAAAATTAATCCTGTGCCCAGATTTTCCTTAAAACGAATTATGTCAATACAACAAACCTTATTATCTATGATGTAATTGTAGCCTTGCTTTCCATGCCAAGGTGGCGGAACGGCCACGCAATCGCCTGCAGAGCGATTCCAATCCGGTTCGACTCCGGACCTTGGCTTTTTTTGCTATCATACGTTTATATATTTTTAAAACATATTTTATATTGATATGAATTCGACCAGCGATTTCACAATTCACAATGGCAAGCTTACTATTCTTGCGGCCTTCGGGCATGGTGGAGAACTGGATAAAACCCAATTAAAGATCTTGATCGGTTCAGAAGTAATTGCAGAAAGATGGAATAAACCAATAGAAATTGAAAAAGCAGAAGGCATGTCTTTTATTGTCGCAGGTGGTGAAAAAATTACCTGCAATACTAACATGTACACAGATATTTTTGCCGCAGGGGTATCAATACTGCGGACAGAAATAGAGATCCGGGATAAAATATCATTGAATGATATCCAGACAGCTCTTCATACAAACACCATTATCGTGGAAGGATTTGACTACCAGTCATATGCAAATAAGAGAATAAAGGAAATACGTGGGAAAATCAATCCAACAAAGACGGGCGCATATGATCCTGATATTAAAAAATTCACATTTCTTAAAATTAATGATTATACCCCCCAACTCGACCAGAAAAACTTGAGAGAACAATATGGAGAGATAATCACACGTTTCCTTTCAGGTGAGACATCCATTCGTACGCTGCACAGCAAGGAAATCATGGAAAAGATCGCAAATGACCTCTCATATTACGATGAAGACCTGTTTCTTGCAACGACTGAGGGTGCTTTTGTTATTGGCTGCGATGGTTACATCAATGAGTTGCGCGAATTACTGGAACTTGCTATATCACTTTTGCTTTTGTTCCAGATATATGACAGAAAGATCGATGTTGAAATATCTAACGCTTTTGAGGCTCTAAAAAAACTTAACAGCTCAAGATATTATTTTATTACACAGGCTCCAAGAAAACTTGAAAAATCACTATTTATGGTTAGTGAAATTAAGCTTGTGATCCTTGATGATATTAAAGATCTGATGAATCCTCACAAAATTACAAATGATTGGTATTACCAGTCTTTCTATAAGGAAATGCTGGATACCCTCAAAGTACGGGACTATGGAAAATTAGTACAGGAAAAGATCGATTCCCTCCAGGATCTCTACTCAACGGCAAGAGAACTTTCTACCGAGCAATTGGCTCTCTTTCTTGAGATTGCTATAGTTCTCCTGATTTTATGGGAAGTAATTAAACTATAATTCAATTGCTCTGATCAATCAGAAAAAAAAGAATGGATTTTATGCGGGGGAAGGGATTTGAACCCTTGAATTCCTGCGAAAATAGATCTTGAGTCTATCACCTTTGGCCGCTTGGTTACCCCCGCACGTTGGGGTATGCTGAATTATCCTTATTAATCTTAAGGATGTCGTTAGAATGGAATATAAGGTGGAACCATCCTTCCCAAAACTGTACTTCTGGTAAATTCTGAAATATTTTAATAAAAAAGAAATTGAAATACTTTTAGAAACATTGAAAAATATGATCGGACAAAAATAACAAAAGTAGAATGTAACCGTTCCCAATTCCCGAAATGACTATAAAGGAAGGAATCGAATAAAGAAACACAAGAATAAACGCAACAGAACTGCAGGCTTGTAAAACTATTATGGATCTTGAAAAAATCGCACAGGAAATCAGGGAATTTGAGGGTGTGACGCGCAAAAAGCCACTCGCAGAGCTAATAAATATTTTCGAAACCGTCCGATCAGAATATTCCAATTCGATCGTGGATTTCGGTGACGATGCCGCTGTAATAGATATCGGTGGGGATGATTATGTTCTTTTTGCAGCCGATGGCATCTGGGGGCGCCTCGTGAATGCAAGCCCGTGGTGGGCTGGATACACATCAGTTCTGGTCAATGTCAATGATATCGCTGCAATGGGCGGAAAACCAGTTGCCATGGTCAATGTCATCTCCTCGGATAACAGGAACGCTTGCAAGGAGCTTCTCAGAGGTATCAGGGACGGAATAGCTAAATTCGGTGTTCCCATGGTTGGCGGGCACACGCATCCCGATACCCCTTACACTTCACTATCTGTCGCCATAATAGGAACCGTCAAACGGGGATGCGAGATAAAAAGCGGGACTGCGAAGGCAGGGGATGTCGTAATAGCTGCATACGATATGGACGGGAAGATGGGGCCGAATTCACCATACAGTTTTGATTCAACTACCTTTAAAGAGCCTGCCCAGGTGCGGGCTAAATATACGGTAATGCAGGAAATCGGAGAAAAGAAAATTGTTACGGCAGGAAAGGATATCAGCAATCCCGGACTTATCGGGACGCTTGGAATGCTTCTTGAGACAAGTAAAAAAGGGGCGTGCGTTGACCTTGGGAAAGTGCTTGTGCCCAAAGGTATTGATTTTGCGCAATGGTTGAAAGTTCACCCGGCGACTGGCTTTATAGTGACGGCCTTGCCTGAGAATGAACGTGAAGTCATCGGTCTTTTTGAGAAAGCGGGGTATTCAGCCGCAAATATTGGTGTTGTTGATGACAGTTCAAAACTTACTATTTGCTATGAAAATAAGTGCACTACTGTATTTGATTTTAGCAAAGATGTCGTTACAGGCATAATGCAATGATCTGTATTAACTTTTGCTCTCCAACCGCTTTCCTTTTGACAGCTTTAATCCTTCAAGAAGTCCGGGAATTTCCGACGACTTGATTTTCTTGATAAATTTTGGAAGTTCATTCAAGGACGGTCTTTTCATGGGAGTATTTGATTCATTCTCTTTAATATCATCATAATATCCAGCCCCAATATCCGAAACATCGACCTTTTTTATAAGAACATCAGCCTTTTGCGCGGATTTATGGACATCATCGCCTTTATCCCTGGTTGTCTTACCCTTGGCCTTGCCCTGTGCATAATACGAATCCGGTGATTTTATCTCCATTTTCTTGGCTCTGGTGATCAGGTCATTGTATTCTCTTAATACCCACCCTATCTCAGAATGGCCCTTGAATCCCACTTCAATTCCGAGTTCATATAATTTATTTAAGATCTCATCCCTGTCCTTTTCTGCACTTTTGCTGGTAATAACTAAAACCCCTTTACTTGCTTTTAATAGGTTTTGAAACTTTCAAGCCCTTATCCGTGAATTCAATAGCTCGCATATCGCAATCATGCTTGGTTCCTCGCATTTTTATGATCTGCAAAGCCCTGACCATATTTCCCTGCTTGTCCATGAAATTATGCAGGAATATAACCCCGTGCGATGCGAATTGTTCTATGGTATAAGCATCGGGTTTTGTAAGTTCGGAAAGAAGGATAGTAGTACATCCCAGGTTCTTAAGGTTGCGGATAAACCTGCCGATCGATCTCTCTTCAGAGGCAGGATTCTGGGATGTGAACCTGATAGAAGACAAAGAATCGATCACCAATCTTTTTATACCAAGGTTTTTTACCTGGGTTTCCACTTCTTTAAATACGGAAAATGGCGTAGGCGGTGCATTCACAGGGGAGTCACTCGATTGCTGTTGATAATCCGGGGTAATAAGACTTGATATCTCATCGTATTCCCCATAATTCACAGACGGACCAAGATCTATAAAGAACAATTTTTTCTTTTTCTCAAGGTCATCAGTATTCATAGCATAACGAAGCATATCCTGTTTTATTGTTTCAATGCTTTCTGATAACGCAATATATGCGCCTGCTTCGCCTTCAAGCGCTCCTGCAGCAAGAAACTGGACGCTAAATGTAGTCTTTCCGCTTCCCGGTGAGCCGCTTATCAGATATTGCCTGCCCTGGATTAGACCGCCTTCAACGAGAGCATCAAATCCTTCAATCCCTGTTTTAATTCTCATAATAATTCTCACAATATGTAGTATATGATTTTGATTTTGGAATATATAAATGCAATTGTGAAAAACGTGTGAAGTTGAATTTAAGATTTTATATCCTGCGGCAGATTCGTTTATCACGACACGGGAATAGTTGAAAATGCCAGGCATTTATCGTTGATGACAATTTTCAACAGATAAAGAATCTGTTCACAGCCGATGGATACCTCGTGAATGCCATATTTGGCTGGCACATGGCACCCCGATACCTTTACAATTCACTATCATGCGCTAAACGGGGATATGAGCTAAAAAGCGTGAATTTGATGTAATCTGTCTTTTTAAAAAAGCGGGATATACAGCCGCAAATATTTGTCTTGTGAATGTCAGCTCAAAAAATAATATTTGAAATGAAAATACCAACTATACTTTCTTTATCAGTCTCTCTTTGATGAAATAGATACAAATAGCAAGTACTGACAGGGCAAATAACGCATCATATACAGGCTTATATCTCTAATCAATAAAATTTCCTATCAGCATATCTATTGAATAATACAATTTAAAGATCGCAAGTACAGCAAATAGCATTGCGATCAGGAATATTCCCAGATAAAAATAATCCTCTATCTTTTCCCGGTTGACCATTTTATAACCTCCGTCTCATTATGAATCCGACCATTAGAGCTGATATCGCTAGAATTAGTTCAAATCCAGGCTCCATTGGAGTTGCTGATGGGGCTGGATATCCCCCAAACTTCTGTCCTGTATCTTCCGACGGCGACCCTGCTACACGCACGAACTTTGAGACTTCCAGATTCATTTTCTTCTCGACACTCTCTTTTGGAACAGTCTTTGTAGGTGCAAGGAGCACGGGTTTCTCCCATGTCTTTATCAATGTCTCACCGCGCCATAGCTCCACGACCACCATATAATTATATTCATCAGGTACAACGAGCTGCACGGTTTTGACGGCAGTGGTCTCATTTATGATCGTTCCCGTTTCGGCATTTGTTTTATCTGCGATCAGATTGGATGTCGCTTCTCTTGCCTTCACAATCAATTTCAGGTTATCAGAAACATCCGGACCTTTATTTTCAAGATATATATCGGATTTTATCGAAACCTTACCTGCTGAAACGCCTCCCACCGTAAAATCAATATTATTCAAAGTCACACCGCTGCGCTTTGACTCCGGGGTCATAGCATTTAATCCCTGAATATTGACCGTGCCGCTGTCCCGAATGCTTCCATTATCAAAAAGAAGTATATTCAGTTCATACCCGCCGTTTCTCTCCAAATTCAGGTTTGTGGAGACAGAAAGCGTTTTTTCAATCCCGGATTCTATTTCAGGAAACGTTGTAAAAACCTGGGTCTGGAGAAGCTTTGTATCGCTGTTTATAGCCCGGATAAGCATCGTAGCATTCTGGGTCTTGCTCCCGGCATGGTTTAATATAAGCTGTGACATTCACTTCTATCCTGGCTGATGTAACTTCCACTGGTTTGACATCCACTTCGCGAATGGAGAGAGTTGATGGAGGAAGCCATGGTGTCGGTTCTTTCTGCAGAACATCTTTATTAAGCGCCGGAATGGCAAAAGATAATATCAACACAGATGCCAGTATTATTGTGAGAACGTAACCCGATTTCATAATCCTGAGTGTTTAATAAATAACATCATTAATAAACGTAGTGAATATAGTTGGACCTAAGAAGTATTCAATTTATATATCGAGATCCCCCCATTTTCGTCAGAATAAACATTCTCAAAATTACGGTCAAACTTTTCTTTCACAGCGGAATGCATTCTTTGCTCTTCACTTCCAATATAAGCATAACTTGCATTGTATTTTGCAGCCATCTTCAAAGTTTCTTCTTTATTCCCCGAAAAGGCCAGTTTTATGTCGTGGATTCTTGCCCAAATGTCATATCCGTGGCCGTATGCCCAGGTGCCGTAGCCCATTACCTCCAGTCTTCCTCCAATCTGGGATGGAGGCGAATGGATGCCTGTCTCCTCAAGGAAGACCGAGTTTTGCGGTGTGTTCTCCCTGATCCAGATACCGGCTTTGTATTCTGCAAGACTGTAGCCCGGATATTTTACCGAAAGATTCCAGGCAGCATCCAGGAAAGGGGTGAAAACAGAAAAGACGATTAAGATTGCCACTACAGTACGAAATTTTTTCCTATATAGTCCTTCAAGGAAAATTCCTGAAGCTACCGCCACCGGAATCCACATGAAGTGGAAGAATGTGTACATATCAAACGATTCGGGTGTAAAGGAGATGATATTGGGAAGCAGGAACATGGAAATGATCCAGGAGTATATGAAGAACATGTGCCTTCTTTGAAATATTGGAAAGAAAAAAGAAATAACAAAGGGGATGCCGAGATTGCCAATATAAAAGAGGATTAAGCCTGATGGGGATTTATCCGGTGCCCACCATCCGGGATTAAGAAATAAATGCGATCTTACTGCGGTGTCAACAACGAGAATGAAAGGAAGCGACAGGAGAACGGGCATCAAAAAAATTAAGGATCCTCTAAGCCAGAGCTTTTTCTGGAGTAAAAGATGAAGGGCAAGGAGTATGAATATTAATCCCAGGGAAATAAAAGCCGTCACATGGAACGGAAAGATGAGACCTGTTATCAGCCCTGCCAGGGCCATCTTCCTGGCATCCTTCTCGATGAATCCACGATATGTAAAATATGCTGCAAGTGCAATTCCGGTTAAGCCTATCATCTGGGGTCTGGACTGGAGCAGGCTCTCAAAGACAGGCACGATCTGGAAAAACTTTTTCCACTCCATGATATAATTTTGCTGAAATAGATCCGAGAACATGCTCCATTTGTTAGAAAAGAACGCATTAAAAAACCTGATGTAATTGAAGCCGCCTCCAAAAACGCCGATGATTATAGCGAATACAGAAGCACGGGAACTCCCTGTAAGATAATTTGCCAGTGCATAGATGGCAAGGGCAAAAATTGAGGCAAAGAGGCTGTTAAGGAACACTAGAAGACGGGGATTGAATGTATCAGCCATTTTCTCGATTATCGCGGTGTGAAAATCCACAAAGTAATGGTAAGTCATCCTTACTCCTGAGTAGTAAGGCATCTGGGGCGGGAAGTTGCCCTGATTCAGGCTCTCGATTATTCCAAGATGCATCGGGGTATCCTGCCAGTTAGACCCCGAAAGAAGGATTTCATTTTCCCGGGCGACCCAGATTGAACCTGAGAGAACGATATAGAAAACGATAAAAATCCCCAGTGCAGCCAGGATGGCAGGATGCCTTAAAATACGAAAATCGGGCTTTTTAAGATGGATAAAAAATGTGGCTGGTATGAAGAAAAGACCGGCCAGAACGATGGAGACTTTTGAATAGCCCAGAAGCAGAGATAGCCAGTAAACCAGTTGGGTCGATAAAAGAATGCTCAAGAATAAAGTCAGAACGAGCTTTTCGATGGCCTCAAGATCTTTTAAAAAAATGTTTACAAAAACAAAACCGGGGAGAAAAAGAGTGAAAAAAATGGCATATACGAAGCCTATCTTTCCGGAAAAAAGTGAAGAAATAGAGAAAACGCCTAAAGCAGCTGCAAGAAAATATTTAGAAGAGAATATATACTTTGTTCTGAGCAACAGGTCTTTTATTTTCATATTAGATCATGATCATTTTTGTGGATATTGTTCATACTATAAGCATATATTTAATTATTGCTATGCGCAGGTACTGTTTAGTCTTCGTCAGCTAGAACTGCGGCGCCGTTTTTTTCTACATCAATCGAGACTTATTTAATAAATTATATAATATTAGCAACTGAAAATTTGACAGAACTCAGATGGTTAACTTCTCTTGAAAATCTTATCAAGCTCCTGTCTATTAAAAGAGACCATCGTCGGTCTTCCATGCGGACAAGTATAAGGATTCTGCGTCATGAATAGTTGCTTGATAAGGCTTTCCATCTGGGATGACGAACAAACCGCTCCAGCTTTGAGCGCGCTTCTGCAGGCGATACTTTTTGTCACCCTCTCAAATATCCCTGTTTCGTCCTTTATCTTCCCTTGCGAAAGTATATCTGAAATAATATCATGTACCAATAACGGATCTTCAAGTTTTCCCAGGACAATCGGGACAGCAGTTACTGCGAACGTACCAGGTCCGAATTCAGATATCCGAAAGCCGAATTCTTCAAGGTAAGGCAAGGTTTCCTTTATCAGGGCAATCTCTCTTTGATCAAGATCAATGTTAATTGGGATGATAAGTTCCTGGAAATCATCCCTCTTTGATGCCCTGACAAGTTCAAAGAAAATCCGTTCATGAGCTGCATGCTGGTCAATTATCATAAGACCGTCCTGTGTTTCTGCAAGTATGTAAACGCTATCTACCTGGCCAAGAACCCTGACCTGCGGCATTTCGATGCCGGTCGGTTTTTCAAATTCATCGCCAAATCTTTCTGATCGTCTCAATCTACGTTGCGTGTCTTTTGCGCAAGGTCTAAAATCGGTGGCAGCTTCCTTTAACATTGGGGGACTGGAATCAGGATCATTGTAATCATCGTACTGTTGTGTTTGTTGAGACAATTGTGATTGCTTCAAAGGTATTTTTATTTCAGGGATCAGGTTGTTCCCCGAAAGCGAATCCCTAACAGAGTGCGTAACCATATCGCATATATCTCTCTCTCGGCTCAGGCGCACCTGGTTCTTTGTGGGATGCACATTGACGTCCACTTCCTTTGTATCAACATAGATCTTTAATACTGAGATCGGAAAACGCCCTTTTGGAATAAGTGTGCCGTATCCGTCCCTCAGTGCAAAACCGATCGGTCTTGAATTTATGCTTCGATTATTAATGAAGAGTGACTGGAAAAGAAGATTGCTTCGCAATAATTCTGGTTTTGATATGTAACCAGTTATCCTGATCGTGCCCGACACAAGATTTACAGGAAGCATGGCTCTTGCAACATCCTGCCCGTAAATATGTATTATCGTATCCAGGAGTTTTGACGCAGGGGAGCGCAGAATTTCCTTGCCGTTGTTGAAGAGTGAAAAAGATATGTCATTGTGCCCAAGCGCCATCCTTGTTACAACATCTATCATCTGAGCCAATTCAACACTATCGGATTTAAGATATTTTTTCCGGACAGGCGTATTATAGAAGAGGTCATCCACAACAATAGATGTCCCGTCAGGAGCACCTGTCTCTGCGATGCTTATCAGTTTCCCGCCTTTAATAATTACCTTTGTTCCGGAAAGTTCATCTTTTGTTTTTGTGATGACCTCCACATTTGCAATGGCACAAATGGATGAGAGCGCTTCACCCCTGAATCCCATCGTTCTAACAGTGTCTATGTCTTCAATATTTTTGATCTTGCTTGTAGCATGCTTAATATAAGATAGCTCCGCATCATCCTTACTCATCCCGCAGCCATTATCTGTGATGCGAATGGAACATTTTTTGCCCGTCGTCACCTCGACCCTGATCGTATCTGCGCCTGCATCGATCGAGTTTTCAATAAGTTCCTTAACAACCGATGCGGGTCGTTCGATAACTTCCCCGGCTGCTATCTTATTTATGGACGCATCATCAAGAAGGTGGATTTTTCCCATATTTTATGCCAGCATTTTGAATTTTTTTTATAGTTCATCTAAATCTAGAATTTATCTTTCACGATGTTGTATTGGTTATATAAGATCATACTCAAAATGATGCATATCGACAAAGAAATAAATACCGTATCCGTGCCCAGTCCCGTAAATCCTTTTTCCAGCACGTATCGTATTCCGCCGATTATTGCTGTGATTATGAAAACAGCACCCAGAGAGGTTACTGCGCCGCCAACAAGCAGCCATGGATATAAGGCGCCCCTTTTTTCATAAAATACTGATGCAAGAACAAATCCGATAGCGAACATTAATAGTATAACATAAGGCGGGACAGGATAGGGATTGATCTTTAGTATATAATTTATTCCATAGACAACAGCAATCATCATAACGACAGCGATCCCGATGACTATAGAGAGCACTTTAATAAAATCCCCGGGAGCAAATTTTACTTCTATTTTCCTTATGGCAAAATACAAAATCAGGCTAAGTATCATAGAAATTGAAAAAGCATAAGCCATGGTTTCAATTCCAAGACCCGATAAACCCTTTTCCCAGATATATTTCATTCCTGCAATACCTGCCATTACGAGAAAGGTCAGGCATAATGATGCCATTGCCCCGCCTATCATTTCTCTTGGATAAACTGCCTTTATCTCTCGTTCGAAATAGACGGTGAAGATCACGAAGCCGATAGAAAAAAGAAATAATAAATAATACGGCGGGATGGGAAAAATCACAGTTCCAGTCTGGAATATGTATGTTATCCCATAGGCGACTGAGATCATGATATATGCTAATACTGCAACTATTGCCAGTATTCTGGCAAAGTCGTTTGATTTGAACTTGATAGTATCCCTCTGAAAGCAAAATGTGATTCGCAGTATTTAAACAATTTGATGAACTCCCGATTTTTAGAGTTGTCTCGATCCAAATAGCAATAATTTAATAATACTAAGTCCTTATGTTCACCTTCAGGAGTGTAAACATACATAGCATAACATTCCAGAGAAACGGAGAAAATAACGAATGAAACTTCCAGTTGTTCATCTACCAGATATACAGGCAAACCAGCCTGAGATCGCCCTGACCTTGACGCGCGTGGGAGTAACGGACGTCAAGAAACTTGTAGAAGTAGCGCGAAAAGATAAAAGACCGATCGTGCTTGTGTCCACATTTGATATTTTTGTTGATCTTCCATCAGACAGGAAGGGCGCAAACCTCTCAAGGAATTTTGAGGCGATCGATGAAGTCCTTGAAGAAATGATCGCATCACCGGTCTATGAGATAGAAGACCTGTGCGGAGAAGTTGCAAAAAGGCTCATTCAAAGACATGAATATGCATTCAATGCCGAAGTGAGGATGAAGAGTGAATATGTGCTGAAAAGGGAAACCCCTGCAACAAAGATAAAATGCCAGGAAGTAGTGAATATCTTCGCCGAGGCAAAAGCGATACGCGGGAAAAACGTCACCATAAGAAAACTTGTGGGCGCTGAAGTCCTGGGGATCACAGCATGCCCATGCGCCCAGGAAATAATGATCGATAAAGCCAGGAATGAATTGAAATCTCTCGGTGTGGCATCAGATGTCATTAAGAAATTCTTGAGCAATGTCCCTATGCCAACCCATAACCAGAGAGGACGCGGCATTATTTCTATAGAAGTTCATAACAGCCATTTCGTCTCCCTTGAAAAGATCATAGATATAATAGAAAATTCTATGAGTTCGCAGATGTTTGAATTACTAAAGCGGGCAGATGAAGCTGCGATCGTTGAAAGGGCTCATAAGAATCCTAAATTTGTGGAAGATTGCGTGCGGACAATGGCACAGAAGGTTGTAAAGGAGTTCCCTGATCTTCCTGATGACTCTGTTATCGTTATCAAACAGATAAACGAGGAGAGCATCCACCGGCATAATGCATTCGCTGAACGCAAATCCACTCTGGGGGAATTGCGCCAGGAGATCAATAATACTGGATAATAGTATCTTATCTCTTGAATGTCCCCATGAGTTCGCCTTTTGCAAGAATGTGTCCCACCATTTCGTTCTCAAGCTGTTTCTTTGAAGCATCCGGCTGTAATTTGATTTTTGAATCCAGAGCATAAATCTTGAAATAATACCGGTGGGTTTTTCCGGGTGGAGGACATGGGCCGCCATATCCGGTTCGTCCGAAATCCGTCATTCCCTGAATACTTCCATCAGCAAGGATTTTGTTATGTAACATGCCTTCCGGCAGCTTTTGCGTCTGTGCAGGCACATTATATAAGACCCAGTGAACAAAAATTCCCCCGGGAGCATCGGGATCATCCATTATCAATGCAATGCTCTTTGTTCCCTCAGGAATCCCTTTCCAGGAAAGTGTTGGTGAAATATCCTTTCCTTTGCATGTATAAACGTCAGGGATGGTCTCCCCATCTTTAAATCCTTCTGTTGAAATAGAGATCTTTTCCATAATATCCTCCTGTTTTGAAATGCAACCTGATTATGATAGTTTTCCAGCTTTTAAAGGGTATTCCTGACTTTCTCTGAAGCTTTTTTCAACTCGTTCAGTATCAATCCTATATAGCCTTCGTTCCCGACAAGGACCACGATCAATGCATTAGGACCTGCTTCATATGTTATGAGATGCTTATCCTTTGTTTCAACGATAATTGATTTTGGCTTCTGGCTGCTCAAACGCAAAGTCGTGGATTCAGCAGACATAAATAAAGTTGCTGTCAAAGCTGCAAATGCTTCGCTTTCAAGTCCCGGGCTTGATTCTCTTGAAACCATTATCAATCCCTGTTTTGAAACGATGGCGCAAAGTTCAACTCCCCCCACTGCCTGGAGATCATCAAGGATTTTTTCCAGCAAGCTTGTTATCGTTTCCATCATTCCCTCAGTTCCCTTGCCATATGTTCAATCCTGAAGAAATAGATTACTCCTGTTCCAGAAATAATGCCTGTTTTACTGAAGATTACTTCAATTGCCCCGAAAACCATAAGGACCATTATTAATCCAATTTTAGTTCCTTCGTAAGACATATTTTACCCTAATTGAAGTTTAAATGTTGAACAATAACCTAACTGGCTTATCTTATATATAAACATTTAGCACCATTTGCACAATAAGCCCGTTTTCCCAAATTTTGTTTTTATGAGTGAGTAGCAAGTTTAAAACAAAATAGAGTTCTTCAGACATTCTCTGTTTACTCTTCTGGATAAATCCTATCCCTCAATATTCCTTTATCAGGCGAACATGCCTTCAGAATAAAGATTTGGTTTTGATGGAGAGATCAATAACTTTCTTATTGCTTTTCGGAAATCTTCCATTCCCACATTATAGCGCTCCTCCCTCACCGCGAACATGCCCGCTTCCATGGCTATCGCCTTCATATCAGAACCGTTCGCACCATCGGTAAGTGTGGAAAGCTCATCAAAATCAAGATCCTCGGAAAGCTTCATTTTTCTGGAATGGATCTGGAGAATCATTTTTCGCGCTTCTTTATTAGGCATAGGGATAGCGATGAACCGGTCAAACCGGCCGGGGCGAAGAAGTGCCAGGTCAAGAATATCAGGCCTGTTCGTGGCTGCTATTATCCTGACATTTCCCCTGGGATTAAATCCATCCATTTCAGAAAGGAGCTGCATCAGGGTTCTCTGGACTTCACGGTCACCAGATGTGGCAGAATCAATTCGTTTTGCTCCTATGGAATCAAGCTCGTCTATGAATATGATGCTGGGAGATTTTTCTTTTGCCATTTTAAAAAGGTCTCTCACAAGACGCGCTCCCTCACCAATATATTTTTGTACAAGCTCTGAGCCTACGATCCTGATAAAAGTGGCTTTTGTCTGGTTTGCCACGGCTTTTGCCAGGAGCGATTTTCCTGTTCCCGGGGCGCCGAATAACAATATGCCTTTTGGAGGCTCGATACCGATGCGTTCGAATACTTCAGGTTTTGTGAGCGGCAGTTCAACAGTTTCACGGATTTCGCGGATCTGTTCATCAAGACCACCTATATCCGAATATGAAACGGTCGGGCATTCGATGACTTCCATTCCATGCACTAACGGGTCACGCGAAGAAGGCAGGATGCCAACGACTGCAAGACTCTGGTAATTTAGGGAGACAGAGACTCCAGGTAAAAGATCTGAATTATTGATGAACTGGGTTGACCCGACAACGAACTGGGGGCCTGTACTGCTCCTTATTATCACTCTGCCGCCATCAAGAACGTCCACAACAGTGCCAACAACGAGAGGTGGCATTTTTACTCGTTCAAGCTCACTTTTCAACTGGCGTATCTCTCTTTCGTAGTTCAGGATCTGGCTTTCTGTAAAACGCTTTTCCATTTCTACTTTGTTTGCATGTTCCTTGAGGAAATTGTTTCTTTCCTCAAGCATTTTCACCCGATCCATCAGATAACGCGAGAAATCATTGTTCCCCATTGATACAGGACTTTCCTGGTTTTCATCGACTTGCGACATCGAATGATATTTAAGCGTAGACGGTATATAGAGTTTTCGCCGAGATGATGTAATGGATTGCGAAATATGTGGCAGTGAAATTAAGGGAAATCCGACACGTGTGACGGTAGAAGGGACTGTTCTGGATGTCTGCAGCAAATGCGCCCATTATGGGAAACCGCAGGATAAATGGACCCCAGTGTCAAGAAAGATGACACCGACCGAAAAGGTCATAGTCAGTTACAAACCGACAAGGGATGCTTTTGATAAACTTGATGATGAGATCAATTCGGATTATGCGCAGATCATAAGGAAGGCAAGGGAAGCCCAGGGATTGACAATAGAAGAACTGGGAGCAAAGATGATGGAAAAAGCCACACTTATCAGGAAGATCGAGCGCGAAGAGCTCATACCTGAAGATAGTATCCGAAAGAAGCTTGAAACCACATTAAATATTAAGTTGACCGAGAAGGTAGCTACCAAAGACCAGAGGGGCGGTGGTTTCATCAGGGGAACCACGCTGGGAGATGTGGCTATTATCAGGAAGAAAGGGAAATAAGATATTGTTTTATTCTTTATCCTTTCATGAACTTTTTTAGACAGGATCGACAGGATTTGCCATAAAAATCGTATCCTGTCGATCCTGTAAATCCTGTCAAAAAATAGGGTAATATAATTAACGATCGTAATGATACCAATAAGATAAACGAAAAAAAGCGAAATAGAAGTTTGAGGCGCACGTCATCAAGGACGTGCCGTTGAAAAATACGCCGTTCTATTTCTCAAAGTATTCCTTCATTTCTTATTTATCTGACTGTTTTTTGTGCTCCAGGGTGGCGATGCGTGTCTCCAGGCCTTCGAGTTGCGGCTCCAGAGCATCGACGCCGTGGGTCCGGCGAGGTGTTCGCTCCAGCATGCTTCTCAAGCGAGTCCATACGTCGCAACAGCAAACCCGTTTGAGTTGTGGCGTGCCCACTGGCACGCGTGCTCTCCAGCGAGGCGATACGTCCCTCCTGCGTCGCGTTTTCATTTATTTTTTCGTACCAACTCACGTTTTAGAAGATTTCTAATTTTTTGGGCTTCACAATCAAAGATATCAACTTTTTAAATTATATTTTCCATCCCTATTTTATAAAATTGAACCAAACCTTTATAAACTTTGAGATA
>Ga0209124_10000203_pt1 | contig 42501 bp, 35 predicted proteins | sample BarGraIncu01122A_FD_184502 | JGI IMG/M metagenome (GOLD analysis project Ga0209124, IMG submission 184502) | Arctic peat soil microbial communities from Barrow, Alaska - Barrow Graham LP Incubations 011-22A (SPAdes) (version 2) | ecosystem: Environmental > Terrestrial > Soil > Wetlands > Peat...
TTGCAGCAAGCTAAAATATCATGAAATACCACTACCCAGAAAAAAATCTGTGTGGCACACTGGCGAAATTTTGAAAAATCAAAAAGCAGATTGTCAATTCGTTATGGATGGATAGCTGCAATGTGGGTTAATTCTCGTTTTTTTTGATTATCACAAATATAACATGTTTTACATCATGCAAGCGGTAAAATTGTGTTTGAAATAGAATTCAGGATCGGTATCGTTAGGCAATTCCTTCGCTTGTTACTTATTCACCAACGCTTTTAGAATCGGTTCGACCCAAGCTTCTTTATTAATATCATACACAATAAAATCGCTGTCGAATTGCCAGTAAGCCCAGCTAAAGTTTAATTTTTCGGCAGTTCGGGCTACATAAGCCGTGTAACGGGCGCGAGATGCCATGTCACCTTTATCGTAGGAGCCAAATTCGCCTAAGAAAATGGGCCGGTCATTCGCTTTCGACCAATCTGCAGCAACTTTCAGTTTTGAATCAATTTCTTCTTTCTCTTCTTTCGTGCCTGTCCATGTAATTCCGGTTAAGTCTTTAAAATCTTTGGCCCATGCCGCTCCCTGATGGGTAAACTTCATGGGATGATAAAAGTGCACGGTAACAATGATGTTTTTATCATCTTTGGGCAGCACCAGAGTTGGTAAAGTTTCAATTCCGTTCCAATTGCCCGGACCAATAATCAAGGTACGGTTTGGATTGGTTTGCCTGATAATTTTTACCGCTTCAGCCAAATAGTTATTCCACAATTCCGCGGTAAGTTTGCTGTTGGGTTCATTCAGGATTTCAAACAATACGTCGTTGCCTTGGTCTTTGTATCTGGGGGCAAGCTGACGCCACACCGAAAGGAACATTTCTTTTTTAGCTACCGGATCATCTGCCATGGCATTGAATTCGTGCAGATCCAGAATGACCATGAGTTTGGCTTCAATTCCTTTTTTAACAGCCCAGTCCAATGTCTCCAACCATTTTGGATCAATCGTAAAATCCTTATCCATGTGTGAGAAAGGTTGCAGGTTGACACGTACATTTGAAAAGCCTGCGTCTTTGATCATTTTGAAATACTTTTCTTTGAAACGGCCCTTGGAGTGATCTTTCCAAAGTGCGTTATCATAACCAATGATATTGACTCCTTTGGCCATCTTTTTGCATTGCTCTTTAGCGCTAACAGTTTGTGAATAAGAATTATTACTCACCGAAAAAAGGACAAACAGAATTGCCGTTAATAGAACTAATTTTTTCATAACGAATGGTTTTAAAAGTTTGACTTTCAGGTCTGAAAGGTGAATAAGACGGCCTTTATTTGTTTTTAACAAGAACATAAACCAGTTCAATTCCGTTGCCTGTTTTCAGGTTACGACTATATTTTTTATCAATTGGATTGTTCCAGTGTTCAGTGGTGCCAAGACTTGACAATCTCGTGCCATCCCTTTCCGGATCATAAATTACTCCTGAAGGTGGATTGTTCGCCAAAGCCATTTCTTCCAGATAGTAATCGCTATACAACATTTCAGGAGCATCAGGCCATTCGTTGATGGCTAAGTCGAGCCCAACAGCATCGATGGCCACACCATCCTGCGAAGCGAGTAAGCTGCATGGCCATTGATTGTTGAACGGGGCAAGCGCCCATTTAAAAGCCGGAATCCCATTGACAAATTTATTACCGTAAATGCCATCAATTAAAAACAGCATGGTTTTTCCGCCAAGGTCTTTATGTCCCATGAAATCAGGAAAAACCGAATAAGTCCGCTTTCCGTCGCGATCCTGGCTGAAACCACTGCCATGCGCATTTTTGCGCCAGTCGGTTTCGATGCTGGTACATCCAAAATAATTTTTGGCACAAAGTGTCACCCCCTGACCAACATGTCCTTTTAAAAGAGCAAGATTGATAATGTACTTTGCTTCTACCATACAGGTGGCCAGCGCCTTGGTCTGACCTTTAAAATCAACGGAATAAAGAAATGCATTTTCAGTAAAGCTGGCCTTCTCGCGACCGTCGCCACCATCGTGGTCCACAAAACGGACTTTTGGGAAAACAGCATGACATTTATCGAAAATGTTGTTGGTAATGAACCGGCTGGGATCAGCAATAGTTATGTTTTCTTCCGGAACGCCGCCTTCCTTGACCAAACTGTTCAGCAAGGATAGGATTATCTGGGGATTCGCATTGATTTCGTTGGTGTTTTCGTGTGCCGAAGTATTGTTTTCGTTGATTTTAATGGCAATTTTTTCACCTGCCTGATAGCCTTTGTTCTTATTGTGTTTGGTTTGGTTGAAATACCGGAACAGCTCATCCCAGGCCTGTTTTTCATCTTTCTTGTTTGTCAGACTGAAAAGCGTTTGTGAGAAAAGTTTATTCGTTTCATCTTGATTGTTGAACCGATCTTCCCACCAGAATCCGGTTTTTCCGTCCCAACTGGCAATTTTTGGATTATGTCCCCAAGCAACACGACCGGGAAACATTCCTTTTGCTTCGCCAAGCGAAATGTTGGGCTTATACCAGATTTCGAGACTGGCAGCTTTTGTTTCTTTGGATGATCGGGCCATAAAAACGGAAGTGGAAGCAATTCCAAGAACCAAAAACAGGCCAGCAGCAATGTATTTGGCCTCGAAAAGTTTGTGTTTTGCTTTTTTGAACGCAAAAGCTGCACCAGTCACGGCCAGCATCCAAATTACAAAGCTTGACATGATTGGAGCTGCCACCTGCATACAAGGATAAGTAGCTCTTGAAGGTTTAGGAATCACCCGAATCAGGAACCAAACGGTTGCCAGCACAGAAACAAGGATGTAAACCATTTTCCCCGGAACCCGCATTTTCTTTAAAAAAATCACCGTTCTTTTTATCCACTCAGGCAGTTTTTGAATTCTTTCTTCTGATATCATCTTGTAGGTTTTTAGATGGTTATTTTATCCATTCAAAGTTAATAAAGTCGTAGTTCATATCACCAACATCAACTGTATGAAGAGTAATTGTTTGCAATCCTTTTTTTAGCTTAATGCTGGCTATCTTATCGAGATAATTCCAGTGATGCCATTGTCTCCAGGGAACAGTTTCAGCAGCCACAGCCGTTGAGGTTATTAATATCGGGCCAGTTACATCCTTGTCGTTCACAGCGATCGAAATTTTTCCGTTTTTGTTTGAAGTGAACATGATTCCAAGTTGGTAGGTTCCTGATTCGGTAACGTTTACCGTGTATTTGGTCCATTCTCCCGGCTTGGTCCAGCCAACATACAACTGGTCTTTTTCGGGTTCAACCAGATTAAAGGCATTGTTATCAATCGGCGGATCCTGAAATTTGGTGTAGGAAATATCCACCGCTTCATTCATCCTGAATTCATGAAGATAGGAGCCATCAGCAGGATTCAATTTGCCACTTCCTGAATTGATGGAGTCGGTATCGTGAAAAGCAATGCCTTCGCCGCCTAAATCATAATATTCGCATTGAAGTTTGCCGGGAATGGTTTGGGCATCACCCTGATAAAGCGAGTCACTATATGGTTTCCCCTGATAATTGTTCGCATTTTCGGTTGGCTGGCATGCTCCCTGCATACTGAATCCTAAAACGAAAATCCCAATGGATAAAGTGACAAAACCATTTTTCAAATTCATGGATAGGTTTTTAATTAAATACTATATTTCACGACTTTCCAACCATACCAAAACGAACAAAGAAATATAAACATTTCAAACTTACAAAACGCTGAAAAGAGTTTTGGGAAACCTTTCCTGAAAAGATTTCCCAAAACGGAATAATACCTGTTGAAAATCAAAAGTTGTACTTTCTGTTTAACCAATCTACTTCTTGAACTCAACCTTGAAGGTAACCACTTGCCAGTCAGGTATTGTAGTTGGTTTTTGAATTACAAGTGCATTTGCTTGCTGGTTCCATTTCAGTTTTTCGGTACTGCCCAGTATTTGAACGGATGCCACAGTCTTAGTGTTGATTTTTGAGTTTTTCCCCAGCGAAGCGATCTGAACATCACCGGCAGGTTGACCCATGCAAAAAGCATACAAAGTCTCGCCTTTGGTGGTGAAACGAATATCTGTGGATTCGTATGGACGAACATCTTTTACACCTCCGAAAGTTCCTTTTTCCTGTTTTTTCATCGACGGACCTTCACCATAGATTTTCCAGGGACGGGTTCCATAGATGGCTTCCCCGTTCACCGGTGTCCATTTGGCAATTTCATCCAGAATTTTCATCACATCCGGTTCAAGGTCGCCTTCAGGAGTTTGCACTACGTTGAGGAGCAGGTTTCCGTTTTTACTTACAATATCCACCAGCATCTGAATGACTTCGGTTCCGGTCATGTATTTCTGGCCGGTGCGGTAATACCAATCACCGATTGAAGTGTCGGTTTGCCATGGGAACGGACTGATCGAATCAAGCGCGCCGCGCTCCACATCCTGCACCCACATTCCTTTGGATGGCTGTTTGCAAGTGTAAACGGCTTCGAGTTTGCCACCGTTTTTGGTCATATCCTGATTATAGTAATGGGAAACCATCGTCCTTCCGACATCTCCGAATGGAAATCCGCTGTCGGAATATAACAAATCAGGATGATACATATCAATCAGTTCGGTAATTTCGGCCAGCCATTCCTTCTGGTTTTCAGGGTCTTTTGTTAGCCAACCTGTATCGTCAGCCGCTGCTTTTTTGTGATACAAATCGGCATATTGTTCGTCATTCCCATCGTAAGGAACGCCAGCCATCGGACCGGTTTTGTCGGCGCCGCGGCTGACCTGAAACCATGTGTAGCTAGCTCCCAGGTGCTCGGAGACTCCAAAACGCAGGCCTTCTTTTTTAGCGGCTTTTTGCCAGAGGCCAACTACATCTTTTTTCGGGCCCATTTTGGCAGCATTCCAGCGGTGAAGTTTTGAATTCCACAAAAAGAAATTGTCGTGGTGAGTTCCCATGCTTACAAAGTATTTGGCACCGACCTTTTTATATAGCGACATCAGTTTCTCCGGATCCCAGCGTTCGGCTTTCCAGAGCGGAATAATATCCTTGTAGCCGAATTTCGACGGATGGCCATAATGTGCCACATGATAGGTGTAATCTTCATCGGGCTTATCGCTGAAGGCATTTTTGCTCCAGTCCCACGACTGGTTCATGTACATTTTCTTGGCATACCAGTCGCCCTGACGTGGCACTGCCTGCGGTCCCCAATGTGCCCAGATTCCGAACTTGGCATCGCGGAACCATTCCGGATATTTATACTGCTTGAACGACTCGTCGGTCGGCTTGAACTTTTGCGAAAACAACTGACTACAAGGCACCATGCTGAATGATAAAATCAGAAGTGCAAGACTAATTGATTTTTGAAGGTTTTGTTTCATCTGTTAAGGTTTAAATTAATAGTTCAATGTTTTACAAATATTGGTCAAGTTTTCGTTTGGTAATTTCTCCCACTACCGCCTTGATGTCTTCGGCACGGTCGCGTTTGCAAACCAAAATGGTATCGCCTTCCTGAACAACAATCATATCGTCCAGACCGACGATAGCGACAAGGCTGTTGGGTGCATATACATAAGAGTTTTTGGTATCGATCAATACAACTTCGCCGGAAGTGACATTCTGGTTTTCATCCTTATTTGAATCGTATTTATAAACCTCTTCCCAACTTCCCAGATCATTCCAGACAAAATCGCCCTGAACCAAAAATACATTTTCCGCCTTTTCCAGAATTCCGTAGTCGATTGATATTGAATTTACTTCGCGGTAAATACGGTCAACTTCTTCTTCTTCGTAACCATCAGTGCCAATGTGTTCTTTAATCCGCATCAGGTCGGCATACAATTCAGGAGCAAAGTTCTGAACTGACTGGAGAAATACAGAAACTTTGAAAACAAAGATTCCACTGTTCCAGAAGAATCCGCCCTGTTCAAGATAGCCGGTTGCAACTTCTGTATTGGGTTTTTCGACGAAACGGCTGACCGAAAAAGATTTGATGCTCTGGCCAATCTTGATTTCTTCGGCAGTTTGCACATATCCGTAACCAGTTGCCGGATATTTCGGTGTGATTCCGATGGTAACAATGCCATCTTTCTTTTCTGCGATTAATGTTGCCGACTCAATACATTGCTGAAAGAGTTTGTCATTCTGAATCAGATGATCAGAAGGCGAAACGATCAGAATTCCCTCTGGATCTTTTTCAGAAATAAACAGTGCTGCAAGACCAATTGCCGGCAAAGTATTCTTTCCTACAGGCTCATAAATGAGGTTTTCGATGGGAAGATTGGTCGTCTGCGATTCCAAAACTGACTGCTGGCTTTTGGCTGAAACCACGTAAACCGATTCCTCTGGAATAAAATTTGTAAATCGTTTAACCGATTCCTGAATGAGCGATTGATCGCCGAAAAGACTGAGATATTGTTTCGGCTTTTTAATCCGGCTACGTGGCCAGAAGCGGGTTCCGGAACCTCCGGCCATGATCAGGCAATAGTTGTTGCTCATCGTTTTTAATATTTAAATTATTGACAATTAGACTATTTACTATTTACTATTTGGATGCTGGAATGATTTAGCTAAATAGTAAATGGTAAATGACTAAATAGTAAATATATGAAAGATTGACCATTAGATGATTTACGATTTACAAATTATATGCTGAAAGGAGCAGTATCAATAGTAAATTGTAAATAAACAAATTGTAAATAGATTCAGTATTTAACCTTGATTTTCAGCGCTCCGGGTATTTCGGTCTCTGAAGCTACGATCACATAACCGCCGCCACTTCCTGAAGTAATTGCCCCCGGATAATTGTGAATCCAATTGGTCTCCATTTCTTCCGAAACCCATTCAGGAACAGTGTATGGTAACATTTTTTTCCACGACTGGAATGTTCGTGTCATTCCTTCGCCCAGTTTCCTGACATCGTGTTCAACAATCCCTTCCCAGCATAAATCGCCTGATTTCCCCAATTCTTTAACGTTTTCGATGGTCAGGTGTTTTTCGATCAATGGATTGTAGCCTTCAGGGCGTGGTGCCAGTGGAACGAGGTGCAGCATGCTTGATAACCAATCACAGGTTTCAGGATCGATGGTCGATTCGATATGGCATGGCCAGAAATTCCCATTAAAATCCAATCGGTTGGCACCAGGCATCAGTATGCCAAGTTGATCTTGCGAACCGGAGATATATTCAGATCCGGGAGGGTTTTCGGCACCGAAAAGCAGTTTGGCATTGCGTATTTGATCACCTCCGGGTAATTTACCTCCCCACAATTCATTGGCGATTTTGCGTGAACTGGTGGCCATTCCGGAGCGGTCGTTAAAATCAATTTCGGGCCAAATTTGAGCTACGACACACGGTCCCGGGTGAACTTCTGAAACCCAGGGCTGATCCAACCATCCACCAGCGAGGCACAAACGGTAAGGGAATTTCAAATCTTTTTTCGATTGCGAACTCGACCGGGCAGGTAGTCCTTCCTCCGGAATACGCTCCAAAACAATCAGTTCAACATTATTTTCGTCGCATATACGTTTTTTACCGTCAGTAAAACCATCCGAATTCACTACAAAATAATCGGGTTTGATGCGTTTCATGTCTTCTTCAAAATCGAGCATTCCCATACCCGATGACACAAATGCTTCGGTCACATATTTCACGGCACCAACCATGTAAACCCGTTCTTCCTGAGAAAAATAAGGTTTTTTGCCCTTTAGCCTGAGAAGATTTTCGTCCTGACCAAGGCTCACATAAAGTTTACCGTATTGCGATGCAGTTTTAAAGAAGGCAATGTGTCCGGCATGAAGCAGGTCATAACATCCGCTGACCAATACTTTTTTATCGCTCATAGTTTAATTTGATTATTCATCTGTCTATAATTTGTTTTTTAATTGCCAGATGGAACTCGCCATAATAGTCATCATCATTTGTGAGGAAAACATTCCTCATGGCTCGTTACATTTTCAGAACAAACAGTTTTTCAATTCTCCTGAAAACCGGTGAAATTGGCCGAAGAATTGAAAAACTGTTGCACTCCTGTTAAAAAACAAAATTGGCTATCCACTCAAGAGCGAATAGCCAATTCTTATTTAGTTATGTTTGTTATTTCCGCTGATCATCTGTTCTTTAATCCAGTCATAGGTTTCTTTCATCCCAACTGCAAGAGGCAATGTTGGTTCCCATTTCAATAATTCGAGGATCAGGGTATTGTCGCTGTTACGTCCGCGAACACCTTTAGGAGCATCCAAATCGTACGTTCTTTTCAGTTTGATGCCGGCAATTTTCTCCACAATATCAACCAGTTGATTAATTGAAACCATTTCGCTACTGCCCAGGTTGATTGGCTCAATAATGTCGCTGTACATGATTTTGAGGATGCCTTCAACACATTCGGTAATGTACATGAAGCTGCGGGTCTGTTCGCCATCGCCCCAGATGTTGATCACATCTTTTCCATACAATTCGGCCTCCAGAACTTTGCGGCACATAGCTGCTGGCGCTTTTTCGCGACCACCATCCCAGGTTCCGTTAGGACCATAAACATTGTGGAAACGAGCTACGCGGGTATTCACTCCGTAATCTTCGCGGAAATGACGGCACATTCTTTCTGAGAACAGTTTTTCCCATCCATAACCATCTTCTGACTGAGCCGGATAAGCATCAGATTCTTTCAAACCGGGATTGTCAACTTCCTGTTGTTTGTCTCCGTTGTAAACACAAGCTGAAGAGGCATAGAAAAAGCGGTCGATGCCCAAATCTTTGGCTGCCATCAACAAGTGTGTGTTAATCAATACGCTCAACATACATTCAGCCTTGTGATTTTCGATGAAACCCATTCCGCCCATATCGGCAGCAAGGTTGAATACTTCGTTATATCCGTTCAATGCAGTATAGCAGTTTTCTTTGCTGGTCAAATCAAGAACCAGATTGTCGATGTCGGTATGAACCTGATACCATTGGTTCATTGGTTTTTTATCAACCGCACGAACATCATTTCCCATGTCTTTTAACTTTCTGGCCAAATGGCCACCGATAAAACCACCGGCTCCAGCTACAACAATTCTTTTCATTTTTTTTGATTTAAATTTTATGACACAAAGATTGATATTAAAATGACCCTGTGCAAGACATTCAAATTCAGCAAAATACCGCAAAGGTTTGCGCAAAGGTTTGCGTTGAAAAAAAGATGTTCAGGAACATTTTTATTTGTCCATTTTATAAATACGTTCCATTAATTGCCACTTTTCGTCGGCGGTTGCTTCGGCTGATGTTTGCTGAAACCTCGAAACGTAAGCTTCCCACTCGCTTTGTCGCGGTTTTCCCGCGAGTTGGTCCATGGCACGGTTGTGATCGAAGTCCGGAACTGTATCCATGATCATAAACAGACGCGTTCCGAAAATATATATTTCCATGTCGGTGATTCCAACTTCGCGCATTCCCTGGGTTATTTCAGGCCAGGCAGCTCCGGAAGCATGTACTTTTTTATAATCTTCAATTAGCTGAGTGTCGTCTTTAAGCGACAAGGTTTTGCAATATCGCTTGGAAACAGGAAGTTTGATTGTTTCAGTGTATCCCATTGTAAAATCAGATTAAAAACAATTACCAGAAAAATATAAATCACAAAAGTTAAGAATAACCAAAATGCTCATCTGTTCAATGACCTGTTCCGATCTTTACTTTGCTAAGTCCTTCCGAACCACTGAGTTTAGTCCAGAAGAATCCATAAAGCGCAATCACCATAAAGCAAACAGCCGGAACAATATATCCAGCTGACATGCCATCTTTGTCGGCTATTGCCCCCATCACTTTAGGCAATACAGCACCACCCATTATGGCCATAACAATGAAAGAAGATGCCAACTTTGATTTTTCGCCCAAACCAAAAATGCCAAGCGAGAAAATAGTAGGGAACATGATAGACATGAAGAAAAAGCTGAGAAATACGGCAGCTACTGATATCCAGCCCAGTTTGGCAACAATTACAAACATCAATATCACATTAATCAATGCATACAGGCCAAGCATGTTATGGGCTTTGGTAACCCTTAAAATAAATGAACCGGTAAAACGGCCAATGAGGAATAATGGGAATGCCATATACGACATGAGGGATGTAGCCCCTTTTTCGGTAAGGGAATAAGCGCCATCCCTAAGAATTGAGCCATTTGCTCCTCCTATAAACCAGCTTGATTTCATGCTTTCGGCTATTGCCGGGACTTCTTCAACCATATAATTGATAAAGAAACTGAATATACCTGCTTGTGCTGCCACATAAAGAAACTGCGCGATAGTTGCACCGGTAAAGTGCGGGGCTGACCATAAACTGGCTTTATGAATCAGTTTATCTCTTTTAAGTGTGATAAAAGCAATTGAACCAACACCAACAATACCGGTGGCGATATAAAACACTCTGGTCAAAATGTGGTTTAAAGCAACCATCGCCTCTGGATTACCAAGTGTTTCCCTGTCCATATAGAACAATTGAACAAAGAAGCGGACAATCATACCCAATGCAAAACTGAGCAAAATGGCACAAACATATAAGAGTATTGTTGACAGTCGGCTTTGTTGACCAAATACATCCACTTTGATTGTTTCAACTTCTGAATCATTGTTTTTATGATCTTCTTCTTTAACATCAGGCATCTTACTTTTGAGAAACGCCAGAATAAGAATACCTATTATTAAAGCAATACCAACATAAGGTACCCACATTGTTTGGTGGGCTATTTCAGCATTTTGCTGAGAGTTAAGCGCAGGATCGGTATGGTAAAAATATAACCCGCCAATATAGGGAGCAATTGGCCAGCCAATGGCATTGAAAGACTGAGCCAGATTAATTCGGGAAGCTGCATATTTTGGATCTCCTAAAACGGTAGTATAAGGATTGGCAACAGTTTCGAGGAATGAAAAACCCATGGCTACCAGGCAAACGCCCAAAAGAACCGCCCAGAAACCATCGATTTTGGTGGCAGGATAAAACCAGAGACAGCCCAGTGCAGCTAAACTCAAGCCTAAAATAATCCCCCACTTATACCCAAGTTTATGAATAAACCATCCGGCAGGTAATGCCATGAAAAAATACCCCAGATAATGCGAAAACTGAACATTGGCAGAGTCGGCTTTTGTCAGGTGATAGAAATCTTGAAAATGCTTATCCATTGTATCTATCAGGCTGTTGCCAACTGCCCATAAAGTAAAAAGAAGAGCAACCAGAAAGAAAATAAACGTATGATTTCTTCCGTCCTCAGTGGTAAAGAGTCCTTTTTTTGTACTTTTCATTTCTTAAAGAATAATTAATGATTTTTCGGATTATAAAAATAATAAATGTTTACACCACTCCCTACACTATGAGGCCATGGTTTTAGTTTAATTAATCGTTTCAATATTAGGTTGAGTATTGTTTTTTGCTTTTCAAAATTCATTAAACTTATCCTAATTGCCAAATTCATTTTTTCAGGTACGACTTCGCAAAGCTTTGCACCAACTAAAAAGTGTTGAGGAACATTTTTCAAGGAGTGTAGGTAAACGAAAAGCACATTTTAAAAGGTGTTTGACACTCTGATTATTTTAGTCAAAAATAGCCAAAGATTCCACCAATTAAAACTGGTATTAACCGATGAAATGGGTGATGAGAAAAAATCACTTAGATTTGTAATTTCAACCATTGTATTTATTATCAGAATTTATGGCCAAAAGGCATGTTTCGTTAAAAGATCTGGCAACAGAATTAAATGTATCCATATCAACGGTCTCCAGGGCATTGAAGAACCATCCGGATATCAGTGCCGAACTGATACAGAAGGTGCAGGATTTGGCACATGCCAGAAACTATACTCCCAATCCGCTTGCCATGGGTTTACTCAGGCAGGAAACCCGTATGATTGGTGTCATTGTTCCCGATTTGGTGACCCATTTTTTCTCGTCGGTTATTTCAGGAATCGAATATGTTGCCATGCAAAACGGCTATTTTATCCTAATTTCCTCTTCGAGCGAATCGTACGAAAAGGAAGTTAATTCGGTGAGAAATCTACTGCAAACCCGTGTTGAAGGTCTGATTGTGTGCCTGAGTCAGGAAACCAAAACTTTTGACCATTTTGATACCCTGATCAGTAACGAAATACCGCTCGTTTTTTTCGATCGGGTGTGCCGTACCGACGAAGTTCCGAGTGTGGTTGCCGACAATGCTGAAGCTGCCCGAAATATTGTCCGTCATTTTTATGAAAACGGTTACCGCCGTATTGCCTACATCAATGGCCCCGAACAACTAAGCATTTCGCAGCAACGCTATGAAGGATATTTGCAAGGCTTAAAGGATTGTAACCTTCCGTTTGATCAGGAATTGGTTGCCCAATGCAATCTGAGTACCGAAGATGCATCGATTGCTACACGGTCGCTTCTGCGTCTGAAAAATCATCCTGATGCCATTTTGGGAATCAACGATACGGTTATTTTTGCGGCCATGAAAGAAATAAAACAAGCCGGGTTGAATATCCCCAACGATATTGGCTTGATAGGGTTTACCGATGAATTTCATTCTACAGTGGTCGATCCTTCGTTAACTTCCGTTACATTCCCCACCTTCGAGATAGGAGAAGCAGCTGCCCATTTGTTTTTCGAGCGTATTCAGAACCCGACTGCCCCACCCCGTCAAATTGAGATGAAAACCAGTCTGGTTGTCCGGAACTCGTCGAAGAAAACACCTAAGTTATAAACTACATAGGCACATAAGGCACATTGTTTTGTTCACTTGACACAGTTTACACAATCTTCTTTATATTCCCTTGCAGAGTATAGTATGACAACTCTACAACCACTTTCATCGATCGCAAAGTATAGGATGACAACTCTACAAAAGGTTTCATTGACTAAACAGTTAGAAATGTCAATTCAGCAAACGGTTTCGTCGATTAAAGAGTTGGGATGTGAGCATTCAGAACAATTCTGACTTAAAAAAAGGGATAGAAAAAAGCTACAAATAGTTTTGATTTATAAACATAACCACTTACTTTCAACTCGGTATAAAAACCAAACACTTAGATGGAAATATAGCGAATCGTAAATGATTGAAGGTTCGAAAAAGTACTATAAGGTTTCCGCTATTTGCTAAGTTATGGCTAATTTTAAATGAGACATAGAAATGAATAAATTAATTCTGAATATTGTAATCTTATTGCTTGCTAATCTGACCATTAGTGCACAATCTCTTTATCCTTTGAAAAATGAGATTATTGACAAATATTCTCTAAAAATGGGAGTACCTATTAGAATAACTGAAACTATTAAAAATTACAAAAATAGTGGAGTGGAAAGTAAGAAAGAGTTCTTTGACTTTTCCGAGAATGGAGATACTATAACAACAAGTAGGTATGAGAATGGAGATTTAAAAATGCTTCATATTAGTGTATATAATGGCAACCAATTTAAGATTGCCGATAATTTGAAACGTAAAATAAATGACAAAGGATGGATAAATCTTACAACTTCATACACTTACAATGAGAAGGGATTGTCTGAAGTGAGAAAAACACAAAATGTAGATTACAAAAATCTAACAATAATAACGACTGCGATAATTGAATGTGATTCTTTAGGGAATCTTATAGATTCTAAATTATATGACTCTAACAAAACTTTAACAATCCATGAGACAGGAGAATACAATTATGAAAAAAATAGGTGGATTTATAAAGTTTTTGATCCCAATGAACAACTTCAACGAAAGGAAGTTTTGGAAATTATTCCGACAAAAGAGTACAACGATTTGGGAGATGTAATTCTGTATCCCAAAAATATTAAGCAAAACAATAAGACATATTATCGAATAGAATACAAATATGATGAATTCGAAAATTGGATAAACAAGAAGGTCTATCAATTTGAACAAGAAGGAGAAAAGAAAATTAATGAAAAACTTTTTGAGACAATAAATCGGAAGATTGAGTATAAAAAAAACTAGCCATAAGCAAAATACCCGCAAGCCGGGGTTTGGTGCTTCGTTGACAGGAAATTAGAATTTGAATGCAGTTCTTTGTTGGGGTTTTTGATTAAACAAGAAGAATCGTATGAAGGGAGACTTGCACTTATGGTTCCGTGAAAACTGAGGGTGAAATTCCCTCGCGTGACTCGATTACAAACAACCCTATGAGCGACACCCGATAATTTCAGAGAATAAAAATAGTCTTGGAAATGTTGACTTAATAGTTAACTTTACAGAATGGAATTTGAAGAAAGAAAAATCATATTTCATGGCAGCAACTTTGCTGACTTTTATCTGGAACAATCGACAAAAGTTCAGGAGAAAATAGAATTTGTACTCCGCATTATCAGACAGGTAGAGAGAGTCTCAAAGAAATTTCTCAGTCCAATGTCCGGTACTGATGGACTCTATGAAATCAGAGTTGAGTATAGTTCTAATATTTATAGGATTTTTTGCTGCTTTGACAATGGAAATATCGTTGTTTTATTCAATGGATTTCAGAAAAAGACACAGAAAACTCCGTTAAAAGAAATAGAGAAGGCACTCAGGTTAAAACGTGAGTATTTTGAATTAAAAAAAACTCAGGAAAATGAAAGCAGAAGCAATTAGAAACGCAAAAACATTTGATGAATTGTTGGACATCAAATATGGCAAAATAGGTTCCTTGACAAGAGACGAGTATGAAGCCAAGGCAAATTACTTTGTTATTTCTGAAATGTTGAAAGAGGCTAGAAAAGAAGCTCATATCACTCAAGAGCAGTTGGCAGACAAAATTGGCACAAAGAAAAGCTATATATCCAGACTAGAAAACGGGAAAGCTGACATTCAAGTTTCAACATTGTATAAAATATTCGAAACTGGTCTGGGCAGAAAAATACGCTTGACTCTTTTATAAGAACCAAGGGCTGTTGGCAACAGCAACTACACGTCGGGCAGCAGTGCTTCGTTGACAGGACTCCGAGCACTCGGGATGAAAAGCAGTGTCCGCTAGCGTTCGATCCGCCATCTGGCGGACTCACGCCAAAGTCTGGCGAATTCATAGGTTAAATCCCGAACTGGATGTAGGTGAGACATTGTGTAGCATAATGCCACGACCAGAACAAACACTACGACTTGTATTGAGACATTTGGAATTTGACAAAGAGTTGTTATCTTTGGAGATAACTTTTCGTCAATGACCAGACAAATCATATTTTATGGAAACTACTTCATCGACTTTTATAAAGAACTGGATATAAAGGTTAAACAGAAAATTCAGTATGTACTTGAATTAATAAAGCAGGTTGACAGAGTTCCCGAAAAATTTTTGTCACCTATGACTGGATATGATGGACTTTTTGAAATACGAATTGAATACCAATCAAATATTTACCGGGTATTCTGTTGTTTTGACGAAGGAAAGCTGATTGTTCTATTTAATGGTTTTCAAAAAAAGTCACAAAAAACTCCTATGAATGAGATTGAAAAGGCAGTGAGGATAAAGAAAGAGTATTTTGAATCTAAAAAATAAAAACATGACTGAATATAAAGGAATAAAAACATTTGATGAACTCATAGAAAAAGAGCACGGCAAAATTGGGACTGATAGCCGAAATGAATATGAAGAAGGTGCTCAAATGTTCATTGTAAGCGAGATGCTTAAGGAAGCAAGAAAAACTGCAAATATGACTCAAGAACAACTTGCGATAAAAGCCGGAACCAAGAAAAGCTATATTTCAAAAATTGAAAACGCCAAAGGCAATATTCAATTATCGACTCTGATTCGGATTTTCGAGAAGGGTCTGAATAAAAAAGTCGGATTGACATTCTTGTAACCAATTACGCTCCATCCATAGATAGTGTTCTACGCGGCTGGGTTTCAGCCAAGGCCGACAGGTGGTATTTCGTTGACCGGACCGATAGTGTTGTGCGAAGTAAGTTTTTCGTATTTTTGCAACCACATTTTAAATACAAAACAATGAGCAAAGCAGAGATTTATACCAGCAAAGGTGTTATGAAAGTGAACTTATATGATGAAGACGCACCTGGCACTGTTGAAAATTTTACAAAATTATCGAAAAGTGGTTTTTATGATGGATTGACCTTCCATCGCGTAATTCCTGATTTCGTGATTCAGGGTGGTTGCCCCAATGGAACCGGCGCAGGTGGCCCGGGTTATACCATCAAATGCGAGCTTGACGGTGAAAATCAGTATCACGATCGTGGTGTTTTGTCGATGGCTCATGCCGGACGTAACACTGGTGGTTCGCAGTTTTTCGTTTGCCACAGCCGCAAAAACACTTCGCACCTTGACCGCAAGCACACTTGTTTCGGCAAGGTTTACGAAGGGCTCGAAGTAATTGATGCCATCCGTCAGGGCGATTTAATTGAAAAGATCGTAATTGTTGAAGAATAGATCATCAGAACCCTTGCCCAAAGCGGGGGTTTTTTGTTTCATGTCACGACTATCATTTTGACCATTTTTGTCAGTTCCTTTTCTGGTTAATATTGGTAGTTTTGCTGACCTAATTTTTAATCATTGACATGTCGGATAATTCAAAAGGAATATTGCTAACCCTCGGATCGGTGGTCTTTTTTGCAGTGATGGCAGTTTTGGTGAAGGTGGTACCCAATGTTTCGAGCTATCAAACAACCTTTTATCGCTTTGCAATTGGTGTTGGTATCATGAGCCTTTTATCGCTTTTCGGAATCGTTAGCCTCAAATTTAACGACAAGAAAAATCTTTTCTGGCGCGGTTTGGTTGGTGGAGTAGCTGTTTATTTATTCTACCTGGCAATAATCAAACTGGGAGTGGGCAAAGGTTCTGTTTATATTTATTCCTACCCGATTTTTGCCACACTATTCAGTATGCTTATCCTGAAAGAAAAAGTGGAGCCAATCAAAATTGTCGTCATTTTTATTTCATTCGCCGGGTTGATTATACTCTCTCTGGGAGGTACCGGATCACTTGCCGGAATCGGAATTTATGAACTGATTGCAATTGCAGGGTCAATCATCACGGGACTTGCCGTAGTGTTTGTGAAAAAGCTACACGACAGCGATAATTCGTATGCTATATTCTTTTCTCAATGCATTGTCGGGTTCTGGATGTTTTTGATTCCCTCAGGAACAACCCAGGCGCAAGGCAATTTGGGGGAACTACTGTTATTGATTTTAATCGGTGTTGTGGCAACTATTGCGCAGCTATTTATGACCGAAGGATATCGTTACGTGAATGTTGCCACCGGGTCGTTACTTCAATCATTGGTTCCTGTTTTCAATCTGCTTTCAGGGTGGCTGATATTTCATGAACAGTTCAATACAATTGAGATGTCCGGTGCTTTTGTCATCGTTAGCTCCTGTTTCGCATTGGTCATTATCAATTTCAGGATTGGGAAAAAGACACGTATTTTGAAAATGGTAGAATGAAAAACTAAACTAAATATTAACCAATTAACCTCAGATTATGACAAAAATGAAAAGACAAAACACAGCTTGGGTCTTTTTTGCATTGACTGGCTTTTTCGGTCAAATGGCCTGTACACCCACCAATTTATTGAAAGAAAACATCATTCCGAAACCTGTTTCTGTTGTTGCAACGGGCGAATCCTTCGCTTTGACTGATCAAACTGACATTTATGTACAGGGCGAATCGGTTGAGTTAAAGCAAATCGGCCAATATCTGGCAGACAAGTTAAATCCTTCGACTGGATTGGGGATCGATGTAAAGTCGTCCACAGTTGATCCTGCCAATGGGAATATATTGTTGGCAATTTCAGCAAATGATACTGTGCTGGGTGATGAAGGCTACAAACTAACAATTTCAAACAAAATGGTTAAGCTGACAGCCTGTAAACCTGCCGGATTGTTTCATGGAATTCAGACCATCCGACAGCTTTTACCACCGAAAGTGGAATTGTCATCAGCACAGAAAGGACCATGGAAAATAGCCACCGGAACGATCAGCGATTATCCAACCTACAGCTACCGTGGAGCTATGCTCGATGTAGCACGTCATTTCTTTGGGGTGGAAGACGTTAAAAATTACATCGACCAACTGGCATACTACAAAATGAATGTGTTGCATTTGCATTTGTCCGACGATCAGGGATGGAGGATTGAAATCAAATCGTGGCCCAACCTGACAGCACACGGTGGGAAAACCAAAGTGGGCGGTGGCGAGGGTGGTTTCTATACCCAGAAACAATATTCTGAAATCGTAAAATATGCCCAGGACCGGTACATTACCATTATTCCTGAAATTGACATGCCCGGTCATACCAATGCGGCATTGGCTTCGTATCCTGAATTAAACATTGATGGTAAGGCCACTGAACTATATACTGGCATTGAAGTGGGTTTCAGTTCCCTTGCCACACACAAGGAAATTACCTACAAATTTGTGAACGATGTTGTCCGCGAATTGGCTGCTTTAACTCCCGGCCCGTATATTCACATTGGGGGTGACGAATCACATTCAACCAAAATAGAAGACTATATTCCTTTTGTAAACCGTGTGCAAGACATTGTGGCGGCCAATGGGAAAAAGGTGCTTGGCTGGGACGAAATTGCACTGACCACCGTAAAACCAAACACCGTTGTACAGTATTGGGCCAAAGCCGAGAATGCGATCAAAGGGGTGGCGCAGGGAGCAAAAGTATTGATGTCGCCAGCTAAAAATGCATACCTCGACATGCAGTACGATTCGACCAGTACTTATGGTTTGCATTGGGCAGCATATATTGAAGTCGATAAGGGTTACAACTGGGACCCGGCCAAACTGGTTCCTGAAATTAAAAAGGAAAATATTATCGGAATTGAGTCACCACTTTGGTCAGAAACGGTATCGAACCGTCAGGAACTTGAATACCTGATATTTCCGCGGTTGCTTGGTTATGCTGAAATTGGATGGACACCTGCTGAATTGCGGAACTGGGACAATTACAAAATTCGTTTGGCCAATCATGGCGAACGTATGAAAGCCATGAACATCAATTTTTACCCTTCCAAATTGGTGAAATGGGATAAAGAATAGAAAATAACAGTCAATCATATAATTTTTAAAACAAGCGCTCCAGTGAAGGGGCGTTTGTTGTTTATTTAATATATTGTGGCATGATTGTTGTGTTGTTAAATGCGTTGATGTTGCAGAACCATAACTTATTAACAGACCCAAATTTCTCCCCAAATGAAAAAACTAACTATCGCTTTCCTTTTCCTCCTTTCCTTTTTTGCACAACTTCCGGCTCAGGATATTGAAAGTTGGATCAACTCAAAAAAGCCGGTTCTTTTCGAGAAATTGTACATCCATGTTGACCGTGAATTATATGCTCCCGGTGATATCATCTGGCTGAAAGCCTACCAGGTAAATGGAATTACACATCAACTCAATTCAAATTTCAGGAATATTTTTGTTCAACTGGTTGCAGAAGATGGCAGCGTGGTAAAAGATTTAATGCTGCTATCTACCAATGGTCAGGCGAATGGTGAATTTAAAACCGATTCGCTCAAAGATGGATCTTATACCATCAGGGCATATACCAAATACCTTGAAAACTTTGGCGAAGAAGCCCTTTTCCATAAGAAAATAGGAATCTACAAATCCATGAGATCATTAGGCAAGACTGAAAAAGTTCAAACCGACAATTCAAAAATTGATGTTTCTTTTTTGCCTGAAGGCGGGAACTTAGTGCTAAACGCTTCGAATAGCATGGCGTTCAAAGCCATCAGCCAAAATGGAAGAGGAATTTATGTCAGTGGTCAAATCAGGAACAATCGTGGCGACACAATTACTTCGTTTGCTGCAAGTTATCTTGGGATGGGCAAATTTATCCTGATGCCTGAAGACGGTGTGAGTTACTATGCAACCATCGATCGATATCCGGAACTGAAAATACAACTTCCACCAGCCAAAGCAAATGGTATTTGTTTTAATTACAAAGAGAAAGACCAGTCACTGATGTTTGAAATTTCCACAAACATGAAACTAAATAATTATCACAAATTCTATTTTGTTGCTTCACACAAAGGAACAGTACTTTTCTACAAGAAAATCGAAATGGTTGATTATACTCAAGATATTATGGTGGGTAAAAAACTGTTCCCCAATGGAATTTCAAAAATTACCTTACTTGATACCGCTCTGGTTCCAATCGCCGAACGCCTCATTTTCGTTGACGATGGAAAAGATGATTTGCTCAGTTTACGGTTAAACCAGAAGGAATTTAAGCCCCGCGAAGAAGTGAAGATGGTTGTTGATGCACTTTTGGAACCGGGAGATTCCATCACATCCACCCTGTCGGTGGCAGTGGTCAACAAAAACTATCTCAGTACTGGCGAGAATAGCCAAAATATTAAAAGTTATTTGCTGCTCGACTCCGATTTGAAAGGAGCGATCGAGTCTCCGGCAGCTTATTTTGTAAACGACAAGTTCCATACCTCAGCAGAAAAGCTTGATTTGCTGATGATGGTTCATGGATGGAGATCATATCTGTGGGACGATGTTGCGAAAATTCCACAACCTTCAACCGACGATTGGAATGATGCCGGAATCAACATTTCGGGCTATGTGAAAAAACTTCTGTGGAAAGCACCTGTTCCTGATGCCGAATTATCAATGGATTACATATTTAGGCTTAACAATATTGGGAAAGCCACAACCGATCAAAACGGACGGTTCCTTTTCAAACACACCTTTTTTATAGACACATTAAAGGTGATGATCAGTGCACAAACAAAGGACGGAACCCGGAATCTTGAGATTATGCTTGATCCTTCACCGAAAAAGGATTCTGTAGTTTCCGCAGCGTTGCTGAAATCCAGCTGTTTTGATATTGATTTGAATATGAATTTTAACCGCGACAATTCTTTCCGGCAAATGAAGGAATTGGAATTCAATCCGGAAAAGGGAACGATTCTATTGGAAGGTATTGATGTTGTTGATGAAAAGAGTAAGGCTTTTGGGCTCAGTTTCGCTGAAATTCCATGGGCTGATAGAACGATAACTTTAATTAAGGATGATAGCCGATTTAGGAATCTGGTTGATTATTTAGTTTTTAATGTACCTGGTTTTAGGGAAGACTTTGATGATATGGGTAACGATATTTTAGCAAAGGGTAGTAGAGCTTACAGCTTTATGGTAAATTTATCGTATCGTGATATGCGTGAATTCAAAACCGTACGAGTTAAAGATGTTGAAAGGATAGATATTTGGGATAATCCGTTAGGCCGTAATGGAAAAATTCTTGTTTACCTAAAGCTAAATCGCCTGATTGCTCAATACGATGACTATGTGAAAGGAAGAATAATTCCAAAATTGAGAGGGTTTGACAGGCCTGCCATATTTTATTCACCAAAATATACGCTTGAGAATATTAACTCATCAAAGCCGGATTTCAGGCCTACTTTATACTGGAATCCCGATGTTAGCATTGTAAACGGAAAAGCAAATCTTGACTTTTTTACATCAGATGAAGCAACAGATTATATAGTTTATCTGGAGGGCATCAGCAAAAACGGAAAAATTTGTTTTGGCACAACCAGCTTTTCGGTCAATAAAAACCAATAAAGTGTATCTTCGGAATTTTATATAATTAGCCTAATAAAGATTAAGCCATACAGGTAAAAATGAAAAAATTAACCCTTCTCTTACTGATTACCTTATCGCATTGGGTAACCATTTCAGCCCAGGATATCGAAGAATGGATCAATTCAAAAAAGCCGCTTCTTTTCGAGAAATTATACCTGCATGTTGACCGTGAATTGTATGCCCCGGGTGATATCATCTGGCTGAAAGTCTACCAGGTAAATGGAATTACCCATCAGCTCAATTCAAATTTCAGGAATATTTTTGTTCAGCTGATTGCAGAAGATGGCAGCGTGGTAAATGATTTGATGTTGTTTTCGACCAAGGGTCAGGCGAATGGTCAATTTAAAACCGATTCGCTCAAAGATGGATCTTATACCATCAGGGCATATACCAAATATCTCCAAAACTTTGGCGAAGAAGCACTTTTCCATAAGAGAATATGGATTGAAAAGGCATCGAATATGTTGTTTCCCGATGATAAGCTGGCCCGAGACAATATGAAAATTGATATCACTTTTTTACCTGAAGGTGGAAAACTGGTGTTAAATGCGGTCAATACCTTGGCATTCAAAGCCATCGACCAAAAAGGAAGAGGAATTTATGTCACTGGTAAGATTTGGGATGATCTTGGAGACACTATTACCTCTTTCAGCACCAGTTATCTTGGAATGGGCAAGTTTCTTATGATGCCGATTGACGACAGGACCTACTACGCAACCATTGATCGCTATCCTGAAATGAAAATCAAGCTGGAACCTGCCTTGAACAATGGAATTGGTCTGAATTATAAGGAAAATGGTAATTTGTTGAGGTTCGTCTTGTCATCAAACATGAAGTTAAATTCTCATAAGTCATTCTTTTTTGTGGCTTCGCATAAAGGGCTGGTCCTTTACAACACCAAGGTTGAAATGAACGGTTTTACACAAATACTCGACCTGAGTAAAAGCCTGTTTCCTAAAGGAATTTCAAAAATTACTTTACTTGATACCGCTCTGGTTCCAATCGCCGAACGCCTCCTATTTGTTGATGACGGAAAAGATGATTTGCTTAGTTTACAGTTGAACCAGAAGGAATTCAAGCCCCGCGAGGAAGTGAAGATGGTTGTTGATGCACTTTTGTCTGCCGACGATTCGATCACCTCAACTCTTTCGGTGGCAGTGGTTAACAAAAACTATTTCAGTACTGGCGGGAATAGCCAAAACATTAAAAGCTATTTGCTGCTTGACTCCGATTTGAAAGGCGCTATCGAGTCTCCGGCAACTTATTTTGTGAACGATAAGTTCCATACCTCAGCCGAAAAGCTTGATTTGCTGATGTTGGTTCATGGATGGCGATCATATCTGTGGGACGATGTTGAGCAAACGCCACAACCTTCAGTCGACGATTGGAATGATGCAGGAATCAATATTTCAGGCTATGTAAAAAAACTTCTGTGGAAAGCGCCACGTCCAGATGCTGAATTATCAATGGATTATGTATTCAGGTTTAACAATATCGGGAAAGCCATAACCGATCAAAACGGACGGTTCCTTTTCAAAAACACCTTTTTATACGATACATTAAAGGTGATGATCAATGCAAAAACAAAGGAAGGGACATCTAATCTTGAAATTATGCTTGATCCTTTACCGAAAAAGGATTCGGTGGTTTCTGTATCGCTACTGAAATCCATCTGTTTTGATAGTGATTTGAATATGAATTTTAACAGTAATAATTACTTCCGGCGAATGAATGAATTGGAATTAAGTCTGGAAAAGGGAACGATTTTATTGGAAGGTATTGATGTAGTTCACAAAAAGGCAAGCGCTTTTAGTCGCAGTTTTGGTGCAATGCCCTATGCCGATAGAACGCTTACTTTGACCAAAGACGATTACCGTTTTGCGAATGTAATTGATTATCTAAAATATAAGTTGGCTTCAATAACAGAATACGTAGACACTATCATGATGGGACCTCATTATGTGACTTTTTTGGTTGATGCAATGAATTCTGATTTAAGGGATCTCAAAACCATCAGGATGAGGGATATTGAAACAATTGACATTAATTCCAGTTCATTAAGTAGGACAATAGTTGCCATTTACCAAAAACCTAATAATTATCGGTTTGTTCAGCAATATGACGATTACCGGAAAGGTAGAATAATTCTGAAAATAAGAGGTTTTAACATGCCAGCCAAATTCTATTCGCCAAAATATACACTCGAAAACATTAACTCACCAAAGCCGGATTTCAGGCCTACATTATATTGGAACCCCGATGTTTGCATTGTAAACGGAAAGGCAAATCTTGACTTTTTCACATCAGATGAGGCAACAGATTATGCAGTTTGCCTGGAAGGCATCAGCAAAAATGGAAAAATTTGTTTCGGCACAACAAGCTTTTCGGTCAATAAAAACCAATAAAGTGTATCTTCGGAATTTGATATAATTAGCCTAATAAAGATTAAGCCATTCAGGTAAAAATGAAAAAACTAACCCTTCTCTTACTGATTACCTTATCGCATTGGGTAACCATTTCAGCTCAGGATATCGAAAGTTGGATCAACTCAAAAAAGCCGGTTCTTTTCGAAAAATTGTATTTGCAGGTTGACCGCGAATTGTACGCCAAAGGCGACATTATCTGGCTGAAAGCCTACCAGGTAAACGGAATTACCCATCAACTCAATTCAAATTTCAGGAATATTTTTGTTCAGCTGGTTGCCGAAGATGGCCGTGTGGTAAAGGACATGATACTTTTTTCAATTAAAGGTCAGGTTAAAGGAAGTTTTAAAACCGATTCGTTGCCCAACGGAATATATACTATCAGGGTATTTACCAAATACCTTGAGAACTTTGGCGAGGAAGCTTACTTTCACAAGAAAATATGGATTAGCGGGTCGATGAATACAGTTAAAACAGGCAACAATGAACCACCGGATCATCCTAAAATTGAAGTGGCTTTTTTGCCTGAAGGCGGAAATATGGTGCTCAATACTGCGAATGCCGTGGCTTTCAAAGCCATTGACGAAAAAGGGCGAGGTGTTTCGGTGTCCGGTAAAATTCTGGATGATCTTGGCGACACTATCACTTCTTTCAGTACCAGCTATCTTGGAATGGGTAAGTTTCTCATGATGCCGGTGGACGACAGGACCTATTATGCAACGATCGATCGCTATCCTGAAATGAAAATCAAATTGGAGCCCGTTTTGACTGATGGCATTGCAATGAATTACAAAGAGAAAGGGAATTTGCTGCGGTTTGTGCTGTCTTCGAATATGAAATTAAATTCCCGAAAGTCATTTTATTTTGTGGCATCTTACAAAGGGATCGTCTTATTTCATTCCAGGATTGAAATGAACGATTTTACACAGTTACTCGACCTGAGCAAAAGCCAGTTTCCCAAAGGAATTTCAAAAATTACGCTGCTCGATTCGACACTGAACCAATTTGCTGAACGGTTAATTTTTGTGGGCGACGGCAATGATGACCTGATCAATCTGAAATTGAGCAAAGCGGAATTTAAGCCTCGCGAAGAAGTGACAATCGGTGCCGAAGCGCTTTTGCCTTCCGACGATTCTATTACTTCAACTTTGTCAGTGGCCGTGGTAAACAAAAACTATTTCGGGTCGGGCGGGAATAGCCAAAACATTAAAAGTTATTTGTTACTCGATTCGGACCTGAAAGGATCAATTGAATCGCCGACTTCGTATTTTGTTAATGATGCAGCGAATCCGTCAGAAGAAAAGCTTGATTTACTGATGTTGGTAAATGGATGGAGGTCTTACTTTTGGGATAGTATAGAAGCCAATAAAACGGCCAGTCTGGATGATTGGAATGACGTGGGATTCGAGATAAAAGGATATGTTAAGAAACTAATATGGGAAGCCCCGCTGGTCAATGCATCAGTCTTTATTGGAACTGCCCGTGGAAATTTCGTGATTGATAGTACCACAACCAATGAACAGGGGCGTTTTAAATTTGAGCGAATTTGTCTTCTTGATTCGGTTAAGATGATGCTGAATGCGAAAACAAAAAATGGAACCAGGAATACTGAAATTAGGCTTGATCCAGAAAAGAAAATGGATTCTGAGGCTTCAGCAGATTCACTAAAAAATGTTTGTTTCGACATCAACTTAAACTCAAATTTTAACCGGGACAATTCCTTCAGGCAAATCAAAGAGTTAGGGTTTAATCCTGAAAATGGAACCATTCTGCTGGAAGGAGTTGATGTAGTCGAAAATAAGAAGCCAAAGGATGATGGTCATTACAGGATTTACTCTGACCCCGATAATTCCCTGACCATTACCAAAGAAGATGCCAGCTATATGAATGTACTTGATTATTTGGAAGGCAAAGTTGCCGGATTAACCATGTCAGGCGATCAAATTTCGATCAGAGGTGGAGGACCACCACTTTTTTTGGTTGATGGAGTTGAGCCTATCGGAGGCATTGTGGAAATTATGCACATCAGTATGCGCGAAATTGATAAAGTAGAAGTAATTAAAAGCGCCGGGAATTTGGCTCTGTTTGGAACAAAAGGTGCAAACGGTGTTATTTCAATTTTCCGAAAAACAGCCAGTCAGACTGCATCAGGCAATTTCAACACCTACGTGAAAGGCAGAACAGATCTGAATATGAGAGGCTTTTACAAGCCTCAGAAATTTTACTCACCGAGCTACAACCTTGATAATAAAAACAATCCGAAGCCTGATTATCGCCCAACTTTATTCTGGAATCCGGACCTGAAATTTGAAAATGGGAAAGCAGATATCGATTTTTATACTTCCGATGAACTGGCTCAATATGTAGTTTTTGTGGAGGGAATCAGCAAAAACGGTAAAATATGTTTCGGCACTGCCAGTTTTAAGGTGGGGAAAAAATAGCGAAAGGAAAAGGAGGAAAATGGATAAAACTGCTTGATATAGATGATAGAAGATAAATAGCCATATAATTCTTAAATTTGAAACAATAAAGCAACCTATTAATTCCTACATACAAATTCAAATTTTTTAAACAATTTTCAATGAAAATATCAGTCGTAGGTACCGGTTATGTCGGATTAGTATCCGGAACATGTTTTTCACAAACTGGTGTTGATGTAGTTTGTGTTGATGTGGATGAGCGTAAAATTAACATGCTAAATAATGGCCAGATCCCGATTTATGAACCCGGACTGGAAGACATTTTTAAATACAACGTTGAAAAGGGCCGTCTATCGTTCACTACAAGCCTGAAAGATAGTTTGGTTGACTCCGAAGCAGTATTCATTGCCGTTGGAACGCCTCCTGATGAAGATGGTAGCGCCGATCTGAAATATGTTTTGGGTGTGGCGCGTGAGATTGGCCGCCACCTTGATCATTACATGGTGATTGTGACCAAAAGTACTGTGCCAGTTGGAACTTCCATGAAGGTAAAGGCTGCAATTCTGGATGAACTTAAAAAGCGTGGGACTGATATACCATTCGATGTGGCATCAAATCCCGAATTTCTGAAAGAAGGAAGTGCCGTGGATGATTTTCTGAAACCCGACAGGATTGTCGTAGGAATAGAGTCTCTGGAAGCCGAAAAAACCATGCGTAAATTATACAAGGCTTTCCTGCTGAACGGCCATCCGATTTTGTTTATGGACATTTCCTCGTCCGAAATGACCAAATATGCAGCAAACTCAATGCTTGCCACCAAAATCAGCTTCATGAACGACATTGCCAATCTTTGTGAGTTGGTTGGGGCCGATGTCAGCATGGTGAGAAAAGGTATTGGATCGGATGCCCGGATTGGAAATAAATTTATTTATCCGGGAACAGGCTATGGTGGCTCCTGCTTTCCGAAAGATGTGAAGGCGCTGATACGTTCCGCAGATGAATATGGCCACTCGCTCGATATTTTGAAAGCGGTTGAATCTGTTAATTACCGGCAGAAGGAAGTGCTGGTCAAAAAAATCAAATCACATTTTGGCGACAACTTGAAAGGACTTAAATTTGGAATGTGGGGCTTGGCATTTAAGCCAAAAACCGATGATATGCGTGAGGCGCCATCGCTGGTTATCATTGATAAATTGCTTAAAGAAGGCGCTTCAATAGTGGCTTTTGATCCTGTCGCTCAGGAAGAAGCCCATCGCATTTTGGGCGATTCCATTTCGTATGCCAAAGATGAATATGATGCCTGCATTGATGTTGATGCGCTTGTGATCGTTACCGAATGGGCCGAATTCAGGATGCCAAATTTCAGGGTCATTGAAAAACTGCTTAAAACAAAAACCATATTTGACGGACGAAATATATATGAACCTGAAGAAATGCAGGAACTAAAATTCAATTATTACAGCATTGGCCGTAAATCAATTGTTATCTCAAAATAATCAGGATGAAACGAATACTAGTAACCGGAGGTGCCGGGTTTGTCGGTTCGCACTTGTGTGAACGACTGCTAAATGATGGAAATGAAGTAGTTTGCTTGGACAATTATTTTACGGGCAAAAAACAGAAAATCGTTCATTTGATTGATAATCCGTACTTTGAACTGATCAGGCATGATGTTACGATGCCTTACTTTATTGAAGTTGATGAAATATACAACCTTGCTTGCCCGGCATCGCCGGTACATTACCAGTACAATCCGATCAAAACAATTAAAACCTCGGTAATCGGAGCTGTTAATATGCTGGGTCTGGCAAAAAGGGTAAGGGCCAAAATCTTACAGGCATCTACCAGCGAAGTATATGGTGATCCGATCATTCATCCCCAAACCGAAGATTATTGGGGTCATGTGAATCCGATCGGAATCCGGTCTTGCTATGATGAGGGCAAGCGGTGTGCAGAGTCATTGTTTGTTAATTACCATACTCAGAACAATGTTCGGATCAAAATCATTCGTATTTTCAATACCTATGGGCCCAAAATGGAACCTGACGATGGCCGGGTTGTTTCCAATTTCATTGTTCAGGCTTTGCAAAACCATGATATAACCATCTTTGGTAGTGGGAATCAAACCCGTAGCTTTCAGTATGTGTCTGATTTGGTTGAAGGTATGGTCCGGATGATGGCCACAGGCGACGAATTTACCGGCCCTGTTAACATTGGTAATCCGGGTGAATTTACCATGTTGGAACTTGCTCAGAACATTATAGAACTGACAGGTTCAAAATCGAAAATTGTCTATCTTCCTTTGCCTGCCGACGACCCGACCCAAAGGCAACCGGATATTACGCTTGCCAAGGAAAAGTTAGGTGGCTGGGAGCCAAAGATTCCGCTTCGCGAAGGATTGACAAAGACGATTGAATATTTTGACAAGCTTTTAGTTGAGGCTTGAACGGACAATTTCCAACCTGTTTTTTCAGGAAAGCAGATTTTTATCCGTGCAAATTTTTAATTGGCTGAATTTCTTTTGGGTAAACACACATTCTAAGACAAATAACAACAATATTGGGACAGAGTCGTTATTATTTATTCAAAAGAATCCGTAACACATGCTTAGTAAGATCCATGTTTGTCTATTCTTATTTTTATTGTTTTGTTTTCAGGATATAAGCGCCGAATCAGAATTTTTGAAAATCGAAAAATCGAAAACGGCTACTTTAAGCGGATTTGTAAAGGATGCCAAGACTGGTGAAACTTTAACCGGTGTAGTTATCTATCAGAGCGGAAAGACTAACGTATCTGTTACGACCAATTCCTATGGATATTATTCATTGTCACTACCTTATGACTCGTACGAAATTGTCTTTCAGTTTATGGGATATAAAAATAAAGTGATCGCAGTTGATCTCAATGCCAATAATACCACCAATATTGACCTTGAAGAGCAATCAATCTCACTAACTGAAGTTACAATTACCGGTGATAAGAATAACCACAATGTGGTTTCGCCTGAGGTGATGACTAAATTGAATGTGAAGGAAATTCAAAACATTCCGGTATTATTTGGTGAAAAAGATATTTTGAAAACGATTCAGCTATTACCGGGAATTTCGCCTGTTGGAGAAGGAAACGCGGGCTTTTATATGCGTGGCGGAGGTGCTGATCAGAACCTCATTCTGCTTGATGAAGCTCCGGTTTACAATCCATCTCATTTACTTGGATTCTTTTCCACATTTACTTCAGAGGCAATTAAAGATATTACAGTTTACAAAGGAGGTTTTCCGGCTGAATTTGGTGGACGCTTGTCTTCAGTGGTTGACATTAAAATGAACGAAGGTAACAACAAGGAATTCCATGTTTCAGGAGGTATTGGACTGATATCTTCGAGACTGGCACTTGAAGGTCCGCTATTAAAACACAAAGGATCATTTATGATTACTGCACGAAGAACCTATGCCGACTTATTTCTCAAACTTCTTCCCAGCAAGGGAGCCGATTCTACCGCAAGTAAAACAACCCTGTATTTTTATGATTTAAATCTGAAAGCGAATTACGAGTTTTCAGCAAAAGACCATGTCTATTTTTCATGTTACATGGGAAGGGACAATTTCAATCTTGGCAGTTCGCTGGGTTTAAATTGGGGAAATATTACCGCAACAACCAGGTGGAACCACATTATCAGCAATAAATTATTTTCGAATACTTCGCTGATATTCAGTCGGTACAGCTATAATTTCGATGTCGCTGTTGGTAATAAATCGATGAACGTATTGTCGGAAATTAAAGACTGGAATCTGAAAGAGGATTTCCACTATTATTTGAATTCGAACAACCTGATCAAATTTGGGTTCAATTCGATTTATCACACATTCATTCCAAGCAAGGTTGATAGTTCTTCGTTGTTTAAGGTGAAACCCATGGACAACCGGTATGCATGGGAAAATGCTTTCTATGTTTCGAACGAACAAACCATTTCGAAACATCTGAAAGCTAACTATGGTTTGCGTTATTCAATGTTTAGTTCCATCGGGCCGGGTACGATTTACTCCTACGATCAGGTGTCAGATGTTATTGATTCAGTGAGTTATCCGAAAGGAAAAATATTTAACACATTTGGTGGTTTTGAGCCAAGGCTTCTTGTCAATTACATCATCAACGATTCAAGTTCGGTAAAAGCATCGTATGCCCGCACCCGGCAATACGTTCATTTGTTATCAAACACTACATCTTCAACCCCTTTTGATCTTTGGGTTCCAAGCAATATTAACATACCTCCGGAAATTGCTGATCAATATACCCTGGGTTATTTCAGAAATTTCAAAAACAATATGTATGAGACTTCTGTGGAGCTTTATTATAAAACACTTCAAAACCAGATAGATTACCGGAATGGGGCTAACCTGATATTGAACAACAAGGTTGAAGCGCAGTTGATATTTGGAAAAGGATCGAGCTATGGCGCTGAATTTTATATCAGGAAAAAGTATGGGAAACTGACAGGTTGGGTTAGTTACACCCTTTCGAAAACCCAGCGGCAATTTGATGCAATCAATGGTGGTAAAACCTTTCTGGCCAAACAGGACCGGCCAAATAATATCGCCATTGTGGGCATGTACGAAATCAGTCCTCGTTTAAACTTCTCGGCTACATGGGTTTATTATAACGGAAATGCAGTGACATTCCCCAATGGACGCTATATGGTCGATGGCAATGTGGTGCCTTTTTATTCCGGACGCAATGGTTATCGAATGCCTGATTATCACCGGCTGGATATAGGCCTTACCTGGATTAAAAAGAAAACTGAAAAATTTGAAAGTAGTTGGAATTTCTCAGTTTATAATGCCTATGCACGTGAGAATGCTTATGCTATTAATTTTCAGGTCGATCCAAACGATGCCACTAAAATGCAGGCGGTGCAGTTGTCGCTTTTCCGGATAGTGCCTTCAATTACCTATAATTTTAAATTTTGATGGGAACAAGCGATGCAAACAAAAACTAAAATAACAAGCTGGGTATCACTTTCTGTTGCTGTGTTGATTCTGTCAATATTTGTATTTACCGGCTGTCAGAAAGTAATCAATGTCGATTTGGTTAATGCAGCCCCACAGTTGGTTATTGAGGGTCTGATCACCGACAGCGTTGGCCCATACAGGGTAAGGCTGAGTAAATCCGGAAGTTATTTCAATCAGCCGGTTTTGCCGCCGGTTTCGAAAGCGGTCGTCGTCATTTCAGACAATGTGGGAACGATTGATACACTGAAAGAAAAGATACCGGGCAGTTACTTTACCTCAAAGATTCAGGGAGTACCCGGAAGAACATATACGCTGGAGGTTTTGTCTGAAAATAACAGATACACAGGCTCATCAACGATGTTCAGCCATGTTGGTATTGATTCGTTGGTATTGGGGAAAGATCAATCGCAAAGAATTGGATTCGGTGGAAACGGACAAAATGAAAAACGCGTAGAGGTTCATTGCATTTTTACTGATCCCCACGAAAAAAACTTTTACAGAATCAAGGTAATAACAAACGATACTATCAATGTTGAGAGTTACAGATTGTATGATGACGAATATACCAATGGCGAAAAAACCGACCTTCAGGTTAAACGGGCAAAAGTTGGTGATATCTGCCAAATTGAACTTATATCACTCGATAAATATACCTATGATTACTATAGAACCCTTCGCGATCTGATTCATTCAAATCCAATTTTTGGATCAACTCCGGCGAATCCCAATACCAATCTTACCAATGGAGCATTGGGCTATTTTGGGGCATGTGCCATATCAGCCAAGACCATCATCATCACTGATTCCTTATTCAATAGTGCAAAATAGGCTGGGCGTGACCTCCTTATTTTATATTTGGTAGCTTTCTGTTAATTAAAGTTGTTTTGTTCTATCAAATAACTGCCAGACGACCGTGCCTGATTACTTTTTTTTCACAACTTTATTGCCTAAACTTTAAACCTTTCTGAAATGAAAAAAATGGTATTCATTTTTGCTGCATTGTTGATTTCATCAATTGCGTCGGCACAGGTTCCAAACTTCTCAGGAACATGGAAATTGAACACATCGAAAAGTAAATTGAACGACCAGTTTAGCATGGCTCCCAAAGATCTGATTGCCGCACAAACTGGTAATGATTTTAACCTTGAAAAACACTCCAGCTTTCAGGGGAACGATTTTACAATCAAGGATAAATTTACCTTGGATGGGATAGAGTGCATCAATCGCGGATGGCAGGATACCCGGAAGAAATCGGTAGCTGTTTGGTCTGACGATAAATTATCGCTGACAATTACAAGCAAATTACCCATCGGCGACAATGGTGAAATGACAATTGTTGAAGTATATAAAATGGATGGCGATAATCTGGTGATCCAATCAAGTGCGTCCTCTTCTTTTGGCGACATTGCCGAAACTCAGGTTTTTGACAAACAATAGGTGCGCTGGTATTTTCAGGCACAATTGAAACTTTAACCTGTTGTTTTTTCTAATATTCTCGAGCATAATTACAACTAACCCAATACTCAACAATCATGAAAAATCTTGTTCGTTTTTTATTCATTTTTTTATTTGCAGCATTCTCAGTTCAAACTCTTTCGGCGCAGGATGCAAAGCCATGGTTCCAGGATGGATCGCGGCGCAGACCAATACAAAACCCCAAAGCCAAGGTACTTCCACTCATCAAAGTGAAGGGCAACAAGTTTGTAAACCCGGAAGGAGAAACCATCCTTTTTAAGGGATTGGCTATTTCTGATCCTGACAAACTGGAAAAGCAGGGGCATTGGAGCAAAAGCCATTTCGAAAAGGTAAAGGAAATGGGTGCGAAGATCGTCCGTATTCCTGTTCATCCGATGGCCTGGCGCGAACGTTCGCCTGAAAAATACCTCCTGTTGCTCGATCAGGCTGTTGAATGGTGTACCGATCTAGGAATGTATGTTCTGATCGACTGGCATACAATAGGCAATCTTGAGATGGAGCTTTTCCAGGACCCGATGTACAACACAACGAAGCAGGAAACTTATCAGTTCTGGAGAACCATTTCTCAGCATTTCAGTGGAAACAACACCGTGGCATTTTATGAAATCTTTAACGAACCGACCACTTACCGTGGACAGTTAGGCACCATTAGCTGGTCTGAATGGAAAAAGATCAATGAAAATATTATCAGTCTGATTCGGTCATACGATTCTGAAACGATTCCACTGGTAGCAGGTTTCGACTGGGCTTACGACCTGACCCCAATCATTAACGAACCAATAAATGCTGAAGGTATTGGATACGTTTCGCATCCTTATGACAATAAACGCAAACAGCCATGGGAACCAAAATGGGAAGAAAATTTTGGTTTTGCAGCTGATAAATACCCGGTTGTTGTAACCGAGTTTGGATTTAATCTTCGCCCCGGACAGACAATTGATGCCGATCATTACGGAAACAGAATTGTCAGCTACCTCGAAGGAAGAGGCATCAGTTGGATATGTTGGGTCTATGATGCAGAGTGGGGCCCAAGATTGCTGAAATCATGGGACAAGTATGAGCTTACTGAAAGTGGCGAGTTTTTCAAAAAAGCATTACATGGTGAGTTGGAATTTCAAAATAAAAAGTAAATATGTTTATGTAACGAGCATGTTCGTTGAACACAAACAAGGATGAATATCTCACATGCGAGTTCCATCCAACAATTAAAAAACAAATTATATTCGGATGAAAATTAAATCATTAACTAAAAGTATCCTGATTTTGGCCTTGATGTTTGGAACAATTTCAGGAGTGAGAGCTATTGAACCTGTAAACCCAAAAGCCTCGCCTGAAGCCAAAGCTTTGCTCGAATTGTTCTACCGTATTTCGGGTAAATACACGTTAACCGGTCAGCATAATTATCCAAGTTCAAAGGATGAAAATACGCGGTTTGCTAAAAAATACATCGGAAAAACCCCGGTGATCTGGAGTTCCGACATGGGTTTTGCCAAAAACGGCGATAAAGATTCGTACCTGTCGAGGCCTGATATTGTGAAGGAAGCCATCAAACAACATCAGAAAGGATCGATTATTACACTTTGCTGGCATGCTGTGCCGCCTACAGCCGATGAACCAATCACCTTCCAAACGCAGGGGCCAGCTGTTCCTGATAAGTTGGGAAGTGTTCAGGGTAAAATGCTGGAAGAACAGTATCAGGAAGTTTTAACTCCTGGGACAAGGTTATACAACCGTTGGGCTGCCCAGGTCGATTCGATTGCAGTTTATCTGAAAAAACTTCAGGCAGCAAATGTGCCGGTACTTTGGCGGCCATATCACGAAATGAATGGCGATTGGTTTTGGTGGGGTTGTCGTGTGGGGAAAAACAGCACCATCGATCTGTATCGGCAGTTGTACGACCGGTTGGTAAACTTCCACAAACTGAATAACCTGATTTGGATTTGGAATGTTGACCGCCCCGGTACACCGATCCGTAAATTTTCTAATTTCTATGTTGGCAACCAGTTCCTCGATATTGCTTCGCTGGATGTTTACGGAAGCGATTTCAATCAGGCTTATTACGACAGTTTAAAGGTGTTGGCAAAAGGAAAACCAATTCTTTTCGGCGAAGTTGGCAATCCACCTTCGATGGATGTTTTTGTGCATCAGCCGGACTGGACTTCGTGGGTTGTTTGGGCTGGAATGGTAAGGAACACAAGTAAAAAACAGTATGATGAATTGGTCAATAACCCAAGGATGTTAAGCTTGGAGGATGCTGCTTACTGGGCAGTTGTAAATCCATATCGCAAAGCTTGCGGATTACCTTTGTTGCCGCTGAAAGCAAAATGTCCGGTAAACTATTCAGGAAACTGGGTTTTTAATGAAGCAAAAAGCGATTTCGGGAAAAATGGAACAGGAAACGTTCCTTACGCAATTGAGATTGATCAGGATGGCGACTTACTGCATGTAAAAAGAATGGTAACCGAAGAATTTGGTGATAACCAGTCAATTAAAGAAGATCTGTTACTCGACGGCACTGAAATTAAATCGGTATTGAAGAATTCTCCGCGCGTTTCAACTGTAGGATGGAACACTGATTCAAAATCGGTTAAAATTAATTCATCCGTGAAATTCACCAGAAATGGACAGACTTCTGAAAGGAAAAGCAGCGAAGAGTGGACGCTGTTGGAAAGCAATAAAGTCTTGAAAATTGTGCAAATTTCTTCTGGTTTCAGAAGTGGCGAAACAACGGTCACCTTGGTTTATGAGAAGCAGTAATTTAGAACGATAGCTTGTCAACAGATATTGAAAACCGGTGGTTCTGAAGTAAAACTCAGGGCCGCTGGTTTTTGTTTTGATTCTTGTTCAATAAGGTCGGAGATGCGTTCAACGATATCGCAGCATCAAGCAATTGCATCCGAGCATCAAACAATAGCCTCGGAGCATCAAACAATCGTGTCGGAGCATCAATATATTGCATCAGAGCATCAATATATAGTGACCGAGAGCCAATATATTGTGGCCGAGCATCAAACAATTGCATCAGAGCATCAAACAATTGCAACAGAGCAATACCAATACTTTTGGATAAGCTGACAGAGATTGAAAGTACGATCAATAGATAGATCAGCCTATAAATCAGGTTAAAATCCCTTAAAGTTTGCAGGTTTGCAGGAAACATCCGGTAAAATCTTTTTCATAAAACACTTTTAACAATAAGGATTTGTTTAGACTGTTTTTGTAAATTGCACGATTAAGACATCAATGCTAAAACACAGAATACCAGACATCCAAATTTCAACTTTACGACTTTAAAAATAGATATGGGACGTTCGACTGTTCATTACGCTGACAATAAGACAAACAACGCTTTAAAGAAATTACACAATAAACTTAGACCGGCTGGCACTCCGGTTCAAAGGGTTGAATACATTATCGAGTTACTTTTACTTCGCATTTTTGAAACAAAGATCAAGCAGGACGACGAGTTTAAACCACTTCGGAAACTGTTTTCGGCTGATTACAAATGGGAGAATCCAAAAACAGGAAAAGAAGAATCCAACGAAAATCGTTTATTCTCCTATTTGCCCTCTGTTTCAAACGATCAGATTTTATCTGAATTAAACGACAATTTTTTCCCTTTCTATTCAACCATACTTCACAGTGCAAGAAAGGTTTTTGAAGGAAATTTACCACAGAAAGTACAAGATCAACTGGTTTTGATTGAAGAGGTTTTCAGTAATTCCAATTTCACCAATAATGTAAACAGCGGGAATCTGGGTGAAGTGATCAGTATTATTGCCAACGAAATTGAAGAAAGCCGTTTAATGCAAACTGACTTGCTGGGCGATGCCATTGAATCAGCGTTAAGTGAAACGGGTGGGACGAAAGATATCGGATTGTTTCGCACACCGGACCATATTCGCCAGTTTATGACTGCCTTGGTTGAACCAACTTTTGACGATGTGATTTTTGACCCTGCCTGTGGAACCGGTGGATTTTTATTCGATGCCTTCGAATTTGTGATGCGACGGGTTGACTCCAGTCGTGAATGGCCGGGCGAAAAGGCGCACAGCGAATTACGGGCATGGTTTGATGATTATTTTAAAGCCAATCAAATTGATTTCCCAAGCATTGAACAAACAACACAATTTTACCGTAGTGGCGTTGCCGGAATTGAATATTTGGGCATGATCCGAAAAATGGCAGCAATCAATTTCTATGTGCGTGGTTTAAATCCTGCAAACATTGTACAGGGCGATTCATTGGCTAAATATAATCCGGTAACCGACCATGAAAGTAAATCGGCTGTATTGGCAAATCCTCCTTTTGGTGCGCAACGCGATCAGGAAGCATATCCGGAAGTGTGGAGCGAATACAGCAAAGAATCGGAAACTACCATTTTGTTTGTGAAATTGATGTTCGAACTACTGAAACAGGGCGGACGATGTGCCGTTGTAGTTTCTGAAGGATTTCATACCTGGGACCAGTTTAGCGCAAAGGCATTGCGTAAAATGTTGCTGGACGAAGCTCAACTGAAAGCAGTTATTTCATTGCCACAAGGATTATTTGTGAGCAAAAGTGGACAAGGTCCGAAAACCTCCATCCTGATTTTTGAAAAAGGTGGAAAGACTGACTGGACCTGGTTTTACAAAGCGACCAACGATGGGTACTCCATAGGAACCAATCGTAAAGAGCAAAAAGGTAACCAGTTGGTTGAATGCCTGAAACTGTATCACGGGTTTGTAAAGCATGGCATCAAACCACTCGAAACAAAAAACCAGTTCTGTATTCCTACTGAATGGATAAAAACCCTTGATCCCAGGATAAAAGAAAAAATCCGTACCGAAACACGGGTTGACATGGAGGCAAGAGGACAGATTGAAAGAAAGAAAAAAGCAACTGACCTGAATAAAAAGATAGCTGATAAAAAGCTGACCGAGGAAGAAAAGGAAAATGGATTTGAAAGTATTCGACCAGATGCTTGAGAACCGGATACAGAATGAGATTGCAAAACGAATAGAAAAGGCACACAATTATTCGTTCAATTTAGCCAACTACAAAAGCACAATCAGCGATAGTCAAATTACAGAATGGACTGAAGCGCTGAAACATATACAAGCCAATGGTGCTACTTCGTTGGAAAATATTTATAAAAAACTAAACAACAGCAAGCCCGAAAACATTTTACCCTATCTGCTGAAACTAAATCCGGCCAATGCTTTAGAGGCAGATATTGCCCGTGAATATGTGAGCAATTTGGATAATGAATTGATCACAAAGCATAAAGAATTGAATTTAATTAAAGAAATTCTGAAAAGCGGGGCAAAATATCAAAGGGTCAAATTAGGCACAATGATTTCCTTTCAAAAAGAATTTTTTAACGTCGATGAAGATACAATCTATAAGAGAGTTACTTGCAAATTAAGAGGACAAGGCATTCAGTTAAGAGATAAAGTTCTTGGTAAGGATTTAAAAACCAAACGCCAACAAATTGTCTGTCCTAATCAACTTTTAGTAGCTGAAATGGATGCGAAATTTGGAGGTTATGGCATTGTTCCCGATGAATGCGAAAATGCAATAGTTAGCTCACACTACTATTTATACAGTATTGATGAAGTTGAACTTTTGCCTTCATTTCTTGGTGCAATTCTTCAAAGTCAAGAAATATTGACTCAAATTAAAACTTTTGTAAAGGGCACTACTAACTATTCTGCGATTAGAGGGGCTGATTTTCTCGAAATCGAAATCCCTCTGCCTCCAATTGAAGAACAAGCTCTAATTGTTACCCAAATGGAAAGACAAAGAGTCATTATTGAAAGTGTGGAAAAGCTTTTGAAAACTGGGAGGTACCTGCAGATATATTTAATAATACGGAAGGTAAAACTGCTTATGTTATGGCTGATGTTTGTAAATTCACTGGAGGTTCACAACCACCTAAGGACGAATTTATACATGAACCTCAAGATGGTTATATCAGATTGGTTCAGATAAGAGATTTTAAATCAAATACTAATATCACATTCGTTCCCCAAAAATCTGTCACAAAATTTTTTAATGAAAACGACATAATGATAGCACGATACGGCCCTCCGGTGTTCCAAATATTAAGAGGAATGTCTGGTGCATACAATGTTGCATTAATGAAAGCATTACCAAACGAGGATGTTGTTTTAAAGGATTATTGGTTTTATTACTTACAAAATCCAGTTATTCAAAATTTTGTAATTGACAGTTCGCAAAGAACCGCAGGTCAGTCAGGTGTTAACGTTGACCATCTCTACACATTTCAAGTATTTTTGCCTGATAAAACTGAACAACAAAAAGTTGTTAATGAATTGAATGCCAAAATGTTTGTATTAGAAGGCTTACGCAAGATGAAGTCAGAAGCAGAAAAGAAAATAGAGAAGATATTGGAGGACGTTTGGGGTGTAGAAAACTAATGAACTAAAATTAACTGTATGATTCCTGTTGTACACACACATTGGTTGAACAAGGAAGTGGAGACCGACGGGCACAGCCCGATGTACTTTCTATGCGACGATGGGAACTATTATTACTGCAAATACCGAACACAATTTAAACCCGAAGAGTTAGATTGTTTGGTGTACGAGATTGTTTGTCAATTTTTACTCAAAAGGCTGCAAATCCCAACTCCCGATATTGCTTTGGCAGTGATCGAAAAAGACAGCTACGACATTAAGAAATTGCACAAAAACAGGCGGTATGTTCATCCCGGAATTACTTGTTTTGGCTCAAAAGAAGCGCCCAATACCGTGCTGGTTTCAGGAATTCAGAGCATTTCTAAAAAAACGCAGGCAAACAAATTCGAGAACATATACGATTTGCTCAAAATAGCCATGTTCGACCTTTGGATCGAAAACGACGACAGGGGAAGAGGGGCAAAAGAGAATTACAATTTGTTGCTTCAGTCCATTCAGGTTCGAAACGGTGAAACTGGAAGAACATCTGCTAAACTACACTGGCTGGCATTTGACCATGCTTTCGCATTCGGCGGAGTAAATTGTTTACGAACCTTCAACGAAACAACTATGCCATCAACTGCGTTTAAGTTAATTGAGAGCCAATATTTTAAATCCTTTAAAAAATATTTAATCCTTCTGTTTATGTAAGTATTATCGAAAATTTTTTAGCTTTGCAATCCTATGAAATTGAATCTATCATACAATCAGTCTTTGCGCAGATACCTGTAGGGTGGGAAACACCGAAAAATTTAGGTGAACGTATCATTACGTTTCTTTCCGATTCAAAAAGAATACGTTTGGTCAAACAACTAACAATGCACTCACTTAAAAACTAACATCATGAAATCATTCTTTATTCCTACATACTTAAAAATTGGTAAATTAAGCGAAGAAAAATTATTGGTTGGATTAATTGCCGTTACACCGCAAAGTGTTCAGGTAAAATATTCAGCTAAACGGATACAGCTATGCGCACAGGTTGTTAGTCCTGAATATGCTCACTTGGCAAAAGAAATTCTGCAACAGATTCAAAATAAAGCTTCAGAAGTAAATGCGTTGTTAAACAAAAGCGACGAAATCCATTTTGAGAATAACCACGTTTTCAATTCAGATTATTTTGAATATTTAAAGAAATACAGTCAGAATACCATAGTTTTTGGCAATCTGGAAGTATTTAGCGCTAATCATACATCTGCATTCTTGAGTTTATATGAAAATCTCATGAATGAAATGCCAGAGCTTGTTAAAACTGCAAAAAGCAATTTTCATACAAAAGTAAAAAGCAATTTTAAGGCAAGCGGAATAGAAGATAAGGCTGATATTGAATTCAAGATAAGTCCTGCTCAATTAGCCGGTTTATACAACGACATGACTGTGTCGCTTATATCCAAAAATGGGAGTATTTTTGCAGTTGAAGCGATTGACTTTAACAATGGAATTTCTGCGCTCACCAATTCATTAAATGCGTTTGATGTTTTAATAAGCTCACTGAATCAATTTTCAAAAGATCACAAGTTAAAACCCGGAACCTATCAGATACTAAATTCGATACCCAAATCAGGTTCGGAACAGGAAAAGCTTCTGAATCACATCTTTAAATTCAAAAAGGGTATCTATAAAGTTATGCCGGAAGATTCGATAGAAGAGATAACAAATAAAATAAAATCAGGTAATTTCCAGAAGTTCTCCTCCCTCTTATAAATACCTGATGGCGAAAATTAACGAAGCTACCTCTACCGATTTGCCAATCATTCTAAAACTCATTAATGATTACGGTTGGAAAATTGAAGATACATTGCTGTATCAGCAGCAATATGATTTACCGGAACAGCTTAAAAAAGAATATACCAAACCGTTTATTAAGCCTGACATTGTATTACAGGACATGAATGGTGAGATATTGGCGGTAATAGAAAACAATCTGGACAAAGAAAACAAAGACCTTTTAAAGCTTCGAACAGTTGTCACCCACCTTTTAAAACCAAGGTTTTTATACGCTTGCAGTGCTCAACGCATCCTGTTTTACGACAATGCCTGGCGGGGTTTAGATGCCGGTGAATTTAAGCAGGTCAATGGCTTCATGACTCTGGAAGAAATGAAGCTTAAAATTGAGCAGCAAAAGAAAATTGCCTCTAATCGTGAAATAACCATCGACACAACTATCGCCGGAGGATACGACCCCATTGTTGGAAAAGAACGATATTACCAATTGCAGTGCATCCGGACAATTATTGAGAATTACAAAGCAGGCAAACAAAAAATGCTGATTCACATGGCAACCGGATTGGGAAAAACCCGAACAGCAGTTGCATTAGTCAAAGCATTATTGAGCCATAGCCTTGCCAAACGCATTCTTTTTGTGGTTGACCGCCGAATGTTAGCTAAGCAGGCTATTGATGATGGGTTTTCACTGATTAGCAAGGAATATCCGAGTAGTTGGATCACCACATCAAGTTTCCGATCGAGAAGACATACCAATATCCACGTAGTTGTTATTGATACGTTGGAATTAATACACAGCGATTTACCTTCGAATTTCTACGATTTAATCATTGTTGACGAGTGTCACCGGAGTATCAATGTAAACCGGAAACTGATTTTCGATCATTTCCTTTGTCCACGAATAGGCTTAACTGCAACTCCCCGGATTGCAGTATCTAAGGCCGGAGAAGAAGCCGATGAAGAAGATTTGGCCATACTCGATACCTACAAGCTTTTTGGTTGTGAAACCGGCGAACCCGACTTTGAGTTTGATATGGGTAGAGGGATTAGTGAAGGTTTTCTTGCTCCTTACAAACCAATTGAGTTAATATCATCATTAGTTGCTGAAGCCGAAAAGAATGGGATTGAGTTTGACCATGTGCTTGATCCGCAGGAAAAATACCTCATTGCATTAGGAGCGAAAAAGAAACTAAAACTGGAACAGCTGAATCGCAAATACGTTTCGGAAGAAAACTGTTTGCGCATTGCAGAAGAGTTGAAGAAAAATACTCAATGGGGTGAAAAAGTAATCGTATTTGGTGTAGGTCAAAATCATTGTATTGAATTGGCAAAAGCCATCAATAAAGTATTTGACACTAGACTTTATATAGATTAATTTTATAATGTGTTATTTTTCAGTGTAATTCTAAAATTGTGTAAACCACAGGCGAGTTCCATGATCAGGTCATCGAATCCCTCTTTGTGGCAGCGCAAACGATCTTTGA
>Ga0209124_10000205_pt1 | contig 42364 bp, 29 predicted proteins | sample BarGraIncu01122A_FD_184502 | JGI IMG/M metagenome (GOLD analysis project Ga0209124, IMG submission 184502) | Arctic peat soil microbial communities from Barrow, Alaska - Barrow Graham LP Incubations 011-22A (SPAdes) (version 2) | ecosystem: Environmental > Terrestrial > Soil > Wetlands > Peat...
ATAGGGACCGAACTGTCTCACGACGTTCTGAACCCAGCTCGCGTGCCACTTTAATGGGCGAACAGCCCAACCCTTGGGACCTTCTCCAGCCCCAGGATGTGACGAGCCGACATCGAGGTGCCAAACCGCTCCGTCGATATGAGCTCTTGGGAGCGATCAGCCTGTTATCCCCGGCGTACCTTTTATCCTTTGAGCGATGGCCCTTCCATGCGGAACCACCGGATCACTATGCCCTACTTTCGTACCTGATCGACTTGTCAGTCTCACAGTCAAGCTCCCTTGTGTCATTGCACTCTACAGACGGTTACCAATCGTCTTGAGGGAACCTTTGGAAGCCTCCGTTACTCTTTTGGAGGCGACCACCCCAGTCAAACTACCCACCACACATTGTCCCCTCTCTCGAGGGTTAGGTTCCAGATAAGCAAAGGGACGTATTTCAAGGATGACTCCACGATTCCTAGCGAAACCGCTTCGTAGTCTCCGTCCTATCCTACACATCACTTACCCAGAATCAATGTGAAGTTGCAGTAAAGGTGCACGGGGTCTTTCCGTCCCGTTGCGGGTACTCGGCATCTTCACCGAGACTACAATTTCACCGAGCTCATGGCTGAGACAGTGCCCAGATCGTTACACCATTCGTGCAGGTCGGAACTTACCCGACAAGGAATTTCGCTACCTTAGGACCGTTATAGTTACGGCCGCCGTTTACTGGGGCTTCGATTCAATGCTTCTCTTGCGATGACATCCCCTCTTAACCTTCCAGCACCGGGCAGGTGTCAGGCCATATACATCATCTTTCGATTTAGCATAGCCATGTGTTTGTGATAAACAGTCGCCTGGGCCTTTTCACTGCGGCCGGCATTGCTGCCGGCGCCCCTTCTCCCGAAGTTACGGGGCGATTTTGCCTAGTTCCTTAGCCATGGATCACTCGAGCGCCTTAGGATTCTCTCCTTGACTACCTGTGTCGGTTTGTGGTACGGGTTCATAATACCTGAAGCTTAGAGGTTTTTCTTGGAAGCCTTTAGGATCACTATCCGATTGCCCGAAGGCTCTCGGTACTGTCAGGTTTCGGCTCAACCGGCGGATTTACCTACCAGTCTCAACACCTACGCCCTTTAACGTGCTATTCCGTCAGCACGCGGATCTTTCATCACTCCGTCACCCCATCGCAGTATTATAAAGTATTGGAATATTAACCAATTGTCCATCGAATACACCTTTCGGCTTTTCCTTAGGTCCCGACTAACCCTGATCCGATTAGCGTTGATCAGGAAACCTTAGTCTATCGGCGAGGAGGTTTCTCACCCCCTTTATCGTTACTTATGCCTACATTTGCTTTTCCAAACGCTCCACCGCTCCTTACGAAACGGCTTCAACGCGGTTTGGAATGCTCCCCTACCAGTGTACAATTTAATGTACAATCCAAAGCTTCGGTGATATACTTAATGCCCGATTATTATCCATGCCCGATCGCTCGACTAGTGAGCTGTTACGCACTCTTTAAATGAATGGCTGCTTCCAAGCCAACATCCTAGCTGTCTAAGCAATCAGACCTCGTTAGTTCAACTTAGTATATACTTGGGGACCTTAGCTGTTGGTCTGGGTTCTTTCCCTCTCGGACACGGACCTTAGCACCCGCGCCCTCACTCCTGGTGAGCATCTTGCAGCATTCGGAGTTTGTCTGGATTTGATAGGCGGTGAAGCCCTCGCATCCAATCAGTAGCTCTACCTCTGCAAGACTCGTAACCAAGGCTGCACCTAAATGCATTTCGGGGAGTACGAGCTATTTCCCAGTTTGATTGGCCTTTCACCCCTACCCACAGTTCATCCAAGAACTTTTCAACGTTAACTGGTTCGGTCCTCCATCCCGTGTTACCGGGACTTCAACCTGACCATGGGTAGATCACAAGGTTTCGCGTCTAGCGCCACTGACTTTACGCCCTATTCAGACTCGCTTTCGCTTCGACTCCGAATCTTAAATTCTTAATCTTGCCAGTGACGACTAACTCGTAGGCTCATTATGCAAAAGGCACGCAGTCACCACACGAAGTGGCTCCTACAGCTTGTAGGCGCACGGTTTCAGGTACTATTTCACTCCGCTGTTCGCGGTTCTTTTCACCTTTCCCTCACGGTACTAGTTCACTATCGGTCTCTCAGGAGTATTTAGCCTTACCGGATGGTCCCGGCAGATTCAGACAGGATTTCACGTGTCCCGCCCTACTCAGGATACTGCTAACTCGTTAACTCTTTACGTGTACCGGACTTTCACCTTCTACGGTTGTTCTTTCCAAAACATTCCACTTAAAGTTAACTCATATATCGCAGTCCTACAACCCCAATATTGCCGAAACAACATTGGTTTAGGCTGTTCCCTTTTCGCTCGCCACTACTAAGGGAATCACTTTTGTTTTCTTTTCCTCCGGTTACTTAGATGTTTCAGTTCACCGGGTTGACCTCCGACATAATCGGATACTCTATTGCTAGAGTGGGTTGTCCCATTCGGATATTTACGGATCAAAGGTTATTTGCACCTCCCCGCAACTTTTCGCAGCTTATCACGTCCTTCATCGTCTCTGAGAGCCAAGGCATTCCCCGTACGCCCTTATTAACTTTCTTCTATTATTATACTTACAGGTTAATCTTAACTTCTATTTATTTTTCCCAATATGTCAAAGAACTTTACCCTAATTTACCATTTAATGATTTACTATTTACCATTAAACGTAAACGGATTACGTGGATATTTATGGAATCGAACCATAACCGTATGCGCCACCGCATATCCTTTCATTCCAGTATTTTAAGAACTTCTTTTGTGCTTTTGTTTTTTTGATCTTCTTATTCTCTCGATGTACTTTTTGTACTTCTTTTTTTGGTGGAGAATAAGGGAGTCGAACCCTTGACCCTCTGCGTGCAAGGCAGATGCTCTAGCCAACTGAGCTAATCCCCCGGTTGTGAAGATTAGAATTTTAGAATCCTGAAGATTAGAATGGAATCTGCACTGCTGCATCTTCATTTTTAATTCTAATATTCTACCACTCTAATATTCTGACATTCCTGTAGTCCCGCCCAGATTTGAACTGGGGACCCCTACATTATCAGTGTAGTGCTCTAACCAACTGAGCTACGAGACTGTGTGTGTTGAATCGCTTCTGGCTTTTGGCTTTTCCGCTTTCCCGCTTCACGCTCTCAGCTCTGAGGCTTTCGCTTCACTTTAATATTTTAAAAAAGGAAAAGGCAAACAAGTTGTTTTCGTTTGTAGTTCTTTCGTAACGTCAAGCTCCAGAAAGGAGGTGTTCCAGCCACACCTTCCGGTACGGCTACCTTGTTACGACTTAACACCAGTTACTAGTTTTACCCTAGGCCGCTCCTTGCGGTTACAGACTTCAGGTACCCCCAGCTTCCATTGTTTGACGGGCGGTGTGTACAAGGCCCGGGAACGTATTCACCGCATCATGGCTGATATGCGATTACTAGCGAATCCAGCTTCACGAAGTCGGGTTGCAGACTTCGATCCGAACTGAGACCGACTTTAGAGATTAGCATCCAGTCACCTGGTAGCTGCCCTTTGTATCGGCCATTGTAACACGTGTGTAGCCCTGGACATAAGGGCCGTGCTGATTTGACGTCATCCCCACCTTCCTCACACCTTACGGTGGCAGTCTCGCTAGAGTCCCCGGCTTGACCCGCTGGCAACTAACGATAAGGGTTGCGCTCGTTATGGGACTTAACCCGACACCTCACGGCACGAGCTGACGACAACCATGCAGCACCTTGTAGATCGTCCGAAGAAGGACTGCTTTCACAATCTGTCGCTCTACATTTAAGCCCAGGTAAGGTTCCTCGCGTATCATCGAATTAAACCACATGTTCCTCCGCTTGTGCGGGCCCCCGTCAATTCCTTTGAGTTTCAACCTTGCGATCGTACTCCCCAGGTGGCTCACTTAATGCTTTCGCTTGGCCGCTTGCTGTGTATCGCAAACAGCGAGTGAGCATCGTTTACGGCGTGGACTACCAGGGTATCTAATCCTGTTCGCTCCCCACGCTTTCGTGCATCAGCGTCAGTAACAGTTTAGTAAGCTGCCTTCGCAATTGGTGTTCTGTGTAATATCTAAGCATTTCACCGCTACACTACACATTCCGCTTACCTCAACTGTACTCAAGCTCTTCAGTATCAATGGCAATTTTACCGTTAAGCGGCAAGATTTCACCACTGACTTAAAGAGCCGCCTACGCACCCTTTAAACCCAATGAATCCGGATAACGCTTGCATCCTCCGTATTACCGCGGCTGCTGGCACGGAGTTAGCCGATGCTTATTCATACACTACCGTCGGGCTCGAACACGTTCGAGTTTTTCTTGGTGTATAAAAGCAGTTTACGACCCATAGGGCCTTCATCCTGCACGCGGGATGGCTGGTTCAGGCTTGCGCCCATTGACCAATATTCCTCACTGCTGCCTCCCGTAGGAGTCTGGTCCGTGTCTCAGTACCAGTGTGGGGGATCATCCTCTCAGAACCCCTAGACATCGTAGCCTTGGTAAGCCGTTACCTTACCAACTAGCTAATGTCACGCATGCCCATCTTTAACCGCCGGAGCTTTATCTTCCAATCCATGCGGATCAAAAGAACTATGAGGTATTAATCCACATTTCTATGGGCTATCCCTCAGTTAAAGGTAGGTTGCATACGCGTTACTCACCCGTGCGCCACTCTCATGGGAGCAAGCTCCCAATCCCGTTCGACTTGCATGTGTTAGGCCTCCCGCTAGCGTTCATCCTGAGCCAGGATCAAACTCTTCGTTGTATTATAAAAGTTAAATATTATCCAGCTCTATGACGTTAACTCAATTTTCTACTTGCGTAACCTTCCTTGTTTTACCTTTTCCCAATATTTTCAATGAACTCTTCCGTCTTTCGACTATGTTTTCATCATCTTATCTCTACCTCTTGCGAAGTGATTTTCAATGACTAAATTCAATCTTGTTGTTAGAACTCTTTTCGTTTTCGCCTCATCTGCGCTGATCTGTTCTCAGCGCCTGTTTCAGCGGGGTGCAAAGTTAAGAAGCTTTTTTAATTCACCAAAATTTTTTAAACTTTTATTCTTCTTTTTTTCTCTCGTTTGTCTGGCTTTATTCTTATTCTATCTCTCTTCTCAATCCCTAAAACCTCCCTGATCTCTCAGTTCCCAAACTCAAGCTTTACTCCCATTCCTGTCGATGAACTCTTCCGTTTTTAGCGGCTGCAAAGGTAATCGTCTTTTCTAAAATTCCAAACACTTTTTAAAGTATTTTGAACTTTTTTTCAGCACCCTCTTCAACCTTTTCAACTAATACCCTACCGTCGCCGGTAACGTGCCTCCCGTTCAAAGCGGCTGCAAATATAGACAAGCTTTTCCCTTGTGCAAACCTCACATGTGTTTTTTGGAGAAATAATCTTCACGATCCTTTATTCATTTTTGAAAACCAGACAATTAACTTCAAAAAGCAGTGTAAACTTAAAGTTAAATGGGAGTGTCCGGCTCAGGGAATAGTGGATAAACTGGCGGTTATAGTTGATTCTTATTACATCTAACCGTGTTTATATATTCATGCAATACGTTTCATTTCGCAAAGTCAACGAATATAAACTTTAGTCCTGCGGTCAATAACACAAAAAACAAACAAGTAATTATTATCTTATTATTAAACTTCATTGTCCCTAGATACGAGCCTATTAGACCACCAATGAGAACCGCAATAATCCAGTAAAAGAAATTGTTGTAGTCAATTTTATGAAGTGCAGTAATGTGTCCAGCCAAAGCTGCCAAAGAATTCAATAGAATAAACAGAGCAGCTACACCTGAGGTATTCTTCACAGTTGTCCAGTTTGCCATTATAATGATTGGTGAAAGAAAAATTCCACCTCCAACGCCGATAAGTCCGGAAAGAAGTCCGATAATTGCACCAATACTCAACCCCCAATGCAATGACATTGTCTTGGTAGATGTTGTCGGTGTCTTGATATATTCTCTGATCACTAGCATAATAGCTGAAACAATGAGGAAGAATCCTGCAAATAGCTTGAAATATTTCGGGCTAATTGAAATATAACCACCTAAAAATGCCATTGGCAATGCCGTAATTATAAATGAAATAAATATTTTTCTATCGAAGCGTCCCGCATTAATGAAATTGATTGAAGCGATACAAGCAACAACTATATTCAGAATAAGTGAGGTCGGCTTAATTGACTCAGGAGCAAAGGACAATAATGCCATTACAGCAAGGTATCCGGAAGCTCCCGCGTGTCCTACGGAAGAATAAAGTGTCGCTATAACCAGAAACAGAATAAAGGTCAATATAAAAAAGCTCAATGTCATATTGTACTTTTAATTTCTAAACAACTCTCCACCCAGCCTTTCAGTGATGAAACAAAACTGATCATCCTTCCAACATCTTCATCTGTAGGTACAATTACAGGAGCAACTTCAAGTGAGCAGAAATTCATAAACCGGTTCATAAACCGAACATCAGCCTGAAATTCCTCCGGTACTTCATACAACTTCTTCAACTCGCGAAACATGCCCGAAATGCTCGCATGTTCAGGAATGAACCCGGTTTTCATCAATACGCAGGTCATGTAGTTTTCAATTGACATGGCTACTACATTATATATCACCAAATTCCCCAGTGTCTTTTTTTGTGATGCCCCTATTGCCGCTTTGTAATAATCAGCAGCCTCCGTATAATAACTTTTCCATTCCATAATGCTGATATTTAAGATTCGTGATTGTTCAGATTGTTTGCCAGGATGATTAATTCGTCCATACGAAGGCTTTGCTTCTTACTTAATGCCATTGCTTTAACCTGCTCTGTTAAGTGAACTGCTTTTTTCTCATTCATGTACACGTTTTGCTTTTCCAGAATATGCCGGATAATTGCAGTTCCTGAATGCCTGCCAATAATCATTTCGGTTGACCGGCCAATTTCTTCAGGATGGAAAGGCTGATAACTCAACTCATTCTCTATCAGGCTACGGCAGTGAATTCCAGACTCATGCCTGCAAATCATTTCACCGGTAATTGGTTTCGATGCGTGGATTTTTCGAAACGAAACCTCGGCCACATATCGGCAAATTTCCTGAATTTGAGATAGATTAATACCTGTGCTGACGTTGGCACTTACTTTCATTGCCACTGCCAACTCTTCCAGACAGGCATTTCCGGCGCGTTCGCCCAAACCATTGATGGTTGCACTGACCGATTGAGCTCCCGACAAAAAAGCACTCACCGAATTGGCTGTTGCCATGCCCAGGTCGTTGTGCCCATGAAATTCGAAATCGACAAACGGAAAACGTTCAGTGACAGACAAAAACAATTCGGCCACCGAAAACGGGTTCAAAATGCCAACCGTGTCGGCCAAACGAATGCGATCGACACCTTCGGCCAAACAGGCTGCGATAAATTCGAACAGAAATTCGCGATCGGCGCGGCTTGCATCCTGGGCACCAATAGCTACAAACCCGAAAAACCTTCGCGAAAGCGCTACCATCTGAGGCATTTGTTTGAGCACCCATGCCCGGCTTCGCCCAATTGCTGACAATTGAATGTCGGAAACCGGAAAAGAAATATTGATACGACCTGCACCTGTACGGGCTGATGCCACTATGTCGCATTCCTTGGCGCGCGCCCAACACAGGGAATCGAAGCGAAATCCGGAGCGGATAATTTCACAGATCATTCGTTGCTCCTCCTCTCCCATTGCCGGTGTCCCAACTTCAACTTCTTTTACTCCGGCTTGTTCGAGTAAAGCAGCAATCCGGAGCTTTTCTTCCAAAGTAAACACTACCCCAGGAGCCTGCTCGCCATCACGAAGGGTGGAATCGATGATCAAGCCTCCCCCTACCCCCTCCAAAAGAGGGGGTGAAAAACCAGCACTCGTATGTTTTCGCGTTGACATTTTGTTTAAGTTTTAAGTGTTCAAACCTTCCTTTTTTTCACGCTCCATTCTTTCTTCCCTCTTGGGGAAGCTTGCCTGAATAGTCGGAAAGTGGTCAGGGAGGGGGCTTTTAAGTCTCCCCTTCGGGGAGATTTAGAGGGGCTTTTTATTCGCTGATCAGATATTCCTCAACGACGTTTCCTTCTTCCAAAGCATCGAGTATCTCGTCGATGCGGTCGGTGGTGATGGCTCCGTACCAAAAGTTGTTTGGCTGAATAACCATAACCGGCCCCTGGGAGCATACATTTAAACAGGCAGTTGATGAAACTGCGGCATCAATTCCGTGATCGGCGCACTCTTCGGTGACGTACTGAATAAATTCGGCTCCTCCGTTTTTGTTGCAAAATCCTTTGGCATCGCCGGCAACCCTATATGAGTTGCAAATCAAAATATGGTAATCTGGTTTTTTCATTGTTTTTAATTTAGAAGCCTCCCCCAACCCCCTCCAAAAGAGGGGGCTTAAAAACAGGGATGCGTAGATTTATATTTTGGTGTTTATTTCAACACATTAAAATCCTGAACTTTCACTACCCAAAAGTCTCCCCTTGGGGAGATTTAGAGGGGCTTTTAGCAACCAGTAGCTTTTCCGGTGCAGACAGCTCCGCATTTGAAAACATCGGCCTTTTTCACGGTGCGCAGTTCTTTACCTTTATATATAGCGTCCAATCCTTCGTCGATCAGTCCTGTCATTTCCACGATACGGATGCCGGTTCGACCAATGGTTGCCGATGGACTTTGCCCGATTCCTCCGACTAATAGCGCCCGACAATCATTTAAAAGTTCAGCAAGCTTTTCCCATCGTTTATTTCCAATTCCTGAAGGAGGTGTTTTGCGTTGCTCAACCATTCGGTAACCATTGTGTGTTTCGCGGAAAACATATAAACTGTCGGCTTCACCCAAATGCTGATTGACCAGCATTCCTTCGTAACTGGCCACGGCCACAAAAGGTCGGTTTTCGTCAGTTTCAACCGAAAGATTAATTACTTCAGACATGATTTTCTTAGCTTCCAGATCATCTTCACCGAGTAATCCAACGGCATCGGCACGGCAACGGGCACAATGTGTCATGGGTTTCAGGTGTTTGGCAATTTTCAAGCGGATCTCGCGCATGGTGAGCATATCGGGCTCTTTCAGGTTTTCGTATAGTGTGTCGGCAACCGGAAACAATGGAATGGCATTCATCAGTTCGGCTCCAAGCTCTTTTGCTTTTTCGGCTACACTTTCAACCGAATGATCGTTAACTCCCGGAATCACAATGGTATTGATCTTCACGGTTATTCCGAATCGTCTCAACATTTTAATCGCGACCAACTGATTCTCCAGTAAAACGTCTGCAGCTGCTTTACCCACGTAGCCATGGTTTCCAAACCGAGCCCATTTATATATACCCTGAGTTACATCAGTGTCCAAGGAATTCATCGTAATCGTAACATGACTCACTCCCAACTCGGCCAATTCTTCGACAAAAGGAGCGACATTCAGTCCGTTCGATGAAAGACACAGTATCATTTCAGGAAAATGCTGACGAACCAAACGCAAAGTAGTCATCGTTTCTGTTGGATTGGCAAACGGATCACCAGGACCTGCAATTCCTACAACCGACAAATTGGGCATTTTTTCTTTCAATTTAATCAAATACGCCAATGCCTGTTCCGGGGAAAGGATTTCGCTGGTTACGCCGGGGCGGCTCTCGTTGACACAGTCGTAATCGCGTTTGCAATAATTGCATTGAATGTTGCATTTGGGGGCAACGGGCAGATGAACCCTGCCATATTTGCCTTTCGCTTCGATGTTGAAGCACGGATGTTTTTCGAGATCTATCATAGCGTTTTCTTTTTTGTTGATCCGGTGACTGGAGTTCATCGGATCAATGTGATTTTTATTCCAGTTTCTTTTTTCTGAAGATTTTCTCTATTCCGTCCGAAACAAGATTGTCTCTCTTTTCAATACTTTACCGCGGGCGAGTAATCACTTCTTTCGTTTACCCGGGGTGGCGTTCGTTCCTCACTTGCCCCGGGCTATTGATATTCAACCCTTTCAGAGTAATTACATATATTTATATCCAACAGCAGAGTTATCTTGTTTGTAACCGATCAGCGTATTGGTGATCTGGTCGAACAATTCCTGGGTTCCGGCATAACCGAGGTGTTTGATCCGTTGTCCACCTATGCGGTCGTGAATTGGGAAACCGCAGCGAACAATCGGAATGTTCAAATCGCGGGCGATGTAATAAGCTTTGCTGTTTCCAATCAGGATGTCGGGTTTGTTTTCGGCACACCATTCATGAATCAGTTCATAGTCCCAGCCATTTTTAACCAAAATGGTGTCGGTGTTCTCCGGACAATATTTTTTGATTTCCGATTCCAGGTGGCTACTTTCACCTCCTGAAGCTGCAAGCACCACTTCAATTCCAATTTCGTTCAGGAATGCAGCAATACCAACCACAAAATCTTCTTCACCAAAAATCACTGCCTTTTTTCCGAAAATGTATTTGTGTCCGTCAACATAAGAGTCGATCAGGCGGCCACGTTCTTTTTTATATTTCAGCGGAATTTCTTTTCCTGAAACTTCTTTCAGCGTGTCGAAAAACTTATCGCACGAGCTCACCCCGATCGGCATCGGCATGCGGCGATTTTCGACACCAAACGTATTTTCTAAATAATCGCCAGCAGAAGTTGCCTGCGCATTGTTTTTAACCCGGCCGGCCAGACTGCCTTTATTCAGAATAGTTCCAAATTCGATGGAAGCAAGGGCCGAACCGCATTTTTTAACCGATTCGATTGGAGTTCCGCCATCAGGAATGCGTTTGTAGGCATCCCAAATCGGGTTATCGAGTGTTTCAGAATAATCAGGTAATAATATATAGTCAATCCCGAAATCTTCGAGAATGGTTTTGATCTGGCGTAAATCTTCAGGAGAAACAAAACCCGGAAAAATATTGAGGTGTTCGCCAATTTCGCCGGTTTCGGCCATCGACTTTACAATTCCGGTAACAGCTTCGTGGAAACCGTCGATATGCGATCCCTGGTAACTTGGGGTAGAGGCGGCAACAAAATGAGGGAGTTGCTTGTCGCCTGACAGTTCTTTGTATGTGCGAATGTATTGTTTCACATCGTCGCCAATGGTTTCGCTCAGGCAGGTCGTTGTAATGCCAATAACTTCAGGTTCATACTGATTGATTACATTGCTGATGGCGGCATGACAATTGGCTCCGCCACCAAAAATAGTTGCTTCTTCGCTGAAGTTGGAGGAGGCAATATCAACAGGTTCCTTGTAATGACTGATCAGGTAGCGGCGAATATAAGTAGCACAGCCCTGTCCTCCATGAATAATCGGAACACATCCGCGAATGCCTTTAAAAGCTACACTTGCTCCGAGTGGAGCGCAAAGTTTGCAGGCGTTGCGGGTTGATTTAAATGAAGCCTCCCCCGCCCCCGCCGAAGGAGGGGTGAAAGAACCGGTATGCGTAGTTTTATCATTTGATATTGGAGTATTCATAATTATAAGTTTAAATGTTCAGAATTTCCACAATCCAAAAGTCTCCCCTTTGGGGAGATTTAGAGGAGCTTGGTTTATTTTTTCATAAACTTCCAGACTGGACTGCAAACCGATGCGTGAACTTCTTTCGCGAAATTCAACATGCCTTCGTAGCCGGCCAGGGCTTCTTTTCGTTCGTGGTTGTGATCGCAGAAACCTAATCCGAGTTTGTAAGCAATGGGTCGTTCCTTAACTCCTCCAATAAAAAGATCGGCTCCGGTTTGTTTCACAAATTCTGAAAGTTCATTGGGGTTCGAGTCGTCAACGATGATTGTTCCCTCATCGCACAGCTCTTTTAGTAAATTGTAATCGTCCTGATTTCCGGTTTGCGAACCGACCACCACGGTTTTCATGCCGAGTAACCGCAATGCTTTTACCAGCGAGATGGCTTTAAATGCACCGCCAACATAAATAGCAGCCTTTTTGCCTTCCAGTTTTTTGCGGTATTCCTGAAGTGCTGGCAATAATTTACTGATTTCTTCTTTCACCAGTTCGCGAGCTTTCTCCATCATTTCGTCGGATTTGAAGAAACGGGCCACTTCGTAGAGCGCATCCGACATGTCTTCGATTCCGAAGTAGGAAACTTTCATAAACGGAATGCCGTACTTTTCCTTCATATCCTTGGCCAGGTAAATCATTGAACCGGAACACTGAACCACATTGAGTTTCGCGTTATGGGCTTTTCGAATATCATCGATTCGGCCATCGCCTGTCATGCAGGCAACCATGTTGACACCCATTCTCCGGTAATATTCAGCAAGCATCCAAAGTTCGCCGGCCAGGTTAAAATCGCCGAGAATATTGATGCTGTATTCAGGAACTTCTGTCTTATCATCTGTTCCAATCAGTTTTGAAAGTGCATCGCAGGCCAGTTTGTAGCCGTCTTTTTTGGTTCCATTGAAACCTTCCGACATGATCGGAATCACATCAATTCCTTTTTCTTTGGAAACCCGACGGCAAACCGCATCCATATCGTCGCCTATTACGCCAACGATGCAGGTTCCGTAAACAAAAGCTGCTTTGGGCTTGTACTGATCGATTAAGCTGATCAGTGCGCTATACAATTTGGGTTCGCCACCAAAAACAACTTCGCGCTCTTTCAGGTCGGTGGTAAAACTGAGCCGATGAAGTTGCGGGCCTGATGATAGTGATCCACGGATGTCCCAGGTATAAGCTGCACAGCCAACCGGTCCGTGAATAAGGTGAAGCGCATCGGCAATGGGATAAAGTACCACTCGCGATCCGCAGAAAACACAAGCACGCTGAGAGACTGACCCTGCCAAACTAGCCTTTCCGCATGCAATAACTGCGTCGTCCTGTCCTTTCGTAACAATCTGACCTTTTCGTTCTTTCAGCATCTCGTTCATGGTATTTTGATTTAAATGAAAGGGGAAGCGTGCGGGAAGCAGCTTCCCCAATTCATCCTTAAAAAAGAAAATAGCCACCTCAATCCTCCTCACCCAAAGGAGGATTTTTCTTCATATTACATCACCAGTTCGAATTTTTCTTCGAGACAGGTTGCATCCTGTTTGTCCATAAGAACACTTAGGATTTTTTCAACGATGCGAAGACCTCCCATGTAACCCAGTGTTGAGAAATAGCTGTGGCCAATGCGGTCGATGATTGGGAAACCCATCCTCACGAAAGGAATATTTTCGTCGCGAGCTATGTATTTTCCGTAGGTATTTCCAATCAGCAAGTCAACCGGGTTTTCCTTGATCCACTGATGCATCAGGAACATGTCGGCCTGCGGTCCGTTTTTATATTTGGCTTCCGGAACACGTTCTGAAAGAATTCCTGCCATCCGGGTTTCAAAATGTTTCCCTGGAGTTCCTGAAACGATGTAAACCGGTTTCATATCCATGTCGACCAAAAATTCGATGAGTGGAATGATGTTGTCAGGATCGCCATAAACAGCTACTCTTTTTCCGTAGAGGTATTGGTGCATATCGGTTATCACGTCGATAAGCCTTCCACGTTCTTCGGAAATTTGTTCAGGAATTGAAACACGTCCGGCTTTTGCAAGCTCCTGAATAAAACGGTCGCTGGCCTTAATCCCAACTGGTATATCAGTGATTTCGAAAGGAACTTTGCAATTATTATCCAATATAATGGCTGCTTTTTGGGTGGCCCATTCGCCCAACCCGAGAGTTTGCATACTGTCGCCCATGCTAACCATTTCAGGAATGGTTGTTCCACCTTTTGGATACATTTCGAATTTTCCGGTCATGGGTGCATCAAGGACATCGGATGTGTCGGGTAATAGCACAGATTTTATCTTCATCACCTTCATAATCCGTTTCAGTTCGCGCATATCTGCCGGTTCCACCCATCCTGAAAGAAGGTTGATCTGACGGCGTTTTTCATCGGTTTTTTCAGCAAAATATTTTACAAAAGCATCGAGCATATTGGCGTATCCGGTAACGTGTGAACCCACATAACTAGGTGTTGCTGCCTGAATAACGAATTCACCAAGTGGAACTTTCCCTTCTTCACGAGCTTTAATCACAATCTGGTTCAAGTCGTCGCCAATTGTTTCTGACAAACAGGTTGAATGCACTGCAATGATTTCGGGTTCGTAAACCGTAAAAATGGTTTCGATGGCTTGCATCAGGTTGGCTTGTCCGCCAAATACAGATGATCCTTCGGTGAATGAGCTGGTAGCAGCCATTACCGGTTCTTTATAATGACGGGTGAGCGCACTCCGGTGATAAGAGCAACAGCCTTGTGAGCCGTGGCTGTGCGGAAGGCATCCATGAACTCCCAAAGCCGCGTACATGGCTCCAACTGGCTGACAAGTCTTGGCCGGATTGACGGTTAAAGCCTTCCGCTCTATAATTTCTTTTGTTGTATGTCGTAGTAACATAATCGTTCCTCCTATTTTTAAGCTTCAATTGTCATACTGCCCACCAGTTCAGACTCATGTTTCCATGGGGCATCAATCATTTTCCAGATATTGGTACCAAGCATTCTTTCCATCTCGATGAAAAAATTAATGGCTCCACCAAATCCTGCATAAGGACCACCGTAATCGTAACTGTGCAACTGTTTCAAAGGAACACCGGCTTTTTGAACCACGTATTTTTCCTTGATACCGGCACAGAATACATCCGGCTTATAGAATTCGATCAATTTTTCAGTTTCCCAGTGATTGACATCATCGATAACCAGTGAATTTTTTGCCATGTCAGGCATCATTCCGGCGTAATCCTTGAAAGTGAATCCTTTGCTTTCCAATTCAGCTTTTTTAACCACCAAATCATCACGGAAAAGATTTTCATCCTTAGTAACTGTCAATTCTTCAATATTTCTTGAATCAGCATCTATTTTGATGGTTGGCATCACCTTGCGGCCTTCGTAGTCGTCGCGGTGAGCAAACTCATATCCGGCAGAAACAGTGCGGATTCCAAGTTCATTGAACAAATCCTGATAGTGATGAGCGCGTGAACCGCCTACAAACATCATGGCTAGTTTGCCAGTCACTTTAGGCACAATCGACTCTTTAACCGCATTTACTTTTGCTAATTCGCGTTCGATGATTTCTTCAACTTTCGCTTTCAAACCCGCATCGCCAAAATAATCGGCCATTTTCCGGAGTGATTTGGCGGTTGATTCGGCACCAATGAAATTCACCTTTACCCATGGAATTCCGTATTTTTCTTCCATCATTTCGGCAATGTAGTTGATGGAACGGTGGCACATTACCATATTAAGGTCGGCTGTGTGCGAGTATTCCATGCTTTTGATGGTAGAGTTTCCGGAGAAAGAGGACAACAGGGTGAACCCTGCTTCTTCGAACAAAGCTTCGAGTTCGAAAGCATCGCCACCGATGTTGTATTCGCCGAGCATATTAACCTGAAATTTTCCAGTACGTTCGCGATCGTTGAGACCAACCACATTTTTGAATACTCCGTTGTTGGCAATGTGGTGACCGGCTGACTGTGAAACTCCACGATAACCTTCGCAACTGAAACCAAAAATATTGATTCCGAGTTCGGCTTTCATGTCGCGGGAAACCGAATGAACATCATCACCAATCAAACCTACCGGACAGGTTGAAAAAACACCGATGGCTTTTGGTTTGAAAATTTCATAAGCTTCGCGAATAGCTTCTTTCAGTTTGGCTTCACCTCCGAAAACAATGTTTTCGTCCTGCATATCGGTTGAAAAGCAATACGTAATGTAGTTATCTTCACCTTCGGCAGGCCTGGTTTGGTTACGGCGGGTTAACCATGCATAAAAGCTGCATCCGATTGGTCCGTGAACCAGGTTAATGATATCGCGGGTTGGCCCCAAAACTACCCCTTTACATCCGGCATAAGTACAACCACGCTGTGTAATAATTCCGGGAATGGTGCGGACATTGGCCATGACTTCCTGAATATTTTCAGGATCGTTAATCACCATCCCTTTAATCCGCTTCTTAGCTATTTTTGGTGGATATTTCTTCAGAATTTCTTCTCTAAGAGCTGAAGGATCTGGTAATCCATTGGTATAATCTTTTCTCTTTGGCATACTAGTAAATTTTAATCCAGTGTTACATCGCCTGTTTCGCCGGTTCTTACCCGGACTGATTCGTGTAATGGTATGACGAAAATTTTCCCGTCACCCGGTTCAGGAGTTTGGTTTGCTTCGATGATAGTTTCAACAGCTTTGTTGAGGTTTTCATCAGAAACCACAATAGTCACCACGCGTTGTGGACGCAAACGAGGTTCTTTATTCAGATGGGCCAATGCCTCCGGAAGATCTTTTTTAACGCCTTCCAACACTTTCGCATCCCAAAGACCTTTTCCACGGCCAAAAACTTTTCCGGTAGCCGTCATCGAAGGAAGGCCGGCAGCCGATAAAGCCATTTTGGTTTCGTTCATCTTGTTGATGCGTATGATTGCCATAATTAACTTCATAATCGTACAGTTTTAGATTATAATTCCTTGGTTCCGCGACTGATGGTATAGGCTTCTTCAACCGGGGTGATAAAGATTTTTCCATCTCCAAAAGCTCCTTTGGGTTCCGTACGGGCAGCTTCCATAATGGTAGTAACCGCGAAATCCTTGTCTTCATCTTTGATAACCATGAGGAGCATTTCTTTTGGAAGCTCATCATAGGTTACGTCGCCGATTTTAATACCACGCTGTTTTCCACGACCCACTACCGGGATTTTTGTTACAGCTACATAGCCAGCTTCGAACAAGGCATTTAAAACTTTACTCGATTTATCAGGACGAATTATTGCTCTAATCATTAACATATTTTTATCTCCTATTTTTTTAGTTTGCGATTCCGAAATCAATTAACAAAGTCTCCAGGTCTTCCATTTCCAGTGGTTTTGGAATAACGAAATTTGTATTCTCATTAATGGCTCTTGACAATGCCCGATATTCGTTGGCCTGAGCATGTCCTGGTTCATATTCGATAACCGTTTTGCGGTTGATCTCGGCACGTTGAACCACATTTTCGCGAGGTACAAAATGAATCATTTTGGTTCCCAGCTGGCGAGCCAATTCTTCAATCATTTCACGCTCGTTGTCCACATTTCTGGAGTTACAAATCAGTCCACCCAAACGAACAACACCTGCCTGAGCATATTTTTTAATCCCTTTACAAATATTGTTGGCTGCATACATGGCCATCATTTCTCCTGAAACAACAATGTAGATTTCCTCAGCTTTTCCTTCACGCATTGGCATGGCAAAACCTCCGCAAACCACGTCACCCAAAACGTCATAGAATGTATAGTCGATTTTGTATTTATCGTCCCATCCACCTAACTGTTCCAACAGGTTGATAGAAGTAATGATACCACGACCGGCACAACCAACGCCAGGTTCCGGACCACCTGATTCAACACAACGGGTTCCGCCATATCCTGGTTTAACAACATCATCCAAATCGATATCTTCACCTTCTTCGCGCAAAGTATCCAAAACTGTTTTCTGGGCCAATCCACCCAACAACAAGCGGGTTGAGTCGGCTTTTGGATCGCAACCCACTACCATTACATTAAATCCGGCCTCTGCTAATCCGGCAACTGTGTTTTGTGTGGTAGTGGATTTACCGATTCCACCTTTACCATAAATTGCGATTTTTCTCATTTTCGTATTTTTTAAGGGTTAAACTTTTTCTGTTTGACCGATGCATTACGACAATGATGCCAGAGGAAGTTTAAAGTCTAAAGTTTAAAGTTTAAAGTCGTCGCTATGCGTTGATTACCTATAATTTAGGACAGCAAATAATTTCCAGAAGAAATTTTGACACACGAAAAAATCCTACTTTTTGGTAGGAATCACGAAACAGGCGTACAAAACGTGTTGCACGGCACAAAAGCAATGATAGCAAGGGCTTGAAGGGTGTTAATATTGGCTTAACCTACATTTTGGTAGGAAGTGGGGAAGACAGTTTTCAGTCGCAGTTGGCAGTAGAAATGGATACTAAGTAATCAGGGCTAATTTCTATGGACGTAGCATTGGAGGTCGATTTTCGGGCAACTAGTTATAGGGAATTATTTATCTTAACTTATTCGTATAATATTCAAAATCAAAATAATGCCGCCTATTCATTTCCCAAATCTCTCCAATTATTCCTTTTTCACATTTATCAACTGGAATTGCTTTACTTCCATTTAATTCCTTTAATGAGCCAAAATATATTGAAAATGACTTATGATCAAATTGTATCGCCATCCAATAGGCAGAAGAATTGTATTTTTTCTCAGCTGAAAGTGCTTTTTCATATACATTTGCTCCAAGATTGTATCTTGTGTTTAATCTACCATCTTTTTGAAATTTGTTTCTAGCTTTTACACTTAAAATATATCTTATTCCATCTTTTTCACATTCGATATCAGCAAATGTTTCGTTCATTATATTGTCATTTAGATTTCTAATTCTATCGAATTTTTTATCTACCAATGCTTTTATTGCAAAAAGTTCGCCTAATTCACCAAGAGACTTCTTTCTTGCTGCTTCTTTTTTCTTTTCGATATCCATAGCTTATCAAAATTTTATAGTCCAAACTGCTTTGAGTAAAGCACTCTCAAATATAAACAAATTCTATGTTCACATCGATTAAATTTTACAAAAGATTTGGAGAATAACTGATTGCGGGGTTTAGGAGAATACTCCCTTCGACACGCTTTCCTTCGATACGCTTCGCTGACTTCGACATTAGCTCAGTCGAACACTCAGGAAGCATGCGGACTTCGGCGTGAGCTCAGTCGAACGCTCAGGGAGCGGTGCTTGTTTAAGCATTCGATGCAATGAAATAAAAACGTCTGTATCTTCGCTGCCTGAGCCTGCGCTGCATTGAGCCTGTCGAAATATCGAAGGCGGTTCCTTGATTAGAGCAATTGGGTGCGGAGATTTTCAATCTCCGAAATGGATAAAACGCGATTAAAAATCGCGATACCCAGACTGAACAAATCTCCTAATATTTCCAAATTTGTGACAAATTAGGAGATATTGGGACAATTTTCAATTCTCCAAATATCCTTTGCCGTTCGGCTTTAGCCAACGGACACCAATATTCTATCACAGCTTCCTCTCCCAGAACATCATTCTTGGGATGCAATCCGAGAATCCCATCTTTTTATAGAGTGATTTGGCGGTGAGATTATCTTCGCGAACTTCGAGGTTGACGCGGCAGTAACCATTTTCAGAAGCATAATTCAGGATTCTCCGCAGTAAAAAATAACCGGCGCCAATATTCCGGCATTCAGGAGCAACAATAAAATCGTGAATATTAATTAACGGTTTGGCCTGAAATGTAGAGAAATTGACATTGCAATTGGCCAAACCTGCAAATTGATCGTCGGCCAGTACGAAAAACCCAAGAAACCCTGAATGTTTTTTTAACCCGGAAATAATTTGAGGTGCCAAACTTTTTGGCAATGGATTATTATTCCCCATCGGGTCGATCATGTAATCGTTCAGCAATTTGATAACCTGTTCGCAATGCAATGGATTTTGAAGATCCACTTGTATGATAGACAGTTCCATGAGAAATAGATTTTTTGCCTTATTTGTTAATGTCTGTTTTTGAGGAAACTGAATTTTAACTCGAAACGTCATTGCGACCCTGAGGAACGAAAGGGGAAGCAATCTAAAATAGAGTTCATTCAGCAGATTGCTTCAGTCCGTTTCCGTTGCACTTCAACTCCTTCGCAATGACGCTCTGATCTTGAACGATGACTTTAAAAAAATCAGCATCTATCGAGCTTATCACAATTTTATAATATATCCCGATGGGGCTTAAACCTTAAATCGCCAGGCATCAATATTATACTTTTTCAAGCGGATACCAAGCATTCGTTCAGTCACTTTCAACTCATCGGCTGCTTTGGCAATGTTGCCTTTCGAGCTAACCAGCGCCTCACGAATCAATTGTTTTTCAACTTGTTCAACGGTATAAGTCAATCCTCCGGAAGCCTTGGTGTTGGTTGAATCGGCTGTTTGAAGCGACGGCGGTAAATCGTAACTGTGAATTACATTGTCTTTGCTAAGAATGCAGGCCCGCTCAATGCAATTCTCCAACTCCCGAATGTTTCCCGGCCAGCGATAAACCATCAGCATATTCATGGCTGAGGTGGTAATCCGGATAACTTTGGCGTTGTTCCGCTTGTTAAACTTTCCAATAAAATGATCGACCAGCGAAGGAATATCGTTCCGACGGTCTCGCAAAGGCGGCACAAAAATCGGGAAAACGTTGATCCGATAGTATAAATCTTCGCGAAACTCGTTGTTCTGAATTAGTTCTTCAAGATTTCTATTGGTTGCACAAATAATCCGAACATCAATTTTAATGGTTTCAGTTCCGCCCAATCGTTCAAACTCGCGTTGTTGAATCAACCTCAGTAATTTCACTTGAGTAGAAAGCGGAATATCTCCAATTTCATCCAGAAAAATGGTACCACCATCGGCTAGTTCGAACCGGCCTTTCCGACGAGCTTCGGCACCGGTAAAAGCGCCTTTTTCGTGTCCGAACAATTCGCTTTCAATAAGCGTATCGGGCAAAGCAGAACAGTTTACCTTGATGAAACTCTTTTTTGCACGCGGGCTCGAAAAATGAATCGCGTCAGCAATTAACTCCTTGCCTATCCCACTTTCGCCACGGATTAAAACGGTTGAGTTAGTTTCGGCAACCATGCTGACAAGTGAATACACATCGCGCATTTTGCTCGAATTTCCAACAATATTCATCGGGCGGTAATCCTGTTCAAGCTGATTTTGAAGCTGAATATTTTTTTGCCTGAGAACTTCCATTTCTTCCATACGTCCCTGCCGGCTAACCACACTCCTGGATATCATTGATCCGATGATCGAAAGCAACTGATTGTCTTCATCATACGAGATATGAGGATTGTAAATTCTTATCACACTGAGCGTTCCGGTAACTTTACCATCTTCAATAATTGGATTACAAATAAAGCTGAGATCCTGGCCGTCTTTGGTAAGCTCCTGTTGAGTTCGGTTCAGGAACAGACTTGATTTCGAAATTTTATCGATTACCACCGGACGCGACATTTCAACCACACGGCCAATGATGCCTTCGCCCAGCTTGTAGCGGCCACGAGCCTGCTGTGCAGTGCTGTATCCGTAGGCTGCCTCGATCATGATGCTACCAGTTTCCCTGTTAAAAATGGTCAAAAAGCTTCTTTCAGCATTCAAATACCTTACAACCATTTCCAAAATAACGGATAAATCATCCTTCAATTCTTTGCTCTGAATTAACCGCTGACTGATATCAAACAATAATACCAACTCCTTCAGCCCGTAACATTCATTGCCTGCCTTTTTACATTTGAATTCCATAGCAAATATCTTTTTGACAATGAATAACTAAATACACAAACTATTTGCACAAATATCAGTATTAATATCTTCTTTTTAATTCATTATTTCTGGTATTCTATCATTTTAACAAATTAATAACAAGCTGAAATGTTTTAATATCCCTTTTTTAAAGGATAACTGAATGATTGGAGTCTGATAAAAGAAATTATAAACAGATTATCAATTATAAACAAAAATCCTTGTTGAAAATAATGTTTAAGCACTTATAATCAAGTTTTGACAAATAATTGCTAGATTAACAGTCTCAAATGTCAAAACAAAAAGGATGGGGTGGAGAAAATTGGAGTGGGTATTCTTTTTCATTTTATTGATTCATTTAAAATCTGGTTTTGCACAGCAACCAAATTTAGAATTTAACACTTTTACTGCGCTCGAGAAAATAACGAACAGTAAAGCCAATGCAATCATACAAGACCCTGTTGGGTATGTTTGGATCGGCACAGAAGAAGGGCTGTTCAGGTATGATGGACAAACAGTTTATACGTATCAGAACATTGAAAACGATCCAAGTTCAATTCCATCAAACATAGTCAACAAATTAATTATAGATAGTGATAAAAACATATGGATCTGCACTATAGAAGGACTTTGCATTTATAATCCTGAATACGACAATTTCACATCAATTGTAGTTCAATCTGACCTTAGAGGCCTCCCTTCAGCATTTATTACTGCTATTGAGGAAGACAATACGGGTCAAATATTTGTGGCATGTGACCGAATGCTATATAGGTATGACAAATCCCGGAAACAGTTTGTTAAAGTTACCGAATTAAAACAAGGAACAATCAATGCTTTAGTTTTTGATGATCAGAATAACATTTGGATTGGAGCCTCAATGAATGGTGGGTTGAATTACTACAACCAGAAAACACAACAGTTAAGCTCCTTTATTATTACACCGACCAACAAAAAATCTATTTTGAGTCAAGAGATTCTTGATATTAAGCTTGTTAAAGATATACTGTGGATAGCAACAAATGGAGGAGGAATTCATACCTATAACCTTAGTAATAAAACCTTTAAACAGTATATATTTCCGGTTAATTTAGAAAATTTTGCTGTCAACATACTCATCGACAGCAAAAAAAATATCTGGATAGTCACGTATGGCGGATTAAAGCTTTTCAACCTGTCAACCGATAGTTTTTACGACTATTTTCATGAGCCAAATAACCCTGGATCTATTGGTGGAAGCTTATGGGATATTTATGAGGATAAACAAGGTAATTACTGGACGATTTATACAGAAGGTGGTATTAAGATTGTAAAACACAAAAACAAATTTAAGAGTATTGATTCCCATCCGGGAAAATTCTGGAGAACATCGAATCAAAATACAACTTCCGTTTCGGTGGATTCCAAAGGTAATTTATGGGCCGGATATTATTTGAGCGGAGCCGATGTATTTAAATGGAAAGAAAAGAAAACTGATCGATATCAATATAAAAAGAATGACCCAAAAGGTATTGGCAACGGATCTGCATTTTCCATTATTTGTGATTCAAAAAATCAGGTATGGATTGGGAGTTATCTTGGAGGATTGCAAAAATATCGTCCGGAAACAAAGGACTTTGAATCCTACCTCAATCAACCAAATGATACGATGAGTATCGCAATCAATGATGTCCGGTCAATTTCGGAAGACAAAAATGGAGACCTTTGGTTAGCTGTACAGGGAAAAGGAGTTGACCGGTTTGATATGAAAACCAAAACCTTTCATCATTTCAACGCTAAAAACAATCTTCTCAGCAATGATTATACTTTTCAAGTTCTCAACGACTCACGCGAAAACTTATGGGTGGCAACCTCATGGGGCCTTAACTTACTTCAAAAGGGAGAACGCACTTTCAAAAATTTCATAAACAGCAAAAATGATCAAACCACTATAAACAACAATATTATATGTTCAATCTGTGAAGACCAACAACAAAATATATGGATTGGTACACCTGACGGACTGAACAAGTTTGATTATGCGGCCCAAACTTTTACCCGTTATTCTGCCGGTTTAAAAAACAAACATATTGGCGCTATTTTATGCGACCAGAAAAACAATCTTTGGGTGAGCACCAATGTTGGAATTTCAAGATTTGATCAAAAAAAATTACATTTTATCAACTTCGATCAAAGTGATGGGCTTTTATCACGTGATTTTTTTGATCGTTCGTGCTACAAAGACAATCAGAACAACTTGTATTTCGGGGGATCTGAAGGTGTTGATTTTTTCAATCCGGATAGCCTGAATACAGAGAAAAAACAACCAAGAGTTGTTCTGACTGATTTTAAAATTTTCAACAAGAGCATAACCTGGAAAACTGACAGTGCAATAATAAATAAGAATATCAGTTATGCAGATAAAATTATATTGAGCTATAAGAGCAATTCCTTCACATTCCTTTATCAGGCTATAAACCCAGTCAATCCTGACGCAATAACTTTCACTTATAGACTGGATGGATTCGATAAGAGCTGGATTGATGCAGAAACAAAAAGAGAGGCAAGCTATACCAACCTTAGTCCGGGCAAATATACATTCAGGGTAAAAGCCAAATATGACAATGAAGATTGGCGTTCAAAAGAAACAACTATTGATTTAGAGATAGTTCCGGCCTGGTGGATGACGATCTGGTTTAAAATTTTAGTGACACTAATTCTTCTGATAACTCCTTTCGTATTTGTTTATCTGAGAACTAAACGGTATAGGAAACAAAAGAAAAATCTGGAAAAAATTGTGACTGAACGAACAAATGAAATAAATCAAAAAAATGATTTGTTAAAATCACAGGCATTGTCTTTAGAACAGAAAAATGATTTGCTTAAATCCTTGAATTCTACGAAAGACAAACTTTTTTCAATCATATCGCACGATCTCAGGAGTCCGTTTAATACCATTCTTGGATTTCAGAACCTGCTTTTAGATGATTACTTTGAGCTTTCTGATCCTGAAAGACTGGCAATGATAAAACAAGTTTATACTACTACCAATCAGGTATATGATCTGGTCGAAAATCTACTGAACTGGTCAAGCATCCAGACCAGCATTATACGGTACCATCCGGTTAATCTCAACTTAAAGGAAATAATCCATCAAAAACTGGACTTATACCGGAATATTGCCGAATCGAAAGGAGTCTCCCTTGACTATGATGTTACTGAATCGATGAATGCATTTGCTGATATTAACCTTCTGGAAACTTCGCTGAGGAATTTGATAAATAACGCCATCAAGTTTACTTCAGGTGGCGGAAACATACTTGTTAAAGCAAGTATATACAATGATGTTATTCAAGTTTCGGTGATTGATTCAGGAACAGGAATGACTCAGGAGCAAATCGAAAATTTGTTTAACTCCGAAAAAACCCAGACAAAAAACGGTACAGGTGGAGAAAAAGGTTCCGGTCTTGGACTAATTTTGTGTAAAGAATTTGTTGAGAAAAACAAAGGAACCCTTTCTGTTGAAAGTCAATTGGGAAAAGGAAGCACGTTCAGCTTTACGCTTCCTGCTACACCCATCGTTTAAAATCTGATATCCAATTCATCTGTTAAGAATATTATTTTTCGATAAATATTTTTTCAAAAATATTTATTAGCTTTCAGCAGAAAATGCGATACACAAAATCCTTATAATCAACAAAAAGAATGAGCTGTTCTAAAGTGAAGTTGGCATTCTTTTTATTTTTCATAATTGGAGCAAATATTGGATTTGCTCAGCAACCCAATTTGGAATTCAGTACATTGAACGAATTGGAGAGCCTTTCGGACATCAAGGCAACGGCAATCATACAGGATGCCAATGGCTATCTTTGGATTGGCACCCAGGATGGCTTATTTCGATTTGACGGACAAACGGTTTATCCCTATCTGCATGATGAAAATGACAAAAACTCCCTTCCGACAAACAGAATTACCAAATTACTTTTGGATGCTCATAATAATCTTTGGGTTTGTTCCAATGAAGGGCTTTGCAGATATAATCCTGACATGGACAATTTCATGCCAATCGTTGATGAATCTGAGACAAGGGGTGTTGACGGACACTTTATTACAACTATTGCCGAAGACCTTTCGGGACAATTCTATTTAGCAACCGAAAAAAAAATATATAAATACGACATTTCGAAGAACCTGTTTTCGAAAGTTACTGAAATAAAACAAGGTACCGTCAGCGCTTTTGTTTTCGATCGGCAGGATAACATTTGGATTGCAGCTTCAACAAATGGAGGCTTGAATTATTTCGACCAGAAAACACAAAAGTTAAGCTTATTTAGAAACGATCCTTCCAATAAACAATCCATTTCTGTTAACGATGTATTTGATATTGCCCTTGTAAACGAGAACTTATGGATTGCGACTTATGGCGGTGGCATTGATTCATACAACATTCAGGACAAAACTTTTAAACATTACGTCTCGCCTTATTATTACGAAAACTTAGCAACCAGCATTTTCGTTGACAAGAAAAAAAAGGTGTGGGTTTGCACTCTGGGCGCTTTAAAGCTATTCAACCCGACTAATAACGACTTTTTCAATTATTATTATGATGCAAATAATCCGAAATCTTTAGGAAAAAACATTTTCCGCATTTATGAAGACAAGCAGGGAAATTACTGGACAGCCCATACTTGGGGTGGAGTCAGGGTTGTCAGGCATAAAAACAAGTTTGAACATTTAAGCCGCCAACCTGCAAATTTCTGGACTCTTTCTGAAAAAAATACTACTTCCGTTTCAGTGGATGGGATGGGTCATCTTTGGGTCGGTAACTTTAACAATGGCATTGATGAGTTCATTTGGAATGAAAGTAAGACCGAACACTATGCTCACAACGACAAAAATCCGAATAGTTTGGGAAACGGAACCACATTGTCCATTTTCCGCGATGCAAAAAAACAAATGTGGGTAGGAAGCAATTTGGGTGGTCTTCAGAAATTTATCCCGGAAACAAAGAGTTTCGAAACCTATTTGAATAACCCAAACGATACACTCTCGATTGCGAACAACGATATCCGTTCGATTGCCGAAGATTCGGGCGGAAACCTCTGGGTGGCGGTGCACGGCAAAGGAGTTGACCTTTTCGACGCGAAAAGCAAAACCTTTCGTCATTTTAATACGAAGAACAGTCGTTTAAGTAACGATTACACCTTTCAGGTACTCAACGATTCAAAGGGAAACTTATGGGTAGCAACAGTCTGGGGCCTGAGTTTCCTCCGGAAAGGAGAACAAGTCTTCAAAAATTTCATATACGACAAAAACGATTCAACCACTGTCAGCGGCGTCGATATTCATTCGTTATACGAAGACGCTAATCAGAACATCTGGATATCAACTGCTGCCGGGCTGAATAAATTTGATGAGGCAACACAATCCTTTAAACGGTATTCCGCCGGATTAAAAAATAAAAACATAATTGGTATTATTAGCGATCAGAAAAACAACATCTGGGTAAGTACTTCGGGTGGAATTTCGAAATTTGATCCCAATACGCTGAAGTTTACCAATTTTGACCAAAGCGACGGGCTTCTGTCGAAAGAATATTTTTCGAGGGCCTGCTGTAAAGACGATCAAAACCAGTTGTATTTTGGGGGTTTGGAGGGCGTTGATTATTTTAATCCTGATAGTCTGCGAATTGATACTGTTGCGCCAATTGTTGCATTGACCGATTTCAAACTCTTCAACAAAAGCATTTCGCACAAAAACAATCCTGAAATCATTCAGAGCCAAATCGGCAGTGCCAAAAAGATAGTCCTGAACTACCGGAATAACTCATTTACAATTCTGTTCCAGGCAATTAACCTTACAAACCCCGGAAATATTTCGTATGCCTACAAGTTGAATGGCTTCGATCGAAACTGGATATTTTCTCAGGGTAAACATGAAGCCAGCTATACCAATCTGAACCCCGGCAAATATACCTTCAGGGTAAAAGCCAGTTACAGCAACGGTAGCTGGAGCGAAAAGGAAACAACCATTGGATTAATTATTGTTCCGCCCTGGTGGATGACAACCTGGTTTATAATCCTTATGGGTCTGGTAATCCTGACTATACCTTTTGCATTTGTTTATTGGAGAACTAAACGGTTAAACGATCAAAGGGAAAAACTGGAAATAATAGTGGCTGAACGAACCAACGAAATTCAAAGCAAAAATGAATTGCTTAAGGATTTGAATTCAACCAAAGACAAACTTTTCTCCATCATATCACATGATCTCCGAAGCCCGTTTAATGCCATCCTCGGGTTTCAGGACTTGCTGCTTAACAGTTACTCTGAATTTTCGGACGCAGATCGGCTTAGCATGATCAGGCAAGTGCATACAACTACGAATCAAACCTATTATCTGGTCGAGAATCTGCTGAATTGGGCAAGAATCCAGACCAATAATATTCAGCCCCACCCAATCCGGATTAACCTTGGGAAAGTCATCCTCGAAAAATTTGATTTATACCGGGATATTGCCGAAGCAAAAGGAATTTCATTTAACCATCAGCTTACTGACGAACTTTTTGCTTTTGCCGATAATAATCTGTTGGAAACAACGCTCCGGAATTTAATTAACAATGCAATCAAATTCACTCCAAGCGGCGGATTTATCCTCGTCAAGGCCAGAAAGGAGCTCAATGTCATTACAATCTCGGTATCAGATTCAGGAATAGGAATGACTCAGGAACAAATCGAAACTTTATTCAACCTTGAAAAAACCCAATCAAAAGATGGTACTAACGGAGAAAAGGGTTCCGGATTGGGTCTTATTTTGTGTAAAGAATTTGTTGAAAAAAACAATGGATTCATCACCGTCGAAAGTCAGGTTGGTAAAGGAAGTACATTTAGCTTTACGCTTCCTGCTACACCCATCGTTTAAAATCTGATACCCAATTCATCTGTTAAGAATATTATTTTTCGATAAATATTTTTAAAAAATATTTATTAGCTTTCAGCAGAAATTGCGACTACTCAAAATCTTTAATTTCAATAAGAAAGAATGAGTTGGTATAAAGTGAAGCTAATATTCTTTTTATTTTTCATCATTCGGGCAAATATTGGATTTGCTCAGCAACCGACTTTGGATTTTAGCTCCCTAAAAGCTTTAGAACCCATCTCAAACATTAATGCGACAACCATCATTCAAGATTCAATAGGATATCTATGGATTGGAACTGAACAAGGCTTATTTCGGTTTGACGGTCAATCGATTTATAATTATCCCCATGGTGAAAACGAAAAAAATTCCCTCCCGCCCTGTAGAATAAATAGATTATTTGTTGACCGTAAAAATGTACTTTGGGTATGCAGCAGTGAAGGACTTTATAAGTACAATCGGGAATTTGACAATTTCAAACCCATTGTTGTTGAGGGTGATTTGAAAGGCATACCTGGGTACAATATTGATGTTATTGCAATGGATAATAAGGGGCAGATTTATTTATCCTATGAAAATACAGTTTATAAATTCAACAGAGAAGAAACCCAGTTTGCAAAAGTAACCAAAATCAACCAGGGAAGAATCCACAATTTTATCTTCGATCAGGAGAATAACATTTGGATCGCTTCTTATTTCAATGGTGGTTTGCATTATTATAATCAGGAGAATCAACAAATGACCTCCTATGTGAATGACCCTACCAACAAACACTCTATTTCGAATAACGAAGTATTTGATATTGATATTGTTAATGGAACCCTTTGGATTGCAACTTATGGCGGGGGTATTGATTCATACAATTTAAAGAATAAATCTTTCAAGCATTACATTTCATCCAATTTTTCTGAAAACTCTGCGATGAACATTTTGATCGATAGAAAAAAGGACATCTGGATTTGCACTTTAGGCAGTTTAAAACTTTACGATCCTTCATCTGATAAATTTTACAATTATTACAATGATCCTGAAAATCCAAAATCATTGGGAAAGACCCTATGGAATTTTTATGAAGACCACCAAGGGAATTACTGGACGGTGCATAACATCGGTGGAATTCGGGTCTCCCTCAAAAAAAATAAGTTTAACAGAATAGACACCAATCCCGCTAATTTTTGGCACACTTCAGCAAATAACATCACAGCCATTTCATTTGATAGTTCCAAAAATTTATGGATCGGAAATTATTTTAATGTTATCGGTCTCGATGTTCTAAATTTTGAAAAGCAAAGGATTGACAATTTTATACATAAAGAAAATGATCCCAAAAGTCTGGGAAACGGAACTATATTTAGCATCTTTAATGATTCCAAAAATCAAATTTGGATAGGTAGTAATACTGGTGGTCTTCAACGATATAACCCCGAAACAAAAGATTTTATTACTTACAAAAATAATCCGAAAGACACTCTTTCAATTGCCCATAGTGATGTAAGGTCGATTTCGGAAGACAAAAATGGAGACTTCTGGCTTGTTTTGGAGGGAAAGGGAGTGGATCGTTTTGATTTAAAGACTAAAACTTTTCAGCATTTCAACGCAAAAAACAATCATTTAAGTACCGATTTTGGTTTTCAGGTATTCAATGATTCAAAAGGAAACCTTTGGGTGGCAACAGCTTGGGGGCTTGATTTCCTTCGCAAAGGTGATTCTGTTTTCAAATATTTCACATACAACAAAAATGATTCAAACTCGATTAGCAGCAATGTCATACATGCCATTCACGAGGACGCGCTGCATAACATTTGGATTGGGACACTTGAAGGTTTGAATAAATTTAATCCTGAAAATCAAACCTTTACCCGCTATTATAAAGGATTAAATAATAAGCAGGTTGCTGGTATTTTAAGCGATCAGAAAAACAACATCTGGATTAGTACCAAGGCCGGAATTTCAAAATTTGATCCAAACACCAACCGGTTTACTAATTTTGATCAGGGCGACGGACTTTTATCGGCTGCATTTCATAATAATTCGTGCTGTAAGGATGAAAACAACAATTTATATTTTGGAGGTGTTGATGGAATTGATTTCTTTAATCCTGACAGTTTAGTTGCTGAAACAAAACCACCTACAGTAGTATTAACTGATTTCAAACTCTTCAATAAGAGCATCGAAAATGAAAACGACAGATCAATTATTCAAAAGCACATCAGTTATACAAAAAATATTGTTCTGGATTACCAGAGCAATGCATTTACTTTCCTCTTTCAGGTTATAAATATTACTCATCCTGAGGAAATTACATACTCATACCGATTGGATGGATTTGATAAAGACTGGGTGTATTCCGGATCAAAAAGAGAAGCCAACTATTCAAATCTGAAACCAGGGGAATATACATTCAGGGTAAAAGCCAAATATGACAACGGTGACTGGAGCAAAAAAGAAACAACGATTAAGGTAGAAATTGTTCCGGCATGGTGGATGACCATTTGGTTTAAAATTCTGTCAATCTTGATTATTTTATCATCAGTATTTGGACTTTTTTACCTAAGAATGAAACGATTACGCGAACAAAGTGAAAAGTTGGAAATATTAGTTGCTGAACGGACCAACGAAATTCAAAGTAAAAATGAACTGTTAAAAGATCTAAATTCAACAAAAGACAAGCTTTTTTCAATCATATCGCACGATCTCCGGAGTCCATTTAATGCAATCCTTGGATTTCAGGATTTGTTGATCAATAATTACTCTGAATTTTCTGACTCTGATCGGCTAAACATGATCAAACAAGCTCAATCAACTACCAATCAGACCTATTTTTTGGTCGATAACCTCCTGAACTGGGCAAAAATCCAGACCAATAATATTTTGTATTACCCAATGCGGATTGACCTGGAAAATGTAATCATCCAAAAATTTGAACTGTACCAAAACATTGCCGAAATAAAAAAAATCTCTTTAAATTATTACCTCCCTGACAAACTTATTGCTTTTGCCGATAATAATCTACTGGAAACAACCCTCCGAAACTTAATTAACAATGCGATCAAATTCACACCAACTGGTGGATCTATCAATGTTACAGCCAGTAAGGAAAACAATGTCATAAACATCACGGTATCAGATTCAGGAACAGGAATGACTCAGGAGCAAATCGAAAATTTGTTTAACCCTGAAAAAATCCAGACAAAAAGCGGTACCAGTGGAGAAAAAGGTTCCGGTCTTGGATTAATTCTGTGCAAAGAATTTGTTGAGAAAAACAAAGGAACCCTCTCTGTTGAAAGTCAATTGGGAAAAGGAAGCACGTTCAGCTTTACAATTCCGGGCATCTCTCAGAAATAATACTAATCTTCATCGGTCCAGGCTTTTCCCGGGTCAATTTTTTTATTCCGCTGAATGCGCGCCTGAAGTTCAAAAGTGCGGATACGGTCTTTGTATAAATTGTGAATGTTCATTTTGTTGGCATCAAGCGAAGCATCCGTATTGTCCTCCCAGCGACGGCACAAATAAACCGGCTGATACAATCGTCCGATTCTATATTTTCCTGAAATGGCCAAACCCAATGCGTAATCTTCGCCATAACTTACATTTGGCACACGAATTTGTCGCAATATTGGCGTATAGAATGCTCTTGGAGCGCCCAGTCCATTGATCCGCAACGCATTATTTGGCCCATTATCGTCGGTCCATTCGCGGTGATCGATTACTCCCGGCGGAATTTCTTCAAGATTAAAATTGGTCATCCGGTAACTTCCAATCACCATTGCACAATTTTCTTCGTAAAACTTATCAACGATGGATTGAAGCGTATTTTCATCAACGTATAAATCATCGCTATCGAGTTGCACACAAAATTTACCACAAGCCGGATGAAACACAGCTTCGTTCCAGCAACCACCTATGCCAAGGTCTTTTCGTTCAGGAACAATGTGAATGAGCTTTCCCTGTTCGGAATATTCGTTTAAAATTTCAGCTGTTCCATCAGTGGAATAGTTATCGACCACAATCAGGTTGAACCGGAAAGTTGTTTTCTGTATCAGCACCGACACAATCGCATCCCTGATGGTAGTAACCCGGTTACGAACCGGAATGATAATTGAAACTTCAGTATCAAAATCTTCAGTAAAAGAAGTTTCAGGGAATGGAGCCAGTAACAAAGCACCAATATCGCGCAAATGAGCCGTGCAAACCTGTTCCATTTCAAGCTGGTATTCGCGGGCCGAGGCTTTCACGTAATCGAATTGTTTTTCGCCTGATGAACGGGTATCAGTCTCAACCTGCATAAACAAAAATTCAGGAATATGCACCAATTCGCCCATGCGGCTGGCACGTAAGCGCAAGGCATATCTGCCCGCATATTTCAGCATTTCATAATTTTCGTACCTGAAAGCTTTCAAAACCTCTGCCCTGTAAAACCGAACCGGACCAAAATTAAAATCATCGCGCAAACTTCCAAGCTGATAGTCTATCACCGGATGTTCTGTAAGTATCCCATTTTTCATTTCCATGTAATCGGAATACACCATTGGCGCATCAGAATATTCGGCCACCTGAACCAATCGGTCAATTGCACCTTGACCCAATTCGACGGTAGATTCGGCGAGTGCCAGAAGTGCGAAATCAGACTGTACCATCTTGGCAATGTGCCTGATTGTTGAACATGAGCCATTCTCTTCTACAAGTATTTGCTCACAGTTTTCAAGATTTACCGGGAGTTTGGAAAGCACATATACCTTATTTACAAGAGCAGATTCCCGAAACTGATTGACCAGTTTCTGACTGGCTTCTTCGTTGCTAAAGGCAAGAAAGCAATCTACTTTTCGATTCATGATCATTTTTTTAGAGTTTAATCACTTTCATTTTAGTTAATGCGCTTTCGTTGTGAAGGCGATCGAGGGCAGATATCCTGATTTCAAATTTCTTCCTGAATTTACGGGAATTTGGTTGAAATACAATGCTTTTATCTCTGACAATTGTGAATATATTTTCAGAATTATTTGCATCAAACTTCTGCCCTACTGGATTCAGATAAACAATATATCCAACCACTTTATCCATCTCATTTACGACTACCTTTTTTTTCGTTTTAGCAGTCTTCCAGATTAACTTGTGACCCAGTTTAAATAAATGTTGTGGCGGTGCAGGGGCTATACTGTCGATCCATGGCATGGTTGGCACCAGCGCCGGATTTTTGTATGTTTTTTTTCGAAGCGTTTCAGTAAAACCATACAGGTCGCGCTTAAAATGGATGCTGCTAAAAAAAGCGCTTCCTCCAATGTGTGGAGTTTGGCGTGCGATCTGTATTTGTTTGATCAGTTGATCGGGGTCTTTCCATTCTGGTACGATCGAATTTGCATCCAGTTTATAAACAGCATGGCCAATATACATGGCGTGGTTATAGGCATGATTGGCCCACCATTTACTGAGTGTCAGAAAATCGACTGACGGATGTCCAATTTGCCAGTACAACTGCGGAAGGCAATAATCAATCCAGCCTTTTTTTTGCCATTTCACAATATCGGCATTCAACCGATCGTAGTTGGTAGTTCCGGCGGTTGTTTCCGATCCATCCGGATCATCGGCCTTGTTTCGCCAAACACCAAACGGGCTTATCCCGAATTTGACCCAGGGTTTTATTTTTTTTATATTTTCTGAAAGTGCACTAATCAGGATATCAATATTATCGCGCCGCCAGTTTGCCTTTTGCTCTATAGTAAACCCACGGTTGTACTGAGCAAAAGAACCTTCGTCGGGAAAATCTTCTTTCAGCGGATAAGGATAGAAATAGTCGTCAAAGTGAATGGCATCCACATCATACCGCGTAACAATATCAGTTACAACCTTTACAACAAATTCGCGGGTTTGCGGCAATCCCGGATCAAAATACAGTTTTCCGCCATAATTTACAACCCACTCCGGATGTTTGAAAGCAATGTGATTGGCGGCCAATGGATCGAGGGCATCCATTGCAACCCTGAACGGATTCAGCCATGCGTGAAATTCCATGTTGCGAAGGTGACATTGCTCAATCCAGAATTGAAGCGGATCGTAAATTGGGCTGGGCGCTTTACCAGGTGCACCAGTCAGATACTTTGACCAAGGTTCAAGTTCCGATTTGTAAAAAGCATCCGAAGCCGGACGGATTTGCATAATAATGGCATTCATCCCATTTTTTGAATGCAAGTCAAGAATACTGATCACTTCATTCTTCTGTTGTTCCGAAGAAAGTCCCGGTTTTGAGGGCCAGTCGATGTTATCAACCGTTGCTACCCAAACGGCTCTGAACTCGCGTTTTGGGGCTACCTGAGCCTGCAAACCTAAACAGAAAAGAAGACTGACTGCAAGAAATAGCCTGTACATACTAACAGTTTTTAATTTTTAGCAAAATACGAGTATCCTATTGAATTTAACGCATATTTCGATACTTTTTATCAAGGGTGAATTGTTGAAAACCCAACTAATCTGGTTCGATCAATTTCAGTTACAATCAAAACCACCAAATGTGATGAGTTTTGAAATTAAAAACGAAATATGATCAGTTTCAAACTGACAATTGTCATAGTCCGGTTCAGTCAAAAACAGGCTCGATTTTAACCGTTTCAGGAAAATAATTAAAATTTCACAATTTAGATTAATCGATTAACCTTTGAAAAACAATACATTACAACCGATAAAAATTTATAAAATAAACCCATTTTGCGGGAACAGACATTTGGTTATTACTTATTTTTTTTGATATCTTTGCCCACATCAGTTATTTGAAACATCACACTCGATTGTGTATAAAATATGATACACTTGGCGAACCAAAGTGCTACTTCGCTGTTTATTTAGGTAGCTTCAAAGTTGATCGCTTTGGTAAGCACATGGTTTATTAGGTTTAGTTGGTTTAGGTTAGTTTCCCGTCAAAACGGGGTGAAAAGGCTGTCAGAGGACAGCCTTTTCTAATTTAAGCCCACCGTCAATCAAATTTACAAGTCCTTCCGAATCAATTCATTTTCTTCAAAAAACAATCCTATTTTTCAGGCAATTAATCAAACTCATGTAAAAATATTGTGTTAACTTAGCCTGTACCTTTAAACCCAAAACCCATTCAATGATAAAACAAATAATTGCTCCACTACAGCCATTCTTTTTTACTTCCATTGAAGGCGGATAAATCCAAAATATACAAAGCAAAAAACAAGATTAATCTTATCGCAAACCTGCTAAAGCTTGTTTGTGGATGTGGTTTAGCGGGTTTGGAGTTTAATAAATAATTAAAAAATTTAGAAACATGAATCATTTACAAATAAATGGCCAGCTAAATCCAGAGGAATTAGAAGAAGCAATAGAATTAAATGAAAGTCTTATTAAACTAAGAAGATTGCTTAATGGACATGCAACATCTAATTCAAATTATCCTCGAAAGATTGGATTTGATTTATACGCAAGGAACTTTTATAATCTTTTAATCTTAGAGGAATTAATTGATGGCAAATATGTTAATATCAATACTCTTAAAAGTAAGATATCACACAAAACACCCAAAGAGTTTGGATGCCGATATTTTCATGAGGTTGCTATATATACATATGAAATGTGTAGAAGAAAACTTGTTGAATACAAAACTGATGAGAATGACACCGTTTTCCTGAAAATAACTCAAAAGGGTACAAATGCTTATAACGATAATACATTTCATGACCTTGCCTCAACCTCATTTTATGGATATCAATCTTTTATGCTTTCCAGAAATTCATTATTTATTGCGGTTGTTGCAATCTTGATTTCAATTCTAACCCTTTTTCTAGGCATAGTTATGAATTAACCAATCTTTATAAATACATCTCAATTAAATCTTTAGAAACAGATAACCAACAGAGACTAACATTTATTCTAAAAAAACTATAGATTAGGAGTATTATCCCAATTAAAATTAACCAAATCAGTATTGAAACTTCTTGCTTTAAAACGACAAAAATGACCATACAATCACTTGAACAACTAAGAATTGAGTTTTTACACGAAGCTCAAAGCGCCCCAAAACTATTTAAGGATTTAGCAAAAGTTGAACAGTACATCGCTGAAAGTTACAAGACAAGAGCATTAATTGAACTTATTCAAAATGCTGATGATGCTCAATCTACTAGCTTTGGACTCCATAGCATTGACGGTGGCTTTATTGTCGGTAATAATGGAAGGACATTTACCACAGAAGATGTAGAATCGCTTTGCCGGAGCGGATCATCAAACAAACAAAGAGGCGGAAATACGATAGGCTACAGGGGTATTGGATTTAAATCTGTTGTAAACATTGCGAATACAATATCGGTTTTTAGTGGTGAATTTAGTTTCAGTTTCGACAGAACAAAGACAAAAAACGCCCTACAAAATGATGTAGATGTTCCTTTGATCAGAGTTCCACATCCAATTGCTGAAATAGAAGAAACTGCATTAAAGCAGGCATTTGAATTAAAGGAGCAAAACGGATATACGACGATTTTCGTTTTCAAGGATGTAGTAGGGAAATTGTCACTGGAAGAATTATCTGATCTTGACCGAAGTTCACTGCTCTTTCTCAACAATCTCAGAAACTTAAATATTGCCTACCAAAATATACATCGCAAAATTGTAGTTGATCACCTAAGTACAAAGAAAAGACAAACTGTTGTCCGGATTTGTGAAGCGGAAAACCGCGACGAATGGGTGATTGAGTCAAGTGAAAAAAATAGCATTGACCGGATTGCATTTAAGAAGATTAATGGAACTATTGTTCCTGCATTACCTGTTGAGTCAGTTATTCATTCTTTTACACCAACCCACGAATTTGCAGGGGCATATTTCAAAATCAATGGTGATTTTACTACTGATCCATCGCGAAAAGCGGTTGATTGGGATGATCTTTCAAAAGAATCATTTGCCAATTCTGTTTCAATTCTTGTCGATTCCATATCTTCAATTTTAAACGGGGACTTTGCAAAAAAAGGATTCTTTAGCCCATTTGTTAATGTTCAAAGTTCAGATTCGTCCAGATTCAAATCGCTTTTATTTAGAGCAATCGAAACAGGTTTACAAAAAACAGAAATACTCACCAGACACAATACCATCGGGAATTTTTCCGACATTCGCTTGAAACCGGAATGGCTTAATTATGAAGATTACGAAAATTTGTGTTTCAATTCAATCGCGTCGATACCCAAAACATTGATATCAACTTATCCTGAGCTATTTTCATTTCTAAGCTTGATAAACGTAAAAGTTTTAAGCCTTGAAGAGGTTATCCAACAGGTGAATTCAGCCAACATTTCAGTAATGGGTAGTGCGCAGATTTATGAAAAAATCATCAAACAATTCCGGTATGATCTTGATGCCGATAAGATTGAAAGGTTAAAGACTTTGAAGCTATTCCCGTCTAACAATGGGTTTGTTAAAACAGAGGCAATTAAAAAAGCAGAGGAGATAAATGTTGATTTCCGGGCATACCTAAACAATAATACCGATTTATCAGATATTGAATTGTTTTACAAAAAATTAGATATTAAACCGGAAGAACAGTCAAAGAATATAATAATTGCAGAAAACAATGAATCTTCTTTTGCTCAAAAGAATGATGTGATAACCGTTAAAACCTTCAAATACGAGCCCGCAATTAAGAAATGGCGAAGCGCTGAACAGAATGCCGCTGAATACATGAAGTCGGTGAGTACTGTTTTGTCGGTAAGAGATGTTACGCAAGCCAATTTGGGATATGATTTGGAGGTTATGCTACTGAATGGTAAACGAATTTATATTGAGATAAAGAGCGTTGCAACATTTTCTGAACCCTTTAAAATTTCGAACAACGAATATACCAGCGCTCATAGTTATGGCAAAGATTATTTGATTGCTTTGGTCATAAACGACGAGCCATTTCAAATACGGTTTGTTCCCGATCCAATAAAAACGCTCTCGTTTGAAAAGAAATGCGAACGTTGGTCTTGGTTTTGCGAACAATATGGGACTGAATTGCATGAAGTAACCGAAGTATTTTAACAAATAAAAAATTGAATATGATTTTTCTAAATGATGCGATTAAAAATGGCACTTGGTTTCATTGCGAGTTTCCTGTGAAAGATCAATTATACCAGTTTCGATTAAAAGTATTGTCCTTTCAAAAATTGGATCTTACTGAAGTAGATGAACCAGAAAAAATAAATAATTGGAAAGACACCATTATCTGGCTGATGGAAACAGAGATTATTAATTTATCAAAAGAGCCAATGTTTTCGGGATTTTTATCTAAGATTTATCTAAAAAATCAGTATGGTTCAAAATTCGGCAGAAGTGGTGATTCCCATTTAGATAATTATTCTGAATTTTCAAAGAAGAAGAGGCTTAACAGATTTGCTGGTCAATATTTGAATCCCAAAATAAAAGCCATTGGCACACTTATTTATAGATTACCAATTTCTGATGAATCAATTTTTCAAATCTTAATTTTTGATGGTAATATTAGTGAAGAATAATTGGACATCAGATGAAAAATAAGAATATTAAGCTTAGATAACGTTATTTATATACTTAAACAAAACAGAATGATACCTATTAAAGAGGCAATTAGAAGTGGAGTATGGCTACATTGTGAGTATACAGATACTCGTCATGATGAAATTTATCCATTTAGAATTAAGGTTTTGTCTTTTAGAAAACTAAATCTTGCCGAAGTAGATAATGCAGAAGAGTTAAATTTAAAGGATACTGATTGTGATTTATGGATAATGGAATTAGAAGCTATTAATATAAAAAAAGAGCCTGTAAGTCCTACCTATAGTGTAAACAATCTTATCTTAGTTGACAATGATGGTTTTAGGTTTCATGTATTTGAGGATAGTCATTTAAGATGCTGGTCTGGTTTTGCCGAAAAATCAAAATTGAATCGTTTTTATGGTTCAGATCTAACACCAAAAATAAAGGCCGTTGGAGCTATACCTTTTCAATTACCTGTTGATGATGAAGCTGTGTATTCCATTTCAGTTAGAGAAGGAAGTGTAAGGGAAGCATAATACAATTCTCTATAAATTAACTGGATTTCTTTTAAAATAATTATGGACGGATTCTGTAAACTTTGCAACAAGCGTTCAGATATTCAATTAAGTCACATTGTCCCAAAATTTATAGGTAAATGGCTTAAGAAAACATCTGCAACTGGCTATTTGAGAAATAATGAGACATTTAAACGAAGGTCACAAGATATTTGGAAGGAATATTGGTTGTGCAGTGATTGTGAAAGTCTTTTTTCTAAATGGGAGGATGAATTTGCTGCGAAAATTTTTTACCCTTTCGTTGAGGAAAAAGAAACAGAAGCAAATTATAATAGTTGGTTGTTAAAATTCTGTGCGTCCTTATCATGGCGTACCATCAAATATATGAGAAGTAAGAACTCAGAAACGAACAGAGACATTGATTATATTAATCAATTAAATAAGGCAGAAAAATATCTATCAGAATTTTTGCTTGGTAATTCTGATAATCTGAATGACTGTGAACAACATCTTATTCCACTTGAAAAAATTAATTCCATATCTATGTTAGATGTACCTTCGAATTTGAATAGGTATTTTCTTAGATATTTGGCAATGGATATAGTTAATGATGATAAAAATATCTTCATCTATACAAAGCTACCTCGATTTATTGTGTTAGGCATTATAAAAGCCAGTAATCCGGAATTGATGAATCAAAGTCTTATTTCTGTGAGTGACGGTAGGATATCTCCTAAAGGGTATTTCCCGCCAGGTTTCTGGGAATATATCATTGACAAAGCAAATGAAATTAAGGAGTTAAGCGGTAAAATTCCTAGAGAGCAACAAACCAGTTTAGAGAAATTTATGATTGAGAATCCTGAAATTGTAACTAAATCAAAATCCTTTGAAGCATTTATAGCTGATGTTGCCCTTTTTCAAGATAAGGCATTTAAAAAATAGAATTAAATTTTTAATGTATAATCCAAACTAACTGATTAAAATAAATACAATGCAGATGAATGAAAAAAGAATCTCGCATCATTGGTTAGAAGCTTATGATAGAACAGGCGGTTTAGAATTGCTGTTTATAGGATTTAATAACGCATTAAGATTTTATAGAAACAGAATGGATGAAGAAAGCTGGTATGATGGCGGCTTTTACTGGGAAGATACGGATCTGATTTATGGAGTCATGTTTGTTAGTTTACAAAACTATATTAATCAATGTTGTTATGATTTTCTTGATGCAAATCTATTTGGATGCAAAGAAAAGTATAAATATTATTTAAAGAATTCGACATTTATTGATGGTAGTAATGTCACTCAAATTCAGCTAATAATTGATTTAGCAAATCATTTTAAACATAGAGATGATCGACCTTCAAGTCATTCCAAAGAGGGAGGACAAAAAAAAGAAAACGAAGAGAATAGGCGACGGAAACGATTCACGCAAATTGGATTAAATTATCCAATGAAAGAAACTTACGAACGATTTGAAGATAGACTGCTTATTGATGGCTTAGAAAAGTTAAACGAGAACATGGAAATCTCGGCACTACTACAAATTGCTAAAGATTGGAGAAGGGATCTATGGGCGGAATGGCATAAATAATCGATGCCAGTGGCATCGCAGGTTTATAGAAATAGATTAAATAACGCAAACTTCGACTCCGCTGGAGTCGAGAACCTTCCACATTTCAGTGTCTATACACCTGCAAATCCAATTATTTTATAATACCTGAAACACAACTGATTTCCGGAGCATTAGTAGTGTGGCAAATTACCCGTATTCATTAAACTTATTCCCTTATCTGAAATAAATTAAGGATGAAAACCGAGGGGCGATGCTTAATCCTAAGTAGTCTGTAATTTTTCAAATTTCTTCCAAGCCTTTTTTAAAGTCAATAGTGCGGCCTCACTTGCATATTTTTTTTCTAAATGTGCCTGCCAACTTTCAAAATTTGAAGGAACATCTTGCGCAAATTGATCTTGATTTACATCTCTTGCCAAATCTCCAATTGGAGTATTTTTATGCATCTGACTCAATAACCAGTTATGAAAATTATCCATTAAAATATTATTAAATTGCCAACAATAGCAATGCCCAAAGGTATGAATGTGAAAAGATGAAAGTTTACATTTTATAATATTTTTTTCTAGTTCTTTAGCATGCAAATATTATACTGCTCAACAACATACAGTTTTATTCGACTATTGCCCAGCTCCTCCGGATATACAGCTACAATGTTCAAAGCGGCTGGTGCCGATTTGCAATCGGCACCTCTTAACTTCGGATCTGTGATCCGTTTCAAATACCTACGCGAATAAAATTTCAACCAGCCCTTTTTCTCCAGAATAATCACGAGCCATACTATTAAGGAATTATTTATAATGATGGGCGCGTAATAAGATTATAAATCCCAGCCAAAAAGTGCTGATTGCAAATCATCACCAGCGGCTGTGAGGAGTTGCTTTATTCGTTTCGGTAATTTATATTTGTAGAATAAAGAAATTCAGTATGATCCACATGGCCATCTGGAACATGAAGAACCCGGAAAAGCCTACGCAACCAAATAAAAGGACAAGATGATGGAACTTCAGTATATAACTGACCGGAAAGGCCATAAGAATGCCGTACAGTTGCCCATGAAGGATTGGGAACAGATAAAAAAAGACCTTGACGAGCTTGAACGCCTGAGGAACAAAAAACTCTTTCTGGCCGAACTGGCCGAAGCCGTTGAAGAAATGAAGCTAGTGAAGGAAGGTAAAATCCAGGCACGTAACGCCGAAGACTTACTCAATGAGCTTTAACGTTAAGACCATATCTGTTTTTGACCGGCAGGCCAAGTATAATACTGCTTTCCTGCTCTCCATTTACGACAAATCGGAACTGGAAAACCTTACCGAAAGCGAGATCCTCGAACTTATTAAACTCATTCCAGAATAAAGAACAAACCCGTCTCTCTGTCCGGGTTTGTTCTTTATTCTGTTGTCGTTGCAAACGCTTTACACTACACAATATTGGGATTATAAATTAGTGGTGGTCGAAAGATGATTTTTCACAAGGGTCTGCTATCTTTTTTTTGGATATGTCTTTGAGCAACTTCAATTGCGGCATTTTTTCAAGGAACCGCAAATTTCCTGTAGTATGTTTTATTCA
>Ga0209124_10000208_pt1 | contig 41095 bp, 38 predicted proteins | sample BarGraIncu01122A_FD_184502 | JGI IMG/M metagenome (GOLD analysis project Ga0209124, IMG submission 184502) | Arctic peat soil microbial communities from Barrow, Alaska - Barrow Graham LP Incubations 011-22A (SPAdes) (version 2) | ecosystem: Environmental > Terrestrial > Soil > Wetlands > Peat...
CTTACTCATTATCACAAAACTATCCGAATCCGTTCAATCCGGTGACGAAGATTAACTATTCATTACCAAAGAACGGACTCGTTACACTGAAGATTTATGATGTTCTCGGAAGAGAAGTCATGACTTTGGTGAAAGAAATGAAGTCTGCAGGAAACTACGCTGTAGATTTCAATGGTGCTAATTTATCAAGCGGCATTTACTTCTACTCACTAAAATCAGGCGACTTTACATCAGTGAAGAAGATGACCTTGATTAAATAATAAATTAATCCCTCTGCAGTATTTTTTGAGGGCTATATTAATATAATAAAAAAAGGCGGGAAAATTCTCGCCTTTTTTTTTATACTTAATTATTTTCTCGTTTCAAAAAATGCACCTATGAAACGTAATGGAAATATTTTCACTTTCCCTCTTATCGAAGCCCACCTTCGGAACGTATTTGATTATTTTATGATTTTTAGATAATTCAATTTAATTATAACTTGTTTATAATTATATTATACATTGTTTAATAAAAATGAACTTGATTTGAAACTCGACGCTTTATTTATAGCAACACATCCGGATGATATCGAAATCACCTGCGGGGGCACCTGTATAAAGCTCGTTGCTGCTAAAAAGAAAGTCGGAATTGTTGACCTTACCGAGGGTGAACTAAGTTCCCGCGGCACTTTAATAACCCGCAGAAAAGAAACCCGAATAGCTTCAAAAATTCTCGGTATCCATTACCGCAAAAATCTCGGCTTGCAGGATGGAAATATTCAAAATAATCTTCCAAATAGACTAAAAATTATACGGGAAATAAGAACAGTAAAGCCAAAAATCCTATTTGCTCCATATCCTTCTGACAGGCATCCTGACCATATTAATGCAGGTAACTTAATCAGGGAATCGGTTTTCTTATCAGGGCTAAGTAAAATTGAAATTGAGGATCTTGAGCCGCACAGACCTGCAAAAGTGTTCTATTACAGGCATGCATATGATTTTCCAATATCTTTCATATTTGATATTAGCGATGTATTTGAAAAGAAAATAAAAGCAATTATGGCGTACAATTCTCAATTCTACAAAGGTAATAAAAATAAAATCAGTGAACCGGAAACATATATCAGTACTAAACTATTTCTCGAAAACCTCACTCACCGTTCCGCATTCTTTGGCTTTAAGATTGGAGTTAAGTATGGTGAACCGTTTTTCTGTTATGAAAATCTGAATATTGATTCACAAAATATCTTTAAAATTTGACAATGTTTAATTCCGAAAAGAAAAATATTCTTGCATTTGATATTGAAGTTGTAGCGTATGACTATGAATCCCGTTACGATGAGGAAACAAAAGAATATCTAATGAAGTATGCCGTCACCAATGCAGAAAAGGAAAATGTAAAATCCAATCTTGTATTTAATCCTTTCACTTCTTTCGTGGTGGCAATCGGTGTTCTTGATGTAAATAAAAACAAAGGATGTGTCTATCTGAATACTGGAGAAACCACGACTGAGTCTCTCGTACTATCAAAAGATAATATTTGTGTGAAATGCGGTGATGAGAAACAGGTTATTGAAAATTTCTGGCGAATTATTGAGGCAAAGAACTATAATGGTTTTATAACGTTCAATGGCAGGGAATTCGATTGTCCTTTCCTTATGCTTAGGTCGTTTATCCTCGGGATTAAACCTTCATTTAATCTGATGAGCGGCAGCGATTTTACATTTAAGGATTATCATGTAGATTTATTGAAAGAACTTACTTTTCACAAGCATTCTCCTTACGGTGCCCGTAGAAAATTCAGTCTCGATTTCTATTGCAAGCAGCTCGGTATTCCAAGCCCGAAAGCGGAAGGAGTAAGCGGAGACAAAGTAGGGGAATTATACGGGAATAAGGAATATGTTCAGTTAGCAGAGTATTGTATTGGAGATGTAATTGCGGAAGTAGAGCTTTATAAAAAATGGTATGAAACTTTAAACTTATAAAACTAATTTTGAATATTAATTAATTTAAAGATAAAGGGAAAAAAATGAAAATGAATCAAATGCAGGGAATGATGAAACAGGTAAAAATGATGCAAGAAAAAATGGAACAGGTGCAGAAAGAACTCGAGGGTAAAATTGTTACAGAAGAATCCGGCGGTGGAATGGTAAAAGTAACTATGAACGGCAAAATGCAGGTAGTAAAAATCGAAATCGAAAAAGAAATAATAAGTCCGGGTGAATCTGAAATGCTCGAAGACCTCATAATTGCGGCAATGAATAAATCTTACGAGAGTGCTCAGAAAATGGCAAATGATGAAATGTCGAAAGCCACTTCCGGTATGATGCCGAATATTCCCGGACTCAATCTCGGTTTGTGATAAAAATAAAAACTCGGGTATATAATGGTAAATATTTCTGATTCACTGAATTCACTGATCGATCAGTTATCCAAACTACCGCAGATAGGCAGGAAAACGGCTCAGCGCCTTGCTATGTTTATTATTAAACAGCCGCGTGATGAAGTAGAAAAACTCTCCACAGCACTGATTGATGTTAAAACTAAAATTAAATTTTGCAGAATTTGCTGTAATCTTACGGAAGATGAGGTCTGCAAAATTTGCCTCTCGGATAAGCGAAATAAAAATGTAATTTGCGTAGTGGAAGAGCCTGCCGATGTTTATGCTATCGAAAAAACCAATGAGTATAAAGGTCTCTACCACGTTCTTCATGGTAGGATATCCCCTCTTGATGGTATCGGTCCGAATGATATCAGGATTAAGGAACTGATTTACCGGCTCGATGAAGCAAACGGCAGTACCGTCAATGAACTTATTCTTGCTTTGAATCCAAATGTGGAGGGCGAAACGACCATACTTTACATGACAAGATTATTTAGACCCTTTGATATTAAACTTACAAGAATTGCACGGGGAATTCCGATAGGCTCAGATCTCGAGCTCGCAGATTCCGTAACTCTTGCAAAAGCCATCGAGGGAAGAGTATTGGTATAAAATTTTTCTAAACCGGGAAAGAAAAATAAAATTAATTGGATAATATTTGGTATAAAATATGGTTCTCAAATAAATTTTATCTTCAACTATACAAACACCGTGATAGTGAAGACGCACGTAATCTTATTAACCTGATTCAGAGAACAATTAAACTTCCTTTGGATTCAAAAGCCCTCGATATCTGTTGTGGTGCAGGCAGGCACACAATTGAACTTGCAAAGAGGGGATTTACGGTCACCGGATTCGATCTCTCTGCATTTCTGATTAATGAAGCAAAAAAAGATTTAAAAAATATTAAGGAAAAAAACCTGAACGTGAAGTTCCTCATTAAGGATATGAGGAATTTCACGTTCAAAGAATCTTTTGATGTATCCCTTAATCTTTTCACAAGTTTTGGTTATTTTGATATCGACGAAGAAAATTTTCTGCTCTTTAAAAACGCATCATCGTCTATCAGAAAAAACGGCTGGTTTGTCTTTGATTTTCTGAATGGTATTTATTTAAAGAATAATCTTGTCAAAGAATCCCGAAGTTCGATCGGGAAGAATAAAGTGATTCAAAAAAGGCGTATTGAAAATAATTTTATTATCAAAGATATTATTATTAAATCCGGGAATAGTGTACACCGTTTTTCCGAAAAGTTGAAATTATACACTCTAAATGAATTGAAACCGGTTTTTGAAAAGTACAAATTAAGAATAATGAATGTGTTTGGAGATTACTATGGAAATAATTTCGATAAAAATAAATCGGGAAGGTTAATAATATTTGCTCAGAAACACTAAAATATTAATAGTATTCATTATATTTACGTTTTCGGGGTGCGGACTCTTTAATACCAGGGACGTAGAGCCGCCCATTGACCCACGCTCAAATTTTATTCCTCCTACTTCTCCGGAAATTGTGATTATAAATATTGTTTCTGCCGTCACCGAAAAAAACCTTGCTAACTACATGCAGTGCTTTGTAGATACAAGCTATTCCGAGAAAAGGTTTTCCTATACTGCGGATATTACTTCCCAGATTCAATACCCCGTTTTTCATTACTGGAATCTTGGCTATGAAAATTCATATTTCACGAACTTATGCTCGCTCACTGATCCATCAGCCACCTCAAATCTGTTTCTTACAAATGAGAACTTTACCGGTGCTACTGATTCAGTTGTTTTCGATGCGGACTATCTGCTGAGGTTTGATCATCAGAAACCTGCAGTAGCAAAAACAACCAAAGGAAAACTTCGTTTTGTTCTCGCTGCAGATTCCAGAAGTCTGTGGTCTATTCACCGCTGGATTGATTATAAAATCATCGATTCTGACACTACCTGGAGTGTTCTAAAAGCAAATTTCAGTAATTAATATGTATTATAGATTTATATCAACACTGTTTATTGCTATTATTCTTGCTGCCGGAATAATTTCCTGCGAAAATATTTTCTCTCCAAAACTCGATAATACAAATTCAGGTTCAATCATAACAGACCAGAAAACAATAGAAGGAGTTTTTCAGAATTTTAAATTCGCATATACGTTCCGTGATACTTCAGTTTACAGCGATTTATTGACTCCTGACTTCTTATTCACTTACAGGGATTACAGTTCCGGATTTGATGTGACGTGGGATAAAACTACTGAAATGAAAACCACGAGCGGACTTTTTCTTAATACCCAAAAACTTGAAGTGGTCTGGAATAATGTTGTCTTCCAGTCCGGAGATAGCCTTAATTATTCAGTCAAGAGAGGTTTCAACCTCACTATCACTTTCAATCCCAGTGATATTTCGAGGTTGTATGGCTTTGTAGATATGGTTTTCAAGCGCCCCACAGCAGATTCTAAATGGCAAATATATTCCTGGCGTGACGAAACATTCTGATAAAATCCCCTATTGACTTACCAGATTCTCTATATCTTTGAGGTAATACTTTTCGTTATTATCCGTTTTATCTATCACATATCGTACGATTTTTCTTAGTGTCTCTTCCGGAATATTCTTTCCGAATTTTTTCTGATATTCGGCTACAATATTATCTTCTGACGAGAGCGTGATCAAAGATTCTTCATTCCATTTTGTGTCAATATTTCCGCGGTTTTTATAATGGTATATATCGTCATATAATTCAAAATATATCCCTGTATCATCTTTATTAACATCAAAAGTCTTGTAAATAATTCTTACGGGGAATTTATCAATCTCTGCGAACTCAAATATCATACTTCTTTTGCTGTCCGTCCAGTTTGATAGATCAGCAGATTTTATAACCCTCTTTATAATAAATTCTTTCATCTTAGCAATATTATCATTATCATTTCTTACACATCCGTGAGAAAGACTTCGCATTTTTGTATTCAGCAAATGATTCTTATTTGTACCATGAAAATATCTTAAAGAGTTTTCATCGTAATGTACCACAAAAAGTCCAAGTGGATTATTTGGTCCCGGAGGAGTAGCTGGCAGGTTCTCTTTTCCCTTTTCAGGATCTTTCCACGTTGGATAATTACGAACCCTGTAAGCATTGAAATATCCTGTATAAGTCTTATTCTTTGCTGTCCCGACAACATTATTCCACGTATCAATGTAAATTGTGTCTTTGTTATATATTTGATACAGATGCGATCTGAATTCAGGTATGTTCAATTCCCACAGTAGTTTTGCAGTATCAAGTAAAAAATTAATAGGAACTTTATAATCAACGTTATACGAAGTTACTTGTACACCCTCATTTGTATCTGATGCAATTTTTTGTACAGATCTTGAGTATACAATTTTTTCAACTAATTTTTTTGAGATTATTGGGAATTTATCGATGATAAATTCCTGAATCGTTGCATCAGCGGCATTAATTGCCCCTCCTTCTATGGTTATGGTTTTATAAGGGATATTGCCGGAATCATTCTGGGCAAATATTGTGTTGCTCAGAAAAATAATGATTAATCCAGATAATATAGTGTTGAGTAAAACAGGAATTTTCTTAAGTTTCATATTTATGCTTTTTCGAAAATATTTAATTTCTGAATAATATTCTTTTTAACAGGTTAAAGTGTTTATAGTTCCCGGTGTTTGGATTATGTAATTTACACTAATTTTTTTTGTAATTCTTCATAATCGAGAAAATGATGAGAAGCATTGTATATACATTTTCCATCTTTTATGAGAAGCAATTGGGGAGATTCGTGCTTTACCCTGAATTCTGCTGCAATTTTATTCGATACCTCCCTGTGTTTAAGCAGGTCAAGGAAATATGGATAGAGGTTAGTCATTTCCTCATCTTTCCAGCTTCTTTCAAACCTGCTTAATGCCATCTTACTACCGCTGCAGCCGGTGCTGTGCTTGAATATGATTGCGTATTTTTCTTTAGAGGCATTTTTTACGTCATCTATATCTTCAATTTTTGTAATTTGTGACCAGTTCATTTTTTATTTGACCTTAAATATTTTTTGTAATCTCATTTATTATTTTATGTAATACGGAAATAGATTTCTTCAGGCTCTCTTTTTTGTCTGTTTGTTTTTGTTTCTCTGTCCTGTTGTCTTCCATCATTTTATCGGCAATCAGTTCCCTTGTCAGCAGACCTATTGCACAGTATTTCAGGTTTCCATGTATTGCGGCTATATTTTCGGGAACTAACGAGTATCCGGTTACGTCTGAGCCAATATCCCTGTAAAATCTCACTTCAGCTTCTGTTTCGCTTTCGGGTCCTATTGTTCCGAGATATACGGCTTCGTTTAACTTTAATTTCTTGTCCTGAATTATTTTAAGAATTCTCCCATAGGTTTCTTTATTGTATGCATCACTCATATCAGGGAATCGTAATCCCAGTTTTGAGTCATTCTCTCCTATGAGAGGATTATCTCCCATCAGATTTATATGGTCATAGACTAATGCAATCTCTCCGCATTTAAATCGTGGATTCAGGAGCCCCATCTCTTCTATTCCGAGTATTGTATGGATTCCAAGAAACTTCAGAACATAAATAAAATGACCGACTTCCCTCATCGAAAATCCGTCAAAAAAATGCAGCCTTCCGCAGAATATTATCAGGTCAATATTTCCGCTTCTTGCAAATAATATCTTTCCCGGATTTATTACCTTTGTGCATTCAAAGTGAGGCGGAACCTTTTTGTAGTCAACTCCCCCGAGTATTTTAAATTTTTTTTCAACCCCGAAATTCTTTTCGGATATTACAGCGATCTTAGGATTGAATTTATTCGGAAAAATTTCTTTCAGATAATTTACCGACATTAATATTTTTTCTTTTTGCTTTGTCATTTTTCTTATTGTAAAATTAAAAACTTCTTATTTTATTTTTAATGCTTCAATGAACTTCTGTGTCAGTAATGTAAGCTTTGATTCTGCTACTGAGGCAGCTTTCAGTATATCTTCCAGTCTTGCTACTTTCACGGTATCAGGAAAACCCTCATCCGTGATTATCGAAAGTCCCAGAGATTGCATACCAAGTTTTTTTGCGATTATCACCTCCGGAACGGTTGACATTCCGACCACATCAGCACCTATTTTCTTCATTAACCTGTACTCGGAAATTGTCTCAAGAGCCGGACCCTGTACAGTTGCATAAGTCCCTTTCCTGACTAGAATATTATTCTTCAGAGCAACTTCTTCAGCAAGCGAAATAAGAGATTTCGAATAAAAATTTTTCGAGTCTTCGATATTGTTTTCTTTAAATGCCATTAGCGGTGTACTAAAATGAAGATTTATATGCGATGTTATTATCATCAGGTCAGTTTTGTTGAACTTCGTGTTGACAGCTCCGCAGGCATTTGATACAATCAGATATTTTACTCCGAGGCTTTTAAAAATGTGTATCGGAAAAGTCACTCTTGAATGCGGATAACCCTCATAATAATGAAATCTGCCCTGCATCGCTGCTACCGGCTTTCCGGCTATCGTACCAAAAATAAATTTTCCATTGTGGGATTCCACAGTGGATATCGGAAAATCCGGTATCTCATTGTAATCTAATTGGAAATCCTTCCTTATATATTTAACCAATCCCCCTAAGCCGGTTCCTAATATTAATCCTATAGGAAAATTTTTCTTTGTGTATTTTCTTATAAAATTTGTTGCATTTCTGTATTGGAGCATATCTATTTCTTTACTTCAAAATTATCATCGAATGACTTATCATTTGTATTGGCGCTGAAGTTTCCGAGTGATATTTTTTTCATTGTCTTTTTTTCATCTTCCTGCTTTTGTTCTTCTTCAATTACTTCGTTGTGCATATCAGAGTAATTAGCGAGTTCCATCTTTATTATCTTTTTATTCTTAACAAAATCCTCAAGTTCGTTCAGTTTTTCAATCAGGTAATTTTTAATGTCATCAATTAGTTTGTCATTCTTGTATTTAAATTCTTCCAATTCCTGTTTCTTGTTTAATATCTCGTTATCTAAATCCTGCCTAAGCTTGTTCGAAGTCAATTCAGCTTCTTTGATTATAAGCTCGGCTTTTTTTCTTGCATTGATAACAATCTCCTCGCCCAGGTCCTGTGATTTGACAATGGCTTTTTGGAGGTTAGATTCGTTTTCTCTGTAAATATCTATATCTGAAAGCAGCGATTTAATGCGGTCGTTCAGGGTTTTATTATCTACTATTAGTTTCTCATAATGTGAACTTACAGTATCAAGAAAGGCGTCAACTTCCGCAGGTTCGTATCCCCTGAAACCTTTTTTAAAATCTCTTTTTTTAATGTCTTTTGAGGAGATATTCATTTTTTTATAATTTATTTAATAAAATTATTGATAATTTCTGTTACCGAATATTGCACTCCCTATACGCAGCATATTAGCCCCTTCTTCAATTGCAATTTCGTAATCTGAAGTCATTCCCATCGAAAGATATTTTAAATTATTATGAACCGGTTTTAACTCACCAAACAGATTCCTTAAAGTTCTGAAATTTTCACGGATTATTTCTTCTTCATCCGTGAAAATCCCTATCGTCATCAATCCTTTTAGATTTACATTTTCGAGTTTAGAAATCTCCTCACACAAATCTTTAGCGTCTGCCGGTTCTATTCCTGACTTCTGGTCTTCGTTGCTTGTGTTAACCTGAACAAGTATGTCAATTATTCTGTTTATTTTCTTTGCATGCAAATCTATTTCATTTGCAAGTTTTATGCTGTCAACCGAATGTATTAAATGGACAAAATCAACAATATACTTTACTTTATTTGATTGTAAATGTCCGATTAAATGCCACTTAACAGGAAGTTCTTTTAATTCCCCGTACTTTTGTTTTAATTCCTGAACCTTGTTCTCTCCGAAATCTAAATGACCCTCTTTAAAAACCTCTGTCACCATTTCCGAAGGAAATGTTTTGCTGACTGCAACAAGAGTTAAATCATTAAAATCTCTGTTATTCTTTACACAAATCCTTTTAATGTCTTCAATTAATACTTTATAGTTTCCGTGTAAATACTCGTAATTCATATATATTATAATAAAATATGCTTTATTTCAATAATTTTCAATCAATAAAGTTTGTGACAAAAAACGTTTGAAAAATAGAATCCTCCGCCAACACCAAAAGAATGTCTAATTAGTTGTCATTCTTTTTTTTAATTATTCCATTTAATTGAACTTTTAATTGTATTATTTTTATAATATTTTACTGAAAATATAAGGATTTTCATTTTATGCTTAAAAATTATGCCCAGGATTTAAAACATTTCAGGGAAAGTAAAGGTGTTACTTTAAATGAAATTTACTTTCAAACAAAAATTCATACTTCAAATTTCGAAAAAATTGAAAGTGGTGATTTCGGCTTTCAGCCTCAGACTTATATCAGGGCATTCCTAAGGCAGTATGCAAGAGTTATAGGACTCGATGAAAATGAAGTATTAAGAAATTACGATCTCGCTAAAAGCGGAAAATATCATCCGCAAACCAAGCCTCAGGAAGAACCAAAACCTGAAGTAAAACATACCGGTCTTTCCGGTTTATTTGAGGAAAAAGAGAAAACTATTGTAAGTGAAAAGATATCCGAAGAAAAAGAACATACCGAAAGACACAAAATTGTTCAGGTGAATGATAGTGAGGATGATAAAAAACACACTTACATAAAACCCAAATCTTCGTATTACGATCAACCGGATAGAAAAATATTTCAGCAGGTATTGAAATATTCCGGTTTCTTGCTCATCTTTGCAATTGTAGCTGCGGGTATATATTTTACGGTGAAGCTGATGCTTCCTGAGAAATCCGGCGGAAGTAAAACTGAAATCATAAGGCAGTCAAATTTTGATGACGTAGTAAAAGAGCAGGAAAAGAAAATGCTCGGGAAAAAAACACCCGAGGAAATTCAGGACTCAATCGCTAAAGCGCAGCTGTTAAAGGACTCGCTCGTTGTTATTGCAAGCGATACAGCACGTATGAAACTGGTTGTAGATGCTAAGAAAGATGGCAGGATTATTGTGATTGCAGATTCCCTGAATATGAAAAAACGGGAAATAAAAGAACTGAAGAAAAACGAAACCGTGAGTTTTAAAGCAAAAAAACAATTCCTGGTAACCTCGTTAAATATAACTGCTTTCAATATCAAAATGAACGGAAAAAAAGTAACGTTTGAAAATAACGCAGTGAAAGATTTTAAAATTACTAAAAAAACAGTGGAAGAAAAATAGTGGCTTTACAACCTCATTCTGCTGATGTGGTAAAACGCATCGAATCTCTGAAAGAAAAAATTCTCGATGCGGATTATAAGTATTATGTTCTTGATACTCCCGATATCGGTGATTATGAATATGATATGATGATGAAGGAACTTGAGACGCTCGAGAATGAATATCCTTCACTGAAAACTTCCGATTCTCCAACTCAGCGTGTATCCGGCGAACCTACGAAAAAATTTAATGTCATTGAGCATAAAATTCCGATGCTCTCTCTTGCCAATTCATACAACTTTAATGACCTTATAGATTTTGATAAGCGTATAAACTCATTGCTCGGAGGTGAAAAGTATGAATATGTTTGTGATTTAAAATTTGACGGGCTGGCAATTTCTCTTGTGTATGAAAATGGTAAACTGGTAAGCGGAGTTACACGCGGAGACGGAACCAAAGGCGATGATGTTACACAAAACCTTAAAACGATACGCTCAATACCTTTAAACCTGATGTCGGATAAATTTAAAAATATAGAAGTCCGTGGTGAAGTATTCTTTAAAAAAGATGATTTTCTCCGTATTAATGAAGAGCAGGAGTTAAGGGGTGAAAAAACATTCGCGAATCCCCGAAATACTGCAGCGGGTACACTGAAAATGAAAGACAGCCGTATCGTTGCCGGGAGGAAACTGAAAATCTCTACATATTATTTCTATTCCGGTGATGCGGAATTAACATCGCAGTTTGATAATCTTAACATCTTAAAAGAACTTCGTTTTCCTGTTAATTCTTACTTTAAAAAAGTCGAAGACATCGAAGGAGTTAAAAAATTCTGCGATGAAATTGAAAAGATAAGGGATAACCTGCCTTATGAAATTGACGGAGTTGTTGCAAAAGTGAATTCCATCCGGCAGCAGGGAATACTTGGTAATGTTGCCAAGTCCCCGCGTTGGGCAATTGCATATAAATTCAAAGCACAGCAAAAGATAACAAAAATAAATTCCATAACCTGCCAGGTCGGCAGGATAGGTACTATCACTCCCGTTGCAGAACTTGAACCTGTTCTGCTTGCAGGCTCTACAATATCGAGAGCCACTCTGCATAACTTCGAAGAAATACAAAGAAAAGATATCCGTGAGGGCGATTATGTGAAAATTGAAAAAGGCGGTGATGTGATTCCGAAAGTTATAGAAGTGATTTCCGGAAAAAGAAAAAAAGATTCCGTTGAATATGTTCCTCCTGATAATTGTCCCGTTTGCGGAACTAAACTTGAAAAACCCGAAGACGAAGTCAATTACTACTGCGGGAATTATTTCTGTCCTGCACAGATACAGGGCAGAATTGAGCACTTTGTCCACCGCGATGCTATGGAAATTGAAGGACTCGGAGAAAGTATAATTGATATATTCCTTAAAAAAGGATATATCAAAGATTACACGGATATTTATAAACTCAAAGATCATAAAGAAGAACTTATCAAACTTGAACGATTCGGCGAGAAAAGTATCAATAATATACTGAATGCTATTGAGGAATCGAAGAAAAAACCTTTTGATAAAGTTCTTTTTGCTATAGGTATCAGGCATATTGGCGAACGGACTGCAAAGTTGATTGCAAAACATTTTGGTTCCGTTGATAAACTTACAAATGCTGCAACGGATGAAATTGATGATATTTACGAGATAGGTCCGGCAATTGCAGAAAGCATAGTTCATTTTTTCAAAGATGAAAAAAGCAGAATTCTTGTCAGGAAATTAAAAGAAGCCGGACTTAAATTTGAAATTGAAAAATCTGCATCATCATTTGATAATGAAAAATTAAAAGGAAAATCTTTTGTTTTAACTGGAACGCTCGAAAATTATTCGCGTGATAAAGCATCAGAGATAATCGAATCACTCGGTGGAAGGGTAACATCTTCCGTCAGCAAAAAAACAAGTTATGTCCTTGCTGGTGCTGACCCGGGAAGTAAATTAGATAAAGCGAAATCGGCTGGTGTTAAGATTATTGATGAAAAAGAATTTGAAAAACTTATAAAATAGAAATTTCCCGGAAATTTAATCGAATATTATCTTTTCCGTAATTTCCCTGCCGAGATTGATGAGTCGCTCCTTTATTTTTTCATCTTTTATTTCACCGTTCACGTCGAAAACATCTCCGGCATTTGAAATATGCATCATAGTATTTATCATATTTGCACCAAGCAGTCGGAATATCGGCAGCATTGCAACCTGAGCTCTTATAGTTCCGCCCTGAAACGGAGTGCAGCCTGCAATTGCTAATGTTTTATTTTTAAAAGGCTGGTCTTTTCCCCTGGAAGCCCAGTCAATCGCATTTTTAAGTCCTCCGGGAATTGAATGATTATATTCCGGTGTCACAATCACGATTCCATCGGCTGCCTTTAATCTGTTCCTGAACCCGGTAACATTTTCGGGTTCTCCTGCGTCTTCGATATCACCGTCATAAACAGGCAGATTGAATTCTTTAAGGTCCAATTCATCGGGTGTTCCGCCCGCTTCTGCCACGCCTTTCAGAATATATTTCAGCGCCATTTTATTATATGATTTATCCCTCAGACTACCTGCAAAACCTGCTACAATATTTTTTCCCATAAAATTATTTTATTTAAATCTATAAAATTCCTATTTTAGAAAATTGACTCCTATCATAATTGTTACTCCGCCGACATCTGTAATAGTCCTGTCTTTCAGGCTTCTCACCTCATTTATCAAAACCGGGACATAAGAATATCTGAGATTTACGCAAAATGAAGTACTCATTGACTCTCTGTATTCCAGTCCGATACCCGCATATCCGCCTAAAGCAAATGCAGAATTAAGGTATCCTAATGCCTTAAAAAAGTTTTTATCATAAGGATTACTCAATACAAGAGTAGGAGTTACTCCTACTGATATAAAAGGTTTGAAACTTTCATCAAGGGTATTTGAAAAAAGATAATTCTGCAAACCAATACTCACCGGAATCGTAAATACCCGGTTCTCTTTCCCGAATATATATGAATTTCCATAAATATCGAATTGCTCATTTTCATTCGGATCTTTCAATCCAGTGACCATAATCCCGCCGACTAAATCCATATCGGTAGTCACTCTTTTGTACAAATTGGCTCCTAATCCGAATCCTTTATCAGTATATATAAAATTAAAACTCCAGTTATTTCTCGTTTCTTTTGGTGTTATTACTTTCGGTTTTATTTTTAAAGAATCCTCAGCAAAAGAAAACCTGAAAAATACCATAAATATTATTGATGCTAAAAAAATCTTTTTAATCATATTTAAAATATTTTATTTTTCATTTCTTTTATTATACTTTTTTAAAATTTCAATGTTCCTTCATTCAATCCCTCCTGTAACAAATCTTATCCCTGAAACCCGAGATATGTGCAGGGAGGTTTTTATATCATAATTTATAACAATTTACTATATTTATAAATTCACATAATAATATATTTTTAAAGTGACAGAAAGAAGATTAAAAAAATTCTTTGATGTAGTTTCCGGTCGGCAGAAATATCTGACGCTCGTACTGGAAAACATTCACGATCCGCACAATGTAAGCGCCATTCTCCGCACTGCAGATGCAGCAGGCGTGGATAAAATTTATTTGATTTATAATACAAATAAATTCCCGAAAATCGGAAAAACATCTTCGGCAAGTGCCAAAAAATGGGTCGAACTTATTAAATTCTCTACCGTATCCGAATGCTATGCCGCTCTCAGGAAAGAAAAATATCGGATATATTCTACCCGCATGTCAGAATCCGAAATAAATGTTTCTTTATATGATTTAAACTTGATCCGGAATACTGCTATTGTTCTGGGTAATGAACACACTGGCGTTTCTGATGAAGCGGCAGAACTTGCAGATAAAAATTTCCTGATTCCTATGTATGGAATGATTCAGTCACTCAATGTTTCCGTCTCTGCTGCAATCTGCCTTTACGAAGCTTTAAGGCAAAGACAAAGCAAAGGTATGTATGACAAATCAGCTTACAATAAAAAAGATTTTAAAATAAAATTAGAAAGATATCTGAAAAGATAATCGTATTTATTAATAAGTAAGAACATTAAAGCAACTTTCACATTCCCCTCCCAATTCAAGGGGAGGGGTTAGGGGTGGGGTGAAAAGAACAGATGGATGAGGTTACCCAACCCTCCTTTCTCAATTCCATGGTAGGGTTAGGAGGATACACATAAGGAAGAATTTACACTTAAAATAGAACGGTTTTTAGAAAATAAAAAAATATTTCTATCTTAAATTTTCAATTTTTAAATGTTAATTTGAAATTACGATTTACAATTTTAAATTTAAATTATAATTATAATGCTTCCAAAGTATTTCAAAAATGAACCCGGCTTAAAGAACCTGAATAATTTCCTGCTGATTGCAGGTCCCTGCGTGGTGGAAAATAAATCCGTTACATTCAGAACCTGTGAAAAAGTGAAAGAAATAACTTCTAAACTAAAGATTCCCTTTGTTTTCAAGGCTTCGTATGTGAAAGCTAACAGGACATCCGCTCATTCTTTTAAGGGCATTGGTATAGATGCAGCCCTGAATATTTTATCCGGAGTTAAACAAGAATTTGATGTTCCTATTCTCACGGATATACATTCGGAGATTGAAGCTGAAGTTGCCTCCGAAGTTGCCGATATACTTCAGATACCTGCATTTCTTTGCCGTCAGACAGATTTGCTGGAAGCAGCGGGCGAAACAGGAAGGATTGTTAATATTAAAAAAGGTCAGTTCCTTGCTCCGGACGATATGAAATATGCTGCCGAAAAAGTAGCTCTTACGGGTAATAAAAAAATCATGCTTACCGAAAGAGGAACAACTTTTGGATATAATAATCTGGTTGTTGATATGAGAAGTCTCATCATTATGAAAAGTTTTGGCTATCCGGTAATATTCGATGCAACTCATTCGGTTCAGATGCCTTCGAAGGAAAAAGGTGTGAGCGGTGGTAATCCCGAATTTATAGCGCCTCTTGCAAGAGCAGCAGCAGCAGTTGGGGTCGATGGTTTCTTTATTGAAACTCATCCAAATCCTGCAAAAGCCCTGAGTGACGGTTCCAACATGCTCCCTCTGCATAAATTAGAAGAATTATTAAAAACCCTGTTAAAAATTCATTCATTAAAGAAATAGACTTTTCAAATAATATTTTCATAATTAAAAGGAGAACAATATGAACAAATTCTCATTAATACTTTTTATTCTTATTGCCGCATTATTTATAAACGGATGCGGAAAAAAGGATACCGCCGGTACAGATTCCGGTAAAAAGGAAACCGGGAAAACAGAAGATATAAAGAGCGCAAAAGATGTATCTCTTGATGACAATTCCTCTTTCCACATTACTTACAAAATGGATAAGGAAGGAAAGGGAATAAATCTTGATATGTATCGCAAAGGAACGAAAGCAAAAAGCGAATTCTCTTCTACTGAAAACAATATAGGCATGACGACATCTGCATTCTATTCCGATAAAATTATTTTCATGGTAATGGATGTTGCAGGGAAAAAAATGGGTATGAAAATGGATGTAAAAGATATTGCAAAAAAAGAAGGGAAAGATCTGGATAAACAAATATTCGATGCAAAAGAAAGATTAAAAGATTTTGAAAAAGCGGGAACCGGTGAAGTACTCGGATACACCTGCGATATTTATAAAGATAAAGAAGGCAATACCTATTACTTTTATAAGGATCAGGCGCTATTAAAACTCGAATCAAAAAACAGCAAAATGGAAGCCGTGAAATTCGAACCTGACATAAAACTCGAAGACTCATTTTTCGAACCTCCGAAAGATGTAGAATTTATGGATATCGGAAACCTCAATCTCGATATGCTAAAAGATATGAAAGTAAAATAATTCTTGATAGCAATTTGATTCCCCATTTCATTTTTTAGCAGAGTCTTTAAGAACGAGGAGACTCTGTTAAAAAATAAAAGTCAGACTAGAGCGGGAGAGAATGGATTCCGCATCGAGTACGGAATAACAAATAAAACAATAATTATAAAAATATTATTTGATTTTCTTAACAATAATGTATATATTTATCATATACAAATAATATGAATATATTTGACAATATTACAGGGTTCGACTGGGATAAAAACAACTTAGAAAAAAGTTTAATTAAACATAATGTTACTTCAAAAGAAAGCGAAGATGTATTCAAAGACGAGAATATAATCTTGACAAAAGAAGTTAATGCTAAAAACGAAAAAAGATATGTGGTATTCGGAGTAACCCCTCAGAATAGATTTTTGACGGTTGTTTTTACTGTCAGGAATAATCTAATAAAAGTTATTTCAGCAAGAACACAAAATAAAAGTGAACGAAAAATTTATAATAAAAAAAAATGAAAAAAACAGGGAAGAAAAACCTTAAACCTATTCCCTCTTTTAAGTCGGAAGACGAAGAAAGGAATTTCTGGGATAAAGCAGATTCTACAGAATATTTTGATTTCAGAAATGCAGCCAAGGTTAAATTTCCGAACCTGAAATTTTCTACTGAATCTATTTCTATCCGTCTGCCGAAATCCTTGCTCGACAATATTAAAGTTATCGCTAATAAGAAGGATGTGCCTTATCAGTCTTTGATTAAAATATATCTTTCAGATAGAGTATCAGAAGAAAGTTCTAAAAAATATTTATGAATAAAAACATCCTCATTTCTGTTACCTGTCTATCTTCGCAGGTCTTTAGTCTGCGAAATCAGAAACAAAAAGCAACCTAAATATCCAAGATGGATCCGGAATGAGCATGAGAATCGGGATTAATTGTTTTTTAATTTCCCTTTTACATTTAAAATTAATTTATATTTTGCAATCTTAATACTTTTAAAATCTATCGATTGTATGGCAAAATTAGTTAAAAACCGGAAAAAAGAGGAAGCTCCGACCGATACTTTTAATAAGTCTTTCTATGCGGGAATTTTCTTCGTTTCCCTTTCTGCTCTTTTGCTCGAGTTTACCTTGATACGCGTGCTTTCGGTTTCCCTGTGGTATCACTTCGCTTTTATGATTATCAGCATTGCACTTCTCGGGTTTGGAATCAGCGGAGTTTATCTCTTCCTTAATAAAAGTTTTCAGAAATATAAATCCGATAAACTGCTGTCAGTTATTTCTATAATATACGCAGTGAGTATAATTCTGTCTTTTTTACTTATAAATAAAATTCCGTTTGATCCCTTCAGCCTGTTTTCACATCCTGTGCAAATGCTTTATCTGCCATTGTATTATATTTTGATAATGATTCCGTTTTTCTTTGCAGGACTGATTATTTCAATCTTGCTCACAAGGTTCAAACTTTACTTTTCAACACTTTATTTCTTTGACCTTACAGGCGCAGGTATTGCATGTTTTGCGTTTGTGATTTTTGTCCCTATGCTCGGCGGAAATGGTGCGATAGTGATTGTATCCGTATTTGCTTCGATCGCAGCAATTATTTTCAGTTTGAAAAATCACAATCTGATTTCACTGATAGCCTTCATACTCGCAGGTCTTACGGCAGGCATCCTGATTGAAAAAGATAGTGTTATTCCAGTTAACGTATCTCCGAACAAATCATTTTTTCTGGATAGTGTAATACTTTCAAGTTCAAATCGTGAAGAAGCTCTGATATTTTCACAGTGGAATATTATATCAAAAATAGATGTGTATGAAGATGTCGATGAATCTCCCGATGGATATAATGTGTACAATGCTATTATAGATGAAGGTAATGCAACAACAAATATTCCTAATGTAAAAACTTTGCCTCCTCCGACTAAACCCGCCGATGCATCTAATCTTGCATTCACATTGAAAGACTCGGCAGAAAAAGTTTTCATAATAGGTTCAGCAGGCGGTGGAGAAATTCTTACGGGACTTTATCATTCTGCAAAAAATATTACAGGCGTCGAAATCAACGGGATACTGAATGACCTCATAAAAAGCAAACTATCATATTGGACCGGACAGCTCGTGAGGAATAAAAATGTAAATATTATAACAGACGATGCAAGGTCTGTGATAAGGAGTTCGGATGAAAAGTATGATGTAATTATCTCGGCACACACGATTTCTTCTTCGGCTATGTCCAGCGGTGCAATGAGTATGGTGGAAAATTATATTTTAACTAAGGAAGCAATCAGGGAATATCTCAATCATCTTAAACCCGAAGGCGTTCTTTATATTTCAAGACCCGAAAATCAAATTCCTAAACTTATAGCCACACTTAAAAAAGCCCGTGAAGAAGTATCCGGTGGTTTTGAAAAAAGTAATAATTGTTTTTTTGTTTTCCGCAGGGAACCTAATTCTTTTGAAAGAGGAAAAAGTTTCCTTACAGGCTTGATTTATAAAAAAGACGGTTTAAAAGAAACGGATATTATTAACCTTCGGAATGAAGCTTCAAGTCTGGGTCTGGAAGTGATTTATGACCCGCTCTTTGCACAGGATGAAGATCTGAAACTGCTTGCAGAATCTATGCATATTGATGATGAAATAAAAAAATCAGGGCAGGATATTAATCCTGCTACCGATGATAAACCTTTCTTTGATAATAATATCGGCTTTACTAACCTTAACTGGCGGGGATTTTTGGAAACTTTTTCTCAGGATGAAAGAGGTATTATTGCACTTAAAGACAGACCGGTTGCCGAAGCAACATTAATAGCCCTTTTCATACAGACCCTCGTAGCTGCTTTTGCATTCCTCATACTTCCTTTGATTTTTGCAAAAAAGAAATTTGAAAATAAATCCGGCAGGAAATCTTATCTGATATATTTCGCCTGCCTTGGTCTGGCATACATTATGCTTCAGATAGCAATGATTCAGAAGTTTACTCTCTTTCTCGGACAGCCGGTCTATACTTTACTTACTGTAGTCTCTACTATGCTGATCTTTTCCGGACTCGGCAGTATGTTTTCTCAAAAGTTTGTTAAGAATAGCCGCTTCCGTTTGCATTTAATTTTTATTTTAATTGCATTATTTTCAATATTAATCGGAATTCTGAATCCTGTAATATTTTCCGGTTTGGCACAACTTGGTCTTTTATATCGCATCATTATTTCTGTGCTTATGATTGCGCCGCTCGGATTCTTTATGGGAATGCCTTTCCCGGTAGGGATGAGTTTTATTGATGATTCCGAAAAGCATTATTCGGCATTCGCCTGGGCAGTTAATGGTTTCTTTTCAGTTATCGGTTCGGTGCTTGCGATGATTCTTGCAATGACATTTGGATTCAGATTTGTTTTTGTTTTCTCGGCAGTTGTTTATTCAATTGCCCTGATTTTTATAAGTTTAAGGTTCTTACAAAGAAAAGCAAAACCTCTTTTTTAAATTTTGTTGTTTTTAATTAAAACGTAACAATAACTAAATCACGAATTAAATGGAAGATCATTATAGAAAAAAAACACTTGCAATACTTGTCGGAGGCGGACCTGCTCCGGGAATTAACGGCGTTATTAGGTCTGTTACCATCGAGGCAATAAATTCAGGTATGAATGTGCTTGGAATTTATGACGGATTTGAACATCTCGTCAAAGGTGATTCAAGTCACTTTACCGAATTGAGAATTGAAGACGTGTCAAGGATTCACTTTAGCGGCGGAAGTATTTTACAGACTTCAAGAATAAATCCGGCAAAGAATAAAGTAATGCTCGATGCTACTATTAAAGCATTGACTCAGTTATCCGTTGATTATCTCGTTACAATTGGCGGTGATGATACTGCAACAAGTTCTTATAAAATTGACCAGCTTGCTGCCGGTCAGATTCAGGTAGCACACGTTCCTAAAACAATTGATAATGACCTGCCTCTGCCGGGTAATATGCCAACTTTCGGTTATCAAACTGCACGTGATTTTGGATTCCACATCCTGCAATCGCTTATGATGGATGCCGCTACAACAAAACGATGGTATTACGTTGTAACAATGGGACGCAAAGCCGGACACCTTGCACTTGGTATAGGAAAATCTGCCGGTGCCACATTGACAATCATCGGCGAAGAGTTCAGGGATAGAACTATCAGTTTTGAAACTATCTGTGATATTCTTGAAGTTTCTATTATTAAGAGAATGGCACAGGGAAACCACTATGGTATAGCCGTTCTTGCGGAAGGTATCATTACAAGGATTGATCAGCAAGAATTGATAAATCATCCGTACGTTAATCTTGAAAAAGACCTGCACGGCAATATCCGTCTGTCGGAAATAGATATCGGAAGGATAACTAAGGATGAAGTAAGAAGAAGACTACGCGAAAGAGGATTGGATGTCACTATCGTTAATAAAGATATTGGTTACGAATTAAGATGTGCAGCCCCGATTCCCTTCGATTGTGAATACACTCAGGATTTAGGTTACGCGGCTGTCAGATATCTGCTTGAGGGAAATACCGGTGCAATCGTAACTGTTGATAAAGGACAATTGATACCGGTTAAGTTCGAGGATATCATAAATGCGGATGACAGAATTAATACAAGGGAAGTGGATGTTGATTCTGACAGTTATCAGGTCGGTAGAAAATATATGATAAGACTTGAAAGAGCAGACTTCGACGAAATTAAGAATATAGCACGTCTTGCACTCATCGGAAATATGAAAACAGATGAATTCATTGCTAAATTCAAGTATCTTATAAATGATCCTCCGGTAAAGGATAAGCTTCTACCTGATACACAAAAAGTACAAAAGACGCCCAAACCGGAAAATAAACATAAATAATATTTTCGGGAATTTTTGAAATAATTTTATATCACACACCTCTCTCCTTTCTTCCGAAAGGAAGTGGTGTGTGATTTTTAAGAAGTTATATTGAATTAAATTATGAAAATCGGAATTCTTACAAGCGGCGGAGATTGCCCCGGGCTTAATGCCGTAATTCGAGCAATCACAAGAAAATCATTTGGTATCGGTTACGAAGTAGTTGGTATTCAGAATGGCTGGAAAGGAATATTTGAAGAGAGTTATATAAATCTCGATTTGAAAAAAGTTGCAGGTATCGTAAACCGCGGCGGCACAATTCTCGGAACTTCCCGCTTTAATCCCTTTCAGGAAAAAAATGGAGCGGAAACACTTCAACATAAAATTGCACGGGCTGAATTTGATGCACTCATTTGTATCGGCGGCGAAGGCTCGATGCATATTGCGCAACAGGCATTTGAACTTGGAATAAATGTAATAGGTGTTCCTAAAACGATTGATAATGATATATCCGGTACCGATTATTCTTTTGGCTTTGATACGGCGGTGCAGATTGCTACCGATGCAATTGACAGGCTGCATACAACTGCTGAATCTCATCATAGAATAATGATTCTCGAAGTAATGGGCAGGCATGCAGGATGGATTGCCTTGTATTCAGGGATTGCAGGCGGAGCCGATGCGATTATAATTCCGGAACAAGAAGTCAAGATAGATACAGTCTGCGAAGTTCTTAAAAGCAGATATACACGCGGTAAATTGTTTTCTATTATAGTAGTTGCCGAAGGTGCAGATTATTTATTGAATGAACTAAAAATTGAGGAATCAGAAAAGAAGTTTGATGATTTTGGAAGAGCCCGTCTCGGAGGTATCAGTTATTATCTGGCAAATGAAATTGAAAAAAGAACAGGCTTTGATACAAGGACTACGATCCTGGGTTATGTCCAGAGAGGCGGTGTTCCAACTGCATTCGACAGGATGCTTGGTACAAGACTCGGTATTTATGCTGTTGAAATGGTTGAGCAGAAAAAATTCGGAGGAATGTGTGCTGTACAGGGGAATGTAATTACCGATATTCCTATTAAAAAAGCAATCGAGAAACTTAAAACTGTCGACCTTGCCATATACAAAGCCGCCCAGGTGTTTTTTAAATAAGTTTTTAAGACAAGGGAGCTTGCTCCCTTGCTAAGATTCACCTCATATAAGCGGATAAAAAAACAAAGTTGTTATTATCGATTATTAATTTTATTTTCCCGAATTAATAATTAACTTTACCGGTTGAAAAAGTTCGAGACACATCGCAGCGGTTTACTTACACGCCTTGGCTTGTTCACTGCTCTTATGATAGTAATAAGTTCAATGGTTGGCTCAGGTGTATTTAAAAAGATAGCCCCGATGTCTTCTGAACTTGGTTCTCCGGGTTTAATACTGCTTGCCTGGCTGATTGCAGGAATTATTACAATGATAGGAGCCGCCACAAATGCTGAAATCGCGGGTATGATTGCCGAACCCGGCGGGCAATATGTCTATTTTAAAAAGATGTATGGCAATGCATTTGCTTTCCTGTATGGCTGGTCGTGTTTCTCCGTTATTCAGTCAGCATCTATTGCATCCATTGCATATGTTTTCGCAGAATCAGTAAATGCCGTCATTCCGCTTCCGCATTTAAGCGGTGCTATGGAAAAACTATCGCTCTTCGGAATATTTTATCCGTTTGAAAGTTTCGGAGTAAAAGGTCTTACAATAATTACTATCATATTCCTCACATCAGCAAATTATTTCGGAGTCATTTTTGGCGGTTATATCACGAATCTTTTTACTGCTCTGAAAGTAATCGGAATACTTGCAATTATTTTTCTTGGTATTTCTTTAAGCGGAGGGAGCGTCGAAAATATGACTCCGGTACTGGAAAAACCAGGATTTGTTTACGATTCGTCACTCGGACTTTTCGGAGCGATGTTTGCAGCGATGCTTGCGGCATTCTGGGCTTATGACGGATGGAATAATATCGGTTACCTCGGCGGAGAAATTAAAAATCCAAAACGGAATATCCCTATCTCTCTCTTCGGAGGTGTGGCATTAGTAATTATTGTTTATCTCGCAGTGAATTTCACATTCATTTACGTAATGCCTGTCGATGAAATCCTTAATGTATCAAAAACCGGTAATTCAATTATTGCTATCGAAGTATTAAGGAAATTCCTCGGTTCAGGCGGTGCACTTTTTCTTTCTTTGCTTATAATGGTTTCCACTTTCGGGACCACAAACGGGACAATCCTTGCATCCTCAAGGATTTATTTTGCAATGTCGCGGGATAAACTTTTTTTCAATTCTGCGGGCAGGCATCACCCGAGATTCAGAACCCCGCACATCTCTCTTATGATTCAGGGACTCTGGGCTTCTGTTCTGGTGCTATCCGGAACCTTTGACCAGTTGACTGATATGCTCATCTTTGCTTCTTTTATTTTCTATGGCATGGGAGCATTCGGAGTGTTTGTCCTTAGAAGAAAAATGAAAGATGATAACCGCCCTTATAAAGCTTTTGGATATCCGGTAGTTCCTGCAATATTTGTGGTTTTCTGTGCTGTCCTCGTCATCGTAACCATTATTCAAAGTCCCCGTGATGCAGGTATAGGGCTTGCATTAGTGCTAATAGGAATCCCATTTTACATATTCTGGAACAACAAAAAAAACAATAATTCCGGAATTGAAACAAGATAAGAATATCTCTTCTGATTGAGATATTATCATATAGATTATTTTTTCTTTTTTCATTATTTTAAATTATTCCATAAATTAATATTGAAAGGGTAATAACATGAAAAAAACTTTTACTATTATTCTTTTCCTGATTTTTGGTATTCTTCTGCTTGCCTGCTCAAAGGATAATAAGATTAAATCAGAATCCAAAGAAGAAACAAAACAAACTGCCGTAAAGAAAGATCCGCGAAAAATTAAAACGCAGATCTGCTATGACATTACCAATCCCAAAAAAGAAATTCTCCTTACGAAAACTGAATTTGACAATAACGGCAAAGAATTAAAAATAATAGGCTTTGATGAAAACGGAAAAGAAACTGAAACAATAAAATCTATCTATGATGAAAAAGGACTAAAAATAAGAAAAGATATGAAAGAAAGTGATTATGAAGGCGGGTTTAGGGAATACACCGTAACATATAAATATAACGATAATGGAAGACTTCTCTCGGAAAAATATGCAGGGGACTATGCAACGGATGTATCCCCGGATTATTTTGAATATGTTTATACAGACAGTGATAAACCTGTAGAAAAACTTCATTATGTTACTGTAATGCCGGAAAATCCTAAAGATTTGCAATACAGGGAAACTATTAAGTATGATGAAAAAGGAAATAAAATTGAAGAAGTGACAAAAGGCACAAAATTTGATTACCTGGAGAAAATAACATATAAATATGATGAAAATAATATGCTGATTGAGTCAACAAATGATTATGACAGTACGATATCAAAGTATAAATATACTTATGAGTATTATTAATTTTTAAATAGGTACTTTCAACATTGTATAGTTGTATTTTATGATTTAATTTTTATAATATTAAACTTTATATAATATAAAAATTAATAAAGCATTAATTAAAAATATTATTTTAATTATTATCTTCTTGGTTATCTCCGTATTGAAGGGTTGTTCCAATAAAGATAATATTACAAATCCTAATAAAATTAATTTAGCACTTAATCATTTCACAACTGCTGATACATCAATTGCTGATATTAATAATCTTTTGCTTGATACTGTCAAAATACTTTTAAAAGATTTAAAGTTCGGTGTTTCCGGCTCTAATGACTCAATTAGTTTTTATACAGGATCGTTTTTATTAACACTCCGGTTCAATTCTCTTGTTATTGCATTAACATCCGGTTTAATTCCTGCCGGTACTTATGATAAATTTAAATTTGAAGTTCATGAACTCGATCCTAATGAAATAATTTCAGACCCTGAATTTAGTGATGCTAACGGAAGGTATTCAATTATAACAAAAGGTTCATTCAATGGAAATCGATTTGTTTTTAAGTCAGTAAGTTCTGCAAGGAAAAATTTACAGTTCCAGAATCCCGCCGCAGTATCTTCTTCAGATGTTACTTATATAACACTTTTGATAAAACCTTACATCTGGTTTTTAAAAAATGGTGATTATTTAGACCCAAGAATCCCTGCAAATGCTAACGATATTAACAGCAATATTCAGAACGCTTTAAACAATAGCTTTACCGCTTTCAAAGATAACGATAGAAACGGCATCCCTGATTAAGGGATTGGGTTCCAATACTCACGAGTCATACATTCTCCTTTGGAAAAGGTATTATATTAATTCCCCCTTACGAAAGGGGGGTTGTTATTTCTTTTCTTTTCCATTTCAAAAAATTTTTATTATCATTACTTTCCGTCATATAAATATTTCTTTTCTAAGTAAATTATTAAATATTATGAAAATATTCATTGATACTGCTAATCTTAAGGAAATTAAAGAAGCCGCAGATATGGGATTGCTCGACGGTGTTACCACTAATCCATCACTCGTTGCAAAAGAAGGTCACAAAGATTTTAAAACCATGCTTAAGCAAATATGTGAAATAGTAGATGGTGATATTAGCGCCGAAGTCGTCTCCGCTGATTGCGATAACATCTTAAAAGAAGGAAGGGAACTCGCAAAAATTCACAAAAATATAGTAATCAAAGTTCCTCTTATTAAAGAAGGTTTAAAAGCAGTTAAAATATTTACCGCCGAAGGCATCAAAACAAATGTTACTCTTTGTTTCAGTGTCTCACAGGCGATACTCGCCGCAAAAGCAGGAGCATATCTGGTTAGTCCGTTCGTCGGAAGACTCGATGATATATCAACTAATGGTATGGACCTGATTGCTCAAATCGTAAATGTTTATCAAAACTATGATTTTGATACACAGGTTCTTGTTGCATCTGTAAGGCATCCTTTGCATTTTGTTGACGCTGCCATGATTGGCGCCGATGTTTGCACTATGCCGTTTAAAGTAATTGATCAGCTTGTTAAACATCCTCTTACCGATAGCGGACTTGAAAAATTCCTCGCCGACTGGAAGAAATTAGGATAATTTAATAATTTTAAAATATTATATATGAAAAAGACAGCATTTAATGAATTACATAAAAAATACGGCGGTAAGTTAGTAGAATTTGCCGGATTCGAGATGCCTATCCAGTATGAAGGTATCGTTGCAGAACATAAAGCCGTCAGGGAGTCTGTCGGTGTATTCGATGTTTCTCATATGGGTGAAGTAGAAGTTCACGGAAAAGATGCGCTCGCTTTTGTCCAGAAAATTACTACCAATGATGCATCAATATTAACCAAAGGAAAAATTCAGTATTCTGCAATGTGCTATAAAGAGGGCGGAGTGGTGGATGACTTGCTCGTTTACAATTGCGGTGATTATTATTTACTCGTTATTAATGCATCCAATGTTGATAAAGATTTTAAATGGATGCAGGATAATGTGTTTGGAGATGTTGTGTTGAAAAATATTTCCGACAATATTTCACAACTCGCAATTCAGGGACCAAATTCCCAAAAGACTTTACAAAAACTGACAGATACCGATTTATCTAAAATTGAATATTATAATTTTGAATTCGGAAAGATTGCCGGTATTGATGCAATTATTTCACATACAGGGTATACAGGTGAAAAAGTCTGTTTTGAGATTTACATTGATTCCAATATTGAACTATCTGAAAAATTGTGGAATGCAATTTTCGAAGCAGGCAAAGAATTCAATATTAAGCCCATAGGTCTCGGAGCAAGGGATACATTACGGCTTGAGTATGCTTTCAGATTATATGGAAATGATATGGATAAAGATTCAAACGTGCTGGAAGCAGGTTTAGGATGGATTACAAAACTCAATAAAGGAAATTTCAATGGCAGTGATGTTCTGCTCAGGGTAAAAGCCGAAGGTCTTAAAAGGAAACTCGTCGGCTTTATTGTTGAGGATAGAATGGTTGCACGCCACGGACAGGAAGTTTATTCCGGAGATAAGAAAATCGGATTCGTTACAAGCGGCTCACCTTCACCTATGCTGAATAAAAATATCGGACTTGCTTATATAGACGAAGGATTCAATAAAATTGGAAATGAAATTGAAATTGCAATAAGAGATAAAAAAATAAAATCAAAAATAGTTAAGACACCGTTTTTGTCTTAGAATAATTATATGAGGTTTTAATTATCCCCAATCTCTTTTACCGGAATTGGGGATAATTGTTTGATAAAAAGATTTTTCAGGAAAATTTTAAATTATGTCAAAAATAACAGTTATCCCGATACCATCGCTGATTACAGAAGATCTGCTTCTTAAAGATAAAATCGTAGTTATTGTAGATGTATTGCGGGCAACTTCTACGATGTTAGTTGCTCTTGCAAACGGTGCCAAAGAAATTATTCCCGCTGAAAGTATAAATACTGCCGCCCGAATCGCCAGAGGTTCAGGAAAGAATGCATTGTTGTGCGGAGAACGGGCAGGAAAAATAGTTAAAGGATTTGACCTCGGTAATTCACCTTTCGAATATACAAAGGAAGCAATTGAAAATAAAACCCTTGTATTCACCACTACAAACGGGACAGTAGCTATGCATAAAGCAAGGTATGCAGAAAAATGCATCCTCGCTTCTTTTCTGAACTTATCAAAAGTAGTTGAATATCTCGATGATCTTAACCGGGATTTTATTGTTATCTGTTCTGGTAAGCTAAATAGTTTCTGTCTCGAAGATTTTGTCTTTGCAGGAGCTTTATTGTCTAAATTGTTTAAATTAAACAAAAATAAACCTCTTTACGAAATTTCAGATACGGAGATTGCATCAAAACTTCTTTCAAAATCTATGCTTCTGGTTCCTTCAAATCCCAGTAAAGAAAAAGTTATTGAAATGTTCGATATGTCTGAACATGGGATTTATTTAAGGTCTTTAGGTTTTGAAAAAGATCTCGGTTTTTGTGCGGAAATCGATTCCTATCCAATTTTACCTTTTGTGATAAAGGGTGTAATTAAATTACAGGAAAAAATCGAAGCCGAGCAAATCACTAAAAAAAATCTCAAAAAAATAAATTATAAAGAAACAGGCGAGCAGAAGAAACATTAATAATATGAATAAGAAAATGAAATCAAGGCTTGAAAAGAAAAGTACACATATCAGATCCGGAAACGGCAAAAGAAGAAGAAAAGAAACTGAGGATTTCTCAATATCTGCGGAAGTAAAAAAGCAAATTCTTGGATTCGTGCTGTTATTATTTGGTGTCTTACTTCTTTTTGCTGTCTTTTCATATTCTTCATCAGATGAAAGTAACCTCACAAATCAATCTTTCCTGAGTATATTCAATAAAGAAACAAATTCCATATATGTAAAAAACTGGCTTGGTATAGTAGGTGCTCTTACTGCTGATTTTATGATAAATAAATTGTGCGGTTTTTCTTCTTCTATTATTTCATTGGTGATTATATTCTTTGGGTTTAATATCATTCTTAAAAAATCACTCTTTAAGCCAGTAATGTTCAGTATTTATGCATTACTTATGATGCTCATTCTTTCAGCATCAGCAGGGATTCTCTCAAAATTTGTATCTTTTCCGGACGCATCACATTTCTCCGGAGCAGTTGGCGGATATTTTTCGAATATTTCATACAGCTTTCTCGGTAGTGTCGGCTCATCAATTTTCTGGATAATACTTTTTTCGGTTAATGTATTTCTTCTGGTAGATACTAATATCATAAAAACTTTTGCCCGGTTAAAACTCATTTATCAGCGGATAAAGGAAAAGTTTAAAAAAGAAGAAGAATCGCTTGTAACACTGGCAGAAGAAAAATTTAATAGAAAAATTGAAAAGAAAAAAACAAAAGAAGAAAAAGATGCGGTATTGGCAGAAGCACTAAAAAAAGAACAGGAACGCATAAATAAGGCAAAATATGGTAAACCTTCGGGCGAAGCAGATTCCTCCCCGGAAATAAAAGAAACAGAAATTAAACGTCCCAAAAAAGAAGAGTTGAATCTAATTACGGATGCGGAAGAGAATGTAAAGAAACCCGAACCAAAGGAAATCGAAATTGATGAAAAACCTGTAAAGAAAATTATCCCGGATGAAATGGATGTCAATCCCGAAAATTCAAATGAACTCGAAAGCTATGATGAATCTGAGGAAGGACTTCCGGAAGAGACTCTTGATGATTATAAAACACCTACGCTTGACCTACTCGATAATCCGACAAAGGAAGAAGACGAGGTTATTCCTGATGAAGAATTAAACCGGAATGGAAAAACATTACAGGAGAAATTACTGAAGTTCGGAATTGAAATTGAAAAAGTATATGCTACCCCCGGACCCGTTGTTACACTTTATGAACTCGTCCCTGCTGCCAATGTTAAACTATCGAAGATAGAATCTCTGCAGGATGATATTGCTCTTGCAATGAAAGCAAAAGGTATCCGTATGATTATTCCTATTCCGGGAAAAGGCACAGTAGGTGTGGAAATCCCTAATCGGAAAGCGCAGATTGTAAAAATAAAAAGTATTTTATCTTCTGAACATTTCAAGGAAAGCAAAGAAAAACTTTGTGTCGCTTTCGGAAAAAAAATAGACGGGGAAGTGTTCATCGATGACCTCGCAAAGATGCCGCACATCTTAATTGCCGGTGCTACAGGCTCAGGCAAAAGCGTAGGAATAAATACGATCATAGCAAGTCTTCTTTTCAAACTGCATCCCTCGGAACTGAAATTCATAATGATTGATCCGAAAAAAATAGAACTTAATCTCTACACTAAACTTAAAAAACATTTCCTCGCAACATCTGTCGATGTAAACGAAAGTATTATTACAAGTCCCGCTAATGCTGTTTCAATTCTTAAAAGCGTGGAAGTGGAAATGGAGCAAAGATATGATAGGCTCGCAAATGCAGGCGTTAGAAATATTGAAGCTTATAACAGAAAATTTGAGCTTGGTGAGATCCGTAAACACGATATAATCCGGCACAAGAAAATGCCTTACATTGTTGTCATTATTGATGAACTTGCAGATTTAATGATAACAGCGAAACGGGATATCGAAGAGCCTATAGCCCGTATAGCACAAATGGCAAGAGCAGTGGGAATACATCTGATAGTAGCCACACAAAGACCTTCTGTTGACGTCATTACCGGAGTTATCAAAGCAAACTTCCCGATAAGAATTGCATATCAGGTCGCATCACAAGTCGATTCAAGAACAATCCTCGATATGAAAGGTGCGGATGCATTATTAAGAAACGGTGATATGCTATATCTCTCGGCTTCATCATCCAAACCAATAAGAATCCAGAATGCATATATCTCGACCGAGGAATGTGAAAGAATTGTCGAGTATATCGGAGAACAGAAAGGATATACAAGAGCATATTTATTACCTTCAATAATAGAAAAACGAATCAAGGCAAGCACCGGTGATGGCGGCAGAGATCCTCTATTCAAAGAAGCCGCAGAAATGGTAATACGTCTGGGACAATGCTCCACATCCACCTTACAGCGCCGTTTAAAATTAGGTTATGCCCGAGCCGCAAGGATTGTTGACCAGATGGAAGCCGAAGGAATAGTTGGTCACAGTCAGGGAGCGAAAGGACGGGAAATACTTATCAGCGAAGAAGATTTGGACGAAATTCTGTAATTATAATAAAGGTTAAACTATCAAGCTGACTTGATAGTTAAAAGAACATCGATGTAATAATAAGATTTAATATCTCCCGGCAAACAAATTCCGAATATATTAATAAAAATCAAGTTCCTGAATTCAATTCATTATGCTTCACAATCAAATCATTCAGCAATGATGATGCACCGATACGGAATAATTCAGGCTTGAGCCATTCTTCACCCAAAACTGCTTTGACAAGTGAAATGTAACTTAATGCTTCTTTCGTTGTCCTTATTCCACCTGCGGCTTTTATTCCTGTTTTTACGCCTGTTTTTTCATAAAAATCTTTTATTGCTTCACACATCACATAAACGGTTGGCAGTGTAGCGGATACGGAAATTTTACCCGTTGAAGTTTTTATAAAATCAGCTCCGGCAAGCATAGATATGAAACTTGCTTTCCTGATATTTTCGTAACTCCCAAGTTCCCCTGTTTCTAAAATCACTTTCAGATGAACAGGTTTTTTAAGTTTTTTCGATTTGCAGATTTTTTTAACCTTTTTTACTTCTTCAAAGACATAATCAAAATTTCCCATTAGAAACTCGCCTCTCGAAATTACCATATCAATTTCATTTGCACCTTCTTCAATACAGTATTTTACATCGGCAAGTTTTATTTTTAACGGAAACTGCCCCGAAGGAAATCCTGTTGCAACTGAAGCAAGATTTACCCCACTTCCTTTAAGCCGTTTTTTTGCATATTTAATTAATGTAGGATAAACGCATACTGCAGCACAGTGGGGGAAATCTGCATTTCCGTCAATCGGACTTTTTGCTTTTTTGCAGAGTGTTTCAACCCTTTCTTTTGTGTCGCTTCCTTCAAGCGTCGTTAAATCAATTAAAGAACCGGCAAATTTTATTAATTGAATTCTTTCCTGATTGTTGTATTTTTTAATTTTGAATACACCGGCTTTTTTATCAATTTCGGAAGCGTCAATTTTTTTGAAATACTTATCTAATTTTTCTTGAAGATTTTTCATAATATATTATAATATAAAAAGGATAAGGAATCAGATTCCTTATCCTGAATTGTAAATTGTAAAAAGATCAGTTCATTAAGTCTTGTTACTTACCTGTCTCTTTTTTCTCCGGTTCTCCGATACTTTTGCCTTCGGATTCTACGAATTTTTTAATTACTTCAAGATTATCCAGTACCATCTTTGCTTTGTTCAAGCCAAACGAAAAGAGAAAACGTTCACCCGGATTTAAACATAATAATTTATTACCTTTGTATTCCTGAATTTCTGCCATTTTGAACCTCCTTTTTTGTTATAAATTATATTTGAGTTTATATATCTAAAACATTGTAAAATCACTTATAATAATCCGGATTCATTTTCCGGAATAGCAGTTAAATTATCTGGAAGAGTATTCATACAAAATTTGAAAAACTGCATATTTTTACATTTTTTTCAAGATATACTGTAATTTAACAAATTATTTTAAATAAAAAATCACTATAATTTATATTCAATTAAATAAATTACATCTATACGTGAAAGGATTTGTAGTTTACTTTTAACGCACTAAGGGTAAATTCTTGCATTTATTCTATTCATATATCTCGATACCCGCATTAATTTTTTAATCCTGTCTGATATTCTGACTTTCCCTGCTCATTTATATTTTGTAATTTTATAAAAGTTATTTCCTTCCATCTGATTTGATGTCGAAGTAATGTAAATCATTTTAAAATTTGTAATATGAATATAGAATCAAAAAAGGTATTACGAAACCTGCAGGATTTTGCAGGTATTACAATAGGTTGTGTAATTTTCGCAATTTCATATGCGTGGTTTTTAATTCCTTTTAAAGTTGCTCCGGGTGGAGTCGGCGGTATCGCTACAGTGCTCTATCACTTCTTCGGTTTTCCGGCAGGTATTTCTATGATATTGATTAATATTCCTCTATTTGTAATTGCCTGGCTTTATCTGGGAAAACAATTCGGATTCAAGTCCTTCTTCGGTATGGCTGTTGGCTCTCTTTTAATAGATTTCTTCGATCCGCATTTTCTTTTTGAGAAATGTAAATTTATGAAACCCCTTATAAATACTCAGCACTGGGCAATGACGGATAATATATTACTCGCTTCAATTGCCGGTTCCGTGCTGCTTGGTATAGGTCTCGGAATTATTTTCCGTTTCAAGGGCTCCACAGGCGGTACAGATATTCCGGTTGCAATACTCAAGCAATATACAGGTATGTCAATCGGATCAGGATATTGGGTAATTGAATCCGCTATTATTTTGGCTATCGGAATTCTATTTAAAGATTTAAATCTGATAATCTGGGCATACCTTAATTTATTTATCACTACACAGATAGTCGATATCGCTGCCGAAGGACTGCCATATGTAAAGGGTGCATATATTATTTCTAAAAGCGAAGATGCGATAAAGGAAAGAATATTTACAGAACTCGATAGGGGAGTAACCATGCTCCATGCAGAAGGCGGATATACTGATAAAAGAAATGATGTGATTTTTTGCATTATAAATCGCAGGCAGATTACATCACTGCGCAGGATTGTAAAAGAAGAAGATCCTCAGGCATTTATGATACTGATGGATGTGAATGATGTAATGGGCGAGGGCTTCAAAACCAGAATGCTTGATTTTGGTAAACAGACTATTCCTAAAAACAAACCCTGAAAGAGCAGTACTGCCCCTTCTTACTTCTTTACCTTCTTACCCTCCTTACCTTCTTATTTCATTAAAATCATCTTTTTCGTCACACTTAAGCCATCTGTTACCAATCTATAGAAATAAACTCCACTCGAGAATTGTGACGCATTGAAATCTACAGTATAATACCCTGCTTTTTTCACTTCATTCACCAAAGTAGAAACTTCTCTGCCGAGCATATCATAAACTTTTAAAGTTATTAAACCATCAACCGGCAACTGAAAACTAATAACTGTTTTCGGATTAAAAGGGTTGGGAAAATTTTGGAATAATGAATATTTATCTGGTATTTCTCCTGTTGAAGTGATATTGGAAATTGTGGAATCCATATATATCCATACTCCGCCATTACTTGTTCCGTTAGCCCCGACAAGAATTTTATTTTGATAACATAAAGATTGATTGGAACTTATAGTGAAATTAAAATTAACAAACGATAATCCGTCATCAGTTGATTTATATACTCCTCCATTTCCGCTTGCACATATATTCTCACTCAAATCAAGGCAGGCACCGCGCATTGCACCGGGTAAACTCGAAACATTTGTCCAGTTCAGACCTCCGTTTGTAGATTTGCTTACCGGATATCCGGTTGTTGTTGTAACAGTGTAAAGGTTACCGTTCATCTTTTCCAAAATTGCCCAGATGTTATAAGGATTTAAACTCGTACTGAATGTATATCCTGCATCTGTTGACCTGTAAAATCCTGTATTCGTGAGTAAAGTTGATGAAGCACCGCAATATATAATGTTAGAATTATATCTATCGACCGTTAACGAAACAACAGATAATGTAGTCAGTGCAGTATCAGGAAATGTAACGCCATAATCTGTACTTCTGAAAATTCCACCGTTAGTTGCCCCAACATAAACATAACCATTTTTTCCGCAGGCAACAGACTGCACGGATTTGTTATTGAAAACACTGCTTGGAATTGTAATCCAGTTTGCCCCCCCGTTTGTTGATTTTACTAAACCGCCTGACACATAAGCCCCATAAATATTATTTAATGAATCACATGCAAGATACAATATATTCGCGGTTCCTCCAGAAAAAACGGCAGTCCAGTTATCACCTCCGTCTGTTGATTTATAAATTGCCTTCGTTGTTGTCCCGGCATATATATTACCCTGAAAATCTTTTGCTAAAGACCAGGTCGCTGTTCCCGCTATGTGCTGAGTCCAGGTTTGTGACATTAAATTTACGGCGAATATCGTCGTAAATAAAACAGTAAAAATTAAATTTTTCATAACCTTAATTATTTAATTTAAAAATTATTAAATTGTTTGAATTATTAGAATTTGATATACTTTTGAAAACAGTATTTACAGGCAGTATGTAAATATCAATTATATTTTTCATTGATGTAAGATTAAATTGTCAGTATGTTGAAATTAATGTAAAACTATTTTAAAAATCAATCTTAAAGTTAATCTATTTTTAATGAAGATTGTAAAGGTTTTGTTGATTGTTTTAATTTTGACGAGTCTTTATGGATTCTCTCATAATCCTGATATTTCTGATTTCGAAAAAGAAAAATTTCATTCTTATAAATCATCTCTTACCGATTCCACTATTGACGTGAATTATTATAATTTATTTTTCGATATTCACATAAACCCCGATTATTTATATGCGCAAGCGGAGATATTATGCAAAGTCGTACAAAATCCTCTTAACTTTGTTTATCTTGACCTTAGTAATTATCTGACGGTTGATTCAATAAAAACAGGGAATTCATTTTTACAATTTAATCACTTAAATAATAAACTTTCCATAGTTCTGAACAGGACGTACAACCCGGGCGAGCAAATACAAATGATTATTTTTTACCGCGGACTTCCTGTTCCGACAGGATACGGGAGCTTCGTCTTCGGAACAAATATTAATACTCCCGTGATATGGACGCTTAGTGAACCTTTTGGTGCAAGCGACTGGTTCCCCTGTAAAAACTCGCCCGATGATAAAGCAGATTCCTCGAAAATGAGAATAAAATGCAGGAATGATTTTACGGCAGTATCAAACGGAATTCTTGAAAGTGTTACAGATAATACGGATAGCACAAAGACTTATGAATGGAAATGCAATTATCCCATCGCGAATTATCTTATATCCCTTGCGGTTACAAATTACGAAGTTTATAAAAATTATTTCAAATATACTCCTGCGGACTCAATGCCTGTGATTCATTACATCTATTCCCAGAATCTGAATGGTTTAAAATCCCAGCTTGATAGAACAGTAGATATGCTTGAATTTTTTTCTTCAAAATTCGGACTCTATCCCTTTATAAATGAAAAATACGGACACGTCCAGTTTGGTGAATATGGCGGAATGGAGCATCAGACGATTGCGTCAATGGGTTTATTCAATGATGGAATTATGGCGCACGAACTTGCTCATCAGTGGTTTGGTGATAAAATCACCTGCCGCAACTGGCAGAATATCTGGCTGAATGAAGGATTTGCTACATATTCAGAAGCACTGTATAACGAACATCTTTATGGAAAACTTATTTACGATGATTTTATTAGTTACAAAATGCTGGAGGCAAAAAGGGCAAGAAGTTCTATCTACGTCCAAAACCCTACTAATATTAATGAAATATTTAATGCAGACCGAAGTTACTCAAAAGGCGGCGTGGTTCTTCATATGCTAAGGGGTGTTATCGGTGATACCATTTTTTTCAGGGTTCTCCGGAAATATTCTTCTGATACAGCTCTTGCATTCAAAACTGCCGTTACCGAAGATTTCCAGCGCACTGCAGAAAGCGTTTATGGCTCGAGTCTCGAATACTATTTCCGGGAATGGATTTACGGAGAAAATTATCCGAAGTATATGATTAACTGGTCGTATATTCAGGATGAAAATAATTTTTACAATGTATCTTTTAATCTTTCTCAGCAGTCTAACTCAAATCCTGTTTTTTTTACGATGCCTGCAGAGATAAAAATAAAAACAGAATACGGTGATACATTATTAAATATCTTTAATAACTCACAGCAGCAAAGTTATAGTTTCAAAGTAAAAGGAAAACCCCTGAGTCTTACATTTGACCCGGGTAATAAAATTTTAAAAGACAAAACAGGGGATGAAATTGCCGTGCCCGTAAGGTATTATCTCGGGCAAAATTTCCCTAATCCCTTCAATCCGGTCACTAACATAAATTATGAAATATTGAAATATTCTGATGTCAGTTTAATTGTTTATGATATCCTTGGACGAATTGTAAAAATTCTTGTTAATGAAAAGCAAAAACCCGGTGCTTATATTGTCAGATTTTCCTCGGAAAATCTGCCTTCAGGAATATATTTCTACAAAATCATCTCGGGAGAATTTACAGATTCAAAAAAAATGTTGATGATAAAATAGCATAGCTATTTTATCAGAAATCCCAATAGCGGAGCGTATCGGGACTGAAGAAACATTAATACTGATAACTGTTATTCATCTCGATTCCAAAACTTGACTTAGAATCGTCTCCTCCTGTTTACGAATCACCCGATTCGTAAACTTATTGTTATTCTTTGCCTCTATTATTTTATTTTACTCCCTGACCAATCCTCACGGAGTTGAATTATTGATAAAATTAATCTGAATTTAGCTATATTCTAAATAAGATATTTGTTATTTTATCTGTTAATAGAAACAAATTTAAAATATTTAATTTTTACTTAAATGAAAAAAATCATTCTTCTCACCTTTGTGTTTTTCCTCGGAGTAATTAACCTGTATTCTCAGGATGATTCAAGATCCGAAGGAGCTTTTTATTGCTCACAAAAGAAAATTCATAATCCGAATTACATTGCCCTTTCACCCATGTCTCAGAATAGTCCGAGACACACATTTGATATGCTCGATACCAAAATGAATATCAATTTGTACAGTAATTTTAAAAGCCCGTACCCAAGAAATTATTCCGCAAATGTTATAGATAAATTCAGAGTTGATTCTACTCTGAATAGTATCACATTAAACGCCGTTAATACTTCTCTTGCGGTTGACTCTGTTCGTTTGTATCCGTCAAATACGACATTAGCATTTACTCAGATTTCTGACATTTTAACCATCACTCTTGACAGGACTTATAGTCCGGGTGAAATTGCTCAGGTAAGAATTTATTACAGGCACCTTGCAATTGCTGATAATGTGTTCTATTGCAGTAACGGGGGTGTTTTTACGGACTGCGAACCTGAGGGGGCGAGGCATTGGTTCCCCTGTTGGGATAGACCTTCTGACAAAGCTACGTATGATATGATGATCAAAGTTCCGGCAAATGTCAGAATAGGATCAAACGGAAGATTAAATGATTCCACCTTAACAGGTGATTCATTATATTATCACTGGATTAGCAGAGATCCGATTTCGACATATCTCGTGGTTATGACCGGAAAAGTAAATTATAATATGACAGTTATATACTGGCATAAAATTTCAAATCCAAATGACAGTGTTCCGATGAGGTATTATTGGAACTCAGGTGAAAATCCGACTTCAGATATAAATGCAATACGTGATATGACAACTTTTTATTCACAGAAATTCGGAGAATATCCTTTTGAAAAAGGCGGATTTACAACAGCTCCTGCAAGCGGATTTACCTGGGGGGGGATGGAAAACCAAACTCTTATTACTTATTGTCCGAATTGCTGGGTTAGTTATACATCTCACGAATATGCACATATGTGGTTTGGGGATATGATTACCTGTGCAACCTGGGCTGATATCTGGGTAAATGAAGGCCATGCAACATTTTGCGAAGCTTTATACAGAGAGCATACTTCAGGATACGCCTCGTATAAATCAGCTATTAATAGTGACGCAAGCTATTATCTGAGCTATAATCCGGGCTGGGCAATTTCAGTTCCAAGCTGGGAAACTACTACCCCTGATGTAAATACACTTTTTGATCTTTCAATCACTTATGATAAGGGTGCTTGTGTACTTCATATGCTGCGATATGTTTTAGGTGATACAGTATTCTTTAATGCTTTGCATACTTACGGTACAGATACCACAAATTTCAAATTTAAAACTGCAAGAATACAGGACTACAATGCAATGTGGAATATTTATACAGGTCAGAATCTTGACTGGTTCTTCAATGAATGGATTTACCAGCCGAATCATCCGGTCTATGCAAATACATATAATATTACTAACACAGGGACAAATCAATGGAGATTAAAGTTTTATGCAAATCAAACTCAATCAAATACACCATTCCATAAAATGCCGATAACTTTAAGGATTCCATTCACAAGCGGACCTGCAGATACTGTCAGAGTTATGAATGATGTTAACGGACAGGTCTTTATTTTTGATTATACAGGCAAGCAACCAACTGCACCTACTTTCGATCCGAACAACGATATAGTTCTTAAATCAGCTTCCTTATTAGTTGGTGCTACAGGTAACGAAACCCAGATTCCCGAAAAATTCAGTCTTTACCAGAATTATCCGAATCCGTTTAATCCTGTTACGGTAATTAAATACGACGTTCCGGAAAATTCAAATGTAAAGATTACCGTTTATGATGCAACCGGAAAAGAAGTGAAAACTCTTGTAAATGAAATTAAATCAGCCGGAAAACACGAAGTAATGTTTAACGGAGTGAGTCTGTCTTCAGGTGTTTATTACTATAAAATCGTTGCAGGTAATTTCTCTGATATAAAGAAATTGGTACTTGTGAAATAAAGATATTTACTTAATCAGAAGTCATAGTTTATTCCGATATATCGGGAATAACGAAGTGTATCGGGAATATTAATGAAATAAAAATTCGATACAACTTAAATTTGAAAGCCGGGAGTTTTGCTTCCGGCTTTTTTAATTTTGCCTTGGTGTAAATTATTGGGATCAATTCTTCAGATATTTTTGGTGAATAAATCTTGATAACCTCCTTTCCGGAGTTATGTTAGCTATCATAACTATCATACCGGAAAAAGGGCTTTATATATTTAAAAGAATATGTTTACATTATACCAATCAAATAAAGAGTCATATATGTGTTTGATAAAACTAATATGTGAGTATAGTTTAGTCTTTACTGAATGGAATTTATTTGTCAAATCCTCTTACCAAATCTTTGTACCTCAATTTACCAATTTATTAGAAAAATGATTATTCATTTTTATATATTAAAAATTTTCAAAATGAGAAAATTTAAATATTTTATATTATGAAACTTCAAAAATACATTTCGAAAGTTCTCGATATTCTTATTGCAATTGTTCTGCTTTTATTTTTTGCTTCGTTTGGATTTAGGGACGGCAGGACATCTGGCTGGTATCAGCAGTTCTTTCCAAATATGAACGGAAGCACAATAATGAGTATGACATTTCTCGATAGTTTGACTGGATTTGCCGCAACTAATACTAATTCTCTGATTCAAGGATATATATTAAAAACTACAAACGGCGGTGATAATTGGAATATTATATTCACTTATGATAGTTTGCCTTATAATAATATAACTTTTACAAGTTTAAAATTTGCAGATAAGAATATTGGTTATGTAGGTACGAATTACTATGATTTATTTAAGACTACGGATGGAGGTAATAATTGGCAAAAGTTATATATAAGTTTTGGGTGTTCTGATATGGCGGCAATAAATAAAGATACTGTATTGATAGTTCAAAGCGATATAATCGATGGAGGAGTTTACCGTTCAACAAACGGAGGTTTGAATTGGCAGGCATTGGGACCAACGGGAGGCTCAGGACAACCAGGTTCAATTTATATGTTTAACAAGGATATAGGATTTAATCTCGGTTCATCCGGAATGAAAAAAACAACAAACGGAGGTTTGAATTGGTTTATGATACCAAATGAAACATATTCCGGAATTAAATTTATTGACACACTAACGGGCTGGAAATGTTGGGATAGCATTAAAAAAACCACGAATGGAGGATTAAACTGGTTTGCACAAAGAACCCCTTCAATTAGTCTTAATTTTGCCCCATATTCAAGCTTTTCAATAAATAATCGAGATACAATTTGGATGGTGGGAGCGAGAAATTTTTCACATATACCAATTTATAAAACTACGAATGGAGGAATTAATTGGGGCTATCAAATACCTGATACAACAGTGTCAAATTATTCATTTACTTTTATATCATTTATAAATAGTAAAGTAGGTTGGGTATCACTAATGCAAAATAATTATGAAATTCATACAACCATAGGAGGAAACGATACAACATTTTTCACAGGAATGAAATTAGTGGAGAACTTTGTTCCATCAGGTTATACACTGGGACAGAATTATCCGAATCCTTTTAACCCTTCTACAAATATTCCGTTTGAACTGAATGAATCAGGATATATAATTCTGAAAGTTTATGATATAACCGGAAGAACAATAA
>Ga0209124_10000215_pt1 | contig 40228 bp, 39 predicted proteins | sample BarGraIncu01122A_FD_184502 | JGI IMG/M metagenome (GOLD analysis project Ga0209124, IMG submission 184502) | Arctic peat soil microbial communities from Barrow, Alaska - Barrow Graham LP Incubations 011-22A (SPAdes) (version 2) | ecosystem: Environmental > Terrestrial > Soil > Wetlands > Peat...
CCGAAATTTAAGGTGGCGATTCTTCCCGTTGGTTTTGGGAATCCGGCCTATAGCACAGTCGCAAAATCAGTGAGAAGCGTAGGCACGCCCCTGCAGCAGTTTATGCGAAAGGGGGGTGTGTTAATAGCGTTCAGTCCGTATGTCGACGACTACGACTTTGCGTGGCTTGGTCTGCCTTACAGGGTTAAGCATCTCGTCCGAGACACTCCGATGAAAATAGATGTCAGGAAGCAGCATCCAGCCGCGCACATCCTCAACGTCTATGAGGCCTATACAGATGGCTACTTGATAGGCGTAGATGAGAACGACGTGATATTACAGTCTGAAGACGGCGCTGTTTTGATAGTGAAGCCTGTGGACCAAGGACTTGCTATCTTGTCAACAATTCACGAGTTTCCTGCAAGACAATTCATCACGTGGGCCCTCGATGTAGCACTATAATAATACTGATGGATAAGTTAACCGCGACGTCTTCGAGCAAATAAAAGACTAAGGCCTGCCACTGCTGCGACGGCGGCTATGATTGGCGCTGCGAGTCTAACTAAAAGTCCCTCGCCGCTAAACGCGTTTATGTGGTCGTTGACCGTCCCGCCATGTGCCATCTCTTGTGATAGGACTTGCTGGTTTGAGGCACTAGATGTGTGAATTACATGCAAATCCGAAGTATCCTGCACTACGATCGCATCTGAAGAGTCGTTAATGACGACGTGTCTCATATCACTGACGGCAGACGTATACGTCAGCTTGTTTGATATATCGGCTGAGTCTTTGCCGACGGCCTCTCGTATATGATGATCGTCAACAAAGCCTAAGGTTTTTTGCGGCTCATATGGCACCCATCCTAAGTCTGGGTAGTACACCTCTATCCAAGCATGCGGTCCAGGACTCCACTGATAGCTAGAAGTCAGTATATCTCCGTTTAGGTTAATCGTTCCACCTACTAGGTAGCCACTGACGTAGCGAGCTGGAATTCCTACGCTCCGCAATAGTGCCAATGAAAGGTGTGCATAATTCTCGCACGTTCCCCGCTTGTTGTGAAAAGTCCAAGAAGCGTCATGTGGTGTCGCGTTGAGGTCATACTTGAGGTTGTCACTGACCCAGAGCATGATGGACGTTACCGCTGCGCTCTCATAGGTCGTATTGTTGACGATTGCCTTCGCTGTTTTTGCAATCTCTTGGTCGTTAGACTGAACAAAGGTCGAGGGGGCTAAATATTTAGCAACGCTCTCGTTGCTGCTAGGAAGCTTGAGGGGTAACTGTGATTCTGAGTTCAATCCATCGGCTTTTACGTCAATCGTTAGATTGGTGTCCATTGTGTAGCGCAGTTGTGTGGGTGGGTTAACCCACGTGGCGCTAATTCCTTCACTCGTTGCCGTGACGGCATCGGGTTTCTTACTGTATGAAATATTAGAGGACTCTATTTTTAGCGAGTACGCGAAGAGCGAGGCATTCGACGCGCTAGGGAGCTGCACTTCTAAATTTTGAATTCCGGCAGGAATCGTGAGCTCTCGAGTTTTAACGGAGTGTACCGAACTCGTCAAATTGCCATGGCAAACTAGCACGTCACCCGAGCCTTGAAGGGGTATCAGAAAAGCAAACACGATAAGCGCACAAGCAACAAGTTTCATAGGATGGTCTGACGCAGCTGCAACGCTGAGTATTCTTTTTTTTGCGGGTATTAAAGGTTAGCTTGTGCTGAGGATTTACGCGCCATCTTCAATAGTGGGATAGAAACGTTGGCAGATCTTCATCCGCGGCTATGGTGGGGCCTACGTATCATCCGACGAGCAGCGTTTTAAGAAGTAAAGTCACTAAGCCTCAATAAATGATCTTCACACAATCAAAAATCTCAGATGCCACTCAGCCATCCTCTAAATTGGCAGATCTTAATCGTTGATAGTGTGCAGCAAACAACTGTCATCTTATTAAAAATATAGTAGTGTGAAAAAATCGCCGCTGGATTGTTTGATCACAAATCGAGAGTCATTCACGGGCATTCAAACAGGAATGCCAAGCAGGACCAACAGTATTACGAGCAAAGCTCCAGGAATTCCAGCCAATGCACACGCAAGGATGGCAACAAGGTTAATAGGAACCATTAGCCCATAGTGAGCTAAAAAAAAGTTAGCTATAATTAGGACAATGATGCCAACTATCGAATTAATTGCCAAATACTTTCCAAATCTGACCCCGAGTTTTACCAGAACGTAAAGCAAAATCAAACCCAGAATTGCCACAACAAGCAGCCCAATCGCAGACGTGACAACCATCAGGCGCACGTTTAGCAGTCTGCGTGAAATAATTTTCGATTCCTCAATTAATGTTTCAAATGAGCTGGTGTATATTGGAAGAGTACCCGCCAGCTAGCACGACAAGCTTGAAGCCGTTCGCTGCAAAGCTGCGTTTGACCTAAATTAGCTTACAAACGCTCCTGCCATTCATTAAGTCACAGTTCAGTTGGTTTTCGTTTGTAGAGATTCTTCGCGGAGCGTTCAAATAGTAGCAAAGCCGCTGTAAACGAAAACTAACCCTAGTACTGATAAAAAAGCTCCGCAGCCTATCAGTATAAACCGATAGGCTTTGTCTCCTGCAACGGCCGTACCTTTTTCCGTACAGAACGAAACGAACCCATACCAGGAGAAATCTGACGCCCAATGGCCAATGAGGAATGTAGCTAACCCTACTAAACCGGCAAGTCTCAGACCTTCGAACACAAAAGTAGCCCCGACCGTAAACCACCACATGAAGAAGTACGGATTAGACAAGCTCGTTATTATCCCACTATAGATAGGGCCATGGGCGAACTTCGTTTCTTCTTCGGTTATCTCGATGGAAGCACTCTTTCGGCCGCTTTTTATCAATTTAACGCCCATAAAGACAAGAACTGCCCCTCCAACTATGCATATGACGATAAAAGGTGTCTTTAATCCTACAATCTGGCTAAGCCCGAGAGCGAGCAGCACGATCATGCTAGTCTCAACTATTACGTGACCGAAAACGACGCTCGTACCGGCCCGATAACCTTTTTTGACCGCCTCCGTTATTGAGGCTGTGAGCATTGGGCCTGGCACGATAGCACCAGAGAAACCCACCAAGAATGCTGTGAAGCCAAAAGCGAGGAGTTCAATTACCGTTTAGCTCACCTTTAAATTTCGTGCGCTCTTGTCCTTGAAAGCGCTTTATCTGCGACAAGAGGTTCAAAATTGGTTCTTTCTTATAACAGTTCTTATTTTTCAGAGCAATAAGTCTCAGCATAGACAGCATTGCATCATGAATTCGTCGCGTTTGAGAGGAGCCCACTCCTGAATGCGGTTCTGCAGTGAAGCGTAAACGTCTTAAGCGAAATAAGACGTTGGTTGTAACAACGATACAAAAGATAGTCATTGGGCCTGTGTAATGGTTTTCATGGTATAAGAAGCCCAAAAACTCAGCGATTATCGCTAGGGTCCATTCTTGGAACTCAACCATGACGTATGATGTTTGCATTCGCGACCTCGAAAAGGACTTTGGTGGGTTCAAAGCCGTAAATAAGTTGTCGCTTAGCGTAAAGCGCGGTGAAATCTATGGACTATTAGGTCCAAACGGAGCCGGAAAGACGACAGTTATCAAGATACTCTGCGGAGTGTTGCGCCCGTCGTCGGGAGAAGTATATGTGCTTGACTTGAAGGTTCCAGACCCGAGCGTTTCATCGCGCGTCGGCTATATGCCACAGGAGCTGGCGCTTTATCGAGGATTGACCGTGCACGAAAACTTGGCGTTTTATGGCGAGGTTTTTGGACTCAGCAAAGCGCAAATTAACGTGCGCGAAGAGATGTTACTCAAGCTTGTCGATCTTCAGGCTTCCAGGAACAGGCTTATCGATCAATTGAGCGGCGGTATGCAGCACCGTATCTCGCTCGCTTGTGCGTTGCTGCACGAACCACGGCTTCTTTTTCTTGATGAGCCAACTGTTGGTGTAGACCCCGATCTCCGAGCTTCATTCTGGCACTATTTTGAGGGACTGCGTGACAGTGGGGTCACTATGCTGATCACAACTCATTATATGGATGAAGCGCGTCACTGCGACCGTATTGGTTTCATGCGAGAAGGGCGCCTCATTGCCGAAGGCTCTCCGCAGAGGCTCCTGGAGTTGACGCATACTGATTCGCTTGAAGACGCATTTTTGGCGTACTCACAAAACGAGGAGCTGCAATGAAGGCGTCGCGCGCTCTTGCAGTAACGAAGCGCGTCTTGCGCGATCTCAAGAACGATAGGCGACAGCTCGCGCTCATTTTTATTGCTCCCTTGCTTGTTATAAGCCTCTTTGGCGTTGCGTTTACAGGCGATGTAAAGGATGTCCGCGTGGTTGTAGTAAACGGTGACGTGACCGCCGGAAATAGCTCGCTTTCAGAAAAGATCGTCTCTAATTTTGATACGAGCGTGCTCAATGTCGCCCGTGCAAATAGCGAAAGTGATGCAATCTCTCAGGTGCAAAACGGAACTGCATCTGCCGCGATTATCTTCCCCGAATCCTTCACCCAATCGGTAACAGCGCGCGCTGCAGGTCAAACGTCTGTCGCGCAGGAAAACATCACGATTACTCTTCTTGCGGACAAGAGCAACCCTAACGTCTCAAACCCTATCATTGGAGCTGTCAACACCGCAGTTGCTAAAACGATTGAGGGTCTCGGTCTGCAGGCTCCGGTCTCTGTAGACTCAAGCAACGCAATTTACGGCGCTAATGCACAGTTCATCGACTTCTTTGCGCCGGGCATCATTTCGATTGCAGTGTGGCAACTTACAACGCTTCTTACGCTCATTGCGTTTGTGGGTGAACGAACGTCTGGAACGCTCTTTAGACTGCTTGCATCTCCGCTAAAAGAGAGCGAATTGGTTGCAGGGTACGCTGTAGCGTTCGGCGTCATCGGAACCACGCAGTCAGCTGTCCTACTCACGGCCGCGGTAATTCTATTTAAAGTTACCATTGTTGGCGACGTGCTGCTCGCATTCGGCGTCATCGCCCTACTAGCGGTCGTTTCCGAAGGGCTCGGCATATTACTCTCAAGCCTTGCCCGCCGAGAGGCGCAGGCCATTCAGTTTTTGCCGATTGTTGTGTTGCCCGCATTTCTCCTTTCGGGCGTTTTTTGGCCTATACAAGCAATCCCAGAGTGGTTAAGACCCGTGTCATACCTTCTACCGACGACATATGCAGTAGATGCTGTGCGTTCCGTGATTTTGCGAGGCTGGGGCCTAGACAAAATATATCCTGACGTTATAGCGCTCCTCATCTTTGCCTCTGTCTTTCTCGTGTTGGCGACGCTGTTGTTACGCAGGAGAGAGTGACGGTCAATTCTGTAAGCAGTCGCTTTTTTGGGGGCTCACTTCCGAACGAGTATTCGGTTAAGTGTAGTCCAGTTCAGGCCTCAAAAGAAGGAGCGTCGTTGTTTAAAGCTCGAAACCGTTGCTGCATATTGTATATATATCTACCAGTCGCACCGCTATGGGGTGAATAAATGGGAAAGCTCGCGCAATACAGCGCGTCAAACCTAGTCGCCGAGGCTCAGGTTGACGCTGGGAAGTGGAATCAGCAGCCTTCGGCTAACGAGGTGGCACAAACGGTAGAAAATATCCAGCGGCGCGGTATAGCAGTGATTTTGGCGCAAAATGGAGATACTGCCCTCGAAACGCTCAAAGGCCTGATTCCACCCGGGGCCGAGGTCATGAGTAGCTCCTCAGCTACTTTAATCGAGATCGGCTTTGATGAATACTTAAATAGTGACATATCACAATGGCGAGATCTTCATCGCGTAATCGTCGCCGAGAACGATGAAAAAAAGAGGCATGAGCTGCGAAGAAAATCTGTTACTGCTGATTACTTCGTCTCCGGCGTCAACGCCATTGCGCAGTCAGGCCACATCGTTGCTTGCGATAAGTCAGGGAGCCGCGTAGGAGCGTGGCCGTTTGCAGCGGGTCACCTGATACTCGTCAGTGGCACGAACAAAATTGTCTTAACGCTTGGCGATGCGTTGCATCGAGTCCGCGAGTACGCGTATCCCATAGAGAATATCCGCGCGAAAAGAGCGTACGGAACGTCGAGCAAGCTCGGAAAGTGGGTGATTCTCGCAAATGAGGAAATTGAGGGCCGAGTAACTCTCATACTCGTTGGCGAGTCGCTTGGGTATTGAGCTGGTTTGTCTTAGCTGAAAGCCTGCTTAAACTGCACGAAGGGCTGGGCTGCTCAATTCGTTTAACCTGATAATGCCGCCATCTCCACCTGTGTATGGCTCTGCACAATTCAATGCATCTCTGCAAGAAGTCAAGCAAATCGCAAATAATCGAACTGCGGAAGAGTTACAAATCGCCGAGTATTGGAACAACGACCCTCCTGGGCTTTGGAACCAGATTGCTTGCAATTTGACTCAGAGTTACCACCTCAACGAATTGCGTTCTGCTCGAGCACTCGCGCTTATGAATACAGCGTCAATGGATGCCGGAATTTGCTGCTGGAAAGCGAAATACACTTATTGGTATCCGCGGCCCATTCAGGCTGATCCGAAAATAAAAACAGCCTTTACTACTCCGAACTTCCCATCGTACACCTCAGGTCATTCGGATTTCTCCGCCGCGGCGGGCGGGGTTTTGAGCTACATTTTCCCGAAGGAGTCGAGCGACTTACAGGCAAAGGTCCAGCAAGCATCTGTGTCCCGACTTTACGCAGGAATCCACTACCGGTTTGATTGCGATCGAGGAGTGAAGGTCGGCAGCGAGGTCGCTCGGCACGCGATTCAACGCGGCGAACAGGATGGCTCACCGTAGTAAGATCCGAAAAACGAACTTCTGCCGAAACTGACCGGAACGCTTTTTCGATGCTAAGAAATCTCACAAGCGTACGCTTGAAGTTCATTTCAAATAGCTTGTGTGACGTTACACGGAAAGGTGTTCACTGTGCTTATTTGCCAAGCTTTCAAAATAATCCTCAAGATAATACGCGCGGAGATAGTCTGGCAATGAATTCAAATATGCATTCATTTGCACAATTTGTCGTGCCTTTAGTGGCTTTACAGTCTTCGAAAGTTCGGCACGAACTGCTTCACGCGTTTCTGTATTCAAATCGGAACGGTCGATATTTAAGTCTGCAGTAAGCCAAAAAACAAAACGGCTGAAAGTATCTTCAACGCTTTCAGCGATCACTTTACTTAGCACACGAGCAGGATGGTGCGGTACCCCCGTTGCTTCATCATAAGGATAGATAAGAGTTGCCACAAGCATACAATGGCCGAAAACTAAAGGCCTTCTTGACCATTTGATAGAGTGGTTAGGTTGAATTCGCGCTTCAGATTGGTTTTCGATTCGTTCGTTCAATTCTTCAGCTGTCATGTTTCTGTCTCAGCCGTCTAGCAAATTCAATTCCCTCCACAGTGAGCGTCACAGAAAATATCTTGCCACCAAGAATAGGCTCCGCTTTCACATATCCTCTTAAGTCGAAGTTCATGGCATATTTATATACTTCTCGTTCGCTAAACCCCGCCTTCTTTGCGAGTGCGTAAAGCCCTCCACGTTTTACGGGTTTATTTGGCTCTTCTTCAACCTCATTTAGAAGTGCGAGGATGAATTCATTTTCTCGTTCCGAAACGTCCAAAATATAACACCCAGTTAAAGTGTTTCTGAGATATTATGTTAGCGTCGTTTCTATTGGTTTCGCTTTTTTTGAAATTACCATTGTAATGAAAGACGAGCTTCGCTTGGTCTAATGCAGGTACCAAAATTCTGGAACGGATCGTCACGACTCCCGTTTTTGGAGAAGAAGTGTTATTAAGCTGCAGACTTAAAATGGTACACTATGTCAATGGCGCACAGTATAAGGCTGTTAGCGACCAGGCGACCCACGTCGGAAGAATCAGAACCGCTATATTCTACCCTTAATGCAGTCAACGTTTTTTTGGGCAACCCTTTAATTCGGAAGGTTCTCCGCGGTCTGTGCGTTGATGACAAGCAAGCAATCTACGAAGCCCTGAGCTTGTATAGCGGCCATAACGACCTAAATCCTATGAAAAAGCTCAAGTTGCTGCCTATCTGTGCTTTCATTGAGCTGGGAAGAATGTCATTTCACGTTGATAAGTCTAAGATGCAAGAGTTCTTCAGTCAACAAGTTACGCGACGAGGCCTGTCCAATATCGTTAAGAGCGTAGCAGAATACGGTATAAGCAAGCCGCTCAAACTGCAGGCGCCCTTTTTAGTCGTTTGGAACTACACGAATGCGTGTAATCTACGCTGTAAGCACTGCTATCAACGCGCGGGTAAGATGTCAAGTGACGAACTCGGCCTCGAAGAACGCCTCAATATAGTTGATCAGCTTGTTGATAACGACGTCGTCGCTCTAGCATTCTCTGGGGGGGAGGCGCTGCTGCGAGACGACTTCTGGGAAGTCGCTCGTCACGCTTCACGCGAAGGGCTATACCTTTCACTAGCAACCAATGGCACATTACTTACAAAAGACGTAGTTCGACGGCTTATGGACGTTGGCATTGAGTACTATGAGATAAGTCTAGACTCAGTCGACCCGTCAAAACACGATGCATTTCGCGGCGTCAGCGGGGCGTGGGAACGTACTGTCACGGGAATCCGAAATGTCGTTGCACAAGACGGCGCATATTCGTGCATCGCTAACACGATTACGAGAGAGAACTATGACGAACTGGAAGACGTCGTGGCACTCAGCAAGAAGCTGGGCGTCGATAGGACCTTATTCTTCAATTTTATTCCCGTTGGGAGGGGTAAAGACATTATTGATATCGACTTGCCCCCAGATGTGCGGGAGGACGTTTTGCAGCAGATGTACAATCACTTAAGCGGCCAAAGCGAGAAGCTTGAGGTTTTTACAACGGCCCCGCAATTGTCACGCGTTTGTATGATGAATTCACAAAAAGGGATTATGTCGATTGCACACTTTGGCGCCGCTGAGTTCAGCGATAAAGTAGGCTTGCTGGCTGAGTACATCGGTGGGTGTGGTGCAGGCAGGATGTATAGCGCCATTCAACCAAACGGAATTGTCACGCCATGCGTCTTCCTGCCAATCCCTGTCGGCGATTTGCGGTCGGAGTCATTCATCGATATATGGAAGAATGCAGAAGTGATGCAGTCGCTCAGGGAACGTCACGACCTTAAGGGGCATTGCGGCACGTGCGAGTATCAGAACGTTTGCGGTGGCTGTCGTGCCCGCGCGTATGCGTATTTTAACGATATCAAAGCTCCGGACATCGGTTGCATCAACAACTTGCAAACGTACAATGAGCTTAAGAACATATCGGGCGAACAAAGCCCCGATGTTGAAATAGCTAAGACCGTTGGGGCCGTTCTATAAACCGGTATTCCGGATGCACGCGACGCTATTGATCACTTACATGCGGATCAACCGATGTGCCCAGAATGGGCGTTGATTTCATCTTGAGGGCTCCCTTAAATACTTTGTACATCACCAGAGCAAAAACGAGCTTATCTTTACTCAGTTGTTTTAGAAGGTAGTTTGGCCTTAAGTAGAACTCTTTAAATGCTTCCCGTTGGGTTTCCTGTAGCTCTTTTAGCGTGAGGTCAACGGTTTCTAGGACCGGCATAAGGAGTGTAAAGTGAGTCCAGTCCTTCACCTTGATGAGTCCCAGCTTGCTTGCCAGCTCGTAGAACTTAGTGCCAGGGTATGGGGTGGCTAAGGAGAACATCGCGTAGTCAGGATCTACTTGCTTTGCAAAGCCGATTGTTTCGTCGACAGTAGTTTTGTTCTCGCCCGGCATTCCAATGGTCATTGAAGCGATCGTATGCATACCGATTTCTTTTGCAGTTTTAAAGGCGCGTCGTGCTTGTCCTACTTTTGTACCCTTCTGCACGTTATCCAATATACTTTGATTTCCACTCTCTACGCCAAAAAGAAGCGTACGACAGCCCGCCTTAAACATGTGGGAAAGCAGCTCCCTATTGAAGCGATCGACTCTCGCCGTACATCCCCATCGGACGTCAATGCCCCGACTGATTATCCCCTTGCAGAAGCTGTAAACCCACTTTGGAAAAAGCGTGAAAGTATCGTCCATAAAGCCGACCATCTTTACTTTATACTTATCGACAAGCAATGCCATCTCATCTGCGGCGTTCTCGGGAGATCGGAATCGTGCTTTTCGCCCGTGCATTGCGCTTGAGGCGCAGAACGAACAGCCCATCGGGCATCCTCTGCTGCAGATCATGGTTGCAAGGACCTGCTTACGCCCAAAGAGCATATACTCGCTCATTGGGAGCAGATGTCGAGCTGGGAAAGGAAGCGCATCGAGATCTTCAATAGGTCGCCGTTTAGGAGTTTCTACGATGCGGTTCCCATCGCGGTAACTGATCCCATCGATGTTGCGCAGGGGTTTCTCATTCTCGAGCGCGTCAGTAAGCTCGAGGTTAGCGTATTCGCCTTCGTTCCTGACAATAACATCAACAAAGTCGTTTTCGCGCAAAAGTTGCTCTGACATAAAGGTCGCGTGATACCCGCCCATCGTCACGCAGCACTCAGGCTTGAGCTGTTTTGTTATTTTGCCTACCGCGAGAGCTTGCTTGATCGTTGGCGTCGTTGTCTGCACTCCAAGAAGATCAACGTTCATCTTGTCAAGCTTACGTTGATACCCTTGCAGATCCATATCAAGCGCAGGAGCATCGAGGATGGTGACCTTGACATCATTTTGCTCCAAAACGGCGCCTATGTACGCCAGGCCGAGTGGCGGCGCAGTAAGGCCTAAAACATCCTTATATTTGGACTTGATGTCCGGTGGATTTACAAGCAGGACGTCCATCTTAGCCTCTTAGTCTATGGGTGTGCCGAAAATATAAGGTTAACCACGAAAAGGAGGGGGCATAGTCGCCCACTTTTCGTGGTACGGTCGCTAATGGCACGGTCAAGACTCACTGGGAGCTTCTTTTTTGGTCAGCTGTTGTTCTAGTAACCTTGCGTGCTCAGGTTTGCCGCTGTTCGTCAGGGTGCTTAAATCTTGTAAGGAGAGCGCTTTGAAATAGCACGCGTCGATGCAGGCCATATTTTGATAACCTTTACATCTGTCGCACTTAAGAGCCCTCTTTCTCGTTTTGGGCTTTCGTTTGCGTCCTCTCTTGACGGTCTTTGCTTTTCTGCCAAACAGCATAGAAAGCGCGCTTGGCTCGTGCGGTTCTGGCGTTGGTGCATCCCGCGTTTCATCTATGAAGATTGCATTGAATGGGCAGGCCTTAGCACATTTTCCACAGCCTATGCATTTGTCTTCGTCGACATATATGACGCCATTCTCCTGGACGAGGGCCTTCGGCTTGCACACGTCAATGCATGCTGGGTTCTCACACTGTTTACACACGATAGGAAGCGCTACGTCGTCAAATATGAGCCCCCTTGACTGTAGAACGTCTTTGACTTTTAAGCGTGATTTCCCACCATGTCGCTCGGCGCACGCAATTTCGCACACGCCGCAGTTTACACACCTTTTAAGATTGACGGTTACTACCTCAGCCATGGGACCCCCCTAAAGATTCCGCGTTTAATAGCTGGTTTCAGCATGTTCTCCTTCTTTTAATATGTATTTGTAGGCGCTTATAGCAGCCTTGGCGCCCTCGCCTGCCGCGACAATGATTTGTTTTTCAGGAACGGTCGTAACGTCACCTGCCGCGAAAATACCAGGGAGGCTTGTTGAGCAATCGTAACTGACCACAATTTCATCATTTTTGTTGAGCAAAACTAAGTCTTTCACCATGTCTGAATTTGGGATGAGGCCGATTTCGATAAAAACTCCCGCAACCGGAAGCACGACGGATGAGTCGTCAGAGAGGTTGCGGAGCGCTGCCGCGTCAAGTGCATCTTCTCCCGTCACTTCAACGAGCTCGTATCCGATAAAGCATTTGATATTTGGGGCATCGCGAATTTTCTCCAAAAATATTTCGTCTGCCTTTAGTGGGCTCCTGTTGACGAGATACACCTGTCGTGCAATACTCGTTAACTCGTATGCAGCCGTGATCGCAGAATTCCCGCCGCCTACAACCACGACATCCAAGCCCATAAAGAGTGGGGCGTCGCACGTAGCGCAGTAGCTAACTCCCCGGCCGATCAATCTATCCAGTCCTTTGGCATTAAGCGTTCTTGACTTTTTTCCTGTAGCAATAATGATGGCCTTTCCGTGATATTCGTCACCATTTGTAGAGCGTGTTATGAACACTTCATTCTCTTTTGCAACGCTTTTTACCTCTGAAAAAACATTTTTAACGTTGTATTTTTCAACTTGTTTTTCAAAGCGATCCATCAGATCTTGTCCTGAAATGAACTGATAACCCATGTAGTTCTCAACGTCGAGGCTGTAAAGTGCCTGACCGCCGATATTCTGCGTAATAAGGAGCACCTTTAACATCTTTCTGGCTGCATAGACTGCAGCCGTTAATCCTGCTGGCCCCCCACCAACGATTATGACGTCATGTAGTGTAGTATCCTTGTCCATAGTATACTCAGTATAAGTGATTCGCACGCAAGTTTCTTAAAATGTTTCTTAGTTTGCGTGACGATAAAAAGGTGACAGAACTGAGAACGAAGCGTGACTTAAAACGCCTCGTTATTCGGTGACCGATCGCGTCTCGCCGTCTGCGGGAGGCATTGTTGTAGACTCGTCAGGAGGTAGAGTTGATTCTCGACGCTCGCTTTCTCCGCTGTTGGAGTCTTGTATCACTTTCGACTTAGGCCGCCGCTTTACCTTGCGTGCGCTCATCGTATCCCGAGAAAGCCGATCCGTTACGGCGGTATCCCACACCTTGGTCATAGTGATGGCGGACACAGGGCAAATCATAGCGCACTCACCGCAAAAAACGCAATGTCCCACGAATATGCGCACCGTTTTCTCAGACGCGCTCGTTCGTAATGCAATAGCCCCAGCCGGACAGACTTGTCCACAGCGGCCACATAAAATGCATTTTTCCGGGTCTATGATGGGCACGCCTCGATAGGCTCCTGGTACTTCAACTTCAGCGGCGCTCTTAACAGTTGACGTTTTTCCCGTTAACCCGACCAAGAACGACCGAACGAGGTCGCTAAGAAACCCTGAGGCCATGTTACACCCCCGCCCACCCAAATAGGAAGTGCATGTATCGTACGCCGACCACATAAAGGACAAGGTCTATAACCGCCAGCATTGTAGGGATGGCCCAGTAATACCTAAGCACCCGGGTAACCCGTGTTCTCCCGGTAGTAGCCTGCCAAAATGCAATGAACGCAGTCACAAGCAACGCTATTATCACGAACTGGATGACAAAATTGACCCCTGGATAGAAATGGTAAATCGCCGTTCCAAAGAACACCGCAGCTATGAGTGAAGCGTACAGAAAGATCTTGAGCCACTGTCCTAACTGTAAAAGAGCGAGATTAGGCCCTGAATATTCGACATAGGGGCCTGAACAGATCTCAGTCTCGGCTTCTGCAATGTCAAAAGGTTGGACCGCCGCAGCAGCAGGCAGCGTCCATATCGCTGCAATCGCCGCAAGAGGCATGACGCTTATCCACGCCGTTGCCGAAATGGTGCTGAGCTGGAACGAGCCTGCTGCTATCGCTACAGCTGCCATAGCAACAATGAACGGCGTCTCGTAGGCGATAAGCAGCGCCACCTCACGCGCAGCACCAATAGCACCGTATGGGCTTCCGCTGGCCGAACCACCGAGGATCAGTGCAATCGGCGGTATCGCAAGGAGGTAGATCACTAAGATAAGATCGCCCGCGCCTACTGCCGATGTGGGGGCAGCTAAAGGTATTATTAACGCTGCCACGAGCATTGAAGCGACGCTGAGGATCGGTGCGAGGTTGAATAGTAGCGGACTCGTCACGTTCGGCGTTAGACTTTCTTTACTTATGAGTTTGAAGAAGTCATAAAACGCCTGAAAGATGCTCGGGCCCTTCCGAAACTGGCTATGCGCCACGACGATACGGCGTATTCCTTGCAGCAACAGCGCGGCAATAAACGCATAGACGAGCGCACCCACTACTGAAACGATCATCAGACCCTCCCTAACTTCAAGTCCCGCGAGCTGACAATTTTGCGCTTCCCGGCCTTTATAACGGTCATTCGATCAGTACAGCTAAAGCATGGATCGATTGAAGCAGCTATGATAGGGATGTCGGCGACCTGACAGCCGAGGAACTTTGGCACATACGACTGAATATTTGCGAGTGTAGGGGACCTGATCTTTATTCGCTCAAAAAAGTTCGTGCCGTTTGTCTCGACGTAGTGAAGAAGCTCGCCGCGGGGGGCCTCAACTCGGCCCACACTCCTTCCTGGCGGAATCACTTCATTATCGTACTCGGCTTGGATCGGTCCGTCAGGTAGGTTCGCGAAAAGCTCCTTGGTAAGCCAAATGGATTGTTTAATCTCTGATAAGCGCACGACTGCCTGAGCAACAACGTCTCCACCTTGAGCAGTGAGCGGTTCGAGATCGAAATCGCCGTATGCCGCGTACTTGCACATCACGCGTGTATCTTCAGGTACGCCACTCGCTCGCGCGTTCGGTCCGACCGCACCAAGACGTATTGCATCCTCTTTGCTGAGACCACCAACTCCCTTGCATCGCTCTGCGATGTTGCTGTCCTTTAAAACTGCTTTTGTAATTTTATCGGCCACAGTGTCGAGATAACTGAGAGTGCCCACGGCGGACTTCGCTTGTTCTTCGGTGATATTCCACTTGACTCCGCCAATTCTGTTACATCCATGCATGACCCTGTTGCCGCTCAATGACTCGAAAAGATCCAGGACCTTCTCTCGTTCGCGCCAAGTGTACATAAATAAGGTGTGGTACCCGATCTCTTCGCCGGCAATACCCGCCCAAAGCATATGTGAGTGAATCCGTTCGAGCTCGGCGTAAATTGTCCTGATATACGTTGCTCGCTCCGGTACCTCAATATCCGCTATATCCTCAACTCGTTCGACATGATTTAGTGGATGCGCGTGTGAACAGATGCCGCAGATGCGCTCAACGAGATAGACAATCTTGGAAAAAGGTCGCTCTTGGCAAAGCCGTTCGATGCTTCGGTGGTTGAATCCTAGTTCGTAGTCAACGTCGACGACCTTTTCGCCCTCGACTTCAAACAGAAATCTCGCAGGCTCCTCGAGAGCGGGATGGCTTGGTCCGATCGGCACCTTCAATTTGGCAAAGCGGCGTTCATTGACGTCTGCCATCGTTACACCCTCCTCAGCGGTGGCGTTGGATCAGTATATTTCGGAGGCAGCTCGAGCGGTCTTGGATCCGGAATCCCGAGCACGTCAATGCCGAGTAAACCGATGAGTTCTCGTTCATAAAGCAATGCGTTGAAAAAGTGGTTGGTTATTGTCGGAACTTCCGGCTTCTCATAAGGGAGCTCTACGATGACGGTGTGCAGCTCTCCCCAAAACGCAAAGTGGTACAACACTTCAAGATGATCCCGCGCATCCTTGCCCGTAATTGTGCTTAGACGCGTCCCTTCTTCCTTCAGAAATGCGAGCGCAGCATCGAGATTATCGAGTGTAATGCGGTAGTATGAGTTCAAGCCCTTATGATCCGCTTGAATTGTCGGCACAAAGTCTTCAAACGATCGCTTCATTTTTCTGCCTCGGGAACGCTGTCTGATGACTGAAATTTCAGCTCCACATCCGTCTCCTTTGCCATCGCCTCATCAAATCGCTCCGTCGACCGGCCCCCCTTGCCTTTTCGCTTAGAATCGAGCATTTTGGCGGCCTTTAGAATGCCTGACACGATGTTCAGTGGCCTTGGAGGGCACCCCATAACGTAAACGTCGACAGGGATTACGGTATCTAACGGCCCGGTTAACGAATATCCGCCGTCAAAAATACCGTTTGATATCGGGCAACTGCCAACAGCTACGACAGCTTTAGGATGGGGAATTTGGTCATAGATCATTGTCAAACGATCCGTCATGCGCTTTGTGACAGGGCCTGTAACCACTAGTACGTCCGCGTGCCGTGGAGACGCTACGCGAAGAACTCCAAAGCGTTCTGCGTTATATCGTGGACTTTGAATCGCAAGCACCTCTATATCGCATCCGTTGCACGAACCTGTGTTAATAAAGTAGACCCACGGTGATCTTGCTCGAAACATGGTTATCCACCTAATATCGCGATTGACAAATTGTTGGCTTGTTCAATGATAGCAGACGGAAATATGCCCATCAGTACGCAAAGGACGCTTAAAATAATTATAGGGATTATTATATAAATAGATAAATAAGACACTTCTGGTATTATCCCGCTTCTATCTGTCGCAAGGAATGTTCGTTGAAACACTTTGATATAGGCAGCGAACATTGGCAACGTCAACACGAGTAATATTATTGACAATGCTGGATAATACCCCCCTTTCTGGAATCCTGCTTGGAGGATCAGGTATTCGCTGACAAAGCCGTTGAGCGGAGGAATCCCTGAAAGGGCCAACGCACCTATCAAGAATCCAGCTGCCACGATAGGCATCCTGGTTGCCAAGCTACCAAGACTTTCGATATCTCTCCTTTTAGTAGCAGCGATGACGGCGCCAACGCAAAGGAACAAGAGTGTTTTCATGACCATGTTATTTACAATCTGAAAAATCCCTCCCGCCAGTGCCGCCGATGATCCTATGCCGATAGCAAATAGGATAATCCCAGCTTGTTCGATCGACGAATAGGCCAGAAAACGCTTCAAGTCCTTCTGAGTGTACGCCATAATGGCCCCGATGCCTACAGTAAGCAATGCAGTGACTGAGATGAACAAAAGCACGACGTCAAGGGCAGGATGCATCGAAAACAAGAGTCGAATAAGGATAAAAGCGCTGGCGCCTTTTACCGTGCCTGCCAAAAAAGCGCTCACGGGGATTGGTGCTTCACTATACGTGTCAGGAACCCACGAATGCATCGGAACGACGCCAATTTTCGTCCCCAGACCTATCAGCAAAAAGAGGCTGATTAAAAGAATAGCGTTACTTGATATGCTTCCGAAGCTCGTTATGTCGAGCGTGCCGTAGCTGACAAACATTAGAATGAGCGCAATAAGCGTAAATGAGCTTCCAATACTGTTTAAAATAATAAACTTCGTTGCTGCCTCGAAAGCCTGCCCCTTTCGATACGTCACAAGAAGTGCCGTAGAAAGCGTACTGATCTCAATAAGGGCGTAGAGCGTAGCGAGGTTCGTGCTCATGACAGCGGTGGCTGTCGTGCCGATGATCACCAAGAGAAGCGGATAGTAGATACGTCCCGCGTTTTTGATGTAAGCGAGACTGAACCACGTGACGAACGTTCCGATGATGATCACGGGGTACGCAACGATGAGCCCCGACGATGACAGCCCGGCTGAGGTGGCTACTGAGTCAAGGTATGTCGTCGCGCCCATACCGATAAGCCAATTTGCTGTGAATAGAACAGCACTGAGCGTCATCCCAGCGACTGCGACGTAGGCGCACATCTTCGAGTTTCGACTAAAAAATGCGCATATAGCTGCAACGACCAGCGGAATGATCAGTATGTACAAGATATACATTACAGCTCTCCACTATCCACGCAGCTTAATCAGCTTGCTGCTGTCTATGGTATCATATTCGGAAAAATCAATCACCGCTATTAAGGCTATGATAAACGTAATGAGCACCACAAATATCTCCGTTAATCCGGCAAACAGCGCAGTGCCCGTTCCCCAAGCCAGTAAGAGCGTTCCGATGTTTTCAAGAATTAAAATGCCAAGCAATAGCTTAAGGATACTTCTTTGACTGCTAATGACTAGAAACGCGACGCCAAAAAGCACGAACAATATGTAGGTTTCAGCAGTTCGCTCAACGGGAAATTGAGACTGCACCAGAAAAGCTACGAGGCACGAAAGCGCGACAGTCAGAACCGTTCCTACTACCAATGTGCGCACGTTAAATCGGGGCGTAGGCTCGCTTGTCCGTCCGGCCGCGAGCAGGATGATGACCGGTGGCAGTATGCCGAGTGCAGCCTTTAGGACTGCCCCAATTAAATCGTTCTCAGCTAGCAAGAATGCGGCAATGGTCAAGTTTAAAGCGAGAAGTGCAAGCGCTGCCCATCTATCGCGCAAGATTACGATTAAACAGGCGAATATCACCCACAAAATGCCAAACGCGAGGACTGTCTCCATCAGGATCCTCCGAAGATCAGAAAAACTACTCCGGCGATGAGCAGCCATACGAATATCCACGTTGCATAGCTGCCTACGCTTCCGTTCTGTAGTTGGCGTAGCCGTATCGATAGCGAATCGGTGACCCGCCCGATTGCGACGTAGACGTTGTCTGGGTTAATCCATCGAAGTCGTTCGAAAGGTTGCGTCACTTGATACAGAAAATGTCGTCCTGAAGAATATACAAATCCTTCGGGCAGCTCGTACCCCGCGCCGAAAAGCTGTTTGGACGTAGGAACCACTTCACGTGGTCTTCGCGTTAAAAACTCGTTCAGGATCAGCCCTGCAAGTATCGCAGTTAAGAGCAATACAGCCGCTAGAGTGGGTGCGAAATTCGACACGCCGGGTATTTCGATACTGGTTAGAATAAGGGATGACTGAGTCGTCACGGTGCCGGCGTATGGGACCTCTGTGATGATCGCGAGAGGGTACTGCGCGAAGACCCCCAATGCGATGCATCCCACCGCGAGTATCGCTTGCGGCACCCACATAGTAGCAGGGGCTTCATGCGCGCTGTTTAAGTCGGCTGGAAGTTGGCCGTAGAATACGCTATGCGCTGCGCGTAAGATATAGCCAGCTGAAAGCACACTTCCTACGAGAACAACTATCACGAATATTTGTAAACCCGCTGTTGCTGGTGCTATACTGCTTGAATAGATGAGCCATTTGCTTATGAAGCCCACGAGAGGCGGCACGCCTGCTAGCGTTACTGCGGCAATGGTGAACGAAGCAGCTGTGTACGGCATTTTCCTTGATAGCCCACCGAGCTTGTTGAGATCCATTGTATGCGCTGTATGATCGACAGCCCCTGCGCCAAGAAACAGGCAAGCCTTAAAGAAGGCGTGCGCTAAGAAGTGCATCAGTCCCGCGACGAGTCCTATCGGTCCGAAGCTGAATGCGAGGAACATAAAACCAAGGTTAGAGATCGTGCTGTACGCGAGGACCTCTTTTAGATCGTTCGCGCGTATAGCGAATGTAGAAGCTAAGACTAACGTGAATCCGCCGATAATTGCGAGCACCCACGGCCACACACCCGTAAACAAGGGAAAGAGCCGGGCAGCAAGATATACTCCGGCAGGTACCATTGCTGCGCTATGCAGCAACGCAGAGACGGGTGCGGGTCCTTGCATTGCGCTGGGCAACCAAGAGAAGAACGGCATTTGTGCAGATTTGGCGAAAATGCCGATAAAAGCAAGTACAAGCAAGGTGTTCATCTGCCAGCTGGGCATCGTCGATGTTAAGAACGTATTGATATCTACGCTGCCTGCCCAAGCATAAGCGCCGACAGCGAAGAGCAACAGCGCCTCTCCAGGTATGTGAGTAAAGAAGAATACTTTTTTTGCGGCCTTGGTCCTTGCAGGGTCGGTGTACCAGAAACCGACCAAAAGATATGAACAAATGCCTACAATTTCCCAGCCGACGTAAAATAAGATTAGATTAGCGGCGTTGACGAGAATTAGCATTCCTCCAATAAAAAAGAGCATCAGGAAATAATAGCGGCCCCTTCCAGTCTCTCCTTCCATGTAGCTGTTCGAATACCACATGATGACGCACCCTGTGAAAGCCACTACGATTGAGAAAAGCAGGGTAAGCGCGTCAAAACTGAATGAGAAGAGCTGAACGCCGCTAGTTAGCACGTTTGGCACAGCTGCTGTTATGACTCCCGTATAGGAAAAGGCGAGGACTGAGGCACATAAGAGAGTCGCTAGCGCAATTGCAGACGATACATAGTCTACAGCTTTGCCGCGCGTGAAGTTCCCAAGAATTAAAGGAATTAGTGAAAGTAGCGTCGGAGTAAAAATCATGGCAAGCAGTAGGTAAGACGCGAACATGCTATCCATAACAAGACTCCGTTTGAGGTATACTGGTGATAGTTGCTTATTAAATTGACGCTTTTAGCTATGTGGTATCAAATTGTTCTAGGAAACAACTAATTTGATTATGGCCTGTGCGTCCGTCAATATTCGTCAGGCAGGCCCTCAGTATGTCGAAACTAATAATATCTATTTTTTGGACTTTAAAACAAAATTTAAGCCCTTTTTTTTATTATTTAACTTTTTTATAAAAATGATTGACGGAAACTTTTAAATAGGTATTCGTTGTGGTATCTACGTAGAATTTAGATACTGAACTACCAGACCGAGGTGTTTAGTTGAAATATGCAAAAAGATATGCAATTAGAGTTCTTTTTCTATTAGTATTATCATCGCTTGTTGCAGCTTGGGCAATCGCACCTGCTGCGGCAGCTTCATCTAGCTCTGGAGGCAGCAATGCGCAGAGTCTTAACGGCGCAAGCGCACCTCACACATATATAGATTTCAAGGGCAGCTGGGGAGCTGATACAGCCGCAAACCTCGCTAAGTACGACGTCGTTGCCTTGCACTATACTGATACAGCGCAGCACGTTCAAGCCATCAAAGGTATAAATCCTAACACAGTTGTTTTGGCGTACTTCAACCCGCTTTTCGGCGGGTCGGAGGGAAAGCCGCATACAGAATGGTATCTGAGGGATGCGAAAGGCGTCACTCATTCGAGCGGTTACAATGAGCCCCTTATGGATTTGACCAATCCAGGTTGGCGGGCTATGTGTGTCCAGATCAGCCAGAATGCCCTGCAAAAGGGCTTTGATGGGCTTGTCCTAGATAATGGCCTGACCTCTCCTAACGTTAGCTACCCAGGAAGCTGGTCCGGCTCAGATAGTCAGTGGCAGTCAAGTACGATTGCTCTTTACAACAGCATTAAACAGGCAGCGGGTGGCAAGATTGTAATCTACAACGGCGCCTACTTCATTCCAGGGTACGTCGACGCTCTCGATGGGTGGATGGATGAGGGCTTCCCGTTCTATAAAGGGTGGGATAACTCAATTGGTTTTGCCCTCGACGCTGCCAATAAGGGCAAATTAATCCTCTTTTACGCGCAGGGAAGTGCATCTGACCGGTACTTCTGTTATTGTTCAGCCCTACTCACTGACGGCTACTTCTTCTACGCTCCAACAGGTACTAAATGGTTCGACGATTACGGCATCCAGTTGGGAACAGCGCTAAGCAAAGCTGAGAAGAATGCAGACGGCACTTGGCAAAGAGCTTATCAATACGGTACTGTTGTGGTCAATCCGAGCTCGAAGACCGCTCATATTGATCTGAAATCGGGACAAAGCACGACTGCAATAGTAACACCAACCGTGAAGGCAACTGCAGTACCAACCGTGAAGGCAACTGCAGTACCAACCGTGAAGGCAACTGCAGTACCAACCGTGAAGGCAACTGCAGTACCAACCGTGAAGGCAACTGCAGTACCAACCGTGAAGGCAACTGCAGTACCAACCGTGAAGGCAACTGCAGTACCAACCGTGAAGGCAACTGCAGTACCAACGGCGACGGCAGCGCTCACATTAAGTTCCGCAAACTCTACAGCTGAAAATGAGTCGGTGCCTGGAATTTCGGTCCCATCAGCTCAAACGAGCGGCGTTGCGAGCTTACCTGCCCAGCCCGTTTTAGAGTTTTCGTTACTTGGGCTAGGGATACCGGCACTTTTAGCTGGATTAGTTTATCTGTTGATAAGACGGTGAGAGGCCCCTAGAAGGGCCCCTCTTTTTTTCTGTTTGCTTTACTGATTGACTCGCTGAAGTCGCATTGTTATGGCGTCTTCTTTTTTAAGGCTTCTTTTGAATTTATCATATCAGAAAAAGCTTGAGTACAGCTAGCGGACACATGGTGGTGCGCACAATCACAAAAGCTTATAGTTCACCTTGGCCAATTTATTGAAACGGTTTTTTCATGCGTATAGCCTTGCTTGGTGGTACAGGAAATAAAGGCAAAGGATTAGCGCTTCGCTGGGCTCCAAAACATGATGTTATTATTGGTTCAAGAAGCGCTGAAAAGGCCGAAGAAGCGGCAGCGTTTTGTGAAGAGTTGTTATCAGAAGAGGGTACAACGTGTACGTTATCTGGTGAAGAAAACGTCGAAGCGATAGCAGACTGCGACGTGGCAGTCTTTGCGCTTCAGTACCAACACGCAATGCCCACTGCAGTGACCATTAATGGAAACCTCGACCCAAGCGCGATAGTTGTGTCGCCTGTCGTTCCTATAGCTAAAAATGGTTTTTTGCGCTATGAACCCTCCAAGGAATATGGAAGCGCCGCATTGGAGATACATAGTCTTCTTTCAAACAACGAGGTCGTATCGGCGTTTCACACAACACCAGCTGCGCGTCTGATCGATCTTAAAGATAAGCTTGGATTGGATGTCCTCGTTTGTGGCGCAGAAAAGCCAAAAAAAGTCGTTATGGAACTATCAAGGATATAGAAGGGCTCATTTCTTTCGATGTCGGGCGCTCGAGGCGTCATGCATGCTCGAGTCGATCGCCCCCCTTTTGCTCAACATATCGGCTCGAAGTAGGATCAAGAACGCCTCAATTCGCATAATAGGGTAGCAAATCGAGTGATTCGACGCTAATACGTTCTATTCGCTATCCAGCGGCTTTCCTGTTAATGCGTCTATCCTAACTCGTCTTTTTTTGGTGTCACGGGCATAGATAGCCTCAAGAACTGTAGAATATATCGTATCTACACTGATAACTTCGCATCCTGGATATAAGCCTCTGACAAGTTCATTCAGTTTTTGCTTTGAAATTTTCGGCTTAGTGACGTTGTCGGCACGACCATTCTTGATCTTCAAAGAGTCGGCGTTTTGTGACTCGAGGGATTTTGGATAGGAGATATTAAGCAAGGGAAAATACATGTCGTCTTTTATGCCTATGAGGTTCATTTCTTCCAGCTTTTTTAAGCTTGGCTTAAACCGCTTCCCGGGCAGCACTTCACGAAGCTGTGCGTAGCTTGCCGCTTTGTTGGTGAGAATGAAATCCATGACCTTCAGCTGAATAGGATTCAAATCAGTGAGATAACTTAGATTCTCGGACCGTCGATGCACACCGGTAGGGCTGAGTAGCTCTCCAGTGATGGCGTCGATCAAGACCCGGTAATCAACGTACTTTGTGCCTCCTAAAAGTCTTTTTTTCACTTCTCGAACATTAACAGAAAAAACTGGCAGTAGGACGCGTTTGACGTCCATTATACTTTCACTCGTGCCTAAAATGAGGGGCTTGCGCTTGTTGTTATTTAAGGCATTTAGGGCCTTGATTTCGTCGTAGTATATAAAAGGTACCTTCTTAGCCCCCCGCGTGGTGTCAAGGGCACGCTGAACCCGAGCAGGTTCGCTCTCATCGACATCGTGAGATTCACGAGCTTCTGAGTGTGATGTTTGAACTGTTGCGGGATCAGAACGACTTTTAATCGTAGGCGTCGCCCCTCCATGTCGTGATTTTCGCCGTCTCACTTTAATAAACGATGGATCTGAGATCGTTCCTTGGACGTAAAACTGCCCTGGTTCGAGTTCTGTAAGCTGACGCGCATCATCCATCGAGGAGAAAAATATCCGCACCGAATCGATATCGTTTTTGAGCGTTAGCTTTCCGATGAACACGTTGTTGCACTGGCTTAGCACGTTTTTGTTGACCAAAGCAGGTCGCTGGGTCGCTAAAAGGATTCCCAGACCCCTCTTCCGGCCTCTTCTGCTTATGACTTGTAAGATCTCAAGCCCGTCGCGCTTTGACTGCGGAATGTAGACGTCTGCCTCTTCAACGACAATCAAAAAAGGATTCTGCTTGTGAGCTCCTGCTTTAAAAAGCTGGGTCGCAACGCGATAAATGCTATCTAAAAAATCGTTTATGACTTTTTTTTCCGTTTCGGAGACATCGAGGACTATTTTTTTTGACTCTGTGATAATGCGTTGAATTTCATCTTCGTCCTTTGAAAGATCCTCAATATCTCTTGACTCAACGTTAGGGCAAAGTTCAGATAACCCTGCGTATTCTCCTTCGGTATCAATAACTACGAAACCGAGGTCATTTTCGGGTGCGGCAAGTTCCTCGCATATGACGCTTACGAGATAGCTTTTTCCGCTTCCGCTCTGTCCTATGACGGCACTTCGTTCAGTGACGAGATACCTTGGATCAATGCTGAACGCTTCTCCGATGTGGAGCTCCATTGGTTCAATATGGCCTGTTGGTTCAATATAAGCTTAATGTTGTGCGACAAACATCTTTGCTGCCGTCTTTGACACTCGTTGCGATGCGTAAAAATAAGATATACCACGCCGTAGTGCATAATTGATTTGTTATGAAGCTAAAATTCCTTGGCGCCGCCCGCGAAGTTACCGGGAGCAAGCATCTCATCACTACTGAAAACGGGGAGAAAATCCTGCTTGACTGTGGCATGTTCCAGGGCAAAGGGATGGAAACCGATGGTATGAACCGCAATCTCGGTTTTGACCCTGCTGAAGTCGACCATATTATCCTATCGCATGCACATATCGACCACTCGGGATTGATCCCCTACGTTTATACACTCGGTTTCCGCGGATCGGTGGTTTGTACCAATGCCACCCGCGACTTGTGCGCCATCATGCTTGCCGACAGCGGGCACATCCAGGAAAGTGACGTAGAAAAGTTTGATAGACGCCGTATTGCCAAAGGTCTGCCTCCTGTTAAACCAATTTATACCGAAAAAGATGCCGGTGCCTGTATGAAGCTATTCATAGGCGTGGCATATGACAGGAGATTCCGGATTGATGATAACACCAATGTATGGTTTACTAATACCGGTCATATGCTGGGCAGTGGCGTAGTTTCGCTTGAGATTACTGAAAACGGGAAAACTACAAAGCTCGCATATACCAGTGATATCGGCAGGCCTGTGAGCTATATCCTGAAACCGCCCCAGCCTTTCCCGCAATGTGAATACCTAATCACCGAAGCGACTTATGGAAACCGCCTACACCCACAGATGCAGGATGCCAAAGCAGAATTGCTTCGTGTGATCCGCCAAACGTGCGTTGAAAAAGGCGGAAAGGTAATCATCCCTTGCTTTTCGATTGGCCGCACACAGGAAGTGGTGTACGCGCTGAATACCTTTTTTAACGAAGGGCTTTTGCCAAAAATAAATATCTACGTCGACAGTCCGTTGGCGGTGAATGCTACTGATATCTTCCGGTTGCACCTCGATGACCTAGGCAATGATGTTCAGGAAGTAATGCAAAACGACCCAGATCCGTTCGGATTTGGCTCCCTTTTTTACGTGAAAAGCACGGAAGACTCGAAAAAGCTGAATTCAATTAAGGAACCCTGCGTGATCATTTCTGCTTCTGGTATGATGGAAGCTGGACGTATAAAGCACCACTTGGCCAATAATATTGAGGACCCGAAGAACACTATTCTTGTAGTTGGTTATTGTTCGCCTACTACGTTGGGGGCTAGGATAGAAAACGGTGAAAATCCTGTATCTATTTTCGGCGAAAAGCACCCGGTGAATGCAACGATTGAACGGATTGAAGCATTTTCGGGCCACGGCGACTACCATGAAATGGAGGATTATATCAGTTGTCAGGATAAAAGTCAATTGAAAAAGGTATTCTTAGTTCATGGTGAGTATGAAGCCCAGCAATTTTACCTGGGTAAGCTGGAAGAGGCCGGATTCAAGAATATAAGCATACCTGAGGCCGGTACTGAAGTTCAACTTTAGATACCTGACCTGTTATTTGTTGAACCGCTGCTAGCTGAGCGTTTCCTGTTGCTTTGTACACGCAGTGCACAATCACTGCGCAGCAACCTCGTCAAAAGAGTCACCTGCGGGAGGCCACTAAAGTGACAGTGTCCTTATCAAGCAGCCGGTGGTCTAGTCCCACACGCTGACCAGCGTGTCTTGCACTTGGACCCCACACGTGGGCGTACCTGAATTTCCGCGAGATTTGTTTATGCATAAGGTTGCAGACCTCTCCAACGGTCGAATTATGACGTAAAATCAACGGGTTTTCGGTATCTGCCGCTTTACCCTGAGGTTTTAAGAACACACGAATAAACCCTAGCTTTTCAAAGATTAAATCTTTAAGACAATCGACGTTAATGTTGTGCTCGGCGGAGATGTGAACGTCACCGAAGCCCACTGGGTTAGATAATTGGTCTATCTTGTTTACTACCGTTATTGCAGGGACGAACCGTCTGCCCGGGATCAATGCGTCTACCAATTGATCGACGGTAACGTCTTCTTTAAGCAAAACGTCTGCGTTGTGAATCTTGAAATCGTGTAAAATCGCAATTATCGTGGCATCATCGATTTTGGGAGCATTGGGGGTCCTTTTAATTAAAACACCCCCGCGGGATTTCTTTTTTATTAATACTTTTGGGGGACTTTGGTTTAGTCTAATTCCAGCGTCGTTTAACTCTTTTTTGATTACGTCGATTTGATATTCGCTAAAAACGTCGACCAAGATCAGGATGAGGTCTGCGCTTCTGACAACTGAAATGACCTCTCTGCCCCTGCCTTTGCCCGCTGCCGCACCACCGATCAGTCCTGGAATGTCCAAGACCTGTATACGTGCTCCTTTATGCACCATGGAGCCAGGTATAACATTTAGTGTGGTGAAATCGTAAGTCCCCACTGGTGATTTTGCGTTTGTGAGCACGTTTAGCAAGGTTGACTTTCCGACGGATGGATATCCTACCAGTACACAAGTGGCATCACCGGACTTTTTTGGCGCATATCCGGTCCCTTTATGAGAGCCTTTCGTCTCCCGTTGCTCCTTTAGCCGCGCTAGTTTTGCTTTTAGACGACCGATATGGAGTTGTGTAGCCTTGTTGTAAGAAGTGTCGCGTATCTCCGTCTCTATTTGAATGATCTGCTCGTCTACACCACTAAGACTATCTCCTGATCGTCTCGCGTTCATTAGATGCCCTCGGAGGGTGTAGAATCAGGCCGCATATCTCTAAAAAAATTAAGATCTACTCTGAGCGGTTATCTTCGTGTTTACTAAAACGAGCTTCGTTCGTTCGCCTCGGCCTCGGACAGCTACGAGGTAAATGTGTGGATCATTCGATGCCATACACTCCATCCATTTCTTGTGCAGGCTTCCATCTGAAGAGATTGGCGGTGATCCGTTTTTAGCACGGAGCTCATTAACGCAGTATATAAAATCTGTCTCGGACAATCGAGCGACTTTAGACTTCATACCGATATTTTGTGGCCAACACGCCGTTAGCTCTTCCTTTATATCTTTTATGAAGCCGCCAGTCGGCATCTTGTTGTCAAAGTTCTCGATGATATCGATTTTGCCGTCTCCATCATCTAAGCCGTAATAACATTTCACTGCGTGTTTGGCAAGCTTTAGGTCGCGTTTTCCCAAAATAAGTCCCAATTTGATATTGGCGATCAAAGTATTTCAATATTGCGTAATAAGTTCAATTCGTTGCCTTTTTGCGTGTTTAACATTGCTAAATCGCGTTTTCGTTTCCAAAAGACAGCTAAATCTCGGTCTTGATCGAACCCGATAGCCCGATGATTCTAACACTACGAGGGTCAGTTGGTGTAAAATTGCTAAGAATGCGTAAACCGGGTAGGTTACATTGTAGTCCTCTTGAATCTAGAGATGCTCACTATATGAAGCGCGACCTCTCTATTCAAAAATAACTCCGTCTGAGGTGGATTATTCGGCCTAGCCGTCTACTTAGCTCACTCCTCTGTCATCGCTTACATTTCTTTTAACCACATTTTCAACCTACCCAACGCCTACGTGATGATAAACGGTACCACAACAATCGCACCGTGTAAAAACGGTAAGAGCTGGTAAAATTGGCTGATTATCCCCAGTAGTAAGACGATACCGATTTGTGCTTCTCGTTTTTTTACTGTTTTCCGCCCTATTTTTCCCCATCTGTGGAAACATCAATCCTTGCGCAATCCTGACGAATTACTGTTTCATTGCTTCTATTTTGTCTTTCAAGACCGCTCTCATGACTTCCTTTCCAGTTTCGTATGACAAAATTTCACGCCCCTCAATCTCGAAGAAGGGGTAGAATGAGAACGCCCTCCGAAACGAGTCTTTGGCTTCACCGGTACTAATTACGTATCCTGACGTTGCGCCTTGGAAGAAGCCGAACTCGAGCATTTCACCTGTTTCCAACAAGTTGTCAATCGCTGCGAATATCGTCTCATAGACCTTTGCATTTTCAGTCGGGTCGGTCGGCCACGGTCCCGACGGGCTGATGCGCCACAAGCTCAGAAATCTGGCCATGTCTTTTACCTCCTTTTGGGTTGGCGGCGTTGATAGTGGCCGCCATTTTTACCATATATCTCGTTCGTCGAAAAAATAAATCAAAAACGTAAAATAGCGATGATAAACTTAAGTGTTTTCGTCTTGCTGCAAGATTTTGTCGATATTCAGAATGGGATGGGTTGCTATGTATCACTAAGATGATCAACTAACGCATGAGTTGCCTCTCTTCTTTTGACGTCCCTATGGGCCTTTAGCACATTGAAATAAAATTGACTCAAAACGGCAGCGCCAAGGTCGAGTTTTTAATTCAGCCTTAAGTCAATCGCCGTTAATTTGGTAAAAATCGTGATTTAGCTTAAAAAACGCCGGATTTCTTATGAGCAAAGTTGCTTAAAAAGAAGGCTAGTCGCCCACTCTGGAATAACAAAGGTGTAAATCAATAAATTCGAGAAATGCGCAGAAATGAAGCCAAAAAATCCGAATAAATGGCAGCCCTTCAAAAAAAGCTAAGGTTTTACATGAGCAGTTCAAGCCACCCATCGAGCAGCGAACAGTACTCAGGAGTACACACTTCGTGGCATCCGATACAAGGGGCTATTTTGCCTTGTGCTAGCAGGATTTCGTGCTTGTTTTTTTTGTCGATTGAGGTTTGACTATCCCCTTTTCCTACCACTTTTCGATCACCTGCTTGTAGTAACGCCTCGGATTCTGCTCGATCTGATCCTCAAGTTTTTGAAATATTTCCGTTTCAGGGTGCTCAAATTTGTTAAACGTGCGGCTAATGTTTGGATTGAGAGGGTCAATTTCTACCATTTTTCACGTCCTAGTGTTTTACACCGTTTCCTTAACATTGCCGCGTATTTTTTCCACGGATGCACTTATATTTCGAGGATTAGTCGTTGACGGGGTTTAGAAGGATAATGTTGTTGCCGCGGAGCACTACTGATCCGAGAACTCGTGACTTCTCTCCGTCAACAACTTCTGCGGTATTCGTAAGATGTAAGTTGAGGTAGTCATCGGCACTCATTAAAAGGCCTTCGAGCACACATTTTTCGCCTTTCATCTCGACTTGAACTCTGGAACCAACCAGATTTTGAACCTTCTTCGATGGGAACAATTTGTATCCTCAAACAAACTAGGTTTTTCGAATACTTTAATATTGTGTTAGAAGGCTCACGAGAGGAAGTCCCCTACTAGTAGATCTCTCACGCAGCTTGCGTCACTCGTTTCATGCACCAAAAAAATGATTAGTTGCGGTGCGACTCAGGTGGGATCAACCATATAATATGAACGTGATGATCGCAAGTGAAGAGAGCAAAACAACCAATGCGTTGGCCAAAGGGTTATCATATTTGCATAGGTGCACTGAAAAACTGCGATGACTCAGAGGCCAAAGCAGCGGACAGCCTGACTTTGTTAGTGTATCGAGGAGGATATGGCTAGCGACGGCCGCTGTGAGTGCTGGTATTACGAGTAGATCCAGGGGCGGGTACCGTGAGAGAAGGACATACGAAACGCAGGCGCATACCACTATGGTGAAAATCGAGTGGGAGATCCCACTTCTGTGGTGAACTAGTCTTTTAGGCATACGTTCGTCGATGTCAGGGATCGATGCCAGTGTGAGCGCAATCGCGCTCGAGAGTAGTACCAAAACTTTGTTTGTTTCCGGTATAGCAAGCTCAAAAATGGCGATGCAGAAGATAAAAGCAAAAACTGAGTGTGCTAGTGCCTTCACAACACACGTGTTGGTTGCGCCTTCGTTAAGTAAATATATGGTCGGGGTGACATTTAAACCGAGCTCATCCTCGGGTGAGCATCGTTCTTTAAGAAGAATTTGTCGAGCCCGGTAGTGTAGCGGTCAATCATGTGAGACCCTGGATCTCACGACCACGGTTCGAATCCGTGCCGGGCTACCTCTATTTAGGTGAGCCCTTCAAACTGAAGCTTCCCTTTCGTACGCTCCCACTCCTCGAGAGGGATGCTATACTTCTTTTCTATGGCGTCCCGGTAGCTTGGGCCGCTGTTATATGCGCAAAACGGGATGATCAACCCGCCTGGGGCAGCGTAATGAATAGCGCAGCGCTTGACTCTTTCAACGTCATAGTTGTAAGCGTCCATAAAATGCATGCCGCCTATGAAGAGTGCTTTTTTATGAAAGTCACCGAGCGTTTTATAGTCGTGAGTTAGTAAGACCGTCTTTATTATTTCCTTAAACTGAACTCCCTTAGGTTGATGTTCTTCGTCGACAAGCGAGTTCAGTGCCATTAATCCTCGCATCAGCGCTGCTGGCTTCCGCAGCACACCGCCATTGTTCAGGTTGCCCGCAAGCTTCTGAGTCAGTTCAAAGAATTTATCGACGTCCACGAACCTGTTTATTGGAATCAGTTGTCCGTCTTCGACGAACAAGTAAGTTGCTATCCCGCAGTGCGGGTGTGTACTGAACTCGATCTGTGGCGTTTGTGTATATGCCTCAATGAGCTTTGAGATAGAAACGACACAAGGCACAGGATAAAAGTCTTCAGTTTTCACTTGTCCATTCGTCTGTTGTTCTATGCTCAGCGCGAGATCGGGCAGGGTGTATCTCTGAGCGTTTCTGACCGCCGAGGTGAACTCGCTTGCGCCCCCTGTGAATGCCATTGGCTGGAAGTTGACCCCTCTGACGACATCCACGTTTTGAGCTGCAAAATAGATGATTTGCCCTACTTCATGATCATTTAACCCGCGAGCGACCGTGGGGACTAACACCACGCCTTGGCCTGCATCTCTGCAGTTCTCGATCGCCTTCTTTTTCAGCTCAATCAGACCATCCGTCTCCTTTGAAACGCCATTAAATTGAAGGTACACGGTGTTCAGCCCAGCCTGTCGTAGCTTTCGTGCAAGCGTATCATCTTTTGCAAGCCTAATGCCATTTGTCGCAATTTGGGTCTGAATAAAGCCCATTTCGACCGCCATTTTGATGATCTCAGGGAGATCCTCCCTCAACGTCGGTTCGCCTCCTGAAAACTGAACCGCAAGCGTTGGAACCGGCTTCTCTTGGCGTAGTGTGGCAAGCATCTCTCTGAGCTGCTCGAATGACGGTTCGTATACGTACCCTCGTGCATGAGCGTTAGCAAAACACCACTCACAGCGCAAGTTGCATCGATTAGTAACGTCAACATTTGCTAGACTCGTCGAAGTCAGATGGACATCGCAGAGGCCGCATTCATACGGGCACGCGTTTTGAAGTGTTAGTTGAGGATTCTGGACTCCGGCTCCGTTATACGAAAACTTCTCAGCCTTATGATACATCTCTGCACTTGACCAATACAACTCGTCGAACGCACCATGCTCCGGACATTCCTTAGCCATCCAAATCTGGCCGTTCTTTTCGTAGATGGTAGCATCCACTGGTTTAAGGCATATGTGACATAACGAGGTCGTTCGCTTAGGTAGTGGCACTGGTGTGTCGTAAATGGGCATGTAGTTACTCCAGCTATTCCTAACTGAACGTTTTATTCTGTTACTATTATTATTTTGTGTTCTAAAAGCCGGGGAAGACCGCGGACAATCACGCCCTGCGTTCGATTGCAATGAACGTTCTGGACAGACGAGAGACAGTTTTAATACGTATAGTGCATTTTTCGCAATGCATGCTCTCGCTAATAATTGACGCCTTGTGGCTGATGCTCCCCGCCTACGTGCCTAACTCGAGCGCGGTTCTCTTCTCAGGAAAAACCCCTGTCGATTTTGGGCGAAATTTTATCGACGGTAGAAGGATTTTTGGACCGGGGAAAACGTTTCGGGGCTTAATCGGTGGTACGCTGTCGGGAATACTAGTCGGTCTGCTTTTACAACTCATCAAAGAAAGCACACAAATTGGCGTGCCCTCGTTTGAGCCGATTTCAGTCGTCGTCACCCTCTCGCTGGGCGCAATGCTCGGAGACCTTGCGATGAGCTTTCTAAAAAGGAGGCTGGGCCTTGATCGCGGCAGCCCGCTGCCCGTTGCTGATCAGCTTGACTTCGTCGTTGGTGCATGGGTGCTTACATACGTCTTTTTTAGCGACTGGTTTGTCCAAAACTTTACCCCTTCAATAATAGTCGTCGTCCTCATTTTGAGTCCGCTGTTACACGTCGTGGTAAACATCATCGCGTTTAAGCTCGGCAAAAAAAAGGAGCCGTGGTAATTATAATGGCAGCGTCAATAGCAACGCCTTTTGGGCGTGGAGCCTGTTTTCAGCTTGCACGAAGACGAGCGAATGCGGCCCGTCCATCACTTCATCGGTGATCTCCTGCCCCCGATGAGCAGGAAGACAATGGAGCACTATCGCATCGTCGTTAGCTCTGTCGAGCACTTTTTCGTCAACGCGGTACTTAGAGAATGCGCGCAGGCGCTCGGCAGAAGCAGCCTCATCTCCCATCGAAATCCACGTGTCCGTATATAAGATATCTGCAGCGGACGCGGCTTCAAGCGGATCGCGAATTATTCTCACGGCTGAGAGCTTTTGACCCCTCTCGACAATTTCAGCGTTCGGTTCATACCCCCGTGGACACGCGACGTCGATGCGCATACCAAAACAGGCACAAGCGAGTATAGCTGAATTGCAGACGTTATTTCCGTCTCCAATCCATGCAAGTTTTAGGCCACTAAGAGTACCTTTCTTCTCGTAAATCGTCATCAGGTCAGCGAGCAACTGGCAGGGGTGCTCAAGATCAGAGAGGGCGTTGATAACTGGGATTGAGGCGTAGTCAGCCATTTCAACAATGGTAGAATGGCGGGTCGCCCGCAAAATAATCCCGCTTAGATACTTCGAGAGTACCCTTGCGGTATCTGCGATCGTTTCACCTCGTCCGAGCTGGAGATCATTCCGGTTCAAGTAGATTGGATATCCTCCCAGCTCGACTATAGCAACTTCAAACGCGGTTCGTGTTCGCGTCGATGGCTTCTCAAATATCATTCCCAGCGTTTTGTGCTGCAAAACTTCTGAGAACGTCCCACGAGATCTTTCATCTTTGAGGCGGAGAGCAAGCTTTAAAACGTCGAAGATTTCGCCTTTGGATAAATCACTGATAGAAATAAGCCCTTTCATGTTGGGCCCTCTGGGATGAGTTCATAACCGCCCCCTCTAATGCGTTTCATGTGCTCAATACGACTTTGCACGAGTTCGTTCTTCCCGATATCGTGTCTCGCGAATACGTCACCCTTAATGAATTGTAGGGCTCGTTCTGCTTGTTGTTCGGCATGATCTATGGTCTCAGCCACACCAAGGACTGCCAACGCTCGGGATGAAGTGGTGAATATCGCGCCGTCGCGCTCGTCAACGCTCGCATAAAACAGCGTAGCATCGATCTCATCTTTGTTGATCGTGATCTCGGTTGGTTTAGGGTTTGCTGGATAACCAGCTGGAACAACATACTTACAGACCGTCGCACTAAGTTCGTATTCTGTCGACTTCAACGTCCCATCAATGGCCGATTCTGCGAGCTCGATGAAGTCCGATCTAAGGAGTGGGAGAACGTTCATCGCTTCGGGATCCCCAAATCGACAATTATATTCGACGACCATAATTCCCGCTTTCGTTAACATAAATTGTCCATAAAGAATTCCTTTATACTCCACTCCGCTGCTTTTCAGCGCGTCAACCGTATCTTGCATGATGGCAACGGCAGCGCTATAGTCCGCCTCCTCCATAAAAGGCAAAACGTACGACTTGTCTGTATACGAACCCATGCCACCGGTGTTTGGTCCAAGATCCCCTTCAAAAGCCCGCTTATGATCCTGAACAGCCGGTCCGGGAGCTACCACGTTTCCATCGACGAATGCTTGCAAGGTGAACTCTTCCCCAGAAAGACACTCTTCAATGACGACCGGTCCATTGAGCTTTTTAAGATAATCTCTACCCTCAGAATAGCTGCTGACGATCACGACACCCTTACCGCCAGTTAAGCCAAAGGGTTTAATCACTAACTTGCCGTCATCGATGTTCTCTTTAATGAAACGATCTGCTTCACTTAAATCGTCAAATAGTGCGTATTTCGGGCAGCCTTTGATGCCGTGTTGGGACATGAAAGTGCGCGTCCAACCCTTGTTCGACTCTATGAGCGCGGCCTTTTGCGTAGGTCCGAAAGCACGCACTCCGTGATCGTTGAGCACATCGACGATGCCAGCTGCAAGAGGCGCTTCTGGGCCGATAACCACTAAATCAGCACTTCTGGCGAAGGAGGCCACCTTCTCTACGTCTGTTTCGTTAACGAGGTGATAATCATCGCATAACCGAGCAATTCCTGGGTTTTTGTATCTCATCGCAGCGTAGAGCGTTGGCTCTTCAGCGCTCCGCGTTATTGCCATCGCCATCGCGTGCTCACGACCGCCAGAACCGACTAGCAAGACCTTCATGTTGTGGGGGGTAGGTGATTTTACGATAAAAAGCTATCCAGCGTGAGGGGACTTGAAAAAGTATGAGACGTGATACAAGGTGGTACTTCCACCATTAGTGTTTCTTACCAAAATCAGCTGCAAGGGCACCTAATTCAAAATAAACTAAGCAGGAGTGAAAAATCGGAACTTTTATAGACCATCACAACCGCCTATGTTACGGGCCTTAGAAGGGATAATTCGCGAGACGGTTTTTATGTGCGGCATAGTTGGGTGTATCGGCGATAGAAGGGCAACGCCTATACTAGTCGAATCACTGAAACACCTTGAGTATAGAGGTTATGACTCTGCAGGAATAGCCACGCTTAACGGCGCTGAAATTGACGTCACGAAGATTGAAGGAAAGATCTGTGACCTTGAAACTATTATAAATGAGACCGATAACGCCTGCGTAGGGATTGGTCATACGCGGTGGGCTACCCACGGGGTCCCCTCCTCGACTAACGCACATCCACACGTTGATTGTACTGGCAGCATTGCCGTGGTTCATAACGGTATTATAGAGAACTTTCAGGCCCTCAAAGAGGAACTTACCAGTAAAGGCCATATTTTTTGTTCTGAAACTGATACCGAAGTGCTAGCACACCTCTGTGAAGAGTACTACAACGGCGATCTTGAGCAAGCTGTGCGTGAAGCGTTGCTTCGCGTTGAAGGCTCGTATGCCATTGCGGTCATATCGGACAATGAACCAGACATCATCATCGCCGCGAGAAAAGATAGCCCGCTAATTGTGGGATTGGGGGCAGGGGAGAACTTCCTTGCGAGTGATATTCCAGCAATTAGGAAATACACAAACAAGATCATTTACATCAACGACGAAGAAATTGTCAGGATCACAAGGGACAGCGTGGTCGTATCAACGTTACAAGGCGTAAAAGTTGAGAAGACCGTAACAATCGCAGATGGCAGCATAATAGATGCAGAGCGGGGCGGTTATGAGCACTTTATGCTTAAGGAGATCCACGAGCAACCCAAGGCACTGCGTGAGACCATGGAGGATCGTTTGTACGAGCTCGAAGGGAGCATCGATTTTAAAGAACTTCGGTCGCTCGAAGATGAGATCAAGGAGATTGAAAGTATCAGCATCATCGCCTGTGGGACCTCTTACCACGCTGGGCTCCTGGGCAAATACATACTTGAGGATCTGTTGCGAATCCCGGTTCGTGTCGAGTATAGTTCTGAATTTCGATATAACAACGTCCTTTCAGGTCAAAAATCTCTTGCTATCTGCATCAGTCAGTCAGGTGAGACAGCAGACACGTTGGCAGCGACGAACGAGGCCAAATCGCAAGGCTACCTCACGCTTGCAATTACCAACGTAGTCGGAAGCACTATCACGCGAAAAGCTGACGAAATTCTCTTAACAAAATCAGGAATAGAAATCGGGGTCGCCGCTACAAAAACATTCACGGCGCAGATACTGATTCTCTATATGTTCGGCGTCTATCTTGCGCGATTGAAGAAGCTAACGGACGTTGAAACGTCACGAAATATTATCACCTCAATGAAGTCGGTGCCGGGCCTTATCGAATCACTACTCGACAATATCAGCACCATCGAAAAAAATGCCTCTCGCATTGGCGAAACGGATTGCTGCTATTTCATCGGGCGTGGGCTCAACTACCCCATCGCTCTCGAAGGCGCGCTGAAGATGAAAGAGATCTCTTACATTAAAGCTGAGGGATTCCCGGCAGGAGAGCTAAAGCATGGCCCGCTCGCCCTTATCACTGCTGACACGCCGGTAATTGCGCTCGTGCCTGAGGGTAAGACATATTACAAGATGCTCGGCAACATAAAAGAGGTAAAGGCGCGAAACGCCTATGTAATTGCGATCGCAAACGCGTCTGATGACGAGATCGTCAAGTATGTCGACTCAGTCATTAGGATACCGGATGTTGATGAACTCTTTTCGCCGATGCTCGCTGCAGTAGTGCTTCAGCTAATCGCGTACTATGCGGCCAAATATAAGGGTGCTGAGATCGACCAACCGCGAAATCTCGCTAAAAGCGTTACGGTTGAATAGCTCACAACGAATCGAGTTCTAGCCTGACTTAGTATCTAGCCCCCCATTGATCGGACGGAAGTCCTAAAGGCCATCTCCGCGCACCGCACAACCGATTACATTCTATATGAAATTATGCCGCTAGAACGTGCCATTGACTTAGGACTGGTGATCCACGGTCCTGAACTCATAGATTCTGGAAAAATCGTTGATGTTATCGAAATTTTGCGCGTAATTGGGCCGGTATATGCCCTCGTTGGAGGTACGATGGCCCGAGTTGCTGCTTTAGATAACCACATGTCGTTCATCGATACTTCTCAAAAAATACACACAAGCGATGCGTTATCTAAGGTCTCTGACAGAGGGGCTCTTGTTCTCGCTAATTGCGGTAAAACGTCCGAAACAGGAACTGTCTTCGGCCAGACCGTATCGTCGCGTGTGCAACGTTCTGTTATCCAGGTGGAACGACCAGGAGTAGTTGATGGAAGAGTAATTCTTTGGCTGGGCGAGGATGGGGACAAGTCAAGTAACGTTCAGTACGTTGCAAAACACTTGTCACATCGCTTATCGCTTCCTCTCATTGAAAAGCAAAAAAAAGCAGTTTCCGTCGAAGATGCAGGCGGTAGGGTCTTGAGACACGTCCACGGCGCGAAGCAGGGAGAGCCCGTCTTTGTTCAGGGAAAGGTCGTCGGGACTGTGGTGGGTGACGACGTTGCGATCATCGCGCAAAGCGGTGTTATCGTTGAGATCACTGGGGTGACGACGAAAGCCCACGGGATCGAGAAGATTGGGAATATTGACTTACGCACCGCTTACATCAAGACTGGCCACCTCAGACCGAGCAATAATACTTGCGATCGCTCTTCTACGTTACCCGCACGCCCCTTAAAACGTGGCGCAGTTTCGTTTGTCAACCATTGTGCAGAAAGCACGTTTGAATCTGTTAATGAAAAAACCATCTGTGTCATCACAGTTGGTGACGACACCACAGCAATATGTGGCGACATCTTGTCACGCGCTGGCATTCCCATTATCGGCATCACTGACGGGGATGGCGACGAAATATACTCCGGTGCGCGTAAGGCCGAAGGTTCGATCTTGCTTCGTCTTAAAAACACAAGCGACGACGATGTGGGCCTCTTACTAGAAGGAAGTGCGTTGCTAGACCGAGAGGACTACACGTTGGACGATGTTGTTGACATTGTCAAAGTCTTTTTGCGGCAGTCTGGCGTTGATTTTGTCTTATTTAACAATTTAAACGAGCAACCAGAGGCCCTCGGGGGAAACACAGAGGAATAGGTAGGTTTGTAGTTTGTCGTATGAGTTTAGCGCGGCGCAATGCGTTAGGTCCGCAAAAGTCAATTATACATTCCTAGTAATAAGCGAATAAACGTCTCGTCATGGCTGTAAGGGCAATGCTACGCATCTGCAAACGCCTCATGCAATCCTTTACTGGTTTTTGAGGTAAGCGACAAACGGAAATATGAGGGCGTATTTTTAACACTGTGTATGGTGAGAACAATGATCCAAAAAAACCCTAAGACAAGTTGGATGGAGTCAAAAACGCCGAAAATAGACGCCTCTGCGTACGTTCATCCGTCAGCGGTTGTAATAGGTGACGTTGAAATCGGCGCAAACGTGTTCGTTGGACCACATGTGTCGATTCGTGGCGATGAAGGGGGACCAATAGTAATTGGGCGTGGCTCAAACGTACAAGATCATGTCGTGATGCACGCGTTGAAGGGAGAAACAATCACAATAGGTCAAGAAGTGTGTGTTGCCCATGCAGCTATCGTTCACGGGCCGTGCACGATTGGAGATTATAGCTTCATCGGATTCGGTGCGACAATCTTCAAGGCAAATGTAGGAAATAGATGCTTCTTATCGACAAAAGCACTCTTAACTGGCGTTGATCTGCCAGACGGGAAGTTCGTCTCAGATGCGCAAGTTGTTGATTCCCTTGCGAAGGTCGCTACGCTTGGTGGCGTTCCAGAACCACAGCGCGAGCTCGCTATTGAAGTAGTCGAAGTTAATAAAGAGTTCGCTCAGGGCTACCAGCTTCTCGAGCGCTGAGCGATGATTTAGATAATCAGAGTAGATCGATGTAATATAAGCTTCTAGCCCTGCTTGTCTACGATCTTTTGCAGAAGGTTTTTAATCTCCTTTATGTCATGGTAGGCTTCAAGTCTCATCTGGAATTCCGTCTTGTCGTGAAAGTGCGGAGTATGCTCGTTATTGTAGTCGTCAACGACCTCTTTTACCATTTCTTCTCGTGTAGGCATCAAATCACCAAGCTTAGTTTAACTCAAACCTCTTTAATCTTTCTAATTCGATTCTACACAAGCAATAAGTTGAGGGTCTTCCTTGGGGCTCTACCCATAGCCTGCGTTACTGTTTGTAATGACTTCTACAGCTATATTCAACATCGCTCGCCAATTTGTTAAGAACAGAGCTCGGAGTAAAGCACCTGCAGTTTCGACGAGCGTTAATCTATAAGGGCCTGATCAGTGATAATTCGATCCTCCTCTGACTGCGCTAACTTTTTTCGGATTCGTGAAAGCAAACCCTCATCTTTTGCGACGCTGCTCAAATCGCAGCTAATACCTTTAGTAAGGAGTGCATCTCTATTTATATCCTTTAGATATTCGTCAAAGGAATCTTGAGCCGGCAGCTGCTTTAATATCGCAAATTTGCTAAGTCGAGTCAGGTCGAGATCGCGGTATCGGCCAACTAAGGCATTACCTTTAGCATCTTCAATCACCACAAGTGCGCCTTCTGGACTTGCTACAAAATTATCGAGTACCCCAACGCGTTTGTTAGTGGCGTCACGTACCTCCACTCCATAAAGCGCGCACAAGAAATGTGATCGTTTTGCTGTATCGTCTGTAAACTCCCCTACAGAACGCGCCACTACTCGTTCATTGGACGTTAGCACATCTTCTTGGGTGAAATAGTATCTTATGTTTGGATCCTCACCTTTTTCGACAAGGTAATAGACCTCCCCTGAGCTTGATATAGACACATCACTTACCTTGCCTAGCTCCATGTCGTCTTCAGTCGTTACGTCTTTTCCTAGATACATAGTCCCCCCTTCAGTTTTGCCTGCAGAAGGGTACGCATGCAGGCTTAAGTTATCTTCCCCTAATACAGGCGGCGTTAATAAGGAAGAGTATTTGAAATGGCGTCTTCTTGACGTTCAGGCAGCTTCATGATGGAGATTTTTACCTCGTACTTCTTTCCTAAAACATGTCCTCTCGTAGTGACTTAATTTTTGGCAGTTGCAGCTGCGATAACGCGCTAGGCATACATCCACCTGGCTGTAGAACTATTGATAGATGCTTCATGGGCGCTTTATGAAATGGATTGGCATGGCTCCGTCTTGTTTTTACAGAGCCATAGTTGGGCGTCGTGTGCGAATAAAGAATCGAAAAACGTTTTAATGAGTTGTTCTCTTATCTGTTTGGCAGATCGCTCTCCTAAATATATAGGGGGCCGTGTTATGTCTTTATACAAAGCGCATATCTGTTGAATATATAGGAGATGGTCA
>Ga0209124_10000220_pt1 | contig 39513 bp, 19 predicted proteins | sample BarGraIncu01122A_FD_184502 | JGI IMG/M metagenome (GOLD analysis project Ga0209124, IMG submission 184502) | Arctic peat soil microbial communities from Barrow, Alaska - Barrow Graham LP Incubations 011-22A (SPAdes) (version 2) | ecosystem: Environmental > Terrestrial > Soil > Wetlands > Peat...
ACATTATAATCGTTGTAATATAACTCGGCATTTGGGTCAGCTTCATGAGCAAACTGGAAGGCATATTTTATAAAATCTTTGCCCAAAATCTGATAAAATTTACTCTTGCGGTATGTCCCATTGTCTTCAAAGGCTTCGTTAACAACATCCCAACCTTTTACACGACCTTTGTAGCGACCTACAACAGCATAAATGTGCTGACGCATACGTTCTTTCAAAATTTCAGGCGATACGTCTTTCCCATTTTCATCTACAAACATCCATCTACCTATCTGCGAATGCCAAATAAGGCAATGGCCGGTTACAACCTGTTTATTTTTTTCTCCAAAAGCTACAAATTTATCAGCGTCATCCCAAACAAACTTATTTTCTTCGGGTTGGGTTGGCTGAGGTTTCATGCAGTTTTCAGCAACAATAGCACTGAATTCATTGGCGATAAGTTCTGAATCACTTGGATTAACGCCATTTACTTGTGGCATATTGACAGCTACCCCAAATAGAAATTTTCCTTTGGTAGCTTCAGCTAATGTTTTTTGAGCCGTTGCATTTGAAAATGCTAAAAAAGCCATAGCGGCAATTATAAAAATAGCTTTAAATTTCATTTGTAAAATTATTTGTTTAGTATTTGTTATTTATTTAACTACAATAGCTATAACTTATTTCTTCTTGGCTCTACGTTCTTTCAATTCAGCTTCAATCTTTACTTCCATTTTTTTATCAATGGTGTAGAAGAAAAGTAGACAAAAACCGATAATGAAGGTGATTGAAGGAAAAATACTTACAAGTAATTTTGCACCTTCGGCAACAGACGTAGGTTGAATGGTTTCGTGCCCAACGACTGCACCTTCTTTAGAAATATATCCATACAAACCCAAAATCCAAGTAACTAAAGCCCCTCCAATTGAGAGTCCGACTTTAAGTCCAACCATCATTGCTGAAAAAATAATTGCAGTTGCTCTACGGTTGGTTTTCCATTCTGAATAATCGGCAACATCGGCAATCATAGCCCAGAGAATAGGAATGGTAATGCCATACGAAAATCCATGTAAAATTTGGGACCCAAACATTAAGAACACGTTATCCGGTTTGAAAAAGAAAAAGTCGAAGATAAAAAAAGTCGCAACAAGCAAACCATATTTATAAACATCACGTTTACCATATTTATCTGCAAGTTTTTTTGACAATGAAATACCAACGATCATAAAGATAATGCCTCCTGCGTTAAACAAACCAAAACCGGCAGCAACTGGGTCTGATCCAAAGAAATTGATGCCTACACCAGATAAAGCAGAAATAACTGGACTAATAAACTCTGCAAGTGCTTTCTTATCTACATAATTATTAAAATAGTATACATACGAACTACCCTTCATTGTAAGGGTTATGAACACCAAAATTGTCAAACTGAGCATAATTAACCAAGGCTTATTCTTCACTAGATCTGATAAGTCATCTTTTATCGATGATTTTTGTTCCACACTGGGAACAATACGTTCCTTAGTTGTGAAAAATGTTATCAATAGCATGACAGTACCAACAATTGCCATCCATGTCATTACTGACTCAATCCCAACTGCCTTATCTCCATGTCCAACATATTCAATAATGGGCAACATAAACACCTGTACAAAAAATTGAGCAAACATTACTGCCACAAAACGGTACGACGAAATACTGTTTCTTTCGCTCATATCACCAGTTATTACACCACTCAATGCTGAGTATGGTAAGTTACTCGAAGCATACAACATCAACAAGAGGGAATAAGTGACAGCAGCATAGATTAGTTTCCCTTTGTACGAAAAATTGGGTGTTGAAAATGCAAGAAGCGCTACAACTCCCAAAGGAATGGCTGTGTACAGAATCCATGGCCTGAATTTTCCCCATTTCGTTTTGGTTCTGTCAGCTAACACTCCAATTATCGGATTAAATATAAAGGCAGCAATTAAGCCTACGACAAGCATTACTAATGAAGCATCAGTACTTTTAAGTCCATAAATATCGGTATAGAAATATGCTAAATATGTAATTAATGTTTGAAAAACCAGGTTAGCAGCTAAATCGCCCAGACTGTATCCTACCTTTTCAAATACAGATATTTTTCGAGAGTTGAGATTCATATTCTTTAATTTTTAATTTTTTTTTAATTGCTAGTTATTTGTTAGAATGGCGAAGTTGGCAATTCATATTTATAGTTTAATCTCATTTTTACATGGAGAAAGGGAATAATTAACACTCCGTCCGCTTGCGGCGTGGTCAGTTTATTTCTAATTATCAGACCATGTATTACGAACAACAATTGGGTGTTACTCACTTATGTATACTAATAGGTAATTCTTTAAAAGTACTACGGGATTAGCTCCAACATGAATCTATTTTGAACAGCAATCTCCATTTTCAATAAAATATCGATACTGCGGTCTAAACGCTTATACCAATATTCTAATTCTAATTCTAATTCGCTTGATTATTTAAAAAGAAGTGGCGCAAATTCATGCAGACTCCTTCTCCATGATTGCCATTCGTGAGCAGTTTCAGGTGAAATATAGGAAACTCCCTTGATACCTGCTTTATTCCATTCTTCAGCCGTCGTAACTATTTTGGATGAATCAACTTCGCGACCTCCAAAACTCATAAATATAACCTTGACAGTCTTTTTAAACGATTCAATATCTTTGATCTCAGTAGGAGAGAAGGTTCCACTGCTAAACATGCCAACATACGAGAATTTGTCAGGGTTTGCAACAACGATGGAATGGGTTTGCATACCGCCCATTGACAGTCCAGCCATAGCCCGATGTGCTTGATCAGGAATGACACGATAATTAGATTCAATATAAGGAAATAAATCGTCAAAAAGGATCCGTTCAAACTGTCCTGCAAAGTTCATTCCAGCCAAAGAAGCCCCGGCTCCTCCTGTACGTGGAGCATTAGCAACCTGAGCAGCAGCTGTTGGTGCGCCTGTAGGTCTTTGTCCACGAGGAGTGCCTCCAAAATTTACGCTGCTGTTTTCCATTACAATAATAAATGGAGTGACCTTACCTTCAGCAATAAGATTATCCATAATCAAGCCAGTATGTCCCTGATTGCCCCAGCCTGTTTCATTTTCGCCCATACCGTGTTGGAGATATAACACAGGGTATTTTTTATTATCTTTATCGTATCCAGGCGGAGTATAAATATAAACGCGACGGACACTGTTAGATGTTTTTGAGAAATATTGATTCTCCCGTAATTGTCCGTGAGGAACATTCTTTAATGCATAGAAATCCTGATCTTTGGCAGGAATTTCGATACCGCTACCCCAACGGCTGGCTCCGTAATAATACAAACTTCCTGGATCAGGAACTGAGGCTCCATCGATATTGAGTTGGTAATAGTGGAAACCTTCATCCTGTGGAGCAGATTCGCCGGTCCAGACACCTTTATCGTCTTTCACCAAGTCGTATTTTACAGCACCGATATCCAGTTGCACTTTAAATGCCTGTGGTGCAGAAATATTAACACGCACCCGACCTTCAGAATTCACCTGTGGAAATTTCTTCTCTTGCTGAGTAGTGGGTGTTGTTTTGAAGTCTTCTACTACGGCTGTCGTTTGAGCCATACATATTAAGCTTGTTGATGCGGATAGCAATAGGATAGCTAATGGTTTGTATTTCATGATAATATTATTTGTTATTAATTAAAGTTTTTATTTAAAAAGCAGTGGAGCAAGTTCTTTCAAACTGCGACGCCAGGTCTGAAACTCGTGAGCCGTATTTTCAGAAACATAGGAAACGGCATTGTAACCTGCTTCTTTTAAATCGACCGCAGCCTTCTTAACTCCGTCAGGATTTTCGCGACTACCGCAACTCATAAAAATAAGTTTTGCCTGCGATTTATCTTTAATTTCTGCCGGAGTATAAGTACCACCACTTAACAATGCATAGTACGAGAAAATTTCAGGGCGGGCAAGCGTAATTGCGTGAGTTTCAAAACCACCCATCGATAGACCTCCCATGGCACGGTTACTTTTATCGGCAAGTGTGTGGAAGTTAGCATCAACATAAGGTACTAATTCATCCACCAAAACGGTTTGAAACGGCGCAACACTGAAACTTCGGATAGTACCCGGTTTGGCATCGTTTGTCATTCCGTAAGTCATTACAATGATAAATGGTTTGATTTTACCTTCGGCAATCATGTTGTCCATAATCAAATTAGCATGTCCCTGATTATTCCAGGCAGTTTCGTCTTCACCCCAACCGTGTTGTAAATAAAGCACCGGATAGCGTTTCTTTGCGTCTTTGTCATATCCCGGAGGAGTATAAATAAAGGCTCTACGTGAAGTATTGGTACTTTTTGAAGGGAAAAGAATTTGCTGAGCATTACCATGAGGAACGTCCTTTAATGCGTAGAAATCCTGATCTTGAGCTGGAATTTCGATACCGCTTTCCCAACGGGTAGAACCGTAGAAATTTAATGCGCCTGGGTCGTTAAATACGCCTCCATCAATGGTCAAATGATAGTAATGGAAACCCTCATCCATCGGACCTTCTGTTGTTCCCATCCAGGAACCATCCTCTGCTTTGGCAAGAGGAGTTCCTCCTTTAGCACCACCAAGTCCAAGACTTACTACAATGCTTTGCGCCTGAGGTGCTACTATACGAAAACGGACATAGCCTTGTGAGTTAACTTTCGGAAATTCTTGTCCCGGTTGATTTACGGTAGAAGGCTTGAAGTCTTCTACAATGGTAGTCTGAGCTAAACAAATTTGACCCATAAAAAGAGTCATGAATAAAATAGCTAAATGCTTGTTTTTCATTTTGTATTTTTTGATTGTTTGGTAATTAATTTGTTATTCTAACTTTCTAAAACTCGTAACTATTTACTTGTAACTAATGACGATATTATGGAATTTTCTTTTTTTCAACTTTCCACAAAGGATTTTGAGAAAGACCGCAAGGATTGCCTGTAAATAACTTACCTGCCTCGTTGTCTCCTTTTAGTTGCCATTTGAACCATGCAGTTGCTACAATGGCAAACTCGCCGCCATGAGGTTGTCCGTAAGTGCCTCCATGACCGACCTCCATGTTAGCAACGAAAACAGGTACGTGATTGATGTGATTAAAATCATCCATTCCGTTACCATAAGCAATATCTTTTTCACCGCCAAGAATGTATAATGTTGGTGTATGAAGTTTTTGAAGATACTCTTTAGTTAAAGCAGGCATTCCCGGAAATCCGTTTACTGGGTTAATCATGATACCGCTGTTGCAAATAACGGCAGTGGTTACACGAGGATCTGGAGCAATTTCAATCGTTTGTAAGCCGCCACATGACATACCGCTAACAGCAATTTTCGATACATTCAGTTTATTGTAAAATGAGCTGTTTTTGTCGTTGTTCTGAGCAATTGCCCAATTGATAGCATCAGTCATTTGTGAAGATGTGGATTTACCGCCCCCACCTTCGCCTTCCTGTGGCATGGGGCCAATGGCAATGACCAAAAAACCATAAGATGCTACTTCCGATAAGAAATTCACATGTCCCGAGGGGGAATTAGCACAAGCTCCGTTACCCCAGACTATGATTGGCAATCCATTCTGTTTGCCGAATGCACTCAAATTTTTCGGTCGAAAAAGAGTGTGGGTGGGAAAACTCTTATCGGTATACATGATTGCGCTAAACGAGCCTGTTCCTCCATCTTCAACAGTTCTCACTACAGGATCAGATGATGAACTGCTTGTTTGTGAAGACACAGTTTGTGAAAAGAACAATGCCGTAAATGTCATAAATACTAAAAATAGATGATTTCTTTTCATGGTATAAAATTTTAATTGTACATGTTTGAAAAAGAGATAATAACACATTAAATAATAAAGTTATTTGCTCATTTCAATACTTTCGTTACATTTTTTCTGCTACAACTCGAAACTATATAAACTCCTTTTTTTAATTCATTGATGGAGTCGGACATCCTCTTATTATAACTTATCATGTTTCCAGCCACTGAATAAACATTGACAAGTTCATCCGTAGAAATTGGAGTGTTATAAATTGTTTCAACCGCCGTCTTATCATCTGTGGAAGAGTAAACCCCCAGATTTGTCACTACAACCTCAACTGTACCGGCAGGCAATGTTAAACGCAGTTGATATTCACCGTAGCTTTTAGTTGTCAGGTCAAAAGATGCCTGCGTAAAGTTCTTAGCCACATTATTATGTATATAATTTACAGGCTGAACGGTATAACTGTAGGTGTCAGAACTATTATTACGGTTTATCAATTGTACTGTAAGGGTTTTTCCTACACTTGCATCAGTAGAGGCAATCACATCAAACTTAATTTTATAATGTCCAGACTGAAGCTGTAAGGTGCGTTGTTTATTGAGACCATAAGCCAGATATCCGGTTGTGATTCCTGACTGTAGTAGAAATCCGTGTTGATAATCACTTCCTTCACCTAGTGTGATAATACGTGGTCCACTACTTACGGTCTGAATAACGCTAGCACTGACACTTTTACTATCCACTACAGTTGTCCAACCTACAGGCACAACGCCCTCCTTCTGCATCTGGAAATTTGGATTCCACTTCATTGTAGTATCACAGGCATCGTTAAGAGCATATTGCTTTACAAAGTTCCATATTTCTACGCTTGGATTGAATGTGCTCGAAATAGTGTATTCATGTCCTCTACCGTCAAGAGCATAATAAATATATTGAAAACCATTATTAGCTGCCGAATACACACTCTTTGTGTAAACTCCGGTCTTATTAGTGACTACCGGAACAGGATTACAACCATTCCGCATTACCATGTTGTCTACAATAATAGGTACGGTGTCAACCTTAACAAAACCGTCTTCTTTGCCGTGAATGTGGATAAATGGAACCGGACGACTACCGGTATAATACCGATGGTATTCATTTAACGGATACCCACTCACAGATCCAAAAGCAGCAAATGTGTTAGCTGCAACGTTTGCCACATGATAACACTCCATTCCACCTATTGAGAATCCTGATAAATAAACACGTGACTTGTTTATTTTATATTTATCGTACATGGTATTAATGATAGCCTTAAAAAAAGCAATATCATCATAAGTTGCTCCACTTACATCCCAGCCGGTATTTCCACCACCTCCGAGAATTGCCTGTGGCAAGCCATCGGGGTAAACTACAATAAAACGCGCTGAATCTGCTATGGTTTCGAATTGTGCACTTTGCTGCTGTCCTGCTCCATTCCCCCAGCGACCGTGTAAAGATATCATTAATGGACTGTTTACTTCAATATTAGCTGGAACATGAACAACCATTGTACGAGTGCTTCCCGTTACATTTATCGTCATTGTGCCGTCGAAAACAGGATTTGCAGCATTAGCTGAAAAAATGCTTACAGATATTACTAACATCAATATTACCTTTAATTGAAAACTCTTTGCGTATTCCATTTTAAATTTCCAATATGATTTACATCTATACATCAGTTTTTTTTGAGGTTAGAAATTGACATAATTAGTCAAAACGAACCCAGTCAATTTCAACAACTTTATTTCCTGCATTCGAAAATATTATATTCTGAATGCCTGTTTTCAGTCCTTTTACTTTTACCCGGGTAGTTTGCCAACTGGTTCCGGCTTCAAGCTTTATTTTTATTTCAACTTTTGATTGTGGTTGATTCAAACTCAAACCTAAAATTCCACCATTTTTGGCAAGATATTTTATTTCAATCCATTTATAATTTTCAGCACCAAAATCAACACTGTTGTATTGAACCCAGCTATTTTTTTCTGTGAAAACGGTTTTCCAACCATCGAAATAATTCAGCGTATCGTTATAAGCAATCGTTGCTCCTTTATCGCTGATAAGGCTGTATCGGTCTAACTGAATTTTATCAGTGGCTTTTGTCATTCCAACTCCGCGGAAAGTAGGTTTCACCTTCTGAATAGTTCCGTCGGTATTAAAAAATAAACTGTCGATGCGAACCGAACGGTTTTTGTCAAACTTAGGAGAGTAATCATTGTCATGATAAAAAAGATACCATTGTCCTTTGTACTGGACGATGGATTGGTGATTAGTCCAGCAGCCCGAAGCCGATTCGTCCATAATGACACCTATCGGTTTATAAGGTCCCATGGGACTATCGCTCATAGCATATTCCAACCGCTCAATCTGATTTTCAACATGAGGGTAGGTGAGGTAATACTTCCCATTCTGCTCGAAAGCAAAGGGGCCTTCGATAAGTCCTTTGGCAGGAAGGTTGGCAATGGTTTGAACATCGCCATCAACTTCAATCATATTGTCTTTGAGTTTAGCAACACTTATACGGCCTCTTGCTGTGAAAATATATGCCGAACCATCTTTGTCCAAAAGTACACACGGGTCAATACCGCCGATACCGATAACAGGTTTGTCCAAAACAGTGTACGGACCTTCCGGTTTGTTTGCCGTGGCAACACCAATTTTACCGTCAACAGGGAAATAGAAGTAATACTTACCATTTTTGAAAACACAGTCAGGAGCCCACATATCGTAGTGTGTTTTAGTGAGCCAGAGAACTTTGGTCTGCGTGACGATGACACCGTGATCTGTCCAATCGGTCAGATTTTCGGAAGAGAACACGTGATAATCTTCCATGCAGAACCAGTCCTTCCTTAAGTTTTTATCCTTTGGAGCAACAATGTCGTGCGACGGATAAAGATATATTTTGCCGTTAAAAACACGTGCAGTCGGGTCAGCACTAAACTGATTGCGAATAATAGGGTTTTGTGCTTTGACACTTATAAGTGACAATATAATTGCAAAACCGATAATGAGAAAATGTTTGTGTTTCATGTTAGAATACTCAGGTTGTTAGATTTTGGGCTTTAGATTTCAATATTTTAGGTCAATCAGTGTCCCTTTGTTATCTTGTCTTCTATATGGAAATAATCGAAATCAGCGTATCCCCCCGGATTTTTGGACGCATAATTATATAATCCAAAACGATAACCCATAAAGTGCTCCATCAGAGTGTATTCCATTTTAAGTTCTCCTCCAATGCTGTTCCATGTTTTTCCATCGAGGCTATAGAAGAATTTTGCAATGTCAATTTTATTTCTGAAATCGCACTCAATTCTGAGAAAAACCTTGTTTTGAGAAAGTTTAATGCTTTGTAATTCAGTTGGTTTATCTGTTTTGTTGCTCACCATATAAACATATTTAGCTCCGTTTTGCACTTTTACACCCACTAAGCCAAATTTACGTTGGAAAGTACACAATCCGGCAAAATCTCCATCTTTTAATTTTGAAACATCGAGTAAAGTTGTTCCTGTACAAGTTGGACCAAAAGTACGCTGAGTCAGTGTATTTCTCGATTTAAGGAAAAGAGAATCTGTTCTTCCGGTTTTGAGACGCAGAAAGCCTTTACGTTCGGTAATCGACCATAGTTTATTATCCGGGTTATGATTCCATTGCCATACCAATGGTAAAGCGGGTTCTCCTTTTTTGCGGGTAAACTCGTCATTATTCACAATGCCCGGAATTAAACCCTTGCTGGCAGGTAAATCGAGCGTATCGGGAACCTTGCCATCGACACCAATTACGGGCCAACCATCAACCCACTTCATGGGCACCAAATAGGGGATACGGCCAACCGATCCATGATCCTGAAATAGATAGGCAAACCATCTGCCATCAGGTGTATCAATTATTCCTCCCTGAGCAACACCTTTATCCTGAAGGGCTATACGACCTTCCCAAGGGCCGAGAAGTTTATCTGCGCGATTTACCACCACTGTGCGCATCACTCCTCGAGGCCAGGATATATTGAATAAGTAGTATTTACCCTCGTGCACGAACAATTGCGAACCTTCAGCTTTTAACATATTTGGTTCAGTCACAACACTGGCATTTTCAATTAATACCTGATTCACTCCTCCTTCTTTTACACCGGTCAGATCTTCATTTAATTCAATAATTTGAAGCCTACCATTACCTGTAATCAAGTATGCCTTATCATTGTCAAAAACCAATGTACAGTCGTGGAATCCAGGTTTGAACTCATTCATCTTCCAATTACCTTTTTCAATATCGTTGGTACTGAAAATATAAGTTTTGTCCGTTGTTTGAGCGTAGGTTGCGATGTAATACGTCCCATTGTGATAACGGAGACTACTGGCCCAAGAACCTTTTCCGTAATTGCTTTTTCCATTAATGAGGCTCAACTCATCCATTTCGCCCAGTGTATTGTAGGCATAGTTAAGCATTTCCCAGTTCACAAGATCCTTCGATTTCATAATGGGCACACCTGGGCACATGTGCATGGTGGTACTTGCCATGTAATACGTGTCGCCAACACGAATCATCGACATATCAGGTACATCTGAAAAAATAATCGGATTTTGAGCTTTTTCACCTTGTGCAAAGAGAGCTGTTGCCATTGTAAAAAATAAAATGGAAATAAAAATATTCCTTTTCATCATGTTTTTATAAGTATCAGTTAGCGTTAATTATTTAAAATTCAATCAATTACTCATTTAGGTATTCAAGAACCTGAATTCTCGTATTTCAACCTTAGCAGCAAATAGTTAATTATTGCATTGACTTTAATTTGATGGTTTCAAATAAGATATATTTATAGTATGTATCGAACTTACGTCATTTATTGACTTTATTCGATATTAAAATTTTCTTTTTCCCGACAATATAAAGCCCGTTTCGAAGTTCCCTTATTGCCTGTTCTCTTTTTATTTGAGAACGTATTTTGATTCCCATTATCGTATAGACATCAACAATTTCATTGAGGGAGTTATTGTATGCAACTTCATTGTTATCAGTAGGCAGATCGTAAGTGGCAGAGTTTGTCAGGAATACATTGTCAATCACAACCGGTTGATTGCCAGACGACCAGAACCCAATAATATATATATGACTGGAATTTACTTTAGTTGTTGTACCCTTCTTGTACATGTTGGATAAGTCTACAACAACCTGACGGTTAGTCCCAAAATCATATTCTGCAGCTGTTGACCAGTACGTGTTTTCATCAAAAAGACGGAACGAAATACTACTTGTATTATCAGCACCTAGTTTAGCTACCAAATACTTATAATTTGACAGATTTACACCGTTGCCGTAGCTCCAACCGCCAAAGCCCCATTGCCCGGTAACCAATGTCTTGGTCGCCTGATCAAATGTTCCGGTAGTCCAAATAGATGGATTAAGAATACCAGCAACTAATGGAAAAGAAGAAGATGTGATGTGTAAATCAACTGATTTTAGATTGCCCAATGCGGCTTTATAACTTACAGTCACCATAGCTGTTCCATCGGCTTTAGCGATAATTTGACCATTTACTATCTTTACAATATCCGGATTGGGATTGGTATAAGTGGCCCCAATGCTTATGTCTTCGGTATGACCATCGGCATATAAAGCCTTAACAGATAAGCTGGCAGTGCTACCTGTTAATAGCGTAATATCCTTATTTTCAACTACTAGATCAGTAAGAGTTAACGCGTCAGCACTATAGCCTACAAACGAACTATCGAAATATTTATCCTGGGTAAAATCAGCTTCTGTTGAGAACCAGTCAATATCCACATATCCGCCAGTTTGTATTGTTGGAAAATTGAAAAGGCTGAACTTATTTCCTGTAAATACCGATAGATCAAAACTCATGTTTAAATCTGTACTGAATTTGGTGTAAGTTATGTTATCATTACTGTAGTAAAAACCGGTGGTACTAGTAGTGGAATTAGCTATGGCTCTAAGATAGATTACAGTATCCGCAACTGCTTGTCCGATTTCCTGAACTTTGTTATTTTCCACAATCAGTTTTTTTTGACCATTTATTACCTTTATCCCAATATATGCGTATGGATTTTGAAAAACAGCTAAACCAGCCACATCTCCTTCCATCATATTCTTGATATTCATTTTTACTGTTCCATACGAATGAGTTAAATCCTGTGGATAGGCAAATATTCTTTGCGTGAGTGTGTTTTTTGCTTTAGGAAGGCTATCAACAACACTTACGGTTCTCAATCTAAGGTAATCAGGATGTTCAGTCAACGACCACTTTGAATTATCGGGATTATGATTCCAACTCCATTGCATGCCTAATGCGTAATTTCTGAAGTTGTCGTTTGTTGGCAATACGGTTACGGGATATTCCTTTCCAATAGTTGGTTTTTTATTAGTAGTTACCGCTGTACCGTTCACTCCAATTACAGGCCAGTTGTCAACCCAGCTAACAGGCTGCAAAGTCGGGAAACGACCCAAAGCACCTTTGTCGGCAAACAACATTGTCCACCATTCGCCAGTTTGTGTTTGTATTAAAGCCCCTTGATGAATACGGTTATTGTTAAATACTTCCTTTTCATCATAAGGGCCAAAAATAGATGTGGAACGGTATGCAACCTGTGTTGCGTAATACCCTCCTGTTGTGGCGTAGATATAATAATACCCATTAATTTTGTAGAGATGACTTCCTTCAGTAGCAGAATTGTTTATGCCCGCAGGAATATTCCCAAATGTTATAGCCTGATCTTTGATTACATTAAAATCGGCGTCCAGTTCAGCAATATGTAAGTTGTTGATACCATAAACAATATATACCTTTCCGTTATCATCGAAAAATAAACCGGCATCGTAGAAAGAAGTCGATAGTTTTTTCTTTGTCCATGTTCCTGCAGGGTCTGTGGCTGTGAGCATATAACTTCCTTCATTCAATGTATTAAAATGAAGATAGAAAGTACCATTATTATATTTCAGACTACTGGCCCACTGTCCGCGACCGTAGCGATTGCAGCCATCCAGATTATAACAGTCGGTTGACTCTATTTTTTCAAGCGGATTACTGCAATACTCCCAATTGACCAAGTCATATGATTTAAGAATGGTAGCACCGGGGAATGTATACATGGTTGTGCTAACCATATAATAAACATTACCCACACGGATTACATCCGGATCAGGGAAATCGGCAGATAGTAGTGGATTGGTATAAGTTCCGTCTCCATTATCGCTATGCGACTGATTCACAAAATCAGGTCGACTAAAATTTACTTTCGAATATTCTTTAAACCATGTATAGCATGCATTTGGACATGCTTCGGGATTATTGTTAAACGCTATTCCTCCATTGACGTCACCTTTGTCAATTAGACCTTCGGGTGCGAGCAAATTCCAGCTTACATTACCCGATTCGTCCATTATTCGTTTGAAATTGTAACCAAACCCAGGATTACTGGCAGTGCCGGTTGTACCGGTACCCCATGTTCCCATATTATAAGCTTTACCGTTTGCATCTATACCTACTTGTGGCGACCAGTCAACTTCAGTTACGGCAATTGGTGCAAAATCGGCTACCGGCTTCACGTTTTCATTCCAACCGCTCTTAAAAGCATTATAATCGGGACCACCGTTCAAAAATCCGGGATAGATATGAACCGAATAACCGATATTTGTTCCGTCAATAGGATTGATTGCATATCCTTTGTATTGAGATTGATACCCTGTTCCCGGTATCCAAAGTATATTTTTAGCTCCATTGGCGCGTATTGAATCGGCTATGGGTTGGAAGAAAAGTTTAAGCTGATCAAAATGCCCTTGTGAATTGCTTCCATAAGTGCCATCTGGTAGCATTATTTGTACCGGCTCATTAGCCAATTCGAACATCACATTATCGGCATTTTTCAGATCCGGCTGATTTGATAAATAGCCCCATACCTTTAATAAATACTTATTGTAATTATCACCTACGGCTATTTTTTCGGGACACACTCCGGGAGGACGAAGTATTACATACATTCCTCTGGATTTAGCATGTTTAATCATGGGAACGATTACATTACTGACGGCAGTTTTAAATCTTTCAAAGTCAAAAGCAGAAATATCATTTTCGCCGGTCGTTTGCATGCCCGGGGTATTTGACCAATAAGGATCGATATGAAGTCTAATGTAATTTAAATACCATCCGACTGAAGTATCCGTGAGTCTATCCATTACGGAGTTGTTGTAGCTTAAACAACCTGCCACATCATAATTATTCCACCGCCATATTCCTGATCCACCGCCATTGAACCATGGACTGGGAGTCATTGCTACTCCATGCAAATTTACAGTATTTTCATGATTATCTTTCAAATAGCGACCTTCAACATGTAAATTTGGCGTTGATCCACCTATCCATGCACTTGCATTCGATGAAACAGACAAAATGAAAATTATGACGATTACTTTAAGAATAGACTTTTTCATGTTATTTCCCAAGATACATTTACTGTTAAAGATAAATTATGTATTTTACATTAATTGCATTTAAAATTTCTATATTGATTGTGTTATTGCTGATTCCGAAAATCTAGTCTGCAATATTTCCGATGCTTCTCGTTTTTATAGATTTTGCATAACTGTACTTTCTAAAAAATTAAACTAACCATTATTAATCTACACCTAGTTACAACTCACTTCAAGATTAAGCAAAAGTAATTATAATATATATAAAGATGTTTTTAAAATTAGATTCTTTATTTGTGATTTTAAGTATTTGTCGATATAATTACTGCAATGTTTAAGCAAAATAAGGCTGCGCGTCAATTTTGGCTGTCTTGTTTTCATTCGTAGGCCATAAACAGTAAGAGGATGCCCCTTGGGACATCCTCCTTCCATTCATAATCAAAATAATCAAAAATTATTTTTTGCTTGCAGACAAACCATCAGCAAAACCTGCATACGCATGTTTACGACTGTAATCCAATGTCCAAAGTCCGATAGGTTCACCACCTCTCCACGAAGAACTAGTCGGACTATCTGTTACCGCCCATTGAGTAATACCATAACGCTGTGCTGCGGGTATTAATTCAAAGTAAGCCTTTAAGATTTCCTTATAAAAATCGGACATTTGTTTCAATTGGTCATTACTGACTTCTGCTGTTTTCAGACTTGAAGTGCTTCCGACAGGCATAATTCCCATATCTAATTCGGATATTTTGATAAGCTTACCGGTAGCTGCCAAGTTAGTCAACATTGCTCTAATTCCAGCGATTGTAGTTGTACCCAATGTAACGTGCATTTGAGTTCCAATACCGTCCACTTTAGCTCCCTTACTTTCAACATACTTAATGTATTCAATAAGGCTCAAACATTTTTTCTGATCCGCACTTTCCAATCCGTAATCGTTGATAAATAGTTTGTCACTAGCATTACCATACTTCCGAGCATATCCAATAGCTTTTACTGCGTAATCTTTGCCCAAATAGTCTTGCCAGTAGAACTCATCAGATGCTAAAGTTTTGCCAACGCCAGTCTTAAGTTGAGTTTGGTCCGGCCAATCAGACATTGGTTCGTTCACAACATCCCATGCTTTCACATAATCTTTTGTAGCTCCAAGCATTCCTGACATCCAGGTTTCAAGTGCTTTATCGATAATTGCAGTTTTTTCAGCATCCGTTTTAACTACAGTAGTTGTACCCGGGCTTGGATTCCAAATCTCAACCTTTGCATTATCGAAATAGAAAGTTGTGGCAGTTTTACCAAGATTAAATGCAATAGTATTACAACCATCCTGTTCTTTAATAACTGTGATTTCTTTTACATAAGTTGTCCATTGAGGTGTAGAACTAAGTGCACCAAAAAAGTCCCAATGTTTATATCCCCCCGGCCCATTATGAGCCTGGGTTGGATATGAAGCATTGACATCTGATTTGATATCCATAGTTAGTCTCAATTTATCACCAGTTTTAACTGCTATCGAGAAAGTAAAGAATAATTGGCAATCCCAATCATTAGTTCTCACAGCAGAATTTGTAACTGTCATAGCTCTCCCTATTCCATCTTTTCCTCCTCCAGCAGCAGTAAATGCTTTCACTGCATTTGCATTACCCGAGTAGTTTGAAGCAGCATCCGTTTCAAAATCTTGAGCCCATAATGGATCATACCTTGCAGGAGCACTTGCAACTATCACTGTAGGTGCAATAATTTTGTTCAGATACGTTGCATTTTGGTTTGCATGCCAACAAAGAGTATGACCAAAAACAGAAGTACCCGCAGCTTTAGCTGTAGCTAAAAAATTAGTCACATTATCCAATGCTAAGCTTCCGTCCGCTTGTACTACCGCCATATGCTTCATTTCATATCCCGCAGTAATCTCATCAAAATTACTGTTTGCCAATCTGTATACAACTCCTTTTGAGTTATAATCAGATACAGAAATACCAGCTCCTAACTTAAAATTAGGATTAGTAGTACGATCAACGTATGATTTCAACACGTCATAATCATTCAAGTATTTTAACTGAGCACTGCTTTCGGGCTCAGCTACCTGAAAATCAAGCAAACTGTTATCTGCACACGATCCTAAAAGGATTAAAGTAATAGCAGCCAGTATATGTTTATAATTATATTTCATATATATCATGATTTAAATGATTAGTTTATTTATATGAAGGAGTAAATGTTTCCATCTTAACTCCACGGTCGCGCACAACAAGAGTATCCTTTGTTGAATAGCTTTTGCCTGTCATGTCAATTTTGTAGTCGAGATAAATTGCATCACGATCCTTATTGCCCCAACTGTTTTTTTCTCCCTTCTTGACAAACGAACCATTGCCCGAAGCGGCAAATCCACTTGTTGTAGAAGAAACGCTACATTTTCCTTGACTATCAAATGTAAGAAGTAATGTACAGGTTACATTCGTACCGGTCGGGTCAGCTACCGTTACAGGATATTTTACAGTTGTCAACGAAGCTGTTGTCATACTGCACACTGCATCAGACTCTACATATTGTTGGTGACGAACGTTAGTAGTAGCCGCTGCAGTACCAACAGTAATTACATCTTTACCACGACGCAAGTAATTTGCTTGCCATGGATTGATGAATTTTACACAATAAAGAACGTAGTCTTTAGGCATAATATCCCATAGAGCTGAATTGCATTTTGCTGCATTTGCAACTTTAGGAACACCCGAAAGTATCGAATCTGCATTTGCAACATTTGTCATTCGCAAAGGAATCACATAAGTATTCTGTAGTGCATTGTTGTCTGCAAAGAATGCATCAGTCAGTTGTACGTCTACGGCTCCCTGCAAAGCATGGTCCAAAGATATTTTGTTACTTCCCAATGTATAGTAGCTTGCAGGCATTGCCTGAACTGCAGGGCCACTAGCACTGAAGTACAAATTGTTGCACAATGTGTTGTCAACAACAAAATCAATGTTTATGAGTTTGTTATTGGCATATACACCTCCCATGGTGGCATATATTTTACATTGATGCAAATTATCAAGACTGGTGTCATACGTGTCCTCGCCCAATACGATCGTTCTCACCGGATATTGATAAGCGAAATACGTAGTAGTGTAATCAAAATTCGGAAATTCTACCTCTTGGTTTTTACAAGACGTAACAAGCAGTGCAGAAATTCCGGCACACAGTATAGTTAAAAATTTAAACTGTTTCATGTTTTAAATATTTTTCAATTATTATTCTGGCAAAATTACCAGCCCACATTCTGTTGCAGTTGACTCCATTTTTGCGTTTCGCTATAAGGTATAGGACCATAAAACATATAATCCTTATAGGTTCTTGCTTCAGCGTCTATTGGCGTGTATTTCAACGTACCATCAGACAGTTTATCAATTTGCACACCTTTAGCGGTCTCATTCAAACTTACTTTCCAACGACGTAGATCATAAAAGCGTTTATTTTCGAAACAAAGCTCTATTCGACGTTCATTTCTGATAAGTGCACGCATTTCATTCTTGTCGCCTTTAACGCTCTCTAAGTAAGCATCTCCATTGCTGGCACCTACACCTGCTCTTGCTCTGATAGCCTTAATTACGTCATAAGCACTATAGTTATGAGTGCCTTTACCTGTAGGTCCGTAAGCCTCATTAGCGGCTTCGGCATAAATCAGGAATATTTCTGTATAACGGATGTATGCATTGTAATGAAACTGCGCAGTATTATACTGAGGATCGGGATTACAGTCAGAACGTAATAATTTGCGTAAATAATAGCCGGTACGTGTTGATAACCCATTTTCCTTATTAATAGCATCTGTAGTTGTGCCATAAGTTCCAGTAGTGATAACAGTATTACTTGAACCTTGGGTACCTCCATTTATAAGAATATATTGAGCCAAACGAGGATCACGATTTGTATAAGGAGTTGCCAGTGCATAAGTTCCTAGAGGATCAGAGATTGGATAACCATTAACCATTGGGAAAGCATCTACGAGATTTTGAGTAGGATTTATGCGTCCTTTACCATATAAAGATGGTGGAAAATTATTTTTTTCCAAATCAAGTCCACCAGCTGTTGCACTATTGTCTTTTCCGCTTCTCCAAATAATTTCCGCCGGGTTAACCCCGGAAGCCAAATTTGAAATCTCAGTTGCATTAGAGTACCAGGTAGCTCCAGTTGAAGCCAATCCACTTACACCGTTAATCCGGTCAAGAACAATAGCTGAGTTATTAGCAGCATCGCCCCAAGTCACAGTTGTACCTGCACTATATGCAGGGCTGGCTGCCAACAAAGCAGTTTGAGCTCTGATAGCCTCAACAATACGACCGGTGATACGTCCTCTCATTATATTCCCATTTACACGGTTATAATCTCCGGCGTTGGTAATTCCTAATGTTTTATATTTACTAGGAATGTCTGTATCGCTTATATCGCCATAATCCAGTGGTAGTAGACTAATAGCTGTAGCAGCATCATCGTTTATTTGCTTTACACACTCTTGAAAAGTGTTTCTGGGCACATTAAAATTAGATGTTGGTGTCTCGGGTGAGGTAACAATAGGCACACCAAGTAATTTACCATCGGCAGTCCAACCTCCATGTGCTCTTAATAAATAAAGCATTTGTAGTGCACGCAAGCCATACGCTTCACCTTTTAAACGGTCGTTATACATGGTACGTATAAGTGCGTCTTTGGCCCAAATTACAGAGTCGGAATTTGCAAGAAAAATATTCAAATATTGAATTGCATTTTTGCGAGCTTGCCATTGCGACATTGGATCGTTATTTGAGGTCCATGAACCGGTAGCCATTTTTAAGAAACTGCTGGCACTTTCATTCGTTACCGCATCATCTGTTGCCGCATCACTGTTTGGTGATGATGAATAAGGCAAAAGAATATACGCATTAGCTAAAATACCTTGTGCATAAGTTGGTTCCTTATACATGGCATCGAGAGGTCGAATATTCTCTATAGCTGGTGTGAAAAGATCGTCACAAGCAGCCAACAGAGGTATTAAAACCAAGAGTTTTATTATGTTTTTCATAACTTTAATTCTGTTTTTGTCTTATTCGTTAAAATACTAATTTAAAACCGATATTGTAGAATCGAGTCTGTGGAGCATCTGTTGTGCTTAGTTCCAATATTTTACGCTCTTTTGACAGGGTTAGTAAGTTTGAACCACTGATATACGTTGAGATTTCATGAACAACGAAGTTTTGCAACATCTTTTTAGGGAAATCATATGTTATCTGAACCTTAGCAAGATTAAAGCGATCTGTTTTATACAACCAGAAATCCGAATTGCGGAAGTTGTTAGTTGCACTTGTTGTTGTCAAGCGAGGATAGGTAGCTGTTTCTTTGGTAGCCTCTGTCCAACGATCGCGAACAACTTCAGAGTATTTGGTATCACCTGATACCCAGAAATATGAACTATTTTTCATACCTACAGCTCCAAAATTACCCGTTCCTAAAGCAAAAAATGAAAAGTTCTTATATTTGAGAGTGATGTTTACACCTGTTGTCAAAGGTGCTCCATACCTTCCATCGGTTCCCAAGTAGACTTCATCTTTTTCATCAATAACATTGTCGCCATTTTGATCCTTGTATTTAATGTCACCCGGTTTAACAGCCCCTCCAAATTTTTGTTCTGGCGAACCTGCTACATCAGCTGCATCTTTGAAGAAGCCTTCGTTTTGTAATCCCCAAACGCCATCAATGGCATGACCTTTACGATAGCGATATGCATCATCATAATATTCATCACGTCTGGTAGCTTCTGTTTTAACATAAGTTGCAGCTAGTCCCAATGATAAATCTACTTCACCAATATGCTTATTCAAATTAATGTTGAAATCAAAACCAATTCGTTTATTGTTGTTGAAATTTACATACGGTATGAATGATGCTGTAGGATAACCAGTTGTAAAATAACTTGGATAGATAGTCGATGGCTGGATTACCAATCCTTCCATCGAATTGACAAAGAATGACGCATCAGTTGTAATCAAATTTTTCCACAAACCAGTTTTCGCATTTACAGAGAATTCTTTTCTTTTAACAAATGTCAGATCTTTGTTTTCCCAGCGAACTGCATTCGTTGAACGCTCAGAAGCACCATCATACCAACCCCACCATGCACCATTGGATTGATTATAATTTGAACTGTACAAATAATAGTCTCCAGAATTGCTGGTAATATCCAAATCAGTATTTAATATACTTCCGGATGCACTTAATGTCAAATCGTTTACAACTGAAGAGTTAGCAAGGAATCCTTCTTTGTTCAATTTCCAACCCAAAGTAAGAGATGGTGAGAATGCATTTCTGTGACCTTCAGCTAACTTCGCAGAATGCACTTCGGCAGCACCAAAGTCTACAAAATACTTGTTTTCATAATTGTAACTCAACTGCAAACCAAGATTGGCATTACTTGTTCTGTGATAAACTTCCGATTGAGTCTGTTGATACCCAGCAGCAACTAATGTGGCTGAGAAATTATGTGAGTCATTGATTGAAGTTACATAATTTAATTGACCGGAAAACTCGATAGTTTGTTTATCCGAAGAACCGCTAATATTCTGAACTCCCGATTTTTTATCGTTATTAATCTTAGTTAGACTCGCAATAACATCCTTTCCATTGTAGCTAGTCCAACTAGGGTTATAGACAGCAAAGCGATTATCGTATGAAGTAGTATAAGAAGTAGCATAGTCAACAGCAAATTGAGTACTAAATGAGAGTCCTTTCAATACTCTCACCAAATCAATGTCAATTCCGGTATCAAACTGAAACTGACGACTCGTCCACTTGCTACGACCTGCCGCATAATAATCAGCATATATATTAGTGGTATCTACTTGAGTACCTCCTAAAAAATACTTTCCATCAATGATATTAGCACTATTGTTCGTCAAAGTCAATGAATTTACATCATTACTTTCAATAGAACTAAGGGGTAGTAATGGGCTCACACGATTGGGACGTAGGGTAGAAGCCGCCTTCCAATAATCACCTTTTGCACTAAGCGAATTGTAAAATGTAGCATTGGCATTTACATGCGCCTTAATGTAGTGGCTGATTGTTAAATCAATATTTCCTCTAACGTTTAACCTGTTTGTGCTATTATTTTTGGCTTCACCAAACTTAAATACGTCATCTACACCTATATATCCAATATTTGTATAGAAACGTGCACGGTCATTTCCACCCGAAATTTCTGCAGTTAAATCTGAACGGTTAGACGTTTTCTTTATATAGTCAGAAGAATAAAAATCGACATTTGGATAACGATATGGATTATTTCCCGACCCATAATTGTAAATGTCATTAGCACTGTATTGTGCTGATAGACCATCATTAGCACGAGCCTCGTTATATAGTGTCATGTATTCAGATGAACCTAAATACTTAGGATAACTTTTTGCCACATTCATACCTTGATTAGCACGTGCACTCACCTTGAATTCACCAGCTTTACCTCTCTTTGTAGAAATGTAAACCACTCCCTTCGCTGCGCGACTACCGTAAAGAACAACTGCCGAAGCTCCTTTTAGAAAAGTTATTTGTTCGATTTCCGTTTGACTCACGTTGTTTGCATCACGAGGGACACCATCAACAAGTACCAAATAATCATCCATACCCCACAAAGAGTTTCCGTTCCAACCTCCTACATACCCTTGCATATTATCCAGGCTATATGTACTATAGTTCTTTTTGGTCAACTCTTCGATATTGATTACGGAAACACCTCCCAACAAATTACTTTGTGGTACCTTACGGTAAGCCACCTGTACCATTGAGTTGCTTGCATTTTTCGTAGAATCAGTTTCATTAGCTGTAGTTGTTTGTGCTTCTACAAAATGAAATGAGGAAAAAGCAAACATCACACATATAATGAATCTTATTTGTATCTGTTTCATTGTATATTCATTTGTTATTAACATTATTACTCAATTTGAATTACCAACCTGGGTTCTGTCCGAATTCTGGATACAACGAAGCATCTTTAACTTTCAGAGGGAACCAATAGTGTTTCGTTCCAAATACACGAGTTAAGATTGTTTGTTCTCTAAAGTTGGAAACTCTAGCGTCTTTAGGATCGTTGGTTTTAAAGAAATTATCATTTTCTACCCTGTCAAACTCTTGTGAAGTTTTCACGTTGTATGGATATTCTGTTAATAGCAACCATCTTTGTAAGTCATTGAAACGGAATCCTTCAAATGACAATTCCACTGCTCTTTCTCTTCTTACTTCATCCATAAATTTATGATTATCTGCTGTATATTTAGAATTTACAGCACCGGCACCTACACGGGTACGAAGTGTATTAATAGCTTGTTCAGCAGTTTTAGAAAAATTAGTGGATTTAGCACTTGCTCCTCCAAATGCAGCACAGGCTTCAGCATACATCAAATAGATGTCTCCCAAACGCATGTATGGCAAATAGGTGTGAAGACTTCCCGACCAGTTATACATTCCATCATATTTATTACATTGATGTGGTACTAACTTTTGAATGAAATAACCTGTTCTACTGCCACTGGCTACCGACTTCATAGCACCACCTGAATAGAGACTGCAATAGCGCAAAAACTCCATATCTGCAGTCATTGATGAATTTACATATTTAAAACCATCAAATACAATGTCATGATAGAAACGTGGATCACGGTTTTTAAACGGATGTGTAGGATCAAACCCTGAATCAGGATCATCCAACGGTAAGCCATTGGCCATACCATACAATTTTACATAATTAGCGGTTGGTTGGTGGATTATATTATCATGCTCTACAAGTCCATTTACTTTAGGCCCCCAAGTTTTTGAAGTGTTCCAGTTACTACCATTTGCATCGGTAGAAGACCCACGAAAAATAGCTTCTGTAGAACCCGGCATTAACCAGTTCTGTCCGGTAGTATAGAAAATATCACTAAAACAAGTGGTTGCAGTACTAGATTTGACATGGTTATAGATATCCGAATAGTTGAATTCTGCCAAAGAATATTGTGTTTGACTGCTTTCTACTAAGTTAAGTAACTCTCCGAATGCTTCAGCAGCTTTCTTGGCATACTCAGCATCATAATCATAGGTTTTAGTTCCACCGGTTTGAGCACCATTTTTCATCAACGGACTTGCAGCCCATAGGTAGTTTTTACCTAAATAGCCTAATGCCATAATTTTGTTGATGCGCAATTGATTTTTGCCTGTAGTATTTTTACCAACCTTGGTGTTATCCCAGTTTATAGGCAACAAGTCAGCAGCTTTTCTAAAATCAGCACCAGCCTTGTCAGCACACTCCTGATAAGCCAGGCGTGGTAACGTTAGTTTACCACTTGATGATAACACTGCGTCTACATAAGGTAATCCACCCAAATACTCCATCATCTCAAAATGCCACCAGGCTCTGAAAAAGTATAATTGTCCGGCAATAATGTCTTTTTCCTCTTGAGTAGCTTCAGTTAATTTGTCAATATTCGCTAGACCGATATTCGCCTTACGAATAGCATACCAAGCATGTGGCCACAATGAGTGTTTGAATTTATCCGTTGAGGTAGGATCGCTATTATCCCGGCTCAACCAACAAATTGATTGTTGCCATGCCCAAAAATTTCCAAGATCAACTTGATGCGTCATTTCCCAATCACCTTCGGTATTGAAAACTTCATCATCACCCCAGTTCCACGAAGATGTCCAGTTGCACTTTTCTTTATCAGGGATGCAATTGTAAATTTCTTCTACAAAGCCTTGAAAATTTGTAAAGTTTTTAAAGGCTACTTCTTCTGATACATTCGAGTCAGCTTCCTTATCCAAATAGGCTGCACAAGAAGCAAATCCCACCAATATGAATAAAAAACCGCCCCATATAAGCGTCTTATATATATTTTTCATTTCACTCTATATTATAATGTTAATTTAAGCCCTAAGTTAAAACGCTTCATTGTTGGATAAGCACCCTGACCACCTGCACCTGCGAAATTTGATTCACGGTCATCAGGCATTCTTGACCATACCCAAAGGTTGTTACCATTAATGTACAATTTTAAATTTTTCAGGCCCAATTTTTTTATCCATCCTCCATCAAAAGTATACGCTATTTCAGCATTTTTTAAACGGATATAAGAACCATCATACATGTATTGCGTACCATCGTTATAACTGGTACTTGATCCCCAACGTGGCACAGTAACATCGGCTGTCATGTTATCTTTCGACCACCATGTTCCCATATCATAAACTGTGTTTAGTTTACTGCCAAAACTTGTGAGTTGCACCACACGTGTTACGTTACTAACTCCATAAAATTGTACAAATGCACTAAATCCTTTCCATTCGAAACCTACAGTTGCATTATACGTATTTTCCGGATTGGAAGAATAGCCAGCAGGAATTTGATCTTTGCTATCTATTACACCATCACCGTTGAAATCTATTACATAATAATCGCCCGGTAATTTAGCGGCATCACTTTTGTCATGTTGTACACTTCCAAAAACCTGATCATAATTATTTACGTAACCTGCATCAACAAAAGTTCTGTTCTGATCAATACTATATCCGGCTTGTTTTTGGTAGGCTGGATATAACTCAGGATCATCTTTTACGAGAATTTCGTTTTTAGAATGCGTCATATTAAAGTTACCCCATAACCGCAATCCGTTACTGAACTTTTTATTTATGCGGAGTTCTAATTCATATCCATCGGTACGAACTTTTCCTAAGTTGGCAGTTGCAGCAGTAGTTCCATAGTAAGGAGGAACTGATCTGTCATTGCCATTAACAAGAATGTCTGAACGTTTATCGTGGAAAATTTCAACCGTTCCGGCAAACAATCCATTTAAAAATGAATAGTCCATACCCCAGTTAAGCTTCTTCACAGTTTCCCAATGTACGTCAGGATTTCCTACTTGTTTTTCTCTATACCAAGCATAAGGGCTTTTGCCTTGATTTATATCCAAAGAAGATTTGCCATCATTCAAATATTCCCATTGTGTCATATATAACCACCGCTCTTTAACATTATCATCCCCGATTTCACCATAAGATGCTCTCACTTTCAGCATATCAAGAAATTTGATTGGTTTCATGAAACTTTCTTCAGAAATCATCCAACCGATTGCCCCTGAATTGAAGAAAGCAAAACGATTTTCTTTGCTGAATTTTTCGGATCCATTATAAGCACCATTGTATTCCAAAAAGTACTTATCAGCATAATTATAAGTAGTACGAAATGCCCAGTCTTCACGGTAGTTTGGAATCTCAGAACCCTTTGCAACTTCCTGACGACTGACAAGACCCATAGCCGATACGGCATGTTTACCAAAATCACGTGCCCAGTTCGTCTGGAATTGATAATTCAGGTTACGTTGGGATGACCAGTTTTGAACTGTACCACCTGAAGTATTCCACAACACGCCTTGCATAAAATCGAACTTGTTATTGTTCTCAAATTCTTTTTTATAAGTAGCAATACCTGTTGCAGGATCAATCCATTTTTGCTGTGCATCATTATAAAGGTCATTTACACCTCTGTTATACTCCACAAATGAATTATCCCAAGACACAGTTCCTTTTAAACTTAAACCTTTAGTAATGAAGCTCAAATCCTGTTCCAACGCAAAATCAGTAGTGATGCGAGTAGAAGTTGTAGTCATTACACCGCCAAGTGACAAATTTGCAGCAGAGTTTGAAACATTCGAAATACTAGGATAGAATCCCCATGAACCATCTGCATATTTAGGCAAAAATGCATCAGGAGCAATGTTATAAGCCCCTGCCCATTGTTGCGCCACAGCCCAGTCTGACGAATTAGTCTGACCCCATGGACTTTTTTTGATGCCATTTGATCCGGCCAGATTGACCTTAAATAAAGTTGTTTTAGTTAACTGAAAGTCAAGGTTACTACGCACATTGAGACGATCATAACCGTAACCAGACTGGTAGTTACGACCATTGTCGAAAACTGAAAACAAGTCTCCTTCATGAACATAATCAGCTGAAGCAAAGTACTTAACGAACTTTGTTCCACCGCTTACATTTAGATTCACATTGTGTGAGGTAGTGTAATCCTTAAAAAGTACATCTTGCCAATCAACGTTTGGATATCTCTCAGCTTCTTGCAAATTAGCCGGATAACGATATTTACTGATAATACCTTGTGGTTTAATATATGCCCATGAGTCAGGATTTAATCCTAATTCATTTTCGATAGCAACATTACGCGCCGATAATGCATCGTAGGAATCAAGTTTATTTGGTAATTTTGATGCTGTTTTTACAGTAGTGTTAGCTGACACATCAATTCTGGCAGCACCTTCTTTACCACGTTTGGTGGTAACAAGAATTACACCATTAGCACCTTTTACACCATATACAGCTGTGGCAGACGCATCTTTCAATACAGAGACTGATTCAACCGAACTGATATCCACCGAATTCATTGGTCGTTCAATTCCATCTACCAGTACCAATGGGTCGCTGTTGTTCCATGAACTGGATCCACGAATAATAATTTTAGGATCTTCCTCACCAGGTAAACCTGAGCTGGCAACTGTTACCACTCCCGGTAAATTTCCGGTTAACGCTGAACCTATATCTGTAATCCCTCCTGCACGCTCTAAAACCTTTCCGGTAGTTTGTGTGATTGCACCAACTACACTTGCTTTTTTCTGCTTGCCATAACCCACAACCACAACATCACTCAGACCAACATTATTGTCTGTCATCGTTACAGTTATATTGTTTTTACCGGCAACATTTATTTCTTGTGTTTTACTGCTTATGTAAGAAATTTGAATTATATTTTTGTCTGATGGTAAACTAAGCGAAAAATGACCGTTTACATCGGTTATTGTTCCACTTGTTTTGAGACTTTTGATTACAACTGTTGCTCCAATCAATGGCTCTTTATTTTCGTCTAAAACCTGCCCCTTGATTATTCGCTGATTTTGTGCCATAAGTGATGAACTCAAAAAAAGCAATGAAAGGAGCAATATACTTGTCAGCCTCAATTTTTTTGTTGTTGAAGCTAAAAACTCGATTAGTAGAATCTTGTGTATATTTTCCATTTATATTATTGATTAACTTTTTATATTAACTTATTTCAATTAAAACATAATGAAATTTTAATGTTTTATAATTAGCAATTGAAAACTATTTTAATGCTAATTATTTCTACAATGATAAGTGGCCGTTTAACTGTCGTCTATTTTTCTATGCATAATGTGATTGTTTTTAAAGTTGATTAATTTAGTTAGTATAATGTTTGTTTTGTTGCGTACCGAAGTATTGTAATTCTAAATATTTGTTTATTTACTCCCAGTTCTATAAAGTAGATAATCATCAAAACAGCAATAAAATCTCTTAGTTCCTGCTTATTTTAAAGTGAATTTTAAATGAGAGATATTAAGGATAACTAATTTCTGTTAGTAGAATGCAAAACTAGTCTACTTATTTATTCTCTATTTTCGATAATAGATATTTAATTTCCAATTTTCGATATACTATTTATTCGTATGAATTGTGAATTTTAGAAGGAATCCGGACTATCGCTCTTATAATCACAACTTATTTTCACTTTCCGAACACAATCAATTATATGTAAATAGACATGATGAGTATAAATGAAGCTATGGATACAAGTGGGCTACGTGTCGCAATAGGAGTGATGTCCTAATTCACGAGCACCTTCGTGTAGAGTACATATTAGAGCAGGTAAAGCTAATCGCTCGCTTTGGGTTTTGAGTAGTCAATTCTTAAGTGTAAGAAAAACCAATTTGATATTTTATTCATTTGACTCATCTTTTTAGGAATCTGTCTTTAAAACAATCATCCCATATCTGATTTTAAACAGACATGGGATGATTAGCATTTACGCAGAAAAATATTATGCAGGTACTTGTATTCTTGTTGATGAACAAGTTTTCGCCAATATCAATTGAGTTCTGCCAGATTTCCACCTTATCGCCTTTAGTAATATAAGAGGCAGAGATAAAAACAAGGTATACTCTACATTCACTAATTCCGATTAGGCAAATATAGTGAACAATACTATTTCTTAATTTTGTTTCATATTGCTTAACCCAGGCGTTTACTCAAGTAGATAGCACTTCCAACTACAGGAAGTACAATCATAATTACATTGAAAATTCGTATTTCTAAATTTTCATTTGTATTTAAAGCAAGTAAAACCATTATGGCTATAAAGATATGAAAGCATATGTTCACGAATATCAAATTATTCATTTTCGATTTAGATGCCATATTCTGTGTTTCTGAAATTTAATTTGTAGTGTTTGCTGAATATCCGGTACTTGGAGCCTATTTAATCTAAAGATAATTTTTTGCCATTCCCAGATAGAATCAAAACCATTATTTTGTATTGAACAACTTCTAATGATTGTTGGGATGAGCTTCAATAGGATACACCAAAAATAACTCTAATATAAAAATCTGATTTTTAATATTAGAGTTATAATTTGTATTTTTAGGTAATATTGTGGTAATGTCTGGAAAAAATAAAACTTGTACAGCATTTATGTACAAGTTTCATCAACAATACCAAAACTATTTTTAGCAGCAGCTAACGTGTCTCTACTTTTTTTGGTAGGTAAAAGTTTAAAAAAATATTTTTGGTTTCGGGATCAAATGCATTATTAGGGACTCACAAAAATTGCGGGGGCACTTTAATCTAAAAATTTGTTTATAAAACGTTGAGTAGTATGTCTCGCAAAATAGTAATTTTGACAGTACATTTACAGGTTTATTGATTTTCTGTCTGAAAGGCTATCTCAAAATTAAATGCGGTAATATAAGTTGTTCTGCACGCGATTTATTTTATAAATATTTGGTTTTCAGTTCGACTTGTCGGACTGAAAACCAAATATTATGTAATTCATTTTCAATAATCCTCGGCAGCGAAGCACAGCCGGTGATTATTGATATTTAGCCACTTCGGGGCAAAAAACTTATCTATTATAAATAAATTAAATGAACTCTTATTTCGTCAAATCGAAAAGCGCTGAGTCGTAACCTAACGTTTTACAATTGTTTTTGAACCATTGTATTGCACAATTTTAGGTTCGGAGGTTGATTTTTCGATGAAAACCACACGAAATACCCGGTTGGTAAGCATTCCATCGAAGTTGCCCTTGCGGTCGCCAATGGTAAGCGTACCTTCTGCATCGTTGTAGTCGAAGCTGATAGTAGAAAAGGCTCCCTTTTCGTAATTGTAGTTGGTTCCTTCATCTTCGTACAGGCTAAATTTGCCATCTTTACCCTGGAAAACACGTATTTCGATATTTTCAGCTTTCTTTTCGGAAGCATATTGCATCACCGGACCAACTGGCAGGATAGTACCAGCGGGAACGAAAAGAGGAATATGTTCGAGCGGGGCTTCTACGCTTATTTTTTGTCCTCCATCTATTCGTGTGTTTGAGTAGAAATCGTACCACTTGCTTCCTGCAGGGAAATAGACTTCACGATTGCGGGCTTTGTAGCTGTAAACCGGGCAGACCATCAATGCAGGGCCCAACAGGAACTGATCGCTTACGCTGTAAGTTTGTTTGTCAGCAGTGTAACTCATCGCCAACGAACGCATTAACGTATAATCATTGTGGTAAGCCATACCTGCCAACGAGTAGATATATGGCATTAGGCGGTAACGTAGTTCGTCGTAGTAAACGAGGCTTTTGTAAACCGGATGTCCTTCGGGTGCCAAATTGTAAATTTCGCGATAAGGGAATTGGCCGTGGCTGCGGAAAAGAGGTGCAAACGATCCAAATTGGAACCAACGGAGGTTCAATTCGCGCCACTCGTTAAGATCTGCATTCTCGTTACCGGTCTTATCAAAAAGTTGTTGCCCGGTTTCGTAACGTTTTTCTACGCAAAAACCACCAATGTCCATAGTCCAGAATGGAACACCCGACATGGCAAAGTTTAGTCCTGCCGATATTTGCGACTTCATATCTTCCCAACGGGTAGCTATGTCGCCACTCCATGTAGCGGTGGAATAGCGTTGCAAACCGGCAAATCCTGAACGGGTCAGCAAAAAGACACGTTTGTTATTATCTGCTTCACGTTGTCCGTTGTAGATGGCATCAGCATTCTCCAACGCATAAGCGTTGAAATATTTCCATGAAGAACCAAGAGCTGTTGGTCCGCACAATTTTTTGCGATAATTCATATCGGTACAATCCCTTACATTTGGTTCGGAAGCATCCATCCACCAAGCATCAAATCCTTTTACGTAAAGGTTGTCTTTCATCTGATTCCAGAATAATTTACGTGCATCGGCACTGTAAGCATCGTAGAACGATCCGACATATCCCGGGCCAACCCAGTCGCGGATACTATCTTTCGCAGCCTGCATATACATCCATCCTTTTTGTTCAAATTGCTTAAAATTGTCCGTTGTAACATAGAACTTCGGCCATACTGAAATCATAATATGAGCATTTTCTTTGTGCAACGAGTCCACCATGCCTTTTGCATCTGGGAAACGAGCAAGGTCGAATTTGTGGCTTCCCCACTCAGATTCAGGCCAGTAGTTCCAGTCAAGTACGATATTGTCGAGCGGGATATTCCGTTTGCGGTATTCGGCTACAACGTTCAGCAATTCATCTTGCGTTTTGTAGCGTTCGCGACTTTGCCAGTAGCCCATAGCCCATTTAGGCATAATGCTTGCCTTGCCGGTCAGGGTGCGGTAACCGCTGATTACGTTGTCCATATTTTTACCTGCTATGAAATAGTAATCCATTTTGTCGCCCATTTCGGACCAAAAGGATATGTTGCCATTTTTCTCCAACGAACTTGAAGATAGAGCTTTCAGACCGATATAAGAAACGCCGCCATCGGGTTTCCATTCCATTTTGATTTTAGTGCGTTTCCCTTTTTCAAGCGGGAAGTGGAAACGATAGGTATTTGGATTCCACGAAGTTCTCCAGCGTTCGGGCACTACCAATGAATCGTTGAGCCATACTTTTGTATATCCGGCATAGTAAAGGCTGAACTTGTATGTATCAGTTTCGTTGGCAGCAATTTCTCCTTCCCAAACAATTGAACCATCGTTGAATTTGAATTCGGCCGGAAATTTCTTGACTGTTTTCAAGTTTTCGTAATCTATAGCCGATTCTTGACGAACAATCGGAGCTTGGTCTTTTTGAGTATATGTAGCTGTAAGAGAACCTTCTTTACCCTCTTTGTTGTACAATGTAAACTGATTCAGGTCTTTATAGTCACGCGGATCACCGTACTTGCTCTGCGAATAGTTGTCCCACAAAATTCCGTAGTTGTTGGTGGACATGATGAAAGGGATCGACACCTTCGTGTTGTACTGAAAAAGATCTTCACTTTTGTTTTTGTAGTTGAAATCGTCAGACTGATGTTGACCTAAGCCGTAGATGGCTTCTCCGGGAGTACCGGTGAAGACTTGTTGCATGGTGTAGCCTTTATCATTTTCTACGGCAAAGGGCTTAAAGCTTCTTCCACTTTTTGCCTCTTGAAGCAATACTTTTCCTGATTTGTCAGAAAATGAAATTTCACCTGTAAGCAGGGAAACTTTAACCGTAAGCTCATCGGTAGATAGTTGGGCAAAATTAGCACTAGTTGTTACTTTAAACGGTGTTTTTGATGTTACCCCCTGCACTACGCATAGACTGGATACGTTTGGAATAACGCTTTCAGGCGAAGCCTGAACACGGACGATCCGGCTATTGATAACGCTAATTTCGATGGTTTTCGCCGCTCCATTTTTGGGCGTAACCTTCATACCTTTTTGCAAAGTCTGAACAGAGTCTGCAGCAAACAGGTTTCCGGCAATAATCAGGCATGCAATAAAAAAAGAGATTCGTTTCATGATAAAATTATTTTGTTGTATATATTTTTCGTTGTATGTTTTTTCCTCCTATTATTCACTCCAAACCAACACCGCTGCAGGTTTTAATACATTTTCGCCAACCAATATTTTGGCAGTTGCAGGCAGATTTATGGAATAATTATCTGAAGAATAGTTTACTGCAATGTAAAATCCATCACGCCAATAAACGTAAATGCCCTCAGGGTAGTCTTCGGTGGTAGCACCCGCTTTGGTATAAGTATCTCGCAGAATGTCTTTTTCGAGTTTTGAATCGTCGGTATCCACGCCAATGTAGGTTACTGAGCCTTTCCCAATTTTGTGTTTAACCACTGCCGCTTTGCCTTTATAAAACTGATTGTCATACGCTGCAAGAACTTCAGTATTTTTATCTGCAACAAGTTGGTCACCCCAATTGTTCCAATTGTAATGTGTCGATTTCATTGAAATATCTCCCTTGGTGTATCCCGAAAGCATATCAGTCGCTTTCAGATGAGCTCCTATGAGACTGGAAATTGGTGCAGCAATCTCGCCCTCCCAGAAATGACCTGCACGATCTTTGGTTGCTGTGCGACAAGTAACGATCAACTGCCCGCCTTTCGCCACATAATCATTCCATTTTTTCACTAAAGCAGAATCTACCATCTCGTAAGCAGGAACAATCACTACCTTGTATTTAGATAAATCAGCAGTTTCTGGAACCACATCTACCGGTGCACCCAAGGATTTGCCTAATTCCAAGAACTTAACCGGGTAGTTCCATGCATCCCATTGGAAGGTTTGTTTTTGTCTGTCGATTGTCCAGTAATTTTCGAGATTCCAAACAATTGCTGTTGACCGTGCAGCCAGTTTTTCGGGTATTTTAGCATTTGGGTTGTATTGTTTTCGGAGGTCTTTTATCTCTTTCATAAACTGCATATATTCCTCTCCACCCGGCGAAGGTGTTACACCATCCGTCAATATTACGCCTGCATGGTATTGTTCCGAACTATATAAAATCTGACGAAAACGATAGGAGCAAGCAAGCTTTCCACCCGCAGCAAAGGTGTGATACAGCCACATACGCACCGTACCGGGCAACAGCAACGGATTGTAACCACCCCAGTTTACCGGACCGGGCTGAATTTCCATTACTCCTGATACACCGCCAACCGATTTAAAATATTCCGCAGCGAACAAGATTACTTTGCTATTTCCCAAGCGAAATCCTTGATCGCCAATATTATCGGTGCCACCATTCGGATACGCCGTATAGGCTGCAAAATCAAGTTTTTTGGTACGCCTTGGATCGGAGCCGGGCGAAACCGCCGTATAATTGGTGGTGATATATTGGTTCTTCGAAATGTAGTTTCGCAATGTACTAGCCTGAAAATCGAGAAACTCTGCTTGCGCATCTGCGCAGTAACGTTTGAAATCGAGCAGCGCATGAGGATTGTTACCCCACCAGCCCACTAAGTTAGTATTGGGGATAATAAGCTGATTGAAATTATTGAACCATTGACTCCAGAAAGCTGCCCCCCAGGCATTATTCAACGCATCGATGGTTTTGTATTTATTTTTAAGCCATTGTCTGAAAGCTTCTTGCGAAGCAGGACTGTAATCAGAAATCGCCGGAGGCTCGTTATCAATTTGCCAGCCGGTCACATTTTTGTTCAGCCCGTAACGTTTTGCCATTTCGGTTACTATTTTGTCGACAAACGTACGATATTTGGTATTGACGATTGAACCTAATCCGCGTGTGCCGTTCTCGGCACGAATGTAGTGGCTTTCCATGATGAAAGTTTCGGGATAATTCACTCGCATCCATGTTGGGGTTGTTGCCGAAGGAGTACACATAACCACTTTAAGGTGATACTTGGCACAAAGATCGACCACTTTATCAAGCCAGGCAAAATCAAACTTACCTTCCTCTGGTTCCATTTTGAACCACGCAAACTCGGCAATATGGACAAACTCAAAACCCATGTCTGAAATCTTCTTAATATCACGTTCCCATTGGTTTTCGTTCCAATGTTCGGGATAATAGTAAATGCCAGTTGTAATTAGGTCTTTCTCAGGGAAAAATTGAGTGGTATTTTGAGCTTTTATAGTCAATCCCGAAAGAATTACTAAGAGCAACATGATTAGGTGCTTTTTCATTTTTTTGATTTATTTATAAAGATTGCCCTCTTCAATGAGTAGAAACCGCTGAAGCGTCTTTGGCTCCTTGCTTGATAGCTTTAATAATACCTTGGTCAAGAATTGCACCTGTACTGCGGTTAAACAGCCACCCGGGGACATCCCAACAAATTGGGATTAATCCTTTGCTAACGGCAGATTTTACGATAGATCTATAATAATATTCTACTGATGCATCGTGGAGTGCTTGGTCTGAAGGTAAACTAATTTTCCGTTTTGCAGCTGCAAATTCGCCAATAATCACGGGGATTCCTTTATCCACAAACTGAGTTTTCATTTTACTGAAATTTTTGTCCACATCGTTTTCTTCGCCCCAAGAAGCATTGCGGTTGGTTTCGGTTGCCGAATGATTGTCCTTTCCCCAATAGTAGAACTTTTTTCCCCAGTCGGCATCGTTTTCCATAAGGCAGAATTGATATGGAGTATAATAATGAACTTCCGCCATCAAACGGTCGGCAATTTTATCCTTTGGCATTGTTTTCATCAATTTGTAGGTATCGTCAACATCAGTTGCAGGACCCTGGATGATAAGAGTTCGCGAACTGTTGTTACCTCCCGTTGCCCGAACAGCATCCACAAAGGTCTGGTGATAAGACATTAAAACTGACATTTGGATGGAGTCGTGGGCATTAGGTTCATTGGTGCCGGCAAAAAGCAGATGCTCATCATAGGCTTTGAAATAGTTGGCTATTTGAGTCCAATAAGCACGTTGCCTTTTGTTTACTATTTCCTGATTGGCTTTATTCACTCTGTTTTCTAACCAGCCTTTATCCCAATGCATGTTTAAGATGACATACATATCGTCTTTAATACAGTAATCTGCCACCTCTTTTACGCGGGCAATCCATTCTTTATCAATAACACAGGTAACAGTATCAGAATGGCAAAACCATGACACAGGAATCCGAACTGTATTAAATCCGGCAGCTTTTACAGAGTCGATAAGTTGTTGCGAAGTATGACCTGCTCCCCAGGCATTTTCCCCACAAATAGCTTCAAGAGTATTCCCCAAATTCCAACCAACTCCCATTTTGCTGGCAATGTGTTGCGCGGTTGGTAATTTAGATTTTGCTGAAACAGACATTAAAAGCCCGCCCGCAATGATTGCAACAAATAGTCTTTTACTAAATAACTGAGGTAAAATAGGAATTCTTCTTTTCATTTTAAATTAATATTTGTGTTTTATATGTTATCACACTTGCCTAAAATATTGGAATATATTCTAGAGGTGTTGTTTAATCGATTTTGCAATAAAATTCTCTAATAATAAGCCCTATGTATGCTTTTGCTGTTCTAGTTCAACCAACTTGTGCTAAAGATTATATGGCTAAAAGGTAACATTTCAAAAATTTAATCAATACTTATATGGCCAATTCAACTTTAAATTTTCACTTTGAATTGACAAAATAAAGGTACTCCCAAATTTTATACAGCTTAGGTTTGATTTGTTTCCAATTGAGGATGTTTTCGTATTATTTGAAACAAATAGAACGACACAAATAATTAAGGGAAGGAGGGGTTGTTCAGCCAGTAAATTAATACGCTTGTAGTTCGATGGTTGTTGGGCGAGTTTCTTTAGTTATTGTAGCCTAGAACTAAAAAAGAGCAGTTTTAAACTGCTCTTTTTTAAGCTCAAACGTTTCCATTTTTACTAAGACTTGCGCTATAAACCGACTGCTATTTAGATATTTGAAAAAAAACAGAAGCTTTTATAGTGTTATTTGCGTTTAATCACTTTTACTTGTTCATTGCCAATACTCAAGATGTAAGTACCTTTTGAAAGCCTAGCAATATTAATCTTTCCATGACCGTTCTGGATTTAACCTTTTGATCTCTTTTGGGTGAATCCCCCATCGCTTGCGACGAATCTCATTTTATATGGAGATAGGGAACAATTAATACCCCGTCCGCTTGCGGCGCGGGTAGTTTATTTAGTTATCAGCTTCACTTCCCTCTGATTTCGGAAGACAATCACTTCGGTTTTTGCCCCGGTAACCGACTTACGAGCCTCAAGCAAATCATGCAGGTTATTGGTTTTCCGTAAATTGAACGAGAGTATCACATCATTGGCCTGCAAAAACATGGCTGCAACAGATCCGGCAGCTACTTCCACCACCAATACTCCCCGGGTATCGTCCATTCCGGTTGCAGAACGTTCTCCCAAAGTGGTAAGGTTCTTAACTTTCGTCCCCATAAAGTCGACAATCTCATCGGCATTCTTTTTGTCGAGGACAATAACTGTTGGCAATGTGACCGTTTTTGCGATTGCTTTTAATCTTGGTGAAATTACCCCAAAACTGTCCATAGCAAAGTTTTTGAAACCTACAGAAAAGGCTTTAGAATCCTCCTTAAGGCGGAAATCACCTAGCTTCGGATTTACAAAATCAAGTCTGCCACAGACTGAATTTTTATCCGTTCCCCTGCCTTGTGCGGCTTTAAGTGAAGCAGAATCTGGAAAAACATTAAAATCTGTTTCCTTGCCCCAAACTTTAATGTCGATGGGCAAATATCCTTTTGAAATGATATTGTGCCGGAACACATCGTTGCTGTTTTTAAACCACACATGCGGATGGAAGGTGTTGTTTATCATGATGTTATTTTCAACAACTCTATTTACCCCTTCACGAAGCTTTATGCCGCCATTCAGGCACAGGTTATTGCGAATGATATAATTACTTGATCCATCGTCCAAGTCGATGTCCCAACCGTGGTCACACCGCATCCTGTTGTTTTGGAGAATAATGGGCTTTACCACATCAGCCAATGCAAGGTCGTAGTTTTTCTCCACTATCGAGTCCATAACTTTCTTATCCGGATGCCAGTAGCGGTCGCGCCCCCACGAGTTAAACGAGCCGTGGTCGCCACTCTCCTTCACGGTGTTAAATACATCATTGTATTCGATGATATGCCCGCCCCAGGTACCTTCGCTTACATTTATACCAGCACGAGGCACATCGTAAATGGTATTGTGACTCACGGTAATACTCTGACACATGGATAATTCCACCCCTGCCGATTGTTTTTCCACCGTGCCCAAATTAAATATCAGGTTGTCATACACCTTACATTCACCAGGGTAGTTATTTGTTTTAGGCCCCGGAGTACGGTCAATCTGCGCTAAAGGAACATATTGCCAATACTCAAAACTTGGAGAACGTACTGCATTCGGGTCGCCAACGAAGCAAAAGGCACTGGCACCAATTTCGGAGATCAGACATCCCGAAACTTCGCAATTCCGGTTATAATTATTGAAAAAGACTGCGTTGCCTCCCAGATTTGTGAGCGAACAATTTTTTAGCGAACAATTGACCGCACCATCGTAAAGCACAGCGCCCCCACGGTAAATAGTCCAGTCGCTACGCAACAACGGTTCTTTATTCTCCATGAACGTGCGCAGTGTTTGCGTAAGAGTAAGCCCCTCAATCTTGATATTCTTAACAGGCTTTGTTTCCGAACCCTTAAATTCAAATAAATGGGCAATTTGCGGTGTCTCAAATTTTGCCTTTTCGATGTCCAAACCTTTTGGTGGATAATAGTACAGAATCTTGGCTTTTTTGTCGTAAAACCACTCATTGACGGTATCCAGTTCCTCGAAAATGTTTTCAACAAAACGGAATTTATCGTGCATAGGCATCCGGCGGTTGTTTTGCCATCCTCCTTCGAGGATCGGTTCGCCCTTGGCATTTTTTCCGGTAATGAGGTAATGAAAATCGCCCCACTGCGAACAGTGCAGTGCATGAACATAACCTCCCTCCGGCGATTTCCAGCGTGCCGTCCGTTCTTTTGAAACGGCATCTGCCGCCGTTCCGCCATAATACTGAGCCTTGGGATCATAATTCGGATACCGCGCCATCCGTTGCAATCGCCCGTTAACAAACAATTCATCGAAGATAAGGTCTTGTTCCACTTTAGCCTGCCAGATACCGTTTTTATACGCTTTCCATTTCAAATTCAAAGCCACACTTCCCTTTATTGTAACTTTCCTATTTTCAAAGTTTGTTATTGTAAGTGATTCGTTCTCTTTTTTAGAATCATCAGATGTAAAAACAATTGGTTGATTCAGGTAATATGTACCTTCCACGAGATTTACCACAACTTTCCCTTTTGTTTTGCGAGCCTCAGCTACAGCCTTGCTTATAGAAACAAAAGGTTTGGTTAGAGTCCCTTTACTTGCATCATTTCCTTTTGGCGAGACATAGATGTTTGTCTGAGCAAGCAGACTTACCGGCCAAAGAATGATCAATATTGCAATTCTTGTTATTCTAGTCATCAGAAATCTAAAAAATAAGTTTTATTTTATTATTAACAATCCTTTTGCTTCCATCCACTTTTCACAAGCCTTCGTCCATGATGACTCTGTTCCGGAATTCCTTTTTCCCAATCCGTATCCATGTCCGCCATGTTCGTAAATATGAAGTTCGCACGGAATATTGTGTTTTTTCATAGCTAATGCGTATTCAATACTGTTTTCTACCGGAACTGTACCATCATCCAACGAGTGTATCATAAATGCCGGAGGCGTTTTGGCAGTAACTTGCAACGCATTAGAAAAATGGTTCACCATTTCCTGTGAAGGATGCTTTCCAATCAAGTTCTCGCGCGATCCCGCATGAGTGATAGTAGAATCCATGGAGATTACGGGATAAATTAACAATGAAAAGTCTGGGCGAGCACTGGTAGAGTCAATCGGATTGTACACTTTTTCATTAAAATGAGTTGAAATAGTGGATGCGAGATGACCACCGGCCGAAAAACCCATTATCCCGATTTTATGTGGATCAATGCCCCATTCCTTGGCGTTACGGCGCACAATACGAATCGCTTCTTGTCCATCCTGCAACGGAGCTATGGATTTGTTTTTCATAATTACATCGTCGGGCAAACGGTAATGTAAAACGATAGCCGAAACGCCTAAACTATTTAGCCATTTAGCCACTTCCGTACCTTCGCCAACATAAGACAAACCATAATATCCGCCTCCAGGGCATATCACTACAGCAGCTCCGGAGTTTTTATCGACAGGTGCCGGATATACCTGAATGGTGGGGTTCGTTACAAACCGGATCTTAATCCAATAGGCTGAATCCACCGTTTCCTTATAAGTGGAATTGGGAATTGAACCGGGCACTTTTCCGTTCCATACTTCAATAATTTTGCTTTGACCGGAAATATTACCGATTGTAGCAATCAGGCATGCAAATGCCAAAACTGTTTGTTTTAAAACTGAATTTCTCATTATGTGTTTTTTTATTATTTTATATCAATTGG